>Ga0134126_10013140_pt1 | contig 10459 bp, 8 predicted proteins | sample KB31752_FD_96881 | JGI IMG/M metagenome (GOLD analysis project Ga0134126, IMG submission 96881) | Terrestrial soil microbial communities with excess Nitrogen fertilizer from Kellogg Biological Station, Michigan, USA - KB3-175-2 | ecosystem: Environmental > Terrestrial > Soil > Unclassified ...
CAGGCGGCGCTGTTCTATCTGGCCGGATTCGGCGTCGGTTGGGCCTCGACCGGCGAGTGGATGGAGGGCGTGCAGTTCGGCTTGAGCCTCTTGACGTGGGGCGTCTGGGTGCGAACGGTGGCGGTCTGGCACATCACCTGGAGCGTGAACTCGATCACGCACGTCTGGGGCTATCGTAACTACCAGACCGACGAAAACAGCCGCAACAATTGGTTCGTGGCCCTGATCAGCAACGGCGAAGGCTGGCACAACAACCACCATGCCGACCAGCGCAGCGCCGCCCACGGGCATCGCTGGTGGGAATTCGACATCACCTACCTGACCGTACTCGCGCTGGAGAAAATGGGCTTGGCTCGCGACGTGGTGCGGCCGAGCGCGAAGTTGGCGGGCAAAACCTGACGCTGGCCTTTTGGTTCGGCGTTTGTTAGCCTTTTCCGATCGGCCGCCCTTGCGGCCCTCGTTTCGTCTTGATCCTGAAGAGACCCGCCCGATGGCGACCGTGCTGCCCGTAAAAATCCGCCGCGAACAAGTCCTGGCCGGCGATTGTCTGTGCAATTATTGCTCGGCCAAATGCTGCAAATACTTTGCGCTGCCGATCGATACGCCGACGTCGCGCAAGGATTTCGACTACATTCGCTGGTATCTGCTGCACGGCGCGGCGACGGTGTTCGTCGAGGGCGAAAGCTGGTATTTGCTGGTGCATACCGAGTGCAAGCACCTGCAAGCCGACAACCGCTGCGGCATTTACGAAACGCGGCCGCAGATCTGCCGCGACTATTCCACCGAGGGCTGCGAATTCGAAGACGACTACGTCTACGACCGCTACTTCGAAACGCCCGAGCAGGTCGCCGAATACATCGAGGCCGTGCTGGTGGCCAAGGAGCCTCGCGAGTTCCGCAGCCGCCGCCCGCCGCTGTTGCCGGTCGTCAACTGATTAGCCCAACGAGACCGAACCGTGAGCGGCGTGAAGCGCATCGAACCGCGGACCCTGAAGGGTTTTCGCGACTATCTGCCCGAGGCCATGATCCCGCGCGAGCGGCTGATCGAGACCGCGCGGCGGGTCTACCGTTCCTATGGCTTCAGCCCGATCGACACGCCGGCGCTCGAATACCTGGAGATCCTCACCGGCAAGGGGGGCGAGGAAACCGACAAGCAGCTCTATAAGTTCGAGGACCACGGCGGCCGCGCCGTCGGGTTGCGGTTCGACCTGACGGTGCCGTTCGCGCGCTTCGCGGCGCAACACATCGCGGAATTGGGCACGCCCTTCAAACGCTATCACATCGCCGCCGTGTGGCGCGGCGAAAACACGCAGCGCGGCCGCTACCGCGAATTCATGCAATGCGATTTCGACACGATCGGCGTCCGGTCTTCCGCCGCCGACATCGAAACGGCGCTGGTCATCCACGATTTGCTGCGCGCCATCGGCTTCGACGATTTCACGGTCCGCGTCAACAATCGGTTGGTGCTGGCCGGCTTGCTCGAACGGGTAGGACTGGCCGAGCAATCGACGGCCGTGCTCCGCGCGCTCGACAAGCTCGCCAAGGTCGGCCCCGAGAAAGTCGCCGCCGAGATGCAGGCGGCGGCCGGCGCCTCGCCGCAGCAAGCCGCCGACGTATTGAAGTTAGCGCAGCTTGCGGGCGCCAACGCCGACGTGCTCTCGGCCCTGGCACCGCTGGTCGCGGGCAGCGAGAAGGGCCAAGAAGGGGTCGCGCGCTTGGCGGAATTGTTGGCCGCCGTGCGGGCCGCGGGCGTCGCCGAAGAGCGCATCCGGCTCGACGTTTCCATCGCCCGCGGCCTCGACTATTACACCGGCACGATCTTCGAAACGTTCTTGGACCGCTTGCCGACGATCGGCAGCGTCTGTTCGGGCGGACGCTACGACAACCTGGCCGCCTTGTACTCCAATCAAGAGTTGCCCGGCATCGGCGCTTCGCTCGGACTCGACCGGCTGCTGGCCGCGATGGAAGAGTTGGGCATGTTGCCGAAAGTCGCCACGCCGGCCGAAATCTTCATTCCCTATTTCGTCGCCGAGCGGTTGCACGACTACTTGCGATTGGCCGCCCGGCTGCGCGCCGCGGGGCTGCGGGTCGAAGTCTATCCGGAACCCAAGCGGCTCGGCCAACAACTCAAATACGCCGATCGACGCGGTTTTCGCATTGCACTCATCGCCGGCGAAGACGAGTTTGCCGCGGGACAATGCCAAATCAAGGATCTAAGCAGCGGTGAGAGCCGCACGACGCCGCTGGGCGGCGATGCCGCCGGCATCGTCGCGGCGTTGAACGACCTGCTGCGCCCGAAGACGTAAACGACGCTCTGCGGCGATCGGGGCGATGATGGCCAATCGCGACAACCACTACGAAGCGGCCTTCGAGGAATTCCTTCGCTCGCGGCAGGCGCCTTATGTCGCGGTCGACGAGCGACGCCGCAGCCTGCTGGCCGACGCCTCGATCAAGAGCCTCGACTTCATCGTCTCTTCGTCGCGGGGCGTCACCTGGCTGGTCGACGTGAAGGGGCGCCGCTTTCCGGGCGGCCTTCAGAAGCAATACTGGAAGAACTGGTCGACTCGGGACGATCTCGTCAGCATGGCCCATTGGGAGCGAATTTTCGGGGAGCGGTTTCAGGCCATGTTCGTCTTCGCGTACAGCGTGCTCGGCAGCCGCTCCCCCCTGCCGCGCGAACAATTGTTCGAGCACCGCGAAGGTCTCTATGCCTTTGTGGGCATCCGGCTCGAAGCATATGCGTACCACGCGCGGCAGATCTCGCCCCGCTGGGACACCGTGGCGATGCCGGCCGAACGGTTCCGCGAGCTTGCCGAACCGTTCGCACGGCTTCTCTGATCCGGCGCCCGTTCTGCAAGCCCGCCAAGTTTTCGGAAACCGCCGGCGTCCGCACCAAGGGTACGACCTTTGCACCGCGGTATGTCTGCCACTTCTGGTCAAACCCATCAATGTGGCGCGACCGCGAGCGGGCATGAATTCATCGAGAAAGGCACTGGCCAAGCGGCGACCGAAGGGGGCGACAGATCGCAAACAAGGAGAATCTCTCATGGATACCGAACAGGAACACGAAGATGCGGCCGAGCAGCGCGATTTGTCGGCGCGACACCGCCCCGACGAGCGGGCGCCCAACGATCCGCCGGGTCGGGCGGGCAGCGGCGCGGGCGACATTCATGCGGCCGGAACCCCGGCGGGCGGAACGGCGGTCGGCGGGCTTGCCGGAACGAACGTGGGCCATGGCGACCCGGACAACGCCGACCTCGAAGCCGCCGAGGGGAGCGGCGACTTCGATGCCCGCTTAGACGCCGACGACGAACCCGCGCAGTCCGGCTTCTCGGGCGGGGCCGTGGGCGGCGTCCCGGCCGGAAAACGGACCAGCGAGCGGGTCGCCCGCGGCATATCGCCGGGCGGCGTGCATCGAGGCGATAGCACGATCGGCGGCGAGCCCGATTCGCCCGCGGGCTAGCAGCTTGATGCCACGCAAGCGAGACCGAACACGAGCGCGGCTCACGCCTCGATCGGCGCCAGGCTGATCGTGGGCGCCACGGGGCGGGGCCGCTGGCCGTCGTGGTAATAGCTGCAGTTGCGGCCGGCGGCCTTGGCGGCCTTGAGCGCAATGTCGGCCATCTTCAAGAGCGCTACCGAATCGCCGCCGTGCGACTCGGCGATGCCCGAACTGACCGTGACGCTGACCTCGGCCCCTTCCGCCCGTAGCTTGCAGGCGGCGATGGCGCGGCGAATGCGTTCGGCCACCGCCAAAGCGTCGTCCAATTCGCTGTTCATCAATACGATGGCCAGCTTGGCGTCTTCGTAGCGGGCGGCCAGGTCGAGATGGGCGCGGGTGGCGGTGCGAATGATTTGCGTGATCGTGCGCAGCACCACGTCGCCGACAAGTTGGCCGTGGGTGCGGTTGAGGAGCTTGAGATTGTCGAGATCGACGAGCACTAGGCACAGCGTCGTGTTGGCCAGGTTGTGTTCGGCGATGCGGTGGCGGAGACCCTCGAAAAAACTGCGACGGTTCAACAGGCCCGTCAGGGGGTCGAGATTCGGGTCGACCGGCAGGGCCTGCAGTTGGCGCGCCAGGGCTTGCATCTCCTCCGCGTTGAGATTCAAGCCGCGCACCGCGACGCCGCCCGCCGGTACGATCGCTTCGCACTTGTTGCCGTCGTGCAGGTGAGCGCAGTTGCGCCCGGCTTCGCGCGACGCCTCGAGCGCCGTATGCGTGCGCTTGACGAGCGAACCGAAATCATCGCCGGGCAGCGCCTCGGCGACGCCCTCGCTGATCGTGATCTTGACGGGCGTTTGATCGATATGAAACGCGCGGGCGTCGACCGCCGCGCGCACGCGCTCCGCCGCCTCCTTCGCCTCGCCCAGATGCGTGCCCGGAAACAGCACGGCGAACTGATCGTCGGCGTAGCGGGAAATGAAATCCATCGCCCGCATCGTCTCGTTGAGCACCTGCGCTACGCCGCGCAGAATCTCGTCGGCGGCCTGCGGGCCGTGTTCTTGCTGCAGGGCGTGCAGGTTATCCACGTCGATCAACACGATCGACAGCGGCGTATCTTGCTGCTGCCACTGGGCCACTTCGCGCCGCAACTCATCGTCGAATCCGCGGCGGTTCGGCAACCCGGTGACGAGATCCATCATCGCGACCGCCGCCTGGGCTTCGATCGTTTCGGCCTGTTCTTGCAGCTTGAGCTTGGCCTGGCTGAGTTGGCCGGTCAGTTCTTCGTTGACTTGCACGATCTGCGAAACCGCGTCAACGACGGCCCGGTCTTTCGGTCCGTTGCAGGAAGCGCGGAGCGTGATCAGCTCCTGGCTGATCGAGTCGACGCGCGTCATGTGCTCGCCGACGCGCCCCGAGACTTCGCAGGTCAGGCTGTGCAGTTGCTGCAGCGCATCGACCGCCTGCCGGGCGTTGAAAGCCTCGACTCTCGCGCTGTTGGCTTCATGGACCCACCAACCGATCGCGATGCCGACGATCAGGTCGACCAGCAACACGATCACGCTGACGAGGATCAGCCAGTCCGAATGCGTCACGCCGTCCGCCTTCCCACGATTCGCGTTTCATCCGCCTCTTGATTCTCGTCCCTTGCCGCGGAGGTCAAGACGAGAAGGAGGTCAAGACGAGAAAGCGCCCCTATAGTCAAATAGGTTTTCCGCCTCGGAAGTCAATTTGCAGAAAGCTTTCGAAGAAACTCGCATGTTCTGTAGGGAACGCCCTCCGTGACGTTCCGTGAGCCGGGGAAAAGGCCGTCGATTGGCGCCCCCCGGAATGCCACGGAGGGCGTTCCCTACAAGGCAGCGCAACTCCCCAAACCCGTCTCTTCGGCGCAATTCAATCCATCCGGCACTTCGAGCCAAGACCAACCCCCCGTCGTTCCAAAGGGAGAGGGCGTCTCAGCCGATCAACTTCGCGACCCCAAACGCCGCGGCGGCGGCGAGGCCGCCCACGCCGACCGTCTGCCAGGCGCTGCGCAGCGGACGCGGAGTGGTGAAGCGACCCTTGATATAACCGAATGCCGCCAAGGCCAAGAGCGTGACGAAGATCGAACCGACGAGCGCCTGGTTGACGGACGGCATGCCAAGCCAAGGCAGAACGATATAAGGCGACAGCGGCACGAACCCGCCGACGATGTACGACGCGGCGATCGTCAGGGCGCTGGCGCGGGCGCGCTTGGGATCGGGCCGCTCCAAGCCCAACTCGAACCGCATCATGAAATCGACCCAGCGCTTGCGGTCGCTGCGCAGAGCGGCCACCGCGGCGGCGACGGCATCTTTTCCCAGGCCATAATCGCGAAAGATCTGCGCCACCTCTTCCGCTTCGACCTCGGGCATATCGTAGGTTTCTCGTTCCTCGCGGGCCTGCTCCGAGGCGAAGTGCTCGGCGTCGGTCTTGGCCGCCAAGAAGCCGCCCAGCCCCATTGCGATCGAGCCGGCGGCGATTTCGGCGACGCCCGCGGTCACGATGATCCCGGTCGCTTCGACGGCGCCGGAAAGTCCCGCCGCGAGCGCGAACGGGACGGTCAGCCCGTCCGACATGCCGATCACGATATCGCGGACCGTCTCGGACGCGGTGAAGTGCTTTTCCACATGCGGAGTTGGCGGCATTGAAGATCCTTTTTGACTCACGATATAAAAAAGCGGTCACGGATGAAACACGGATCGGATTCAGATTGATCGGCGTTCCATCCGCGTTTCATCTGTGTTCCATCCGTGGCTCAAGCGAATTTCGTCGGCGATCGAAAAAAATGCATCGCTCAAAACGCTTGATAAGCGCGCGGATTGCTGGCATCATCAAAGGCGATCGTTGACGCTCCGCGCCATCGCCCATTCGATTGTCCCGCCCCGGCATGAAACGCATGGATTCCACCGCCAGCCCGCCGCTCGCTTCCGCCGTCGATGGCCCTTCGCCGCGATCGAAATCGACGTTCGAGGCGCCGCACCCGGGCGTGCCGGCGATGCCGCGCTGGACGACCGCCGAATTGCCCGATGCGCCGCGGTTCACCTGGAAAAACTGGGCTGCCATGCTCGGCCCCGGGCTGCTGATGGGGGGGGCCGCGATCGGCGGCGGCGAGTGGCTGATGGGCCCGATGGTCACGGCCCGCTATGGCGGCGCGCTGTTGTGGCTGGCCACGCTCAGCATCCTCTCGCAAGTCGTCTACAACATGGAGATCAGCCGCTACACGCTGTATTGCGGCGAGCCGATCTTCACCGGCAAGTTCCGCACGCTGCCGGGGCCTATGTTTTGGGTGTTCGTTTATATGGCGCTCGACTTCGGCGCGCTGTTTCCCTATCTGGCCTCGAGCTGCGCCACGCCGGTCTTCGCGCTGATGTATAAACGGATGCCCGATCCCCAGGCGACAGAAACGTTGTTCAGCGTGTTCGGCTTCGCCTTCAACGACGCCCGGCTGCTGAAGGCGCTCGGCGGCGCGATTTTCGTGCTGGCCATGGTCCCGCTGATTTTCGGGGGCAAGGTTTACAATTCGCTGAAGGCCGTGATGTCGTTCAAAATCGTCACGGTCTTCGGCTTTCTCTTGATCGTCGGTCTTCTCTATTCCCAGCCGCAAACGTGGAGCGAAATCGCGACCGGCTTCTTCAAGTTCGGCAACGTGCCGGTGACGCGCGGCGAGGATCTCAACGGCAACGGCCGGCTCGATCCCGGCGAAGATTGGGACGGCGACGGCCGTCTGGACGGCGTGGAAAAGGGAGTTGATGATAACGGAGACGGCAAGGACGATCGCTTCATCGACGAGGACCATGACGGCATTCGCGACGGCGACAACATCGACAACATTTTCGTCTCGTTGTTCCAGGGCCGCGGGTTTCCGCACGTCAATCTCGATATGATCGCCTTGCTCTGCGCAATGGTGGCCATTTCGGGCCAGGGCGGACTGTCGAACACTCCGCTAAGCAATTACACTCGCGACCAGGGTTGGGGCATGGGATCGCACGTGGGGGCCATCCCCAGCGTCGTCGGCGGACACCACTTGCAACTCTCGCATGTAGGTTGCGTGTTCCAGATCACCCAAGAATCGTTATCGCGCTGGCGCCGCTGGTATCGGCATTTGATGCGCGATCAATTGGTTGTCTGGATGCCGGCCTGCTTCATCGGGCTGGGCCTGCCTAGCATGCTCTCGGTGCAGTTCCTGCGCCGCGGCACGGCGGCGAACGAATGGACCGCCGCGGGCATGACCGCCGAGAACATCGGCCAGCACGTCACCAGCTTGAACGGCCCCGGTTGGGGCAATTTCTTCTGGTTCATGACGTTGTTCTGCGGACTGTTGGTGCTCGCGCCCACCACGTGCAGCACGGCGGACGGCGCCATTCGCCGCTGGCTCGACGTCTTCTGGACGGCCAGCCCTCGGCTGCGGCGCGTCGATCCGCGGGCCATCGGCAAGCTCTATTTCGCCTTGCTTTGCGGCTACGTCGGCTTGGGGCTGGTGATGCTGCTCTTCGTGCCGGGAGGGGAACTACTGAAAATCGCCGGCAAGTTCTTCAACTACGCGCTCGGCTTCAGTTGTTGGCACGCCTTGGCGGTGAACGTGATCCTGTTGCCGCGCGAGTTGCGCCCGAATTGGTTCGTGCGGATCGCGCTGTTCATGGCGGGGACGTTCTTTTTATTGATTGCCGGGCTGACGACTTATACATGGCTGGCGGGATGAAGAGAGTGGTTGGGGAGGGGGGCTTGGTGGTTGGGAGGTTGAGGACAGTCGGCAATGGTGTTTACTTATTTGGGTCTTCAGGGTTTATAAGTGGGCGAGCAAAGTTTCGGCCGCCCGCATGTGGTTTACGGGTTCCTCTTCTCTGTTCGCATGGCTTTGCCGCCGTGGCGCATGAATTGACCGAGAACGTGCCGAGCGGCGTGCGAATGGCACGGTATACGATTTATGAGAACGCGCCGAACAGAGAAGAGGAACCCGTAAACGTCGCGGCGCGCGGCAAGGAACATCCGGAAGTTGCCGCGGGTTGCGGCTCGAAATCCGGAATACCCACGTGTTTTCTATCACCTGCCAGCAGTCGCTTGTCCGCCGTTCCGTAATGGAGAAAGCAATGCATCATCTGCTCCGAGCCGTAGGTTTGATGGGCTGTCTGGCATTCGCGCCGCCGGCCCGCGCCGCCGATTGGCCCCAGTTTCGCGGACCCGGCGGATCGGGCCGCGCCGCAACGGCCGACAAGCTGCCCGCCGAGATCGGCCCGGACACGAACGTCGTCTGGAAGACCGCGCTGCCGCCGGGCCACTCCTCGCCGATCGTGGTCGGCAAGCAGATCTACTTGACGGCGGTCCGCGGCGAACAACTGCTGACGATGGCCCTCGACCGGTTGACGGGCAAGCTGCTATGGGAAGTCGAAGCGCCGCACGACAAGTTGGAGGCGATCCATCGCATCGGCAGCTACGCCCAACCCACGCCCGCTGCCGACGCCCAGCGCATCGTCAGCTTCTTCGGCTCCAGTGGCCTGTATTGCTACGACGCCGCGGGCAAGCTGCTCTGGAAGCGGCCGATGGGGCCGTTCAACAATGACTTCGGCGCCGGCAGTTCGCCGATCCTCGTCGACGATCGCGTGATCTTGTGCCAGGACCACGACACCGACTCGTTCTTGGAGGCGTTCGACAAGCGGACCGGCGAAACCCTCTGGCGCACCGACCGCTCGGAGTTTCCCCGCAACTACTGCACGCCCGTGATTTGGGAGGTCGGCGGCAAGAAGCAAATCGTGGTGGCCGCGACGTTGCGCGTCGTGGGCTACGATTTCGACACGGGGGCCGAATTGTGGACCGTGCGCGGCATCGCGCGCACCGTCTGCATGACGCCCGTCGTCGGCGAAGACGGCCTGCTGTACGTCGCCGGCTGGTCGGCCGGGGGCGACGCCGGCGAGCGAATCACGGTCGAGCCGTTCAAGAAGGCGGCCGCGCAGTTCGACGCCGACGGCGACGGCGTGCTTGAGGAAGCGGAGTTGCCCGACAATGCGATCAAGGAGCGTTTCTCGCAAGTCGATCGCGACAAGAGCGGCACGATCACTCAGGGCGAGTACGAGTACTTTCGCGGTCTGTTCGACCAGTCGCGCAACGTGGTCGTCGCGATCAAGCCCGGCGGCCGGGGCGACGTCACCGAGTCGCACCTGCTGTGGGAGAACTTCAAGCACGTGCCGTTTTGCGCCTCGCCGTTGTACGCGAACGGACTCGTTTTCACGGTCAAGGACGGCGGCATTTTCTCGTGCCTGGATGCCAAGTCGGGCGAGCTGTTGAAATTCGGCCGGCTCGGCGCGACCAAAAACTATTACAGCTCGCCGGTCGCGGGCGACGGCAAGATTTACGCCATCAATGAGGCGGGCCAGTTAAGCATCGTTAGCGCGGCCAAGGACTGGCGAGTGCTCTCGACCGCCGACTTCGGCGAAGACGCGCATGCCACGCCGGCCCTCGCCGGCGGCAAAATCTATCTGCGCACTGCCGGCCATTTGTATTGCTTCGGCCTGACTCAACCGTAGCCGGCCGTAGTCCCGGTTCGGAACTCTTTGAAGGGGGATCAGGGGATACGGAGGAGGTCAGGGGATGAAGACGAACAGGTTCGCGTAACCACAGTTATTCCCTTGGACGACAAAATACGGCCATGATAGGTGTGTACTTGCGTTGTCGTCGTTGGGCGCGTTTCCTAACTAGCCCCTATTCCGTCCTTATTGGATTTTTGCTGCAGATTCTTGGTGGTGCACCATGCTTCACCTATGGTCCGCCGCGTAATCTGAAGCAAGATCGGTGGGCGTGGGAGCATTTGTCGCCATCGTATTTGTTGGGTTCTGTAATGTGCGTGTCCGGAGCGGTGATTTTCATGCATGCGCTTTCGCACCGGGCGTAACTCGCAAATCTCGCGTGCTAGCTGATTGACGCGCAAGGAGTTACGTGCGGTGCTATCGCGTGAATGAAAAGTTGGGCCTCGGAGGATAGAACAGAAGATGGAGACCACCATCCC
>Ga0134126_10013143_pt1 | contig 10458 bp, 8 predicted proteins | sample KB31752_FD_96881 | JGI IMG/M metagenome (GOLD analysis project Ga0134126, IMG submission 96881) | Terrestrial soil microbial communities with excess Nitrogen fertilizer from Kellogg Biological Station, Michigan, USA - KB3-175-2 | ecosystem: Environmental > Terrestrial > Soil > Unclassified ...
CCGAATTGCGGGTTCTGAAAATATAACTCTTTCACCTGCTGATAGGTGGCAGTCAAAACCTCCCCGTCACCTATACATTCAATGGTCTGTGTGCGCTGGTTGCCGGGGGCTAGCAACCCTAGGTCGCCGAATACCTGGCCGGCTGGAAGCTCTATCCCCATCTCGCAAAGACGGTAACGGCCACTGACGCTGTAATACATTGCATCAGCTATATCGCCTTTCCGAAAAACGATCTCGCCCTTGCGAAATCGACGACGGGCCATGAACGGCTTTAACCAATCGATAGATGTCTCGCCAGAGGACGCAGCCGCCTCAACGTCCTGGATCAACTTTCGCATCTGTTGCAGTCGAACCGAATTCAGCGGAAGCAAAATGAGATTCAGGACGAGAGTCGGATAAATCCCCCCGAAGAACCCATAAACAATGAAAAGTGCATTGCAGGTCATGCTCACAACGCGAAGGGGGATCATCGTCTTCATGGCACAAGTTACGATGCTGGACGCGACCGCAGCGTATCCGAACCACATGGGCCATTCGGTGTGCTTCAGGAATTCCATTCTTTCCCCCCAAACGATCGTAAACCCTGCTCAGTGGCCCGCCGCAGATATTAAGATTCGCGCGCTTGCAACGGCGATACTTCTATTATAGCGCCGTTTTTCCATGATAAATGCGGGCGCGCGGTCCCGCCCAAATCTTTCGATCGACGAGCAGAGTACTCGGCTGGGGAACCCCCTAAGGAAGCCGCACAATTGCCGCCGGCTAGGCGGGGCCGCAGGCCCCCGCAAATGGGACCGCAGGCGCAGCCCGGGGGCCCTTCTACGCTATTGAGGGGACTCAACGGCAGCGGTGTTAAGCTGTCTTACTGCATGCCGTCATGACTGCGGAACCGCTGCGTAACGTCCTGCTGAATAAATTCTTGTCGACAGTCGGAAGGCTTTCAATGCCAATTTTGTTCGCGTCAATCGCCCGAGCCGGAAATAAATTCGCGCCTTGCGGTGCGAAGGATGATGGCGAGGTCAAACCACAGCGACCACTTTTCAATATACTGTAAATCATGATCGAGCCGCTCGATAGCGAAATGCGGTATAGTTGTGCTGCCGCGATACCCTGACACCTGTGCCAGCCCGGTAAGTCCGGGGCGCATATTATGCCGTTGGAAATAATATGGCGTGAGCTCTTCGTAGAGCATGCCACCTGCAAGCATGCCCGGCACGTGCGGACGCGGGCCCACCAACGACATGTCGCCCATCAATACATTGATAAGTTGGGGAAGCTCGTCGAGGCTTGTTTTGCGCAATATACGCCCGACCGGAGTAATCCGTGGATCATCGGCAGTCGTCTGGCGAGTCCCCCGACTATCGCTGAGATGTACGAACATCGTACGAAATTTGAAAATCTGAAATCGTCTATTGTGATACCCGTACCGCTTCTGTCGAAAAAAAATCGGGCCTCGCGAGGTCGCTTTTATTGCGATGGCAATGCCAATGAAAAGTGGAGCGAATGCCAACAAGCCAATGCTTGCCCCGACGATGTCGAACGCGCGTTTTGCCGTCAATAGCACAATTGAAGGTTCATTGACACGCGCCCGACCGGCGCCGCGTTGCGCATCGCGCTTTGTCAACTCTGGCCGTCCGACATTCGAAAACAGGAGCATTGCCGCATCGGAACTACGAATTCGCGAAAACAGGGCCAAACTTTCGAAAGGCATTGCTGACTCCATCACTACCAATTTACGTCACGACACCGCTCACATCGCGTCTCTACGCTAACTCACAATGTGCAAACAATGAGACATAGTCCACCTCACGACTTGATTATTTTTTCAACACTGCCCTCAAATACGCACACAATGTTGCAATAATTTTATCTGTTGGTGATGCACGAAAAATTAAAATTGAAATTTATCGTTTCGTCTTCGGTACATCGTGACCGGCATTGGGTACCGAGATACTGACATTGCGCTATTCGAAGTTCGGAGAGCGATATGGCACGACGATTCTTCGCCCGACTAAGTCTTGAAAATTGTATGATTGAGCGATTGGAACAGCCTTGTTCCAAGCGCCAGATTCGGAATGGACTTTTTGCGATAAACCTTCTGACATGGGCTTTAATCCTGGTCGCGTTCAATTTCCTTATTTGATGTTCCGATCGGAACGGTTCGAAATTACCGCGGACAATTTTTTTCGAAAATAGTTTTCAACGCGCGGAACCAACTGCTTTCACGACTGTTCGACTGGTTGCGGGAATTTTTTGGTGCGTTTCGAATAAGCACGGCCGCACACTAAGTCGAATCGGGGGATGAGCTTCATGCGTCAGGGTTTGAGCGCTTTTCGCCGCCACTTGGATGGTAGTTTTGGTGGCCTCTCAATCCATGACAACTCACCTCCACTACCCGGATACAGGGGAACGGTCGGCGACGACCAGCGTTCACTCACCAAGCGGAGTTTGTTTCTGTTCCCCGGGGAACAAATCCGACGAAGAAAATATTCGTGCAACACTTAGCGGTAAGACTCTTCCAACATGTTGCTGCGATTGTGTTGCATACAGCGATAAGAAATGGCGCCAGTTGGTTTTGCTCGCAACTAAGTCAAAGTGATCGCGAGTTATGAGTCCCATCTGAGTAGGCCAGTTGAGCACGAGGAAGCGTCTTTGGTCGGAAAGGCCATTCTCGCCGGTGTAGTCGGTGTACTTGTCACGCCGACTTTCCGGTCGGATGCGTATTTAGTCGTTACGGGAGTTTGTTATGCGGCCATCGACTGCTCAACATTCCTTCGGCGGGCTCCGTTCGTGCACGCGAGACCCCACGACACACGCCGAGACAATCTTCGGCGAAAATCAATGTGAGCAACACGCTCGCGGCGACAAAAGTGCCGAGGTCAGCACATCGATACCGCTTCCGTATCGATACACGCGTGGGGAGAGCGAGTTTCGGCCGCCAGCCGTGACCAAAATCTGGTAGGCGCCGATGCTTCAGCCCGCTTCCGACTACCAGATTCGAAGTAATCTAAACGAAGGAGCGCCGCCCATGGGGGACGGCGGATCTGAAGGGCATACGTTCGACCTTCGACGGCTCGCTCAAATATTGCGTCGTCGACGGTGGGTCATCGTCATTACGACGATTTGCCTTTTGGCGGCGACAATCATCTTCGTTCTTATCGCTACCCCGCGCTACACGGCTACCACAACGGTATTCATCGATCCGCGTCGCAGCAGTGTCGCCGACACAAACAGCCAGGCGCAGGCCTCGAAGGCCACGACTGACGACGCTGCGATCAATAGCCAGGTCATGTTGATTCAATCCGTTGCTGTTGTGCAAAAGGCGGTGGATGACCTAAACCTCGCACACGATCCCGAATTTGGCCCGCACGCCAGCTTCTTCGGGTCGGTTATGAAATGGTTTGCGCCTAGGAGGCCACCGACACCGGGACAAAGCGAGGAGGCCGTTGCAAAGGCAGCAACACTAGACTTTTTGTTGCAACGACGCCTGAAGGTGCTGCGGCAGCAGACGACGTATCTCGTTGATATCAACGTCACCTCCGAAATTCCGGAAAAAGCGGCCAAGATCGCAAATGCGATCGCCGATTCGTATTTTTACGAACAAGTGCATAGCAGGTACGACACTCAAAAAATTGCGGCGGCCTGGTTTAATGAACAGATTGAGAAACTCAAATCGGAGGTATTGGCATCTGACAAGGCCGTTCAGGAATTTCGGGCAACGCATAATCTAACGGCTTCGCAGGGCGTCACTATCAATGACCAGCAGCTTAGCGACCTGACCAACAAACTCATAGAAGCGCACGTTCAAACCGCGCAGGCCCGCGCTCAATTCGAAAGCTTCGGCGGACAGGGTCTCGCTAAATCCTTGGACATTGCCCGATCGCGAGAGGAGGCACTGCAAAAGAGCCTCGATAATCTTAAGCGCGTATCGGACGATTCGGGAGGTGATCAGGTTCGATTGCGCGAACTTCAACGCGAAGCTGATGCCAATCGCACGCTCTACGCTTCTTTTCTTGCGCGATACAAGGAAACCAGTGCGCAGGAAAGTCTGGACCTGCCGGATTCCCGTGTCGTCTCCAAGGCGGATGTTCCGATAAGTCCGTCATTCCCAAAAACGACACTGCTGCTGGCACTCGCACTCGTCGGAGGCGTCGGCTTTGGATGCGTGCTGGCGCTCGCGGTCGACCATTTCGACAGGCGGGTGAAGTCACTGCGTCACGCCGAAGAAATCACCGGCGTTCCGACGCTCGCGGCGATTCCCGTGATCGGTCCGCGTGAGCTCGCAAGCCGTGCAATTCGAGGCCGTCGAGAACTAAAACATTACAATCCCAGCACTGTGCGGATTCTCCCTGCGGCCATGCAGCCACCACTGATGCGATACGTCCTCGATGAGCCGACATCGCTATTTGCTGAATCAGTGCGGGCGGTTCGTCTGGCAATTCAGCGCGCATCACGCACCGAGTCGACCAAGACGATCATGGTCTCTTCGTCAATCGACGGTGAAGGTAAAACAACGCTTGCCGTAAACCTCGCATTTTCCCTTGCGGCAGTTGGCATGCGCACGATTTTGGTCGAAGGCGATCTACGCAATCCAGAAATGAGTCGCTCGCTGTGCCCGCGCGCGGACGCCGGTGTTGTAGAGGTCGCAAGTGGTCAGGCGCGTTTTGACCATGCATTGCTTGTCGACCGCACCACCGGCCTTGCAGTCCTCCCCTCGCCTCCACGGCAAAAGACCGATCGCAACAGCGAATTCGTGTTCTCAGAAGCAACAAGCAATATCCTCGAACAGTTGCGACAGCATTTCGACTATGTCGTAATTGACGCTCCACCCATCATTCCATTGGTTGATGCTCGCGCACTGGCGGAAATCGCCGATCGCGTAATTCTTACAATTCGCTGGGATAGCACGCCGCGGGATGTTGTCGCTCAGGCCCTGGGGGCTCTTGCACCTGTTTATGACCGTATATTGGGCGCGGTTCTTACTCGCGTCGACATGGATCGTCTGCGTTTCTACGACTATTACCGCAGCTCATCCTATCTGACGCCCTACTCCTACCTTGGGCAACCGCGAGCGGGGCGTGCGTCATGACACGTTTGTTCGACGGTCGGCAATCTCGCCCGGTGGCCGCATTTGCAGCGCTGTCAATCGCTCTAACTGCTGCCAGCCCGGCATCAGCCGAAAGCTGCACAAAAAGCAGAGACTACATTTTGGAAGGACTTGCAGGTGAGCTTTTGAAACCTGCTGCAACTTACAGGAACCTGTTCAGGATCTGCACCGAAACGCTGGCTCTTGCCAATGTCACGGATGCGTATGTGCTCAAGGACGGTGGAATCGCAATCATTCCTGCGAGCAATACGATCACCGCGACGGCAGAAGCGCTGGCCGAGTTTTGTCAGCGTTTTCCCGACAGCGTCGCAACATTTCTTACGCCACAGGAAAAGCGCCGAAATCAGGCGATCGGCATGATCGTCTCGATGCCATCATCGAATTCGACGTCGTGCAAAACGATTCGCGGTGCGAGTTGAGCCGCTATCAATCCATTCAAAACTTAGGGGGGCGCTGCCGCCGGAAAGCAAATACCAAACAGAGTAGCGGGAGCGGTCCGTGAGAAATCGTCACCACGATCTGAAGGTGTCCATGCCCATGCCAGACATTGAAAGACCTCGAATTGTTCATATTGTGCGGCAATTTTGGCCTTCGACTGGCGGTCTCGAAGAATATGTTGATCGCCTTGCGCGCCAACAAATCGCCAACGGCTGCCGCGTATTTGTCCTGACTCTCGATCGCGTATTTGGCAGAACTGGCCGTCTTCGGAAAATTGAAAGGCGCCACGGCCTGACAATCATCCGGCTACCCTTCGTCGGCTATCATCGGTTTTTCGTGCCCCTGCTGCCGCTGAAATTGCTGCGCCGTTTCGATCTAATCCATGTCCACGGCGTCGACCAATGCGGAGATGTCGTAAGTCTCTACTCCTTTCTTGGCGCGCCGCCTTTCGTGTGTACGAGCCACGGCCTTTTCTTTCACACCAAGGCGTTCCTTCTGGCGAAAAGACTCTATTTCTACACGATTTCGCGACTGGCGTTATCGCGCGCCCATTTCGTTTTTTCAGTGAGCAAGAACGACCAGACGCAATTAGCCAAAATAAATATCAAGTCGACCCTTATCCGCAATCCGGTCCTGCCGTTCGCATGGATGTACAGCGGCGGTAAAGATTTTCTGTATGTCGGAAGGCTCGCCGAAAATAAGGATGTCGATAAGCTCATTCCCTTTCTCGCGCGGCTTCGCAGCGCCGGAACAGCACACAAACTGCACATCATAGGGACCGGCGACGAGAAAATACGGCAACAGCTGACCTGCACAATACGAGCGCACAATCTAGAGTCCTCGGTCACACTCCACGGTTATCTGACAAGAGCGCAACTCCAAGCAGTCATTCCACAATGTGGTTACGCCGTTTCGGCTGCGCGATATGAAGGCTATGGAATGGCCATCGCGGAAGCGATGTCGGCAGGACTGCTTCCGGTCGTTCAATCAAACGAAGCATTTCGGGAAATTTGCCGAAACTCGAATTGCGGTCTCCTCGTCGATTTCGATGACGCGTCGGCGGCCGCATCAGCATTTTTGAGCTGGGAGCACGGCCGGCACAATCACACTGAAGAGAGACAGAGGGCACGGGCCTATGCACTGTCAACAAGCTTCAGCCAATTGGCGAGCGAGATCGGCATGTACTACCGCCACAGTCTCGATCGCTCGCTCAATCGCTCGCCTCAGCGTCCGCAGCCACTACGTAAGTTTAACGGTGCCGACAAGCCGGTTGAAATCAGGCGGATTCTCGGCACCGACGTCGTCGCGTGCAGGAAACAGGAAGCAATTTCGATTCTGGCGCGCCGTCTTGCCGATCGCCTCCCGACATCTGTCGGTTTTGCGAATGCAAATTTCCTGCTTCAGCTCTCAACAAGCCCGGCGCGACAAGAAACGTTGAATGACATGATCGTCTTCAACGACGGTCTCGGCACCGACATCGCATCTTATTTTCTTTATGGAAAACGATTTCGCGAAAACCTGAACGGTACTGACTTCACTCCTGATTTTCTTGCTCGGTTGCCAGTGAATACGCGCGTATTTCTTTACGGCGCGCGCCCCGACGTTGTTACGCGCGCGGCAAAAGTCATCTCCAGCCACTTTGATGTCGTCGTATGTGGGCGTCACGATGGGTATACGCCGGGCAACGAAGACGACATTGTTGACGAGATAAACACCGCCGGGCCCGACATCGTCCTGGTGGCACTCGGAAATCCCCAGCAGGAAACCTGGATTGCGCGGCACCGCCGGGACATTAACGCGCCATTGCTCATGGGAGTCGGGGCGATGTTCGATTTCATATCCGGCGCTGTACCACGTGCTCCGCACTGGATCCGCCGCCTGCGTCTTGAATGGCTTTATCGTTTGCGGCACGAGCCGCGGCGCCTGTTCAGGCGTTACACGATGGACGTCGTCCGATTTTTTGGACTGCTGCTTGCTCAAAGATTGGGATGGCGCAGTGTATAGTAGGAAGCCCGCAGCAACCGTGATTCGCCAGCCACTGATCCTTACGAAGGAGCATGCAGCTGCGTTTATTCTCATTACGGCGGTTTTCTTCAACGCGGCGTTGGCGATCGAAAACGGCCACCTGCATCAGCTTTCGCAGATCTATGTATCGCTGGCGGAAGCGGTGATTACCGGGCTGGCGGTGTTGCTTGTCGCAGTCAACTTCAGGACGGACATGCTGCCATGGGCTGTATTGCTGGTGTTTATTTTGCTCCTGCACCTCGTTCTTAGCTTCGTAAACCAAGCCGTCAATCCAAAAATCATTCGCGACGTAATCGACATTCCGGTCTTTATAGCGCTCGGCATGGTCTATGCGCGCGGCAATATCGTGAAGTTGTTTTTCTACATACAGACCATTGTGCTTGCCGTCCTGCTGATGGAATTGATTGACGTTGATACCTATTCGCAGATTTTCAAGATTCAGGACTACTACATGAACACGCGTGAGATTACCCAGCACGCGTTTTGGAATACCGATTCGACACTCTTTGTCAGCGCCACACGTCCCGGCGAACGTTTTCTGCTGGACTTCCTAGGCATTCACCGGCTTTCGTCGGTTTTTCTCGAACCTGTTTCTCTCGGCAATTACGGCATCGTTGCCACAATATTTACTCTTGCATTCTGGCGAGAGATGTCGCGATGGATGAAGTTCTTCTTTGTAATAAGCACGGTTTGCATCGTGATCGGCTGCGACGGACGGCTGGCGGCGGTCAGCTGCGCAATTCTGGTCATTTGCGCTCCGATATTTCCCTTACTGCCGCGCTATTCCAACTTGACCTTTCTTCCGGGCGTATTTTTTTTCTCGGCACTAGCTGTAGGACTCCTCGCATTGCGCCATTCCACCGATGATTTTGTCGGCCGGTTGAGCGGCAGCATTGATCTTTTGGGTGGTCTCGACCTCGGCGCAATCTTCGGACTCGATCCCCTACTCGCAGCCAAGGCCTCCGACAGCGGCATAAGTTACTTCGTGCTGACCCAGTCCGTGATCGGGGTTGCTGTGATGTGGATTTTCATTTGCCTGGTGCCGCGTTACCGCACGCGGATTTCGGTCATCCTGATCTACAGTATCTGCACATATGTTCCCCTCAATCTGCTCGTCAGCTATTCGCTGTTCTCCATAAAAACAGCCGCACCCATGTGGTTCATGTACGGCTATTTGACCGCCGAGACGACATTGCGCCGGACGGCTCCGCGGCAAAACCGTCGCCTTCCCATTGGCATGATGCCGGTCACATACGGCGCGGTCGAGGGTCGACGATAATGAAGATGCGAATTCTGCTTGCCTGCGCTGCTTTCCCGCCCAATGGCAAGGGCGGCGGGCCGGCGTCATCCGAATTGATTGCAATGGGCCTGACTAATCTGGGAAACACGGTTCGCGTCCTCACAGTTTCCGGCGAACAAAGCACGCAAAGGCGGGATGGATTCGAAATAAAAACGCTTCGCTCGCTCAACGTCCATTGGGACTATTGGAAAAACAATCCAGCCTGGCGAAAGCTTGCGTGGCACATGCTTGAAAATTTCAATCCGAGAGCGCTTGCGATTATGCGGCGGGAAATAAGAAACTTTCGACCTGATGTGTTGCTGACCGTCAGTATTGAAAACATCAATGTCGCATCGTGGCTTGCTGCAGCCACAGAGGGCGTCCCGTGCGCCCATATGATCTACAGCTATTTTCTCCGCTGCTGGCGCGGAACGATGTTCAGACAAGGCACAAATTGCGTAGGTGAATGCACAACCTGTCTTGTTTCTTCCTTGGGCAAGAAATTTATGTCGCGATATGTGGATGGCGTCGTTGCCGAAACCACATTCCCTCTGAACAGCCATATCCGAGCCGGATATTTTCCAAACGCGATTACTCATGTCACGCCTGGGCCGATTGTATTACCGACGGCCCATCGCCGGCCGACGAATGCCGACCGCCGCACATTGCGCGTGGGCTATATTGGCCTGCATGATCCTGCCAAAGGCATTGAGACGCTGGCCGCTGCCGCCCGAAACATCGCCGCCGATGGTAAAAACAGCATAGAGTTTTTCATTGCGGGTGATGGACCAGCCGAATACACCAAAAAGCTGACCACACTTTTTCCGCCGTCGACGCAGTTTCTCGGTTGGGTTCGCCCCGCTGAGTTTTATCCAAGTGTCGATGTCATTGTGGTTCCCTCAATTTGGAATGAGCCGTTCGGACGCGTAAGCGCCGAGGCAATGTCTTTTGGCATTCCCGTTATCACGGCTCGTTCAGGAGGGCTTCCCGAGAATATTGTCGAGGGCGAGAGTGGCCTTTCCTTTACTGCGGGCAATGCTGCTGAGCTTTATGACATCCTACGTAGGGTTTGCGCAGACAGGACATCGATGGAGCGCATGGCGGTTGGCGCATTGCGTCGGGCTCAGCATTTTAAGTTAGAGCAAGTCGCCGAGGACCTCGAACGATTCCTCGCCGGGGTTTGTGAGAGGAAGCTCATCGCCACCACTCCGCTAGCAGCGTAGCAGGAAGCATCGCCTTGGGAATCGAATTTCATGCCCTCAATCTTTTACTGCTCGCGCGACGGCGTGGCGTCTCATTCAGGCGCACGTGTATGATTGGGCGGCAGGGCATCCACATGACGCCACGTGTCGTCAAAGCAGTTCTCGATCACCAAAAAACGCAATTTTCTAAGGATGCGGTTGACGCACTATACAAAAGCGGATTTGCGGAGGATTTGTTTATTCAGGTGCTCGGCGCACAGACGGTCGACTCTTTGGATGCTTCCGACTACGAAGGAGCCACGCACGTCGAGGACTTGAACAGGCTATTCGACACACAGGCGCGCTACAGCGCGGTTGTTGATTTTGGCACGCTTGAGCATTGCTTTCACGCGCCGAATGCCTTCACTAAC
>Ga0134126_10013144_pt1 | contig 10458 bp, 10 predicted proteins | sample KB31752_FD_96881 | JGI IMG/M metagenome (GOLD analysis project Ga0134126, IMG submission 96881) | Terrestrial soil microbial communities with excess Nitrogen fertilizer from Kellogg Biological Station, Michigan, USA - KB3-175-2 | ecosystem: Environmental > Terrestrial > Soil > Unclassified ...
ATCTCCTTCCTGCCGCTCTCCCACATCACCGCTCGCGCGCTCGACTACATCATGTACGCCCGCGGCGCGCAGGTCATCTATTGCTCCCAGTTCGATCGCCTGCCCTACGCCATGAAAGAGGTCCGGCCCACCGTCTTTGTGGGCGTTCCCCGCGTCTACGAGAAAATCCGCCAGGAAGTCGAACGCCGCGCGGCCCTCAGCCCTGTCAGAAAAAAACTCCTCGCCCTCGCCGTAAAGCTCGGCGACAGTCACGTCGAAACCGTCTACGGCGGCCGGCAGCCCTTTTCGCCTCTCTGGAAGCTCCTCAACAAGCTCGTCTACAGCAAAGTCCACCAGGCGTTCGGCGGCCGCGTGGGCATCTTCATCTCCGGCGGAGCGCCCCTTGGCGTCGACACCGCGCGCTGGTTCGCCTCCGTCGGAATCGCAGTCTGGGAAGGCTACGGCCTCACCGAAACATCGCCTGTCATCGCGCTGAACTCCCTGCCCAATCACCGCCTCGGCAGCGTCGGCAAGCCTGTTCCTAACGTGGAACTCAAATTCGCCGACGACGGCGAACTGCTCGTCCGCGGCCCCTTCATCTTTCAGGGCTACTGGCACAAGCCCGCGGCCAATGCCGAGTGTTTCGACTTCGACGGCTGGTTCCACACCGGGGACATCGCCCACCTCGACAACGAGGGCTTCCTTTACATCACTGATCGAAAGAAGGAATTGCTCAAGACCTCGGGCGGCAAGCTCGTTGCGCCCCAGCCCATCGAAAACAAGCTCAAGACCCATGTCTTCGTCGGGCAGGTCGCCCTCATCGGCGACAAGCACAAGTTCATCTCCGCCCTCATCTCGCCCAACTTCGCGGCGCTCGAGGAGTGGGCGCGCACCCACGGCCTCGAGGGCCAGACCCGCGCCAATCTCGTCTCCGACCAGCGCGTCCAGGCGCTCTACGCCGACATCGTTCGCCAGGTCAACGCCGGCCTCGCCAGCTTCGAGACCATCAAGCGCTTCCGCATCGTTCCCGACGAGTGGTCGCAGGAGTCCGGCGAGCTCACGCCATCCATGAAGCTCAAGCGGCGCATCATCACTCAGCGCTATGCGGAGGTCGTTTCCGCAATCTACGCGGACGAAGCATCCTCACGCCGCGAATAGGCGAAGTCAGTCCGCGGCCCACCAGCCCCCGCTTGCCCCACATCCGCGTCATGCCTCTGAAGAACGGCGCGCCCCATGCACCCGTTGCCAGAATCGCCCCGAACAGGATCACCGCGTCCACGCTCAGTCGTCCTTCGCGAGACCAGTACGCATCCGGCTCCAGGTTCAGCCACACCGAGAACTCATCGAGCGTCAGCGCCGCTCCCACGCCGTACGAAATCGACATCAACCGGCTCAGAAGAATCGACATCGGCGAGTGCGAGCGCCCCAGGTCCAGCAGCCAGCCATAGCCCACAAGCAGCAGAATCAGGATCCCCCACACCAGGTGATGAATGTGGTGTCCCTTCACCATCACCCAGTCGAACGGCCCGCGATTCGCCACAATCAGGTGAACCAGCAGCCGCACCCCGGCAAACGTGATCAGGAACGATACCGAGGCGATAAACATCCGCCGCCGCGGACGGTCGGGAATCGTGCTGCGAATCAGGAACCCCAGCCGCGTAAGCTGCAGAAGCACCAGCAGCAACACCACCACGGCGCTTGAGAACGCAAGCAGCAGCAAGGCTCCGGGGCTGGGCAGGTGAAATCCGTTCATTCGGTTGCGCAGTTGTCTAAGAAAATCTTGTAGCGTGCTTCCCATTCTAGTCTGCGACCCGAAGCCGTCCGCACGCTTCTCGAACGTCACCATGAGTGATGGCGCTCACGATTTTTCTTTACATCGCAAGAGTACACTGGGTAAGGTGCCAATCCCGGCTGCAGCCCGGATGCGCGCGCCCACCTTGCAAGCGGCCGCAAGCCGCACCAATTTTGTCTCAGGAGAGTTTCTGATGCGAGTTGCTCTATTGACCGGAGGCGGCGACTGCCCCGGATTGAATGCTGTCATTTACGCGGCCGTGAAGAAGGGAATCAACCACTACGGCGACGAGTTCATCGGCTTTCTTAACGGCTGGCGCGGCGTCCTCGATAACCAGTTCATCGCGCTCACGCTCGAAAACACCGACGGCATTCAGCTCAAGGGCGGAACCATCCTTCACTCCTCGCGCACCAACGTGAAGAAGATCCCCGGCGGCATCGAGAAGGTCCAGGAAGTCCTCAAGCAGAACAAGATCGACGCCCTCATCGCGCTCGGCGGCGACGACACCCAGTCCGTTACGCTCTTTCTTGCCGAGCATGGAATCAATGCCATCGGCGTCCCCAAGACCATCGACAACGACATCAGCGGCACCGACGCCACCTTCGGCTACGACACCGCGGTCATGATCGCCACCGAGGCCGTCGACCGCATCCACACCACCGCCGACTCGCACAATCGCGTCATCGTCGTCGAAGTCATGGGCCGCGATGCCGGCTGGATCGCCATGGCCTCCGGTGTGGCTGGCGGCGCGCACGTTACTCTGGTGCCCGAGAAGCCCATCGATATCGACCACGTCTGCGCCCTGCTCAAGTACAACTACGATCACGGCAAGCACTACGGCGTTGTGGTTGTCGCCGAAGGCTGCCACCTGCCGGAAGTCGGACAGGTCATCGGTTCGGGCCAGGTCGACTCCTTCGGACACGCGCGGCTCTCCGGAATCGGCGAGGCCCTCGCCGAGCTCATCGAGAAGAAGACCGGCTTTGAGACTCGCAGCGTCAACCTCGGCCACACCCAGCGCGGCGGCGTGCCCACCGCGTACGACCGCCTGCTCGGCCAGCGCTACGGCCTCCATGCCATCGACATGGTGCATGAAAAGAAGTGGGGCCGCATCGCCGTCCTGCGCGGCACCGATATCACCGACATCACCATCAAGGAAGCCATCGCCCACAACCGCCGCCTCGACCAGCGCTTCTTCGACGTCATCTCCGGCCTCGAAGCCAAGGTCTAGCCAACTGCAGTGTCGGCACTGACTGTCCTGGCGGAGTCGGCGGTGAAACGGGGCTAACGGGGCTGTCGACTTTGGCGGCCGGCACACATGACTTGTCATCCTGAGGCGAAGCCGAAGGACCTGCTGTTGAAGCACTCCGGAATCGCCACGAACCTCCGGGCCCATCCTTCGCGCAGTCTCATCGCGCGAAGGATCTGCCCTGAAGGCTGTCTTTGTAGCGCCGGTCTCCAGACCGGCTGTCGTGCGGGTGTCCACACCCGCGCACCGGATCGATGCCTGCGTCTGCAATTCTCATTGCCCTGGGTGGCAAAAACTGCCATGTACGGTTGCCGTTGCAGCTTCCTCGCCCGCAACCCCATAATCTCCATTGCTTGATCCCGGCCACGATTGACACTCACCATGCACTACCGCCTCTACAATCCCGCAGACTTCCCAAAGCTCTACGCGATTGAAGAGGCATGTTTCCAGCCTCCCGATCGCTTCGGCCGCGGCTACATGCGATCCCTCATTTCGCATCCCCCATCGGCCACCTGGATCGCGGAGGATGCCGGAGTCATGGCCGGATTCGCCATCGTTCACTGGTCGGGCGATCCGCCTGCTCGAACCGCCTATATTCAGACTCTCGAAGTGGATCTTCCCTGGCGGCGCAGAGGCATCGCCCGCCAACTACTTCGTCTCCTCGAAGGGTCCGCCCTCCAGGCCCGGGCGTCACTCATCTGGCTCCACGTTGACGCGGCAAACACGCCTGCCATCGAGACCTATCGTGCCGCGGGATATGTCCATCAGGGAGTCGAGGACGATTACTATGGTCCGGGCCGTCCGGCCGACGTCTATGCACGTCCCCTCGTGCCCCAGCAGCCCGAATCGCATGCGCCGGATTTGGATGCTTAACCCTTTTCAGCGAAGTTGGTTCACGCCGCCTGAGCCTGCGGCGGAATCTCCAGCGTCTTGCTCTCCACCAATTCCTCAAACAGGCTCCGGTACAGAATCATCGCCGTGCGCAGTTCTTCCGTCGAGGCTTCGTTCCTGCCCGCACGAACCGTGATTTCGTTGCCGCGCCGCACCGCGTCCACCATTTGCGGATGGTGGACCGACATATCTGCCGCCCGCTGCTGGAATGTCCCGCCGGGATAGCCCTTAACATGCAGGATGCTGTTGATCAGCTCGTCTGCTTCGGTCACCGCACCCCGCGGATGGTCGATAAAACGCCCCTGGATCGCATCCCATTCCGTCACAAACCGCTTCTGTTCCGTCACACTCAGCGGCCGCAGGCTGAACTGTTCCACCCGCCGCACCCGGCCCTCCAGCGCCGCTTCGGCACGGCGCCGCGATCCATAGTGGACAAGCGCCACCTCGTACTCCGGTCCGAAACGGCCTCGCAGTTCGGTGGTCCTCTTGCGGTCCCGCTGCCGCTTCACCGCCCATGCAATCACCAGCATGAACACCAGTAGGATCACGCACGCGCCAACGATGATTTGGGGGCTGTAGGCATTCATATTCATATGTTGATCTCCTCTAAATATCGCGGAATCAGGCCCGCCTTCCGCGCCCCCGGCTAGCGGTGGGCCTTTCCGGTTGCTAGGTGGGATGGCCCCCCCTCTGTGGCTGTTGCTTGCGGGTTGGCCGATACTCCGCCGCTCAATGCGAACCGCTTACGGAAAAAGCTGTGCGCGACCGACTCTGTGTACCTCCCGGATGCCCACGTTTGTGCTTGCTTTCTCTCCCGGGTCTCCCGCTGCGAACGTGTCGGACACCGTCTCCCGCCTTGTGCCCTATATCCCTGATGCCTTCCTTCAACACCCGTGACCGCCATCACATCCATACCGCGGGAGGAATGCTACCGTACCAGTGCTCCCAGAGAAATTTGGGTGCCTGGCAGTGAAACGGAAAATGAAAACCCTTCCGTTTTTTTAATTTTTTTATTTTTTTGCGTTTTCCACAGATTTTTTGCAGTCGTTTAAGTAGTAATAAAAACAGCAGTTTAGAGCAAATCGGACCCAACCGGTGCTCTTAACCGCTCCCGAGAATGCGGCCGATCCTGCCTCAGCAGGAGACTCGGGAAAGCCTCACTCCCAAACAGATCCAAGGCGAAACCGGTGCGCAGTTACGGCAGGCCGGTGGCGCGCGCTTCGGCGTGCAGGTTCGCAACTACGCCTTGATCGCGGAGGATGGAAAATACGCTCTGGAGGATGGTGTTCAGGCGATCAAAGTGGTGCGCGCCCACGCCGCCGAATGGGGCGTGTCGCCGGATCGCGTCGTCTTCATGGGGTTCTCGGCTGGCGGAATGATCACGGAGTATACCGCCAGCCAAGCGGACGTGAGCGCACGCCCGAACTTTGCCGCTCCCATTTATGGCGCGTATTTTCCTGCCGTGCCTCCAATACCAAAAGACGTGCCGCCCTTCTTTATGGAGATGGCGGAGGACGACAATCTTGCCGGTCCCCAGATCATCAAGTTCTACGACGCACTCAAGGCGGCGGGATACAAGCCGGAGTTTCACCTGTATGAGCACGGGGGCCATGGCTGGAGCATGCGCAAGCAAGGCACAACCAGCGACCACTGGCTCGACGAGTTTTACTGGTGGCTCGAAGCGCATGGACTGACGAAGCCGGGCAAGTAACCGAATTCAAACAGAGGGCAGATGAAGAACATGAAAACAATACTCCGCGTCATCGCATTTGCCGCGAGCCTGGCATTTGTCTTCCAGTGCCAGGCGCAAACCGCGGACTCAGTGTTCCCCAAGGGTGAACTGTCCCCTGCCAAAAACCACACGGGAAACATCTGGCTGAGTGAGCTCAATGTCGGAGACAGCACCTTCGATCCCGGTATCGCCCAGGCAGTATATGGTCCCGGTGCAAAGCTCGATTGGCACATCCATCCCGGCGGGCAGGTTCTGCTGATCACCGAAGGCACCGGCTATTATCAGGAACGGGGGAAGCCTGCGCGAATCGTTCACAAGGGAGATGTCATCAAGTGTGCGCCGGGCGTCGAGCATTGGCACGGCGCATCGCCGACCAGCAGCTTCGCCTATATAGCGGTTACGCCGACTCAGAAGGGAAAGACAATCTGGCTGGAGCCGGTGAGTGAAAAGGACTACAAGAGCCTCAAATAAGAGACCGCAGCATTCACCGAGGCCGGGCACCCGGCTTATCTCGGGGCGCCGTTCTCTGTCTCATGTGAATACGTTCACCCGAATCGCGGGCTCAGGCGGGCTTTTGGACGGCCATTGCGGGCTCTGAAGCGGGCACGCGGCTTTGGCGGGATGTCCACACCAGGAGCGCGATGCCGGCCGCGACGCAACCGAGGCTGGCGCACTGCGCGTTCGACATTCCCCACAAGACATGCGGATTGCGGCGCAGGAACTCCACCAGGAAGCGGGCCAGGCCGGTCAGCACCAGGTATTCCGCCAGGATGCTGCCCGTCGGCCGCGGTTTCCCTGCCCTGACCCATAGCCAGGTTCCGATCAGCAGCCCGCCCGCAAGCTCATACAGCGGCGTGGGATGCACTGCGACAAACACTGGATCGATACCGTGCGGGAAGGCCATTCCCCAGGGCAGATGCGTTGGTTTGCCATAGCAGCCGTCTCCGGAGAGGAAGCAGCCGATACGGCCGATGCCGTAACCGAATGCAGCAGCCGGGGCGGCAAGATCGAGTATCCGCAGTCCGCCGATTTTGGCGCGTATCCCCTGTATCACCAGTGCGGAGATGCCGAAGACGAGCCCGCCGAACCAGGCGAACCCGCCCGTATCCCAAAGCGCGCTCCAGCCCTGCTGGCGGAAGTCCTGCGGCGTATCGAGCACATGCCACAACTTGGCGCCGATGATGCCGGCGATCATGGCAACCACAACCATGGTGATGGCGTCAGCGGAGATGCGGGCGCGCCGAAAACTGCGCTCCATGACGAGGCCGGCGACCACGGCGGCGAGCCATAGCATCAGTCCGAACGTCGGAATTTCGGGGTGAAACGAGCCGAGGTGGATGTGAATGTAGGGATACATCTTTATATGCAGTATAGACGCGGGCCGGGTGCGGAAGATTCCCTGGGCGGGCTGGATTTTTACACACGGCAGTCGCCGGGGGAGTTGGAGACAGGCGATACTGGACTTATGGCCACCATCCCACAGCAAGGCTTGGAAGTTTTGTATACCCGTGACCAGATTGCCGCACGCGTTGCCGAACTGGGAGCGGCGATCACCCGCGACATGAAAGGCGAGAAGCTGGTCATGGTGGGCGTGCTGAAAGGGGCCGCGCCTTTTCTGGCGGACCTGGCACGGTCGGTTCAGGTGGACGCGACGTTCGACTTTGTCGCGGTGTCGAGCTACGGAAGGGGACACCGGACTTCCGGGGCAGTGAAGCTGATCAAGGACCTCGATGAGACCGTCGAGGGCAAGAATGTCCTCATCGTCGAAGACATTCTGGACACCGGCTTGACGCTTAACTATCTGCGGAAGCTGATCCTGCAACACAAGCCCAAATCGCTGCGGATTGCGGCGCTGCTGGACAAGCCGTCGCGGCGCATCGAGAAGATCGACGCCGACTATGTGGGATTCTCTATTCCAAACTTATTTGTCATCGGCTACGGAATGGATTATGCGGAGCGGTATCGCAATCTTCCCGATATCTGCCTGATGACGCCAGACCATCCGGAATAGGCAGAATAGCGGAGATGGATGTCATGGCCGATGTACCGGAGCTTCTCACCACGGTTTATCAGGACTTCAACGCGCGGCGCATGGACGCCGTGCTGGAGCGGATGACAGAGGACGTAACCTGGCCGAACGGCTGGGAAGGCGGCTACGTCCATGGAAGAGAAGCCGTGCGCGACTACTGGACGCGACAGTGGGGAGTGCTCGAACCGCGTGTGGAGCCGATAAGTATGGTGTTGGACCAAGCGGGCCGCTGGGTGGTGAATGTCCACCAGGTGGTGAAGGCGTTAACTGGGGAGCAGGCCGGGCAAGTGATTGTGGATACGATGGTTCGGCACGCTTACCGGCTGCGGGATGGTCTCATCGAACGCATGGACATCGAGTGAGACCGCGAGAAGCCGGAACCGGATCGAGCGACAGAAGGAACCTGCTCACAAAAGCAGGTCACGCAAACCGGGATGGCGCTCATCTAACAGCGAAGAAGCGGTACGGTTTCCGGGTCGCGCGAGGTTCAACAAAGGTCTATACTCTGTCACCGGGTCTGCTGCCGGTTCCGCAGATGGACCAGATAGAAATGGAAGTTGAAGGAGCAAGATCGGCATGTCTGCAACCATTCCCGTTCAGGACCCGGATCTGGATTTCGACCATGGCACATTTGACGCAGCCGGGTTTTCGGCGGCGGCCCTGGAGAATTGGCAAACCCTGGCGCGGGTAATCGATCACACCTTGTTGAAGCCTGAAGCGACGCGCGAGCAGGTGGAGAACCTTTGCGACGAGGCGGTGCGCTATGGATTTGCGTGCGCCATCGTGAACCCGACATGGGCATCGACGGCGGTGTCGGTGCTGGCGGGAACGGGGATTCCGGCGGGCGTCGTCATCGGCTTCCCTCTGGGAGCATCGCTGGATTCAACGCTGCGGCAGGAGGCGGCGGCGCTGACGCGGCTCGGCGTCAAAGAACTGGACATGGTGATTCCCGTGGGCCAGTTGAAGAGCGGCAACTATCATGCCGTGGAGCGGACGATCCGATCTGCCGCCAACGGGGCACACCATCACGGAGCGATTCTGAAAGTCATCCTGGAAACGTGTTTGCTCAACGTGGAGGAAAAGCTGCGCGGCGCCGAGATTGCCATCCAGGCGGGAGCCGATTTCCTCAAGACATCGACAGGATTTTCAAAAGCCGGAGCCACGACCGCTGACGTTGCGCTGCTGCGCGGCGTGGCAGGCGGACGCTGCGGCGTAAAGGCGTCGGGCGGGATCAGGACGCTGGCCGATGTCAAGTCGATGCTGGAGGCGGGGGCGAACCGGATCGGCGCCAGCGTAAGCGTGGCGATTGTGCGCGAGCTGGGGGCGGAGTGAAGAAACGGCTCCTAGCTTCTAGCCTCTAGCTTCTAGCTTTTAGCAGCCTGCTAGTTGCGAGCACTTCGACATCTCTTAACTCTCTACGGCCCGACACTCGAATTGGAGTTCGCGCTCAACGTGTTCACGGCAGCTAGAGGCTAGCAGCTAGCAGCTAGAAGCTGCTGTTCAAGCTAGAAGCCGCTCATCTGCTTTATCATTCCCTTCGAGCCCCATGTCTTCCGATTCAGAAAACAACATGCCAAAGCACGACTTCGAGGGCGACTACCGTCCGGCGGCATCCTCGCACATCGACCCGGTGAATGTGCGGGTGGAACCCGCGGACCTCGCGTACCTGGTGCAACTTGCCGACGCGCTGAACACGACGCTGGATCTGCAGACACTGCTCGTCCGCACCTCGGAGCTGGTGCGCGCGGTGATCCAATACCGCATCTTCGCCATCCTGCTGCTGAACGACCGAACGCACGAGTTGCGCATACGATTTCAAATTGGGCACACGCCCGAGGTGCAGCGGATGCGGTTTCCGCTGGGCATGGGAGTGGTGGGCCAGGTCGCCCTGACACGCCAACCCCTGCTGCTGAACGACGTGAAGGAGTCACCCGCCTATTTCAGCGCCAACCCGGATGTGAAGAGCGAGCTGGCGGTGCCGCTGATCGCGAAGAACCGGCTGATCGGCGTGATGGACATCGAGAGTGAGGAACTGAACTATTTCCGTCCCGAGCATCTGCATCTGCTCACGCTGACGGCTTCGCGGATCGCCCAGGGCATCGAGAACGCGCGCCTGTACGCGCGGGTTTCGCGGCAGGCTCAAACGCTGACGGTGCTGAATGAAATCGCGGTGGAACTGGCTTCGATTCTCGACCTCGATCCTCTCCTCGAGCGCATCGGACAACTGCTGCGGCGGCTGATCGATTACCAGATGTTCACCATCATGCTGCTGGATGACAAGGGCGAGACGCTGATTACGCGCTATGCGTGGCGCTTCGGCTACATACACGCGCCGCGGCGTCGGATTCCGATCACACTGGGGCTTGTCGGGGCCGCGGTTCGGGAGTGGCGGGTGATCAACGTGCAGGACGTGCGGCGGGATCCGCGATACGTGGAAATGAATGCGGAGACGCGGTCGGAGATGATTGTGCCGCTATTCCACAAGGGGCGCGTGATCGGGGTGCTGGACCTGGAGCATACGCGGCCGGGATTCTTCAACGATGAGCATGAGCGGATGCTGACCACGCTGGCGGCGCAGGTGGCAATCGCAATCGAAAATGCGCGTTTGTACCAGGCGGTGAAGCGGCAGGAACGGCAACTGGAACGCGATATCGCGATGGCCCGCGAGGTGCAACTGCGGCTGCTGCCGACCGTTCCTCCGGAGCATAAGAACGTAGACATGGCGGTGCGCTTTTTGCCGGCGCGAACCATTGGCGGCGACCTGTACGACTTTCTGGAGTATGGCAACG
>Ga0134126_10013146_pt1 | contig 10458 bp, 4 predicted proteins | sample KB31752_FD_96881 | JGI IMG/M metagenome (GOLD analysis project Ga0134126, IMG submission 96881) | Terrestrial soil microbial communities with excess Nitrogen fertilizer from Kellogg Biological Station, Michigan, USA - KB3-175-2 | ecosystem: Environmental > Terrestrial > Soil > Unclassified ...
ACCGAGCGCATCGTGAGCTATCTTACCGAAGAACTCGTGAAGCTCGGTCACGAGGTCACGCTTTTCGCCAGTGGCGATTCCATTGCATCAGCCGACCTGGTCCGCTGTGCAACGAAAGCGCTGCGGCTGGACGCCGCCGTCAAGGACATCATTCCCTATTACATGCTGATGCTCGACCGGGTAAAGCAACGTGCGGACGAATTCGACGTCCTCCATTTCCATATTGATCATTTTCATTTCCCGGTATTTAGAAGCATGGCCGAAAAAACCCTCACGACCCTGCATGGGCGTCAGGATCTGCCTGACAATCGACCGCTGTACTTTGGCTTTGAAAAATTCGGCCGTCGCTAACCCTGGCATCAATTTGAAGTCTCAAGAAACTGCTGCGGCCGTTGAACATGAAGCGCAGGAGACAGGAATGGGTTGAGGAAGGTTGTCCTGCTCCGCTCTGATAACAGCAAGCCGAATCTTCCTTTCGACCAGTGACACTTCTAGCTGGCCCAAATCGCGACTTCCTTAAATCGCGGCGTCGATGCGTGTAGACGCAAGGCTAAATGTCAGCAAGCAAAGCTGAACATCGATCTTCGCCCTTCTGGTCGTGGGGCTTGAGGGCCGCGGGTCCGATGGTTCGATGGGCGAGCCATGTAGGCTCGTGGTGACGCTCGTCGGTGGTCTCTGCGGATCAGATCCCGGAGGTGAATGCGACCACCGCGCAAAATCTTGAGAACCGCCACCTCGCGAACGCCCTTGGCTGTCCATGTAGGGGGTCGCAAAGGGCCAAAAAGACCCATAGAGTAGCCTCCTCGCTAAGACCATTCCCGGCGGGCCCGAGGCGGCCCAGAACGTCCGCCGCGAGCGGCTGTTTTGCGCTGATTATTCGCCGTGTGGCTGAGTAGGATGTGAGTTGATGCGGAGGAATTTCCGGGATTCGTCCCCGCGCAAGGCCAACGGGAACATTCTCTGCGCGCGGCATGCCTTGGGACAACGGTTCACGCCGGTTGATTGGATCTCTCATGAGAGAGACCTTATCAGGATACCGATATGCTCACGGTCGCGGCTGCGTTTCGGCATGGGGGACCTTGTCACATGACGCACCGCAAATCGGGCACCGCCCGCAGAAGCAGGAAGCCTTCGACCCGTACGGCAGGATCGACCGCGCGCAGTTCGGGGAGGCAATCGCTGGACCAAAGCACCATCGATCAGCCAAGCGGACGGCCCATGGTTGTCGGCATCGGCGCCTCGGCCGGCGGCCTGGAGGCGTTCACGCAGTTGCTTCAGCATTTGCCGACGGATACCGGCATGGCCTTCGTGCTCGTGCAACATCTCGATCCGGCGCGCGACAGCGCGCTTTCGGAAATCCTATCCAGGGTCACGTCTCTTTCGGTGCGCGAAGTGGCGGGCAATCAACCGGTCGAGCCCAACCACATCTATGTCATTCCGCCCAATGCCAACCTGAGCATGGAGGGTGGCGTGCTGAAGCTTGGGCCGCGCCAACGTGCCGGGCCGCATCGATCCATCGATTCGTTTTTCGAATCGCTGGCGCAGGACCAGCGCGAGCGGGCGATCGGTGTGATCCTTTCGGGCACCGCAACCGACGGCACGTTGGGATTGGAAGCAATCAAGGCCGAGGGAGGGATCACGTTCGCGCAGGATGAATCGGCCAAGTACGATTCAATGCCGCGCAGCGCGGTTGCGGCGGGATGCGTGGATTTCGTTCTCAAACCAGAGGACATAGCGCACGAGCTTGCCCGTATTGCGAGACATCCTTTTGTCGCCGGACAACTAGCCGCACACTTCGCCTCTCCGGAAGACGACCGGGCGTTCGCCACGGCGCACGAGGACGATGACACTCCGCTGCCATCGGGCGGCCATGGGATTCCGCGCAATGAAGCCAAGCAAGCACGAGACGAAGGCCAAGCAACCCCGGACAAGGCGGGCGACAACGGCTTCAAGAAGATTCTTCTCCTCCTTCGTAACCACTGTGGTGTGGACTTCTCGCTCTACAAATCAACCACTATCCAGCGCCGCATCGCCCGACGCATGGTGTTGAACAAGCATGACTCGCTTGAGACCTATGCCCAATTCCTCCGCGGCAACACCAAAGAGCTCGATGCTCTTTATTCCGACGTTCTCATCAGCGTAACGAGCTTCTTCCGCAACCCGGAAGCATTCGATGTTCTCAAGCGCAAGGTTTTTCCGAAGCTTCTTCAGCAGCGCGGTGACGAACCGTTCCGGGTGTGGACGCTTGGTTGTTCCACCGGCCAGGAAGCATATTCCATTGCCATGGCGTTCGTGGAAGCGGCTGAGAAGGCTACCCGTATGCGGACGCTCCAGGTGTTCGCAACCGACCTTAATGAGGCGCTTTTGGAAAAGGCCCGCCACGGTCTTTACGCCAAAACCCTGGCGCAGGATGTCTCGCCGGAACGGCTGCGGCAGTTCTTCGTCGAGGAGGAAGGCGGCTATCGAATCGTAAAGTCGTTACGCGAGATGGTCGTTTTTGCGCGGCAGAATTTCATCAGCGATCCGCCGTTCTCCCGCATGGACCTCGTGAGCTGCCGCAACTTGCTGATTTATCTCGAGCCGAGTTTGCAACAGAAGCTGCTCCCCAGTTTTCATTACGCGCTGAAGTCGGATGGTTTCTTGTTCCTCGGCGCATCGGAATCGATCGGCGGCTTCACCGACTTGTTTGAGCCGGTGGACAAGAAGAACAAGATTTACTCCAAAAAAGCAGCGGCGACGCGCGCTTTCGAACTTCCGCTTAGAAAGGAGCGCGGTGAATATATTGCCGCGGCGAAGGTCCGAGAGGCTGCGACGCCTCGCGCAAGAGAGAGCGGCGAAGGGGAGCCCGCGGGCTTTCGCGCCGAACTCAACTCGCAGCGCGAGGCCGACCGCGTCACCATCAACAAATACTCTCCTCCCGGCGTGCTGGTGAACGCGGAACTGCAAATCCTCCAGTTTCGCGGACCGACCAGCGCCTATCTCGAACCGCCCACCGGCAAGGCGAGCTTCGACGTGCTGAAGATGGCACGCCAAGGCTTGATGCTGCCGTTGCGCGCTGCCATCAACAAAGCCAAGAAGGAAAACAAACCCGTGCGCAGGGAGAACCTGCGGATCAATCGGAATGGCGACACGCAGGGAGTGAATATCGAAGTTGTTCCGCTCAAGAATTTGAGGGAACGCTGCTATTTGATCCTGTTCGAGGATGCGGATAGGGTGGCGCGCGCTAGGGACGTACGGGCTTCCGAGCAGCAAAGCGCGCCGGCGAAGGCAACGCGGACCGTGAGCGCGAGGGAAGAATCCCGCCGTTCCGCCGAGCTGGAGCGTGAGCTCGCCGAGATGCGCGATTACCTGCAATCGGTATTGGAGCAGCACGACGCGGCCAACGAAGAACTCCAGGCCTCCAACGAAGAAGTTCAATCGGCCAATGAAGAGTTGCAGAGCATCAATGAAGAGCTGGAAACGTCCAAGGAAGAGCTGGAATCGGCCAACGAGGAACTGACCACCGTCAATGAGGAGATGGCCGGCCGCAACACGGAACTCAACCGCCTCAATGGCGATCTCGTTAATCTCCAGTCTTCGACCAAACTCGCCATTCTGTTGCTCGGACGCGATCTGGCCATTCGCCGTTTCAGCGCGCAGGCCGAAAGGCAATTTAATCTCCTTGCCACCGACATAGGACGCCCGCTGAGCCGGGTTCGGCACAGTCTCGACATGACCGATCTGGATGACATCGTTGAGGATGTCATCACCAACGTCCGCGAGAGCGAACACGAAGTGCGTGACAAGGATGGCCATTGGTATTCCCTGCGCGTGCGACCTTACCTCACGCTCGACAACAAGGTGGATGGCGCTGTTCTGGTGTTGGTGGACATCAACGCGCTCAAGCGGACAGAACGGCTCATCGCCGAATCGCGCGAAGCGATGCGCGAGAGCGAGGAGCGTTACCGGATGTTGTTCGACTTGGGCCCCGTGGCTATTTACACCTGCGATGCTTTGGGTGTGATTCAGCAGTTCAACCGCCGCGCGGCCAACCTCTGGGGCCGTGAGCCAGTGTTGGGGGACACCGACGAACGGTTCTGTGGCTCGTTCAAGTTGTTCCGTCCTGACGGAAGTTTTATGCCCCAAGAGCAGTGCCCCATGGCCGAGGTGGTGAGCGGCAAGATATCCGAGGCGCGCGATGCGGAAGTGCTCATCGAGCGGCCGGACGGCTCGCGGGTCACCGTGGTTGTGAATATCCGTCCGTTGAAGAACCTCCGCGGAGAAGTCACCGGAGCGATCAATTGCTTTTACGACATCACCGAACGCAAGCAGGCGGAGGAGACCCTGCAGGAGGTCCATGCCGATCTTCGAGCCCGCGCCGAAGAGTTGGTGCGTTTCAATCGCGCTGCGGTTGGCCGCGAGACGCGCATGATCGAATTGAAGAAAGAGATCAACGAGCTGTGTCAGCGCCAAGGTGAGCCCCCGCGCTATTCGCTCGAATTTGAGCGGGAGGGAGACGGCATCAATGGCTAAGGCCGGCACCGTCAAACGTCATCCCGCGCCAAAGACGGGCGCTAAGAGGATTTCACGGTCGGAAGCTCGGACTACCGAGCCGAACGCGCGTGAAGTACTTTCTTCCCCACCCGACTTTTTTGCCGGCGGCGGCGAAATGACGGGGTTGATCCGGCAAACCGACTGGTCCCGAACTCCGCTCGGCCCCATTGAGACATGGCCGCAAAGCCTGCGCACGACCGTCAGCCTCTGCCTCGCTTCGAACTTTCCGATCAACATCATCTGGGGACCAGAGCACACCCAGATCTACAACGACGGATATCGCGTCGTTTGTGGCGAAGTGCATCCGCGAGCGCTTGGCGAGGACTACAGCGTCACCTGGGCGAGCGCCTGGCCGGCCATCGGCGAGTCGTTTGAGCGCGCGCTCGCCGGCGAGACCATGTATCTCGAAAACCAACGGATGTTTCTCAAGCGCTTGAATGGTGCCCTCGAGGAGAGCTTTTTCACTTTTTCGCATTCGCCGATCCGCGACGAGAGCGGCGGCGTCGGCGGTCTTTTTCATCCGGTGACCGAGACGACGGCGACCATGCTTGCGGAACGCCGCACCCGCGCTTTGCGCGAGCTCAGCGCCAGCCTCGGCATCGCGACCGATGAGGGAGAGGTCGCCAAACGGGCCGTCGAGGTGCTTTCTCGATTCGAGTTCGATCTGCCCTTCTTGTTGTTTTACGCGTTCGATCCGCAGACAGGATTTTATCGTCTCACTGCTCAACACGGCATTGCGCCGGGTCGACTGGCAACGCCTTTGAGCCTCGAACGCGATGCAGCCAGTCCATGGCCATTCACGGAAGCGCTCGCCGTCCTGCGGATCGTCGAAGTGAATGACCTGCCTGCGATCTTGCAGGGTGATCCATGCGGCCCCTATGAGGAGCCGCCCAACAGGGCCTTTGTCGTTCCGATCGTTGTTCCCGCCGCCGAATGGCCGCCGGCCGTGGTCATTGCCGCCGTCTCTCCGCGCCTGCCGTTCAATGACGCCTACCGCAGCTTTTTCGAGCTTCTCGGCGTGACGATCTCGGGAGCGCTCGCGACCGTGCGGGCGCGTGAAGACGAGCGCAAGCGCGCCGAGGCGCTGGCCGAGATCGACCGGGCCAAGACCGCGTTCTTTTCTAACGTGAGCCATGAGTTCCGCACGCCGCTGACCTTGATGCTTGGCCCGCTGGAGGACGCGCTCGCCGGTTCGGATTTGCCTGCTGGCGAACGCGAACGGCTTGATGTCGCGCACCGCAACTCGCTGCGTCTTCTCAAGCTCGTCAACACTCTTCTGGATTTCTCGCGCATCGAGGCTGGCCGCGCTCAGGCGAGCTATGCGCCATCCGATCTTGCTGGCTTGACGGCAGAGTTCGCGTCCAATTTCCGGTCGACGTGCGAGAAAGCGGGCGTCGATCTTGTCGTCGATTGCCCACCTTTGCCCGAACCTGTCCATGTCGATCGCGACATGTGGGAAAAGGTCGTCCTCAACCTCGTTTCCAATGCGTTCAAATTCACGTTTGGCGGCCGGATCGAGGTCCGGCTGAAGGCACGTGCGGACGCCGCTGAACTCGTTGTGCGGGATACAGGCGTCGGCGTACCGCCGGCCGAGGTGCCGCGCCTCTTTGAGCGCTTCCACCGGATCGAAGGGCAAAAAGGCCGCAGTTACGAGGGCTCGGGCATTGGCTTGGCGTTGGTGCAGGAACTCGTCCGGCTGCATGGCGGCACGATCAGCGCAAAGAGCAAGGTCGGGAAAGGAACTACGTTCACCGTTACTCTGCCTTTCGGAACCAAGCACCTTCCGGCCGACCGGATCGCTGGAGTACCAGGTTTGGCTTCGACTTCGCTTCGCCCGGAGGCGTTTGTCCAAGAGGCGCTGCGATGGCTCCCGGATGCTGCAACACCTTCCGAGCCGACCTATCGCGCAGTCCAAGCATCAGCGCCGTCTCTGATCCCGATGGGATCACGACCGCATGTCCTGGTCGCCGACGACAATTCCGATATGCGCGATTATATGCGTCATCTCCTTGACGGCTATTATCGGGTGGAGACGGTCGCGGATGGGCAAACGGCACTCGACGCCATCGGTCGGCATCGTCCTGACATTGTCCTTGCTGATGTCATGATGCCAGGCCTCGACGGCTTCGGCCTGCTGAGGGAAATCCGCGCCAATCCCGATCTCAAGACCGCGCCGGTCATACTCGTATCGGCCCGCGCCGGCGAAGAGGCGAGGCTGGAAGGTCTCGAAGCTGGTGCTGACGATTACCTGACGAAACCGTTTTCCGCGCGAGAATTGATCGCTCGAATCGACGGCCAACTGCAACTCGCGCGAGTTCGCGGCGAGGCGGGTGAAGCAACAAAGGAGGAAGCGCGTACCTTAGAGATTCTGAATCGCGTCGGTTCAATTGTGGCGGCCGAGCTTGATCTTGAACGAGCCGTGCAAGCCGTTACGGACGCAGCGACCCAGTTGACCGGGGCCGCGTTCGGTTCGTTTTTCTACAATGTGCTCGATGAGCATGGCGAAAGCTACATGCTCTATGCCTTGTCCGGCGCATCGCGAGAGGCCTTCTCCAAGTTTCCCTTGCCCCGCAAAACGGCCGTATTCGGTCCCACGTTTAGCGGTGAAAGGATCATCCGATCGGACGACATCTTGCAAGATCCTCGGTATGGCCGGAACGATCCGTTTCACGGCATGCCAGAAGGCCATCTTCCGGTGCGCAGCTATCTCGCCGCGCCCGTGATCTCACGCTCGGGAGAGGTTCTTGGCGGTCTGTTCTTCGCCCATCCCGAAGCCAGTATTTTCACCGAGCGCTCAGAGCGTCTCTTGATGGGCATTGCGGCTCAAGCGGCGATGGCAATCGACAACGGCCGCCTCTATCAGGCCGCGCAAGCCGAGATTGCGCAGCGTAGCCAGGCCGAACAAGCCCTCCGCGAAAGTGAAGAACGGCTGCGCCATGCCAATACAGAACTCACCCAAAGAGTCAGTGAATTCAAAGCGGCTAACGTAGAGGTTCAAGATGCGCGACGGGCCGCGCTCAATCTTATGGAAGATGCACTTCAGTCTCGCCAAGCCACGGAGACTCTGAACGCGCAACTGCAAGCGAGCGAGGAAAAACTGCGCGAAGGCGAGCGTCGCTTCCGGAAAATGGTCGATGCGCTCCCCACCCCGATCTACACGACTGACGCAGAAGGCTGCCTCACCCACTTCAATCCGGCCGCTGCCGAGTTTTCCGGGCGCGTGCCGGAATTGGGCACAGACACCTGGTGCGTGAGCTCGAAGCTATATCACGCGGACGGAACGCCAATGCCGCACGATGAATCTCCGATGGCGATTGCGCTCAAGGAAGGCCGCATCATCCGCGGTGAGGAAGCTATCCTTGAGCGCCCTGACGGCTCACGCCTCTGGTACGTACCCTATCCGACGCCAATGCGTGATGCCGCCGGCCGGATCGTCGGAGGCATCAACATGCTGGTGGACATCACGGAGCGCAAGCAAGCCGAGCAGAGGCAGCAATTCCTCATGAACGAGCTGAATCATCGGGTGAAAAATACCCTGGCGACCGTTCAATCGATCGCCGCACAATCGTTGAAAGGAGCTTCAGACCGCGAACTCCGGACGACCTTTGATGCTCGGCTCATTTCGTTGTCGCGGACGCACGATCTTCTTTCGCGCGAAACGTGGAAGAGCGCATCCTTGCGCGAGTTGCTGCTTCTGGAACTCGAACCGTATCGATCAGAGCAGGGAACGCGGTTCGTGCTCGAGGGTCCGGAAATCACCGTCAATCCAAAAGCCGCTCTTGCGCTCGGCCTTGCCTTCCATGAACTCGCTACGAACGCGGCGAAGTACGGAGCGCTGTCAAAGCCGATCGGACAGGTTCGCGTGGTGTGGGATGTTTTGAAATCTTCCGAGCCGAGTACGCTTCGACTGAAATGGACGGAAACCGGCGGGCCGCCGGTTAAGAAGACCGGACGCAAGGGATTCGGAACGATTGTCATTGAACGGGGGCTGTCTATGGACCTGGACGGTGAAGTTCATGTCGATTTCAATCCAAGTGGTCTGGTATTCACTGTAGACATCCCCTGGCTGCTGCGGGTGGAGGACTTGATTGATGGCCAATAGCGAGAAATCAAACCGTCAGATTGCTGGATTGCGCGTCCTGGTAGTCGAAGACGAAAACCTGATCGCACTCCTTCTTGAGGACATGCTCGCCGAACTCGGACACACCGTTATCGGACCGGTGGCGAGAGTGAAGAAGGCGCTGGACATGATTCAGCGCGAGGAAATCGACTTGGCTATTCTCGACGTTAATATCAACGGTGAGGAGACCTATCCGATCGCTGATGTGCTTGCTGCGCGAGACGTTCCTTTCTTTTTTTCAACCGGCTATGGCAAAAAAGGTCTGCGCGCACCGCATCATGATCGTCCAACTTTGCAGAAGCCGTTTCAACGGCAGGATCTGGAAAAGCTCTTCGCGGAGGTATTTCACTAGGAGATTTTCTACCAAATCATTCACGTCCGCCGAGCTGGACGAAATGATTCGATTTTCTGGGCGGCAAGTGTGCCAAAGCCTGTTGGGAGTTCATGATCGGCTATCACCTTTTACGCGCTTCATTGGCCAATGCGGGTTGCCCGGAGGGTTCCGGCGTGATCCAGCTTTGCTCAACGAAGTCGCGGAGTTGGTACGCCCTATCCAGCGCCTGTTTGTGGGCCGCATCCCAACCGGCAGCATGAACGTGAGAGCTCGGCCCGCCGCCCGCGAGGTGGCATTGGCCGCATCGGAAAAGAAATGATTGGCGCGCTCAACGCGAGTATGCTTCATTTCAAGATCAGCACCTGCGCCAGTTGCAACTGAACAGTCGCTCAATTGTAGGAACGGTCATGGTTCTTACGGCGGAGTTGTCTTCGCGAGTGAGCCGGCTTTCGCAAAGCGATGGCGGAAACCGCCTTTTCACGGAAGCCGATGCTCATCACGCTCATCTGCTTGGTGTCAAGCCGCCGCCCGAATGTTCACCGCGGACTCGGCAATGGTCGTCAAGGTCTCGTCGGTCTTCTTCTCCTGCTTCAGGGTCTCATCCAACAGCCGGACCGCCTCTTTCATACCGAGCCTGGTAGCCCAAGCCTTCAAAGTTCCGTAGCGGGAGATTTCGTAATGCTCGACCGCCTGCGCCGCGGCGAGCAAACCGGCGTCGAGCGCCTCGCACCCCCTGTATTCGGTCATGATCTCCTTGCCCTCATCGAGAATGCCTTCAATCGCGTCGCAGGTCTTTCCTCGCGCCGGCACGTCGAGCAACCGGAAAATCTGCTCCAGACGATCAACCTGACCTTCAGTCTCATCATGATGCTTTTCAAAAGCGGCGCGCAGCTTGTCGGAGTTGGCGGCCTTCGCCATCTTCGGCAGCGCCTTCAAAATTTGCTTTTCAGCGAAGTAGATGTCCTTGAGCGTATCGAGGAAGAGATCGTTGAGGTTCTTGTCCTTCGTGGTCATTGGCGCACTCCATTATCGAGACGAGGGGTTTTCCCGCACCTCAACGCAATGTGACGATCAGGGTTCCGTGCAATGGTGGGGCAAGCTCGATTCTATGTCTCGCTTGCCTATGCGTGGCCATGCCGCGATGGCATCTGGGAACACCATTTTCGTAGCGAAAACGCCGATTGGCATTTCTCCGAAACGAAATTAGCGGCAGGTGGAGAATGGTTGGCGCGTTAGGTCCGCGCAGGAACGATTTTTCAGCTCGGCAGTTTGGTGACGGTGCCGCTCCTCGCCACTTTCGTCCGGTGTCAAGGGAAACCCGTCTGTCGGTGGCCTAAGTGCATTGCTGCCGTTGACGGGCGGCCCCTTCAGTTCACGTGGGACCCTCCGCAAACCGCCGCCCGGCGCACCAGCAGCGTGACGAGAAACTTGCCAAAGCCGGTGGGCAGTTGGATCATGCCGGCGCCTCTCA
>Ga0134126_10013147_pt1 | contig 10458 bp, 11 predicted proteins | sample KB31752_FD_96881 | JGI IMG/M metagenome (GOLD analysis project Ga0134126, IMG submission 96881) | Terrestrial soil microbial communities with excess Nitrogen fertilizer from Kellogg Biological Station, Michigan, USA - KB3-175-2 | ecosystem: Environmental > Terrestrial > Soil > Unclassified ...
AGATGGCCGAGCAGATCCAGCGGCAGATGAAGTGGCAGAACGCCTCGAGCTTCAGGTCGCCAAGCATCTGGTGATAGGCGTGGGCGTCACCGCAGGAGACGGCGTCGACCAGGCGGCGCAGTTGCTTTTCGTGATCTGCAAGCCGCACGATCGCCTCGGCGAACTGCCGCAGGGTGGGCGCGTGCTCGTCCTCGACCGGCGGCCCGCACACCTCGATGCAGCGCAGCGCGCAGAGCTTGATCTGGATCCATTCGCAGATCAGCTCGCAGTACGGGAGTAGCTCCAGGCGCTCGAGCACCCAGCGGAAGGCGTCCGGATCGCGCGACTCGAAGGCCGCCACGGTGGCCGCGAACGCGCCTGTATCCCGCGCCAGCCGCCCAACGGCGTCGGCCTGGGCGGCAAGCCGCTCGCTCGCCTTCTGATAGAGATCGGTGTTGGCCATAGATCGCGCCTCTTCTGGGTTGAGTAAGAGTTTTGAAACGCGAATACGTCGTGTGCCCGGTATTTTGGGCACACGCCGTCACCAACCCCCCATATATAGCTACCGAGCGCCACCCATAGGTAGAGAATGGCGAATTCGCAATTGAGAAATACCACTCCAGTATCTAGCTTTTATGTAACAAGCCCGTGAGATATGCGCGGCTTTCTTCGATATTATTCAGGGCGCGCGGTCACGCGTGAGCCTCCGCGCAACCCGACAAATCGGGCCATCACCCGGTCAGGCGAGGCGGGCCGACAAGCCTAGCCTGGGGGCTTCGCCTGATAGGCGCCTCGGCGTTGGGCGGTGACAACTGTCGACCGCGCACGTCGGGGACAGTTCAGATGAAGTGGATGTTGCTTGCCTTGGCGCTGCTGGCTGCGCCGGCCGTCGGCCGGGCCGAGGCGCCGGTCTTCTCGATCCTGCCGGACGGCAGCTCGGTCACCTTCCGGGTGAAGGCCTCGGTGCCGATCCAGGGCCGCTTCGACCGCTGGAAGAGCACCCTGACGTTCACCTCGACCGACGTTTCGACGGGCGTGCTCGCGATGAACATCGACGCCAATTCGGTCAACACCGGCAGCGGCCTGAAGGACGGCACGCTGAAGAGCGACCAGTTCTTCGACGTCAAGAACCATCCGAGCATCACCTTCCGCTCGACCAAGGTCGCCCAGACCGGACCGGAGACCTTCCAGGTGACCGGCAACCTGACGATCCGCGGCGTTACCAAGTCCCAGACCCTCGTTCTGAAGACGACGCGGAACGGCGCGGGCGGCTCGGTGGACGGATCGATGACCTTCAACCGCAAGGACTTCGGCATGAACGGCGGCGTCCCGCTGGTGAAGATCGCCGACAGCGTCGACGTCATCGTCCACCTCAAGGCCAAACGCGTCAGCGGACCCCCGGTCGCGGTGAAGGCCTGAAACGTCGCCGCCTGCGACCTCAGGTCGAAGCAGCGGAGCTCAGTTGCGGCCCGCCTGGACAAGCACGTCTTCGATCGCCGCGACGACCGCCTCGGGCCTTTCCCATTGGATAGCGTGCCCGGCGTCGATCGTCCGCTGTTCGCCGCGCGTGGACAGGGCGGCGATCTGGGCGTGCCCGGCGCGCCAGGCCTGCCGCCACGCGTCAGCGGGCTCGGCTGACTGGTCGGGCGCCGGGAAGAAGTCGCGAGCGGTGAGCACGATTAGCGGCATGTCGCCCAGAGATCTCCGCGCCGCCCGCATCTCGTCCAAAGTGGCTGTCGACGTGTTTCCGGCCTCAGACCGGGCCGCGCGATAGAAGCTCGGCGAGGTCCGCTGCGCCCGACGCGCAGCTTTGACGCGCGCCGGCAGCTTGGGCGCGCCATCGCGGACGACGAACTCTTCGTACTCGGGCGTGCCTGCGACGAGCGCGCCGGCCCGCGCAAGCCGTTCGACGCGCAACAACTTGCGCTGATAGGCGCTTTGCCATGTGAGGTGCTTGGCCCACCGGGCAATCTGGTGCTCGCTCGAGCTGTCGACCATGACCATTCCGACGACTTCCTTCGGATACTTGAAGGCGAAGAGCTGCATGACGAGGCCGCCGAACGACCATCCGACCAGAACGTAAGGCGGTGGTATGTTGGCTGCCTTCAACGCGACGCGCAGGTCGCGCACGATGGCAGAGGCGGTACGGGGCAACGGCCCCGGATCGCTGAATCCGAAGCCGGCGTTGTCGTACCCCACCGTCCTGGTCTTGGTCGCGATGGCGTGCTGCACCCGCGACCACTCCAGGGTGCTGGCCCATCCGCCGGGCGCGAAGATCACCGTGGGCTCGCCGTCGCCTGCGATCAGCAGGTTGAGCCGCCGGCGGCGGCCGACCCTCACCAACGTCTGCGGAGCGGCATAGAGGTGCAGAAACCTGTCTCGCTGGGACATCGACGTGCTTTCGGATCGTCAGCAAGCTTGCGCCGCCCGTAGCCGCTCGAAGGCGCTCGGCTCGGTGCGCGTTTCCGCTGCGGCGATGATCTGCATGGCGAGCGAGGAACTGGGCGTCGCCGTTGAATCGACCTCCAGGTCGTAGATCGCATCCGCGTGCACGCGCTTCATCGCGGCAACGGCGCCGGCGGTTTCGCGATCCCGGCGGGCGCGCTGGCGCAAGGTCAGCTCCTCAGGCGCGCAGTGTACGCCCACGAAGAAGACGTCGACGCCGGCCAGCGCCGTCACCCAGTCGTCGAGCAACTCGCGTGTCAGGATGGCGTCGTCCACCACCACGCTCAAGCCCTCGGCGACGCAAACGCGCACGGATCGGTGGTAGGCGCGCCACAGCTTCAGCGCGTCGGCGCCATACACCGTGAGCATCGCGCCGTTGAGTGGTTCGCGGCGCAGCCCGTCCGGCGCGCCGTACCAGCTTTTCGGCGCGCGCTCGTAGATGAAGTCGTCGATGCCCATGCGGACGAACGGCAGTTGCGCCTGCAGCGCCAGTGTCAGCGACGACTTGCCCGCGCTGGAGGCGCCGTTCAGCAGGATGACGTCAGGGAGTCTCGCCGCTGGATCAGCGGAGGTCGCGGCAGCGCCGCGTGAGTCGGTGTTGGTCATGGTTCATGTCTCGAATTGTCCCAGCAGCGCGCGGCGGAGGGGCCGCTCGCGGTGACGTGAGAGGCTCGCAAGCGCGAGGGCCTGTCAGAACGGGCGTTCGAGAGACATGAGCAGCTGCATGACGGCGTGATGGTGCGGCCGGGCCGGGCGGCGGTCAAGTCGCGGCCGGTGCGCGGCGCGTCAGGCCGACTGCAGTTCCGGGTAGAGCGGCGAGGAGGCCTTCAGGAAGCGCAGCAGGTGGCGCATGCGGGCGATGACGCGGCCGTCGTCGTCGGTGGTGGTTGCGTCCCACCAGAGGCACTCGGTCTTCGGGCTGTCGCCGACGTCGAGCACGGTCCCCTCGACCCAGTAGGGCTTGTCGAGGAAGACCGGGCCGTTCTCATAGGCGATCTCGAAGGCGCCGAACATGCCGGACGCATCGCCGATGTGCGGCGAGATGCGGTCGTGATGGTGGGTCTCGCCGTCGCCGACCAGCAGGCGGAACATCAGGGCGGCGGTCGTGCCCACCGAGGCGATGGGACCTCCCCAGGGCGAAGCGCCCTGATACCAGGGCAGCGGCTCGTTGGCCGAGCCGGAGGCGATCGCCGCGTCCTGGTCGGCCTTGCGCGCCGTCATCTGCACGCGGCCGAGGCGCTGGCCGGCCTTCACGCCGTTCAGCAGCCGCAAGCTGGAGCCATCGCAGGCGCGGCGGTCGCGCAGCGCCAGCTCCGAGCGCGAATGGTCGCCGAGCGAAGCCGTGCCCGCGCAGACCGTAAGGCCGTGGTCGTCGGCGCGGCGCGCGTGGATCCGGGTCTGCGCGCCGGGCGCGGCCGGCCGCTCGACCACCGCCTGCACCGGCTCGCCAGAGACCACGATGTTGAGGAAGTAGAGCGAGAGCGCGCCCCGCCCGAACCACTCGGGGCCGTAGGCCTCGACCAGCAGCGGGGCGAAGAGGTCAAGGTGCAGGTTGCCGCCGACCGCCGAGCCGCGGAAGCCGAGGCGCCTCGCGTGCTCCGGATCGTGAATGCTGCTGTTGGAGTGGTTGACGGCAATCCGCTCGGGGCCGACGAGGGCCTCGGCCGAAGTATCAATGATGCTCATTCCCGCGTCCTCCTCGTTGGGGCCTGGCCAGCCGTGCGAGCGCGTTCATGTGGCTCTGGTAGCGGAACGCCGCGCCCAGGCCCTGGATATCCAGCGCCGCATTGTAGACCGTCTTCTTGTAGCGCGCGTCCACCGGCCCGAGCGTCGCGCAATCGAGGGCGATGGCGTCCACCGTGGCGGGATCAGTTCAGGCGCTCGCGGACCGCGTCGGCGATGTGCTGGCGCAGCTCGCCGCCGATCAGCGGCTTCTCGACTATCGCAACGTCGGCGAGCGCGGCGGCCCGGCGCAGGCGAATGTCGGGGTTGGTGGTGATCAGGATCGCCCGCGGCTGCGGCCCCTGCGCACGCAGCGCCGCGATCAGCGCCAGGCCGTCCATGTCGGGCAGGCGCAGGTCCACCACCATGCAGTCGGCCCGCGGAGGCTCGGCCAGCAGCGGCGAGGCGGCGGTGTAGGGCGAGACCGCGTAGCCGTCGGCCTCCAGCGCGAAGGCCAGCGCGTTCAAGAGCGAGACGTCGTCCTCGACGATCGTCACGCACGGCTTGTCGGGCGCGGGCGGCGGCGGCATGGCGCATTGTCGGGCGAGCCGGCCGCGCTGTCCTTGATCTCGCGCAAGCGCGGATTTTCGCGCCAACGGGCGCCTTCCGTAAAACCCCTTAGGGGGTGAACACGAATTTCGGCGCGCGCGACCCAAGGTTACCTCTGAGCCCAGTCGAAGCACCGATGGGACCCCCGCCATGCAGGCTCACGCTCCGGCCGCGCTGCGCACCGCCGCGCCGCTGTTCAATCCCTACGCAGATCCGAGCGCCGACGACGATGTCTTCCCGCTGATCGGCGCGGCGCGCAGCTTCAGCCGTGACCAGGCGGTCTACGAAGAGGGCGACGCCGCCGACAGCGTCTACAAGGTGGTCTCCGGCGTGGTCCGCGCCGTCCGCCTGCTGGCCGACGGCCGCCGCCAGATCGCCGACTTCTACGTGCCGGGCGACGTGTTCGGCGTCGAACTGGGCGAGCGCCGCCGCGCCACGGTCGAGGCGTTGGGCGAGACGACGCTGCTGGTCGCGCGCCGGTCTTTGCTGTCGGTCGGGTCCGACCACGGCGGCGGCCTCTGCCGCCTGGCGCTGCGCGACCTGCAGCGCAGCCAGGACCACGTGCTGACGCTGGGCCGCCGCTCGGCCAGCGAGCGGGTCGCCAGCTTCCTGCTCGACCTCGCCGAGCGACTGGACGCCGACCGCGCCTTCGACCTGCCGATGTCGCGCCAGGACATGGCCGACTACCTCGGCCTCACCATCGAGACTGTGTCGCGCACGCTGACCCAGCTGCAGGCCGACGGCCTGGTCGCCTTCAGCGGGACCCGCCGCGTGCGCCTGCCCCGCCCCGCCGCCCTCGCCGAACTCTGCGAATAGGAGCCCAGGGTGCCCATTCTTCACTTCCCCACCGTGCTGCCCCAGCAGATCGCGCTGCTGTTTTCGGTGGCCTGCTTCGTGGCGTTCGCCCTCACCCTGCTGTCGGTGTCGATCACGGTGACCCGCGCCCAGCGCGCCGCCGAGCGTCCGGTCCCGCGCAGCGTTACCCCGGCCCGCGCCGGCGCCGCCGCGACCGGCGCCTGAGGCCGCCAGAACTTCCCCCGCTCGCGATGCAAGATCTGTGTCAGGCCAGCGTCAGCGTGGCGATGGTCAGCGCGGGTTCGTGCGGGTCCATCTTGCGCCTGAAGCCGAGGTCGCTGGCGAGGTCGAGCATCCGGGTGTTCTCGGCGGCGATCGAGCCCCAGAGCTCGCGGTAGCCGCGGCGCCTGGCGTAGGCGATCAGCGCATCCATGAGCGTACGGCCGAGGCCGCGGCGCTGGTGGTCGGAGCGGACCAGCAAGGCGAACTCTGCGGTCTCGCCCTCCGGATCGCCGGCCAGGCGCACGACGCCCAGAATGTCGCCGGCCGGGTCGGTCGCGGCGAACGCCATCTCGCGGTCGTAGTCGATCTGCGAGAGGCGCGCGGCCCAGCTCTCCGGCAGGCGGCGCAGGCCGCCGCGGAAGCGCAGGCGCACGTCCTCGGCGTCGGAGCGCGCGACGATGTCGGCCAGCCCCGGCGCGTCTTCGGGCCGAACCGGCCGCATGGTCAGCGTCTCGCCGCGCACGTCGAGCGTCTGCGTGAGGTCAGCCGGGTAGGGGCGGATGGCGGGCTTGGCCCGCGCGCCAGCGGTCACCCGGATGCGCGCGTCGAGCGCCAGCACGCCGGCCTCGTCGGCCAGCAGCGGATTGATGTCGAGCTCGGTCACCGCCGGCAGTTCGACCGCGAGCCGGGCCAGCCGCACCAGTACGTCGACGATCGCGCCTTCGTCCGCGGCCGGACGATCGCGGTAGCCGGCCAGCAGCTTGGCGATCCGGGTGCGGGAGATCATGTCGCGCGCCAGGTGCTCGTTCAGCGGCGGCAGGCCGACGGCGCGGTCGGCCAGCACTTCCACGGCGACGCCGCCGGCGCCGAAGAGGACGATCGGCCCGAACGCCGGATCGGTGGCGAGGCCGACGATCAGCTCGTGGGCGCGCGGCTTGCCGGCCATCGCCTGCACCATGAAGCCGGTCAGCTTCGCGCCAGGCGCCACCTGCTTCACGCGCGCCAGCATAGCCTCGGCGGCGGCCTCGACGGCGTCCGGCGCGAGCTCGAGGTCGACGCCGCCCACGTCCGATTTGTGGGTGATGTCGGGCGACAGGATCTTCAGCGCGACGAGCCCGCCGATCCGCCTGGCGATCGCCGCCGCGTCGGCTGGCGTGGCCGCCGCCGCGGTGACCAGCACCGGCACGGCGTAGGCGGCCAGCACCTGCTTGGCCTCGACGTCGCTGAGCAGCTCGCGGCCGTCGGCGAGCGCCTTGGCGATCACCGCTTCGGCGGCTGCGCGGTCCGGCTCGGCGCCTTCCCGCAGCGTCGGGACCTGCACCAAGAGGCGCTGGTTCCGGGCGTGGTCGGCCAGGTGCATGAAGGCGCGCACCGCCTCGTCCGGCGTCTCGTGGGTCGGCACGTGGGCGGCGGCGAAGCGGGCGCGGGCGGCGGCCGGCGCGGTCTCGCCGAGCCAGCTGGTCAGCACCGCGGGGCGCGGCCGGCGCGCCCCGATTACCTTCAACACCGCCTCGGCCGCCGCGGTGGAGTCGGTGACCGCGGTCGGGCAGTTGATCGCCAGCACCGCGTCGGCGTTCTTGTCGGCGAGCAGCGCGGACAGCGCCGCTTCGTAGCGGTCAGGGCCGGCGTCGCCGATGATGTCCACCGGATCGCCCTTGGACCAGGCCGCCGGCAGCACCTGGCCGAGCGCCTCGATGGTCTCCGGCGCCAGCTCCGCCACCTCGCCGCCGCGGCTGTCGAGGGCGTCGGCCGCCAGCACGCCGGCGCCGCCGCCGTTCGAGAGGATGGCGAGGCGATCGCCGCGCACCTTCATGCCGGACGACAGCGTGGTCACCGCATCGAACAGCTCGCGCAGCTCGAAGACCCGCAACAGGCCGGCGCGGCGGAAAGCGGCGTCGTAGACCGCGTCGGCGCCGGCCAGCGCGCCGGTGTGCGAGAGGGCCGCCTTCGCCCCGGCGGCGCTGCGGCCGGCCTTGATCACGGCGACCGGCTTGGTCCGCCCCGCCGCCCGCGCCGCCGACATGAACTTGCGCGCGTCCGTGATGCTCTCGACGTAGAGCAGCACCCCGCGGGTCGCCTCGTCCAGCGCCAGGAAATCCAGCATGTCGCCGAAGTCGACGTCGGCCATGTCGCCGAGCGTGACGACGCGCGAGAAGCCGTAGCCGCGCGCGTCGGCCCAATCCAGCGCCGCGGTGGTGATCGCGCCGGACTGGGCGACCAGCGCCAGCTGGCCGGGCTTCGGCGTCAGCTGCGCGAAGCTGGCGTTGATCCCTTCGGCCGGCGAGATGACGCCGAGGCAATTGGGGCCGACGACGCGCATCAGGTGCGGCCGGGCCGCTTCCAGGATCTCGCGGCGCAGGTCCGCGCCGCCGCCGCCCGCCTCGCCGAAGCCGGCGGTGATCACCACGGCCGCGCGGCAGCCCCTCGCCGCCAGCTCCGCGGCGATGCCGGGCACCGTCTGCGGCGGCGTCGCGATCACCGCGAGGTCCGGGGCGACCGGCAGCTCGGAGAGGCTGCGATAGCTGAGCGTCGAGCGGATCGCGCGGTCGTGCGGGTTCACCGCCAGCACCGGCCCGGCGAAGCCGCTGTCCATCAGGTTGCGGGCGAGCACCGCGCCGATGGAACCCGCCTCGTTGCTGGCGCCCACGAGCGCAATGGCGGTGGGGGCGAACAGCGCCTCGAGATTGCGGGTGGTCATCAGTCGGCCGGGCCTCCGTGGCTGCCCTGCCGCTTAGGAGGCCGGGGCTAGTGGCTCAACAGCAGATACACCTGATCCTGTGACAGCAGATCCTGGGTGACGCCGCCGAACACCCATTCGCCCAACCGGCTGTGGCCGTAGGCGCCGCAGACCACGAGGTCGGCGCCCTCGAGGCTGGCCTGGCGCAGGATTTGGAAGCCGTCGGCATGGGCGTGCTCGACGACCTTGGCCTCGGCGTTGATCCCGCGCCGCTTCAGCGCGGCGGCGACGTCGGCGACCTCGATGTGCGCCCGGCCAGCGTCAGCCTGCGGGCACACGGCCGCCACGACGACGCGCTCCGCCTGCTCGAAGAACGGGATCGCATCGCTCAGCGCCCGCCGCGCTTCGCGGGTGTCCTTCCAGGCCAGCAACACCTGCTTGCCTCTGAGCGGCGGCGCGCCGGGCGGCGCCACCAGCACCGGCCGGCCGGACGTGATGGCGAGCTCGGCCGCCGAGACGTCGCGATAGGCGTCGTGCATGCTGGGCGGCGCGCCGCCGGCCACGATCAGGTCCGCGGCGCGCGACGCGGCGGCCACCGCGGGGGTCGGCAGCTGCATGCCGCAGGTGAACGCCGCGCAGGCGCCGAAGTCGGCGGTCGCCGCCTCGAACGCCTCCCGCGAGGTCCTCAGCCGCGTCTCGATCGTCTCGCGCATGGCGATCGTCCAGTCGGCCGCAACGCTGTAGAAGCCGCCGTCGAAGGCCAGCGGCGGGATCATCTCGGCCGCAACGCCGCGCAGCGCGGCCCCGAAGCGCTTGGCGATGTCGACGGCGCAGGCGAGGCGCGGCTGCGCCTCCTTGTCGGCCTGCACGTGCGTCATGACGGCGGCGTAGCTCATCGCGTTCTCCCCGGCTCGCCTCGTTTCCGATCCCTGGTTAACGGCCGCCGGGCGCCAGCGAAATTCGGTCCGACTACCTAAGGGCCGGTCCGGAGGCGGCCGACGGCAGCAGCCGCCGCGCGAGCGATCGGACCTCGCCCAACATGTCCTCGGCGGCGTCGTCGCGGATGCCCGGGGTGACGCCGCCCAGGTGCAGGTGGCCCAGCACCGTCAGGCCGCAGACCGCCGCCACGTGGTCGTCGAACCCGGCGCGCAGCCGCTCCAGAGCGCCGGTCTGGCCCACCCAGGCGTCCGGCGCGCCGGACGTGGAGACCGTGACGAGTTGCTTGCCGGTGAGCAGCGGCCGCGTGCCGGGGGCGGTGGACTCGTAGCCGAAGCCCATGCCCAGCACCCGCTCGACATAACCCTTCAGCATCGCAGGCGGCGCGTTGAACCACAGCGGATAGACGAAGGCGATCACGTCGGCGCCGGCGAGGATCGCGCGCTCCGCCGCGGCGTCGGCGCCCGGCGCGAAGCCGTCATGCCACGGCAGCTCCTGCGCCTGCAGGCGCGGGTCGAAGCCCAGCCGATAGAGATCGCGCAGTTCCGCCTGATGCGACGCCGCACGCACGGCCCCGACGTAGGCGTTCGCGATCGCCGCGTTGAAGCTCCGTGGGTCCGGGTGGGCGAGGACAACGACGTGGCGCATGGCTCTCAGCCTCCAGTCATCAGTCTAGGCCATAGGGAAGGGTGTCGTCTTGCGGGGGATCAACGTGCGGGCCAGCGGCATGCCGGTTGTGCGCGGCGCGACTTGCCCTGTAGCCTGCCGGCCGCAATGGAAAAAGTCCGGGTGGAAGACGGCGGCGCCGTCCGCCAGATCGTGCTGGCGCGGGCGGACAAGCGCAATGCGCTCGACGCCGACATGCTGACCGCACTCACGCAGGCGTTCACGGCGGCGCCGGACGACGATGCGCGGGTGGTGGTGATCCGCGCCGAGGGCAAGGTGTTCTGCGCCGGCCTCGACCTGCGCGAGCGCGGCGGCGGGGCGGTGGGCGCCGCTTCGATCGAGGCGATGCTGCACGCGATCGAGCTCTACCCGCTGCCGGTGGTGGCGATGGTGCAGGGAGACGCGATCGCCGGCGGCAACGAGCTCGCGCTCCACTGCGACTTCGTGGTGGCGAGCGAGGCGGCGCG
>Ga0134126_10013148_pt1 | contig 10458 bp, 13 predicted proteins | sample KB31752_FD_96881 | JGI IMG/M metagenome (GOLD analysis project Ga0134126, IMG submission 96881) | Terrestrial soil microbial communities with excess Nitrogen fertilizer from Kellogg Biological Station, Michigan, USA - KB3-175-2 | ecosystem: Environmental > Terrestrial > Soil > Unclassified ...
CAATGATATCGACGGTGCTGCCGCCGGAGAACGGAACCACCGCGCGGATGACCTTGTCCTTCGGCCAGGCATCGGCGAAAGCGAGATGCGGCAGCGCCGGCGTGGCGAGCGCGGCCCCGGCAATCGACAGGAAATTGCGGCGGTTGGTCGTCCTCATGGGGTTTCCTTGTATGATTGTCAGACTGGCTTGGCGGATCGCCCAACAAGTATTCTTGACTATCAGGTGCGGGCGGGAAGCCCCGCTTTCCGTTTCGTCTGTGCCGCGCTCCCGCTATCCGGCGTCGCCCTCTATAACTTGCTCATCAGCATCCCGTACCAGAGATAATCCCGATCGACGGTGAAAGTGTATTTGCCGGCCTCGTGCGCCGAGTTGAAGAACCCAGGCAGGCTGGTGAAGCGGTTGAGATTGACTTGGACGAAATCCGAGACGCCGTTCGAGGTCAGCCGCTCCTTGCCTTCCCAGGTCACCAGTTGGTTGCATTCCCCCCCTGCCTTGAGTTGCTGCGTCTGGAACAGCGCCCAGATGGCGAAGGTCTTTTCGAACAGGTAGGGCTGCTCGGGAAAGAAGTTGAACCAGAAGACGGAATCGTTCGTCGGCGGGCGCTCTTCACCCAGGAACCAATGGTCCGGTACGGCGCGCGCGGGAAAACCAAACGGGTAGGCTGAGCATTGCGGCTCGACATGATAGATGCCGAGCGCGACGAGGCCGTCGGCTGCGCTCTTGAGGCGGTCGAAGGCGCCGGCGATGATCGCGTCCGTGCCTATGGCGTAATGGACAAAGCACTGCTTGCCGACAGGGATTCTCTGTTCCCAATAGCCCATGTGCTGGTCGAGGGCGTCGTGAAACTTTCGGCCGCCGAGGAGTTGTGCGAAGAGTCCGTGCGATTCGTCGAAAGCCCGCACCACATCCGGGATCGATATTCGCTTGAACAGCGCATAGCTGGCGGGCATGCCCTCCATCCGGAGGGGCGCCTCGCCGAACTCGACGGCTAGCAGGATCTTTTGGCTATAGTCGAAGCTTCTATCCATGGCTCGCTTACTCGTGGTCAGCTTTGGAGAAACGCGCGCGGACGCGCCATGCACCGAACATAGCGCCCGTCACCGCGGTGGCCCTCGGTCGACGCGTGTCAATTTTGCTTAGATGAATGGCCTGCGACGAATGCAATTCTCTTCATCTGATGCTGATTTGCTTGCGCCCCCATACACGCTACAAAGGCTATCTTTCAGTGTCCAGATACCCAGCTACTCACGCGCCGTTGCCTGGCGTCACGTCGCCTGTGGCCCGTCGCCAACAGACGCGAGGGTCGTAAAGTTACGACCGGTTTCGGACTTCGTTGAAGTTGAAGAGGATGCGCTGCACAGAAACGCGGGCAGGCAGCTTTGCACGCCGGAACGAAAAGCCGCGAGTTGCAAAGCAATTCTGCGTAGTGGCGGAGAGGGAGGAACTGGTATCCAACATTCACTGGCAAAACTTCTGAAGGATTTCGCGTGGTTCTCCATGCTTTAATCCGAGTTCTACTGATGGTGTTTCCCGACAGCCCATCCCCCACGGGCAAGGTATCGTTCGGCGACCTCGATGGGCTCATCTTCCAAGGGCGTGGCCATTGTATCGTTCCAGCGGTTGAGAAATCCGAACACCGAAATGACGCCGACGATTTCAACGATCTGGTTCTCGGTCCAGTATTGGCGAAGGCGCGCAAACATCTCATCGGTTATCGCGTTGGGCACCGACGCCGCAGCCAACGCAAAATCGAGCGTCGCCCGCTCGGCTTCGCTATAGAGCGGGCTCGTAGGGTATTCCCAGACCGCGGCGAGCTTCTTGTCCTCCACACCAAAGTGAAGAGCGCCGCCGGCGGTGTGCGCCATGCAATATTGGCAGCCAGCCGCGCGGCTCGCCACGTGGGCGATGATCCGCTTGAAGCCACGATCGACCTCGCCGTCGGGGTCCCAGATGGCCGCGGTCATCTGCGCCAGCGCCTTGGCCAGTTTCGGCTTGCGTTGCATGATGAGAATACTGTTCGGGACGAAGCCGAGATTCCGCTTCATCGAATCGAACTGCTCTTTCAGCTCGGGCGAGTGCTCCGGCGGCAAGGGCTTAATCCTGGGTGAGGGCATACGTTGGTCCATGGTGCCATTCCTGGGGATTCGAACGTTTAGCAATCGTGGTTCGCTGCCTTGCAGCTCGGCGTTACGAGCTCCGTAGTGACGTCGGCGTGAAACGTGTGGCGGTCCATGCCAGCATGGATCGGCCGAACAGACTGGCCGCCCCAGCGATCAGTGCCGCCACGCCGAGATTCCACATCAGGATCATGACCGTGGCGTCGAGATCGTGGAAGAGGGACAAAGCAAAGGCGGTTATCGCTGCGACCGCCAAGCCGCCTGCCATACATACTTCGATCGGACGCAGCAGAGCCGCATACCGAAGCATCACCAGCATCGCGATCGACAAGGGCGCGCTCGCCATCAGCAATGTGGCAAAGCAGCGGACCGCCTCACCCAGACGAATGCCGTCGGGCCCCATGCTGACCCAATTTGTGAGGCAGCTATAGCCAATGGTCGAAACCCAAACTGCAAGCGGCAATGCCGGCAGCAGCAACCACCAGCGCGAGCTGTCCGGAAGACTGACCTTAAACGCTGCAAGGGCCGCCAGGATGCCCGTTGCGAGCGCCCCCGACATGCCGACGACAAAGATCGGCTGGCGCAGCCGCTCCGCAAGGTCTGGCCGCACGCCATGGCCGAGCGCAATGAGCACGAGAACCAATGTCGACAAGAGGAGCCACAAGCTCGCGCGAACGATCGGCGAGCGCAAACGGCGGATCGGCGTTGCGCAATCGACCAGGGTGTCGATAAGTTCGGGCGTCTTGATCACGTTCGCTCGCTCCGCTGCCCCAATATCTTGCGCAGGCTTTTCATGGCGCGATGGGTCGCGACCTTCAGCGCGGCAATCGATCGGCCGCTGGCCACCGCTGCTTCCTTCAATGACATTTCATTTAGCTTCAGCAATTTGATCGCCTGTCGCTGTTCGGCAGGCAGTCGCTCTATGGCTTCGTTCAAACCAACTTCGTCGAAATTTGTATCGTTAAAGTTCGCCGGAACAGCCGAAAAAGTTCCATGCATGGGCGAGAGCGCGATCTCTCGCGTCTTCTGACGAGTCTCCCGCCGCAGCCGATCGATGATGCGACGATTCGCAATAGCCAGGAGCCAAGGACCGAAGGGACGGCTTGGATCATAGGCATGGCGCACCATGTGAACCGTCAGCAACACATCTTGTACTGCGTCTTCGACGTCGCTCGGCTGCTTGAAGCACCGACCGGCAATCGACCGAATATAGGGGGCCGTATCCTCCAGCAGCATTCGGTAGGCCTGCCGGTCGCCGTCCTGAGCGCGCGCCATGAGTTTCGACCAGTCGAGCTCTCCAGTCGCCCGCCGTGCATAATCCGCCGCAGGCGACGCCATAAGGGTCAAGGGCGGAGTGCAGCTATGCCGGCGGACCGCCACGGAACACGCTCCCTGAATGCCGAACCAATCGCGAGCCCTTCTTGCGGTAACAGTCGCAGCGTCAAATACACCCGCAAGCGAGCGGACGATAGAAAAGAAATTTTTCGGCCCCCCGTAACCTCGGGCGGGCAGCCAGCGAACCTCCCTCTGTTAAGTCTCGCCATGAGACGCAACAGGAGAGGTAGATGTCATGAATCGCCGTTTGTTCGCCGCATCCACGTTGACGGCCGCCGTTGGACTCGCACTCGCCATGCAAGCGCCGGGCGCTCAGGCGCAAGGCATGAAGGACATGAGCAAAGCGCCGCAAATCGTGAAAGACAATATGGCGCGTATGGCCAAAAACAAACTCCAGAAATGTTACGGCATCAACAGCGTTGCCAAGAATGACTGCGCGGAGGGCGCGCATTCCTGCGCCGGCCAGGCGACGCAGGCGCGCGACCCAAAATCCTTCGTGCTCTTGCCCGCGGGCGACTGCGCCAAGATTCAGGGCGGCAAGCTCACCGCAACCTGAGATGAACGGTCGATGTTCCTAGCCGCGACCAATCGCGATAACCAGATCCCGGCAAAAGCCGGGATCGGGCTGCGCTTTCAGCATCATCAGGCGGTGCTCGATACGCCGCCGGACTTGGCCTGGATGGAAGTCCATACCGAGAACTACATGGGCGGCGGAACGTCACTCCGCTACCTTGACGCCATTCGCCGCGACATCCCGATATCCCTGCACGGCGTCGGCCTGTCGCTCGGCAGCGCTGAGGGGCTCGATCCGGCTCACCTCACGCGCATCAAGGACGTAGCGGAGCGCATCGAGCCTGGACTGATGTCCGAACACATTGCCTGGAGCGTTGTCGACGGGAACTACCTCGCAGACCTGTTGCCGCTGCCGATGACCGAGGAAGCCCTTGATGTCGTCTGCCGGCACGTCGACCAGATGCAGTCTTATCTGAAGCGAGCAATCCTGGTCGAAAATCCGTCGACCTACGTCACGTTTCGCCACTCGACAATTCCCGAATGGGAGTTCATGGCAGCGGTCGCGGCGCGCACCGGATGCGGCATTCTGTGCGATGTCAACAATATCTACGTTAGTTGCCAGAATCACGGTTGGGATGCAGCAACCTATCTCGCCGGGCTGCCACCCGCTGCGGTCGGAGAAATTCATCTTGCCGGTCACGCCGTCCGCGAGCTTGCCGATGGCAGAACGTTGCGCATCGACGACCATGGCTCCAGCGTAGTTCCGGAGGTGTGGTCGCTCTATCGGGAAGCGCTCACGCGATTCGGGGCGGTTCCGACTCTGATCGAATGGGACAACAATATCCCGCCGCTCGAAACGCTGCTTGATGAAGCGCGACGAGCGGCAGATTTGATCGCTTCCGTCGAACATGAGACTGCGCATGCCGACGCTGCTTGAATTGCAACGCGCCATGCGGGCGAGCATCGTCGAGCATACGCCTGCGGCAATTGCGGAATCACTCTCCGATGGGATCGGATCGGATCGACTCGATATTTACCGGAACACAATTTTCTCCGGCCTGACCAGAGCAGTGCGGCTTGCTTTTCCGGCTGTCGAACGGCTGGTCGGCGGAGAATTCTTTGAGGGCACAGTGAATGCTTTCATTGGAGAGCATCTCCCGCGCGCGGCCTATCTCGACCAATACGGCGGCGCGTTTCCTGAATTCTTGCGACGCTTCCCCCCGGCAGCGTCGCTGCCGTATCTCGGCGATGTGGCGGAGCTCGAGTGGGCGGTCAATTGTGCCCTGCACGCGCCGGACGTGAAGCCATTGGAGCTTAAGGCACTCGCCGAGATTGCGCCCGATGGTCAGGGCGACGTGAGTTTTCGGCCACATCCATCGATGGGTTTGATGCGAGCCGAATACCCCGTCGACGATATTTGGCGTGCGATTCTTGATGACGACGATATGGCGTTAGGGGCCATCGATGTCGCCACCGGACCGGTGTTCCTGCTGACCGAGCGCCGCAACAGCGAGGTCGTGGTTGTTCGTTTGCAAGAAGTGGCGTGGCACTTCCTGAATGCCTTGTATCGCGGCAGGCCTTTGCTTTCCGCTCTGGAATCGACAGCCGGTTTCGACACCGCAAAGATGCTCGCGGAGCACTTGGCGGCAGGGCGCTTCGTCGCCTTCGCGACATCGGCATATGGCGAAGCATCCGCATGAGTCAGACAACGGCGAGAGCACCGCTGTGCCCGGTACTTGGCGAAATGTCCAAGGGCGCGCTGTCCTGGCTCAATCGGGTTCCCTATGCGCTGCTCGCGCTGCCATTGCGCTTGGCCCTCGCCACCGTGTTCTGGAATTCGGCCATGGCCAAGCTTGCAAATTGGGACACCACCATCTCGCTCTTTACCGACGAATATCGGGTGCCGCTGCTGCCGCCGGAGTTTGCCGCACACATGGCGCTGACGATCGAACTGACGACGCCGGTGCTACTTGTGCTCGGCCTGTTCACGCGCTTCGCCGCTCTCGTTCTACTGGGCATGACGCTCGTGATCGAAATCTTCGTCTATCCGCAGGCGTGGCCAACCCATGTCCAATGGGCGGCGATGTTACTCGTCTTGCTTTGTCGCGGCGCTGGAGCGGCGTCGATCGACCAAATGCTATGGCAACGATTTAACTACATTCTCGATAAAAGAACGAAGTCAAAGCACTTTGAATAAGCGTCGATAGACACATCGCGAATTTCCCGGCCGAGTAAGGCGGCGCGGCCTTGGCAAAGCCGCTAAGGTCATGCGCAGGGAAATGAAAAATTTCGCGGCGCGTGAGCATTGGCGGAGAGGGAGGGATTCGAACCCCCGATACCCTTGCAGGTATGCCGCATTTCGAGTGCGGTGCGATCGACCACTCTGCCACCTCTCCGGGAGATGAAAATGGCTTAAAAAGGCCATTAACGGTCGGCGCTATGTAACCAAGCAGGCCAAGACAGACAAGGGTCCGGCGGCGTATTCTATCCGTCTACCCGGTCGGGGTTGAACCTGGCCCGATCAAGGCAGTATCGATGAATTTCCCTCGTCTCCGCACGGAATTGCGCAACATCAGCTTTACGATGACGCTGGTCGCGATCACGACCGCGGGGGTCTATTTCCTGGTCTGGCAGCCGGGCATCACCCACGGCTCCGTCGTCTTCCTGATCCCGGTCGTTATCGCGGCGGCGCAATGGGGCATCGTGTCGGCGCTTATAGCGTCGCTTTCGGGCGTGGTGGCGTCGGCATTCTTCTTCTTTCCGCCGCTTTACAGCCTCCGCATCAAAGATCCGCACGAGATCATCAATCTTGCTCTTTTTACATTCGTTGCGATTGTCGTGAGTCAGCTTGCCATGCGGCTGAAGCGGCAAGCCGAAATCGCACGCCAGCGCGAGATCGACATGCGCGATCTCTATGCCTTCTCGCGCCGGCTTGCCGTCGCCTTCGGCGTTTCCGACATTCACGCCGCGATCGAAGACCATCTCGCCAACGTCACACAGCGCAAGGTGATCTTGCTCGCCGGCGGACGCAACGCGCTCGTTGCCGGCAACCACCGCGCCGGTGTCGTCGTTCCGGATGAAGTGCTGGCGAAGGCAGCCGACGTTGCCTCCGCCCAAAGCGACCCGGTCGCCGGCGTCACCGTCAAGCACAATACCGAAGACGTCTGGCTGGTGCGCGCGGTATCGCCCAATACGCGCGAGTTCGGCGTGATCGCGATCAATCTCGGCCGCGAGACGCAGGAAGGCGCCGACGCATTGCGCGCCCGCGTCGACACGGTTCTTGCCGACGCCACCGCCACGCTCGACCGGCTCGGCGTCGCGCACGCGATCAGCGAAGCGCGCATGCGTTCGCAGACCGACCAGTTGCGCGAGGCGCTGATCGGTTCGGTGTCGCACGAGTTGCGCACCCCGCTCGCTTCGATTCTCGGCGCCGCCACCGTGCTCAGCTCCGCGCCCGCGCTTGCCGGCGAGAACAAGCTCCAGGCGCTGGTGAACGACGTGCGCACCGAGGCCGAACGCCTCAATCACGATATCCAGAACCTGCTCGACGCCTCCCGCATCAGCAGCAACGGCATCAATCCGCACGCGGAATGGGCCGATCCCGCCGACATTATTCATTCTGCGGTCGAGCGTTGCCGCCGGCGCCTCGGCGACCGCCGCATCACGCTCGATATCCCGCGCGACCTGCCGCTGGTCCACATCGATCCGGTGCTGGTGCAACAGGCGCTGGTGCAAATTTTCGACAACGCCGCGAAGTATTCGCACAGCGGATCGCAGGTCAAAATTTCCGCGTGCGCGATCGACAGCCATATAGCCGTGACCGTCAGGGACGAAGGTTCCGGGCTTACGCCGGCCGAGAAGGCGAAGATGTGGGATCGTTTCGTGCGGGGGGAGCGCCATGCCGCCACCACCAGCGGTTCCGGGTTGGGACTGTGGATCGCCAATGCCTTTATCGAAGCGAACGGCGGAAAAATGAGCGCGGTCAGCGAAGGCCCCGATTTCGGCACCGCCGTATCGATTGAATTACCCGTCATGCAAGAAACGGTCTCGCAGATGGAAGGCGACGCAGATGAGTGACCCCTCTCCCATTGTTCTCATCGTCGACGACGAAATTCAAATCCGGCGCTTCCTGCGCACCGGTTTCGAACTCAACAGTTTTGTGGTGCACGAAGTCGGCACCGGCGCCGAAGCGATCCGCTCCGCGACGCTGCAGCCGATCGATCTGGTCATCATCGACCTCGGTCTGCCCGACATGGACGGCGCCGAAGTGGTCGAGCGCATCCGCTCATGGTCGGCCGTTCCGATCATCGTGCTGTCGGTGCGGTCGAGCGAGGCGCAGAAAGTGCATCTGCTCGAGCTCGGCGCCGACGATTACATCGTCAAGCCCTTCGGCATGGCCGAACTGTTGGCGCGCGTGCGCGTCGCGCTGCGCCGCCAGATGCGCGCCGCCACCGGCGAGCCGACCGTCAAGGTCGGACCGCTGACCATCGATCTCTCCTCGCGCGCGGTGTTCCTGAACGAAGCGCGGCTGACGCTGACGCCGAAGGAATATCGCCTGCTGCAAGTCCTGGCGCAGCACGCCGGCAATGTCGTCACGCACCAACATCTTCTGAAAGAGGTGTGGGGCTCGATTCACGTCAACGACACGCATTATCTGCGCATCTTCATGCGCAAGCTGCGCCAGAAGATCGAGCCGAAGCCGGATTCGCCGCGCATTCTGGTGACGGAATTAGGCGTCGGCTACCGGCTGGCGCAGACCGGCAACGAGAATGAGTCCGCGCCCTGGAGCGGCGCAAGCTCGGATGCCGGCGCGGCTACCGCCAAAACCGAGGGCTGACGTCCGCTCGTCAAAGCTCGCGGCCGATCTTGCGGTCGAGCGAGTATGGACCGCCACCGCGCAGCGCGATGGCGAGCGTCACGAGGCCCCACAGCAATGTGTATTCGTAGCCGCGATGCAGCCACGAAAACCCGTTGCCCCAATACAAGCCGAAGGTGATGACGCCCATTTCGATCGCCACGGCGGCGGCGAACAGGCGCGTGAACAGGCCGAGCGCGATGCAGATGCCGCCGGCGAATTCCACGATCAGCAGCAGCACGGCGAGCGGCACGCCCTGATGGAAGCCGTCGTGCGTGAGATTGACCGCCTGCGCCGCGGGCCCGCGCAGCACCTTGCCCCATCCATGCACGATCAGGTTCCAGCCGACCGCGATGCGCACCAACGGCCAGGTGAGCGGAATGACGGCGGCGTACCAGGGGGCAAGGAACGGCAGCAGCGGGCGCGGTTCGCGCGTCTCGTCGGTCATCAGAGGGCCTCCCTGGCGGCTTGATTGCGGCCTATCCGGCTTAACTCAAACACTACCCGGCGGCCGCTTTTCTTGACAGGGCGCGCCTTTCCCCTTCATAAGCATGGCGCGCGCGGACCCTGGGGTCCGCGGTGCTTTTTGAGGGGTATTAAGCCCCTGAAAAAACAACACAAATCGACTGGAAGAAGCCGGCCCGGAGCGATCCGAGCGCCGGGGTCGGACACGAGGAAAGAACGATGTTCGCAGTCATTAAAACAGGCGGCAAGCAATATCGCGTTGCCGCCGAGGACGTGATCCGGATCGACCGGGTCGACGGTCAGCCCGGCGAGATCGTCGAATTCGGCGAAGTGCTCGTCGTGGGCGGCGACACGCCGCTGCTCGGCACGCCGACCGTTTCGGGTGCAACCGTCGCAGGCGAAGTGCTTCAGCACACGCGCGGCGATAAGGTCATCGCCTTCAAGAAGCGCCGGCGCAAGAATTCGCGCCGCAAGCGCGGCTACCGGCACGAGTTTTCGGTGGTTCGCATCACCGAAATCCTCACCGATGGCGCCAAGCCCTCGAAAGAGGCAAAGCCGCGGCCCAAGCGCGAGCCCAAGCCGAAGGTTGAAGGCGAGGCGGAAGCCAAGCCGGCGAAGAAGGCCAAGAAGCCGGCGCGGGTCAAAAAAACCGCCACAAAAGGCAAAAAGAAGTGAGATGATTCCTTCACGGAATCGCGGTATATAGAGTAACGGAATTCGAGAGAGCAGCTATGGCACACAAAAAAGCAGGCGGATCTTCACGTAACGGCCGCGACTCCGCGGGCCGCCGCCTTGGCTTGAAGAGCGCCGGCGGCGAGAGCGTGCTCGCCGGCAATATCCTTGCACGCCAGCGCGGCACCAAGTGGCATCCCGGCAGCAACGTCGGCATCGGCAAGGATCACACGCTGTTCGCGCTCATCAACGGAAAAGTTCAGTTCGCTACGAAAACCAAAGGCCGCACCTACGTGTCCGTCGTACCGATGACGGAGGCAGCGGCCGAGTAAAAGGTAGACCAAAATTCGAGGTCTGCCGGCATTCAGTCAAACCGGCAGGGCTCTTAAGGGTTCTGAGAAGGGGAGACGGGATGCCGGCTCCCCTTCTCGCTTTTCTACAACCCTGGAGCCCGTGTCATGACACTGCTGGAAGCGCTGCCGAGAGAGAGATACTGCGAG
>Ga0134126_10013149_pt1 | contig 10457 bp, 7 predicted proteins | sample KB31752_FD_96881 | JGI IMG/M metagenome (GOLD analysis project Ga0134126, IMG submission 96881) | Terrestrial soil microbial communities with excess Nitrogen fertilizer from Kellogg Biological Station, Michigan, USA - KB3-175-2 | ecosystem: Environmental > Terrestrial > Soil > Unclassified ...
GATATTTACTACTGCTTGTGTGCTGCTACATCCATTGGTTGCCGTAACGGTATAGTCGGTTGCTGCACTTGCCACAGTTGGTGTTCCTGTTATTGCTCCAGTTGTAGAACTCAAACTTAATCCGCCAGGCAATGCAGGGCTTACTGAATAAGTGATCGTTCCTCCACCCGTTGCTGATGCCGTGTTCTGAGTTATACCGTTACTTGTACAATAAGTAACCGTTGGTGAGGAATAACTTAATGAACTAACATTAGATACAATATTTACAGTAACTTTTAATCTTGCTGAACCCTCACAACCAGAAACTGTTTGTGATGCGTAATAAGAAGTTCCGTTAGTTAATACAGTTGAACCGGAAAGTGCACTACCTCCACTCGGGGACGAATACCACTGGATACCGCTACCTGTTGAAACAGTTAAGTTTGAAACCGTTGGTGCGGGAACAGTACAAAACGTTTGCGGCGAAGTTCCAGTTGGTGCTGCAGGATTATTAAGGGTGATATCTGAGCCATTATCAGTTCCTGTAGCTGAAGGGCTGCTACTGACAACTCTTATCCTGTAGCCATTGCCTGCGGCCGTACCTGCAGGAATTGTCCCTGTAATAGTACCAGAATTAGATGTGCTTGTTATGCTGCCAATACTGGTTCCGGGCCAAACACCAGTAGCGCTTGAAAGATATGCAGTATAAACATTTCCTGCAAAGAATGTTCCATTTGAAGTAAATGGTACCGAAACAGTTGCAGAAGAAGTGCCCACACAAAAAGATGAAGGAGTTATCGAACCAGTCGTAATAGATACAGGGGGTGTACAAGGGGTAAGATAGGAAACCGCATCTAAATAAATACTTCCATTAGCAGCAGCTGGCACTGTTAAGCGAATATATCGAGTTGCAGCTGGTAAAGTAAAATTATACGTTTGATAACTTGTATTTGTTGGAGCAACATTACCTCCCGGGACTGTTGTCCATGTTACATTATTTGAAGAAACCGCAATAGTTAATTGTCGACTAAATGTTCCACTAGACTTCGCCCAAATCAGCCCTACAGTTCCTCCTGAATTTAATAAATTGCCATTATTTATAAGATCAAGGACTAATTGATCTCCATTTGCATCAAATGTAGCGGGATTATTGTCAGGAGCACCAAGAGCATTTGATCCTCCATTTACACTATTATTTGAAGTAACTGCAATCGCATTACCTCCACAATATCCTGCAGGAACATTATATGTAATTATTACTTGTCCGTCCGCACCAGGAGCACTGCCATTTCCATTACTTGCCCTACCCCCGCCGCCGCCGCCAGGTGTTGAACCGGAAGTAGCAGAAATAGTGCCTGTTCTGCTAGCCCCATTTCCTCCATTTCCTGTCCCAGTGCCGCCGGAGCCACCTGTTGTATTGTCCGGAGCGGCGTTTCCATTATTCCCGTTAGCACTATTGAAAGCGGAACCTCCACCGCCGCCGCCACTATAGTTTCCTCCGCCAGTTGCAGTTCCTCCGTTCCCACCCTGGTACAATACTGTACCAGTAATACCATTGCCTCCGGAACCTGGTTGAGAATTACCATTAGCCCCTGATCCTCCACCTGCAGAAACCAAATTACTACCAAAAGATGCACTTGATTTATCACCGTCATTTCCAGCGCTTCCACCTGCCCCAACTTTAACCGTATATTGATTTCCTCCAGTCGCAGAAAAGACACTACTTGCATATCCACCTCCACCCCCTCCGGCACTTGCTCCACCACCTCCGGCTCCCCAGGCTTCTACCTGTATACTAGTAACCCCAGAAGGTACTGTAAATGTATATGTACCTGCAGTATTATAGGTTGTTACAACTTGCCCTATCACAAATGCAGAAGGAATAATGCTAAACAATATTCCAACTACAAAAACAATTATTCCGGCTTTTTTAATTTTGGGAATGTAAATTTTCCTCATAAAAAATAATTTAAAACTTATGTTTAAAAAGGTAATGAGGTAATTACAGAGGATAGGTTAGAGATTCAATGAAACCCAACAGGATTAAGCATTCCGGTATTTAAAAGGGATGGATAAAAAGTCTAAAACCAGTAAATCGTAGAGAGTGGATTTAAAAATAAAACGTTGATTTTAGATATATCTAACGATTATTTGAGGTAAAGATAAAAATCTTTTCCATTAAATGAAATCTTTTATTCAATTATTTTTAGAATTGATATGTTTATTTTTTATTCCTTTTTATTCATAGTGTTTTTTCAAACCAAAATAAGAATTCGGGGTTTTTGTTGGTTTACTGGAAAGAGTTGTAAAACGTTTTTCAGGCAGCGAAATAAATGCCGCCTGGCCTGCGGTACCGGCTGCTATCATCGTAGCGGCCGGTACACCTGGCGTCAGGCCGCGGGTGTTTTTTGATGAGCTGAAAGATGATCGAAAATCGCAGTCTGAACTGTGGTGCCGACTGCTATCGTTGTAGCGGCCGGTACGCCTGGCGTCAGGCCGCGGGTGTTTTTTGAACCTTAATTTTTGAAAGATGATCGGAAGCCGCAGTCTGACCTGCGGTACCGACTGCTATTATCGTAGCGGCCGGTACGCCTGGCGTCAGGCCGCGGTGTTTTTTTTGAACCTTAATTTTTGAAAGATGATCGGACACCGCAGTCTGACCTGTGGTGCCGACTGCTATCTCTGTAGCGGCCGGTACGCCTGGCGTCAGGCCGCGGGTGTTTTTTTGATGAGCTGAAAGATGATCGAAAACCGCAGCCTGGCCTGCGGTGCTGACTGCTACCTTCTGGCCTGCGGTACCGGCAGCTTTAATCATCGTAGCGGCCGTTACGCCTGGCGTCAGGCCGCGGGTGTTTTTTGAACCTATATTTTTAAAAGCTATGATGATAACCGCAGTCTGACCTGTGGTGCCGACTGCTATCGTTGTAGCGGCCGGTACGCCTGGCGTCAGGCCGCGGGTGTTTTTTTGAACCTATATTTTTAAAAGCTGTGATCGAAAACCGCAGTCTGACCTTCGGTACCGACTGCTATCATTGTAGCGGCCGGTACGCCTGGCGTCAGGCCGCGGGTGTTTTGTTGAACCTTAATTTTTGAAAGATGATCGGAAACCGCAGTCTGGCCTTTGGTACCGACTGCTATCATTGTAGCGGCCGGTACGCCTGGTGTCAGGCCGCGGGTGTTTTTTTGAACCTTAATTTTTGAAAGATGATCGAAAACCGCAGCCTGACCTGTGGTGCCGACTGCTAATTAATAATCAATCTTAACCACTTTTATTGACCCATCGGGCTGCGTAATTTGCAGGTTATAAATTCCTCTTGCTGCGCCGTGGTTCCATTGAAGGGTTTCTGTGCAGCTGCCAGCAACGTGGACTATTTTTTTGGAAACAATTACCTGCCCTATTTGGTTGATTAACCTTGCATAATATACGCCTTCCGGATTGTTATTGAACTGTATATTCACCTTTGCATCTATGGCAGGGTTTGGATAAACATTTATTGAAACAGAAATACCGCTTATTTGTGCCTTTACTATGGATGTGTAAGCAGTTTTGCCATTCAAATCGACGCTTCGGATTCGGTAATAATTATTTCCCTGTACCGGGCTTCCATCTATCCAGCTGTAAGAAGATGCGCTATTATTATTGGCAGCAATTACAGCCGCTTTTGTAAATGTATTTCCGTCAGCAGATTTTTCTACATCATACTCTTTTAAATTACTTTGGTTTTCTACTTTCCAATCTACCGCCACCTCGTTATTTTTTGCAGTAGCTTTTACAGAAGTAAAAGTTACCGGCATCACACCCAAATTCCTGAAAACTATTTGAAACCTATTGGCTGCTTTAGAGGCTGCATCAGAAGTTACAGAAAAATCAAGTTGCGTTCTGCCATCCTGGTTTAAAGGAGTTTCTGTTTTGGTATAGTTATCTTGTATAAAGCCATTAACAGCAGAGGTTTCAAAACCGGATGCGTTAAAAACAAGGCGGTACTTTGGGCTGGCTTCACCGGTAATGTTATAAGAAATGGTATCGCCGGCGTTGATCATATTCCTTCTTTCAATTACAAGGTTTACACCCCTTGATTTTACAGACAGGTTCTCTGAAGTATTAGCGATTTTTTTGGCATCCATTCCATCAATGCTGTCGCTGAACTGATTGCTGAATTGTTGAATGGTACCATCAGCTATATGAAAAGAACTATCCGCATTTAAAATATACAAGCTGGCGCTTAATGAAGATGAATTATCAGAATCCGATTGCTCCCTCATGGCGATGCCTTTTCCCACGAATGATGTTTTAGAGTTTTCGGTAAAATAAACCTGGCCATTTGTATTAGTTGATTGTACAAAAAAGGCAACGCCGCTTTCTATATTATTATTAATGGTTCCGGCAGCGCCGTAGGTCGGAGATGGCAATAAATTACGGTAATTGTTTCCGTCTTTATATAAAGTTTGGTAAGCGCCTACGCCGTACTGGCTTCCGATCGTGAGCGCCGGGTCCCAAACGATGATATCCGGGTTGATTCCGGTAGCAGTCATTTTTCTTAAATCTACTGCGGCGGCGTAAGGGTTTCCGACAGATTGAAAGTGCCCTGCTTTTACAATTACCGGTGTAGAAGTTCCGGTTATTAAAGTGCCGGTAGTACGCAAAGTAGTGTTGCTGATATTCGGTGAAGTAGTACTTCTATCCCCTCTTACGAAAAGCAAATAACCCAATGAATCGTAAACAGGCTGGCTGGTATTGGTAATACCTACCCAACTGTTGGTAACATCGTTATAATATTTAAGCGCAGGAGCCGGAGAAACTGCATCGAACCCTGTTCCCTGACCTGTAATTTGTGTACCATAACCTTTAATAGTTTTATCTCCATTTTCCATCCAGGTTTGATAAACACTTTTTCCCTGGGTAGGTGTTGCTACCATTACCCAGGTTTTGCTGTGCTGGCCCGGTAAAGTACCAATATTAATATAACGTTCTACAGTTACATCGCCAATAATTGAGTTGCCTTTGTAGGCGCCGTTATTGGTAATATCAGCTACGGCTGCAGTTGCAGTTGCATTAGATTTTAATGTAAGGTTGTTGTTGGTATTAAAGGCACAGTTGCCTGCTCCGAATGAAAGAAGGCCGGTAATATTTAAAGTGTCATGTGCTGTGGTAGAAAGGCTGACACCTTTATTGTTGCTAATTTTAAGGTTATTGATCGTTTTATTTACAAAAAAGCTTCCGGAAAGTGTTTGTGCAGAAGTTCCGATAAATTCAATGGTTCCATTAGTTGCATCGAAAGTTCCGTTATTAGTGATGGCTCCTGCAATTTGCAAAGTTCCGTTTACGGTAAGTGAAACTCCGTTTGCAATAGTGATATTTTTTACGGAAGCAATGCCAGAAGCAATAATGGGGTTGTTAGCTGTTGCAGGAATGGTTACATTGGTTGCTGAAGTTGGTATTGCGCCGCAGCTCCAGTTATTTCCATTGTTCCAATCGGTGCTGCTGCCCAGCCAGGTGCCTGGGGCAACTACAGTAACATTTGCAGAACCACTTATAGATGCAGAACAACCTGTTTGGCTGGTTACAGAAAACAAGGTAAATACTGTTGATTTTGTAAGTGCAGCAGTGGTAATTGTATTGTCTCCGGCTACCAGGTTTGACGCGGTATAGCTGTTTCCTGAATTATCTTTATAAACGGCGGAATAATGACTGTTTCCTGTGGCTGCAATATTTAAAGTGAAACTGGCAGTATTGCCTGTGCAGGCAGTTAAAGTGGTATTGCCTGAAATAGAAGCGGTTGGAATAACAGAAATAATATTTACAGGCACGACAGAAGTACATCCCCAAAAATCTTTTACGGTCACAGTATGTGAACCCACTTTCAGATTATTAAAAGTATTATTAAAAGAAAATTTACCTCCATCAATATTATATGTATAGGATGTTCCACCTGCACCAGTTACCGTCACTGAACCGGAAGTTGTGCCGCAACTTATATTTGTCTGTGAAGTAATTACGCCAGTTAAATTTGTCGTTGCATCAAGGATAACAGTAGAAGAGGCTGTACAACCATTTACATCTTTTACCATAAGTTGATAAGTTCCTGCATTAAGATTATTAAATTTATTACCAGACTGATAATTATCGCCATTGTCTTTTGAATATAGGTAAGCTCCTGTCCCGAACATCACATCAGCAGTAATTTGTCCATCTGAAGAAGAAGAACAGGTTGCATTAGTTTTACTGATAACATTGAATTTTATCTGAAATGGAGCCATTACTATTACCAACGTCGCAACAGTAGGTTTATTTCCATTTGCATCTTTAACTGTAATTTGGTATGAATCTGCGGAAAGGTTACTAAAAACGTTACTTAACTGGTAATGAACACCATTATCTTTTGAATATTGTAATGTACCTGTTCCACCGCTGGCCTTTACTGTAATTTCTGCATCGTTTGCATTCGTGCAGCTCATATCAGCCCCGTTATAACTTTTCTTAATGGCACTGATTATTTTAGGTGATTGTTGGGCGTAAGCCGTTTTGGTAGTTAATATACATAACAAGCAAACGGCAAGCGTAACGAAAATGATCCTCATGACTAAATAATTTTTTTCTTTGGTTAAAATGTAATGAGGTATTACAAGGGATTGGGATGGCCTTGGTTAAAGCAAAGAAATGGAGCGGTTATTTTTTCAGTGGATAAGAAGAAAGTAAGTTCAATAAAAATTGAAAACTTTGCCTTGTAAGGCAGGCAGAAATGTAATTTGTAATGAATTCTTTATGTTAGGGAATGCAAAGATAATATGCTATTTTATTTTTCAAAGCCTTTTTGAATATATATTTTATTTCAATGCAATTGGCTCAACCTGTACCTTAAAAAGCTATGGCCTTAGCGTGTTATTATTTTTTTGGTTTTACCTGAATTTTTATCACTTGATTTTTTTTACCACAAAGGCACGAAGGCCACAAAGGCTTTTTTCTGCGAAAAAATAGAAAAAGAAGCGGTCAATTTTTTTTCTTTTTCTTCTGCCTTCAATTGGCTTATTGACAATTTTATTCTTTTGCCTTTTCGGAATGTACTCAGGTTTCTTTATGTCCTTTGTACCGTTGGTTGTAAAATTGCTTTTGTCGTGGATTACAAGTTTCTGATATAACATTTAAAATTCAATTTTCACTTTAGATAATTGAATTTAAGAGTATATTTGAAGTAAGAATTAAATCAAAAATTATGATAATTATTAGCCCCGGAGAATTAAGAGGCAATTTAAAAAAATATTTAGATTTGGCAGAAAATGAAAATATAGTCATCCAAAGAGGAAAATCCGAAATCTTTGAATTACGCAAAAGGAAACATGTTGAGGATACTAGAGATGATATTGTCAGAAATATAAGGAAAGGTTTTGAAGAAATGAAACTGATTAAAAAAGGTAAATTAAAAACTACCCCAGCAAAAGATTTTTTGAATGAATTATAAAATTGAACTCTCCCCCAACTTTAAAAAAGAAGCCAAAAAACTAATTAAAAAATATTCTTCATTAAAAACAGAACTCTCCGAACTATTTATTGAACTGGAACGAAATCCAACTTTAGGTACACCGCCTGGAAATGAAACCTATAAAATTAGGTTGGCTATTGCTTCTAAAAACAAAGGGAAATCCGGAGGTGCAAGAGTAATTTCATTTGCAAAAATTATTGACGAAACAGTTTACCTTTTAGCTATCTATGACAAAGGTGATAGGAATAGTATTTCAGATAAAGAAATTAAGGCACTGCTAAAAAATTATTTATAAAAAAGACTTTATAGCAGGTTTCAAACCTTTTAAAAAACCCTTTATGGCTTTGTATTTTATTTGTGAGCAAGGGAAACCTTACGGTATTTTTTTGCACGAGTTCCTCTGCCTTAAACAATATAAGGTTTTGCTATTCTCATAACCGCCCTAACGTTTGTCAGATTATGCAAAAAGTAAACCGGCAAATAACCCGGATTCCTGTTTTATGAAACAACATTTGAAAGCACCAGGTTATCTAAAACGCTTTCATTAAAAAAAGTATTACTGATATTTTGTGCATGGGTTAAAATCTCCGGAACCGTTAGCTGGCCATCATCACAAAGTGAATAAGCCAATGGCTCTACATTTTTTTTGGTTTTATAAACATTCGAAATACTTTCTTCCAGAAGTCCAATTTTAAGGCCGTTGTCTTTTAAAATTCCCAGCTCTGAAATTATCCAGCTCAATGCAAAAAAATAATTTTGATCAAGCAGGATATGTTGTTGTAACCCTTTGCCATCAGGCATTTTATTGAATGGCGAATTAATAATTTCAGGAGTAAAATATTTGTTCAAAAAAGCGGGAGCATCCCCTGATGGTTGTAATTGAACCAATCCCAGCAAGGCCTGCGGGTAAATGCTAAGCCACCTCAGTTGGCGCCGGAGCTCGTGGGCATCATTTTCAATATCTATAAATTCTTTTGGATAGTTTTTATATTTTTTAATAACTTTTTCTATTTCTTTTTTAAACACTTTCAACACAGCCGCTGCATCATCTTTTTCATCAAGCCACTCTATGTTACCAAGCTTTTTGTTGATTTTTGATAAACGTTTTTTATGTTTTCCCAGCCATTTTTCTTTTTCTAAAAAATGGTTGAGCGATTCAATTTTTTCATCCCTTTTTTCTTTGGTATAAACCGTAATCAATACAGGTAAATTTTTCTTCTTTTCAAACTCTTTATAAAACCCATCATAATAATCAACCTGGCCCAGCATGTCTTCAAGGCTTTTAAAAACAGAATTTAGTTTTTTTAATTTTTTGTGCCTATAAATTTTTTTATAGAGCCTGCACAATGCTTCCAGCATAAAAAGCGGCGTGCGCATATTTGCCGAATAAACAGTAAGCGCCGGGTTTTCAGAAGATGTTGCCCTTTCTAAAATATCCTGAATTTTGGAAAGAAAAAAAATAAAACGGCCTTTTCCAACCGGTGAAAGATTGTCCATAAATTCAATTGGTTTATAAAATCAGAATTAATAAAAAATAAAATTATGAATAGGAAAAAATCACTTTACACACATTTCTCTTTGTGGCAATTTTCATCAGTAAATTCTGTCTCAAGGGTAATATGCTGAATGTTCATGTGCAATAATTTGTGTTTCAAATTATCTTTTATCAATTTTACCTGTTGTTTATTTTCATTACAATCTATAACCACATGGGCAGTCATAGCGTTTTCGGTAGTACTCATCGCCCATACATGAATGTGGTGTAAATCCTTGATACCGTTAATTTTTTCGGCACTGATTTTAATATCAGTCAGGTCGATGCCTTTTGGTACCGCATCGAGTGTAAGCGCAAGGCTTTCTTTTAAAAGGCTCCAGGTTCCAATTAAAATTACCAGCACAATGATGATACTGATTACAGGGTCCAACCAATAAAGGTGAGTAAAGTAAATAACAATTCCGCCAATCATTATACCAACGCTTACGAGCCCATCTGCCAACATGTGGAGGTAAGCGCCTTTAATATTAAGGTCATTTTCCTTATTTTTCATAAATAAGAAAGCGCTGAAAAAATTGATAATAATACCAACCCCGGCCACGATTGCAATGGTTATTCCGGGTAATGCGGGGGGATTAGAAAAACGCTCAATTGCTGCATAGGCAATGGCTCCGACAGAAATTAATAAAATTACGCCATTCAAAAGTGCTGCAAGAATAGTCGTTTTCCTAAAGCCATAGGTGTACTTATCATTCGGTTTTATTTTCAATAATCTAAAAGCCAATAAAGAAAGCGCCAGGCTTCCTACGTCCGCAAGATTATGGCCCGCATCGGACAACAGTGACAACGAATGAATTGAGAAACCAATCACCGCTTCCACTACCACAAACAAGCTGTTGAGAATAATTCCAATCACCAAAGCCGCATTTACATTCGTAAGCTTTTCAAAATGATTGTGGCTGTGGTGGGAATGATCGTGCTCCATTGTTCGTAAAGTTGTAGCAAAGGTATTTAATTAGGCAAATAGCCAGTTAACTTTTGCAAAAATGAAAATGGTTGATAAAAAGAAGTAAATGGTTAATTGATACCATGTCAATTTAACAAAACATTTTTATTGATAATATTTATATTGCAACGTTCATTTTACCAATTAAATTTTATGAAACCCTTGCTAAAATGGGATACACCTGACGGGCACTCACCAGTCGTTCCTTTTTTTAATTTAGTTTCACCTATTTCCAAAGGAGCTATAGAAACATTTGACAAACACACCTTTCCTGTTTTCCTGGAGAAAAAAAAATATCTGTTAAAACCCGGGGTTATTGCTGATCATTTTTATTTTATTTTAAAAGGCGTAATTCATGGATATATTAAAGAAGACGGAAAACAAATAACCACCTGGATAAATGAAGAAAACGAGATCGTCGGTTCAATCCGCACCTTAGGAACCAACCGCCCTTGTGAAGAATACCTGCAGGCGCTGGAAGATTGCGACTTGATAGCAA
>Ga0134126_10013150_pt1 | contig 10457 bp, 7 predicted proteins | sample KB31752_FD_96881 | JGI IMG/M metagenome (GOLD analysis project Ga0134126, IMG submission 96881) | Terrestrial soil microbial communities with excess Nitrogen fertilizer from Kellogg Biological Station, Michigan, USA - KB3-175-2 | ecosystem: Environmental > Terrestrial > Soil > Unclassified ...
CGGTTGTTGCTCCGCGATACCCGCGGTCGCCGGAGGTGCTGCGCGCATGGGACCCCTCGCTCAGCCAGCCAATACCCTCCCAGGCCGCCCAAGCCCATGAAAACAAGAGCGGCGCCGAGCACAATGCCCATGAGCGTGTGTCGCTGAATTTTCATCGGCTGCCCTCCGCCTGGGCGCCGCTTCCCCGGCTGCCGCCGGTCCGTAGAAGTAGTAGAGCTTCGCGGCGGCCTCCGCCCGTTTGCCTTCGAGCTCGATCTCCTTGAGCCTCGCATCGATCAGCTCGCGCCGCGCTGCGAGTACCGCCGTCAGCTCGCCCTTGCCTGGCCGATAGCTCGCGAGCTGGTAGTCGACCTTCTCTCGAGCAAGCGGGAGATGTACTTGACGCAGGCGTGCGAGTTGACGCGTCATCACGTCGTACTCGGCGAGATCTGCCTCCAGCTCTCGAGTGTGATCGCGGAGCATGGCATCGCGCTCGGCCTCCACTCGGTCAAGCTCGTGGCGCTTGGCCTGTATCTGTGGGTCCTGGCGCGTTCTGGCGAAGAACGGCAGATCGAGCGTGAATTGCAGCGATACCATGTCGCTGAAGGCAGGGCCACGACGCCCGTAGGAGAGCTCCACTCCCCAATCCGGTCTCTTCCGCTTCGTGCACCTCGGCCTGCGCCCTCTCGGTCATTGGGACGAACACGGCGAGGTCCGGATGCTCGTGTACGTGTCCCCTCAAGTGCTCAGGATCCAACGCAAGAGTCGGAGACTCCCCTCCGAGCGGCTCTTGCGCGGCCTCACCAACCCAACGCGTCAGTACCGCTTTGGCCTTGAGGATGTCTGTATCGAGCTCGTCTCGGCGATCGGCAACTTCCGCCGCCTTCTGCTGCGGCTCGACGACATCTGCGGGCATCCCTCGGCCAGCCGCAAATCGGGCCGCAACGGCTTCGGCAAACAGCCGGTTCTCTTTCTCCAGATCGTCAAAGAGCGCGCTGCGGCGCTCCAGGTAGTAGCGATCCAGCCAGGCGACGGCAGTGTCTCGGCGCACCGTGAGAACGCTGACGCGCCGTTGCGCCTGAGCTGTCTCCAGAGCGGCCGAAGCGGCCGCGCTTTGCGCCTCACGCTTGGCCCCGTTCGGGATGTCTTGCATCAGCCCGACCCGGGTCATCGTGAAGTCATCGCGAGTGAGACTCCACTGGTTCGGGCCGGTGACTGGCAGATCCTCCACTCCGAAGGCGAGCTTCGGGTCCGGCAGACGCCCGGCGGCGATCGATGCGGATCGAGCCGCTTCGACATTCGCGCCCTGTTGCGCCAGGTCGGGAGACGATCGAGTCGCGATCTGCCGCGCGCCCGCAAAAGTGAGCGGCGCGGCGGCGACACGGCGCGCCACGCCCACAAGTACAAAACACAGGATGAATCTGAACATGACCGTTCCGCGTTGGGTGCGCGCTTCGTACCGGGCACGATGCAAGGCGCGCATGAGCATCTTCGGGCCGAAAGCGGCCCAAGCAGCGCTGGTGCAGGCAAAGCCTGCGGGAAGGTCAGATGTGTGCGGGTGGTCGCCACAGTCCGTCGGGACTGTGGGAAATGAGCGGTGGCGGCGGGGCCGATGATAACGTCGGTCGAGCCGGCAGGATCATCAACCCGGGAGCCAGGGTCGGCTGGTAAGACTGCGGGCTCTTGCAGTTGTACCCCGCCTTGCAGGCGCTGCAGGAGCCATTTTTGCCGAGCGGAGATTTGCCATCCTGCTTGCAGTCGGTGCTCGGATCACCCTTCCCCGGGCAGCAATCGTCGGGAACGGCAGCCTGACCAGCCGAGCGCATCTGTTCCTGGCAGCTGCGATGCGTCACGCCTGCCAGTCCGTAGACGGGCAGCGTCAGCAGGGTGACCAGCACAACCAGGAGCTGCGGGACTCGCACGGGGACTTGGAGCCTCACTGCGGCGAAATCGTCCCAGTTCCAGCTCATCGTAGCTGGATTCTTTGACCCCTCACAAGGCCGATCAGGTCGAAGTGAGCTCTGATGACCTCTCGAGGAGCCGACCGGAACAGGAGCGGCGACCCGGCCTCGGCGGGGAATGTCCTAAGCGGCTACGCCGCCCTCCTGTACGTGGCTCTTCAGGTGGTCAGCTCCCTGCGAAAGACTGCGACCATTCGGCGCATCGCGCTCGCGATCACGCTCTCTGCCGAACTGTGTAACAGCACTCGCCCCGGCACCTCCCGGGAAATACTCCCGTCATCCCTGCATTGCTCGAAGCTCACGCGGAAGGTCGAAGTGAGAGGAAGCACGGCACCGCTCGAATCCCTGCGGCTGGCGATGGGGCCGCCGAAGACGCTTGCGGCGTACGGCAGGTCCAGTGATGCGAGATTGACGTGGTCGATGCCGCTCACGCGGCATTTGAACGTGCCGAGCTCCGGCAGGTCCGCAACGAAATCTGCGGCCGCGCCAGCCCTTACGCGGGGGAGATCGGCCTCTTCCACGAATCCCTCCCCTTTGACCCCGCCGTTGCCCACGACATCGAACAACCGCTCGCCGCCTTTGAGCCACACGCCCGCCAACAGGTCCGGATTGAGATCCGTAATCTGCCCTGCGAACGGCGCCCGAAGGGTGAGCTGCTGCACCTGGGCTCGCAGGCCAGCCACCGCCTCCCGCACGGTCTGCCATTGCTTGCGCAGCGCGGGACCTTGTTTACGCAGCTCTTCGTCAAAGGGCTGCTGATCCACCTGCCAATGCAGCGCAGCCTCTTCGGCGACGGCCGCCTGCAACTGATATTCCAGGTCCGGCGAAGACAGGTGTGCAAGAACTGTCCCGGCTGTGACGGTCTGTCCTTCGCGAACATCGATGTCGCGAATCATGCTGGGACGCGCCGCATACACGCCCTGGGCCTTGGCCCGCACCAGCACCGCGGGAATCGACATCGACTGGCGAAACGGTACGCACACGATCAGCACGACGGCGAGCACTGATAAAAGCGTCCGGGTACATTGCCGGTTCCAGGTGAGCTCGGCGCGCCGCCGCCACCACACGAGCCCTTCGCGTACGATGGGCAGCACGATGAACCAGCCGATCTCGACCATCATGAGCAGCAGGCCGAGCGCGCGGAAGAACACGTGAAAGACCAGCAGCGCGATCGAGAAAAACAACACAAACCGATACAGCCACGCCAGCAGCGAGAAGGCGATCAGGAAACGGCGGCGTGCTGGCGCAAACACTTCCGGGGGAGCGTCGCCAAAGCCGAACAGGTGCTCCCGCAGCCACCAGCGTGTCAGCGCAAATGCGCGCTCGTGGAGGTTGGGGACCTTGAGCCAGTCCGAGAGCAGGAAGTAGCCGTCGAAGCGCGTGAACGGGCTGGCGTTGAGCGTCAACGTGATCGCCCATGTGCTGGTCGCCAGCATGAAGGCGCCAGCGCGCAGGGGTCCGTCCGGCAGGATGCTCCACAGAACCGTTGCGTAGGCGGCGAGCGCGAGCTCAGCCAGCATGCCGGCGGCGCCGATGTGAAGTCGTTCGCGCCGCGAACGCAGCTTCCACGCTTCGTTCGTATCGGTGTAGAGCACAGGCCACATGACCAGCAGGGCCACGCCCATGGTAGGCACATGACAACCATACCGGTACGCGGTAAGAGCGTGCCCGACTTCATGTAGCACCTTGGCGAGACTGAGCGCTACGGCCAAGCCAAGCAAGCCTTGCCAGCCCGCATAAGCGTGAAACGTGTGGATGAATTCGTCCCAGCGTCGTGATGCCAGATAGAGACCCGAGACGGCACTCGCGAACGTGATCCACCAGAAGACCGGGTGATACAGCCACTGCAAGAGAGGCGAGATCCGCCGCAATACCGGCATGGGCCGGATGAGCGGCACACGGATGAACAGGTAGTGCTTGAGCAGCCACATCGCCGGGGAAACGCGCTGGCTGGCGCTGATGGCCAACAGACGCTGGGTGTCGCTTGCGGTGCTCGCTGCGTTGAGCTGATGGGCGATCACGAAGTGAGCGAGCGCGAGCACCTCCTCGATATCTACGTTCAACGTGGTTTCACGTTGCACGCTCGCGACGACCGCCTCTGCGCTGCCGAGAGACCAGCGCGAGAGAATCTCGAACGCGGGCCAGCCCAGTTGGTAGAAGCGGTTCGCAGCCGGATCATGCAACGTCCAGGCGGGAGACCCATCCGCATTGGTCGGCGCGGCCGCCAGGCCCAGCTCCTGGCGCAAAGCCGGGAGCGGGTGATTCTCCGCGGGTGTCACCAGCCGAGCCACTGGCGTGCTACGGCCAACGGCCGGCGGAGCACCGTATAGATGAAAGGTACACGCCCCGCATACACGCGTGCGCTGCCCATCAGACCCAGACGGGGCGGTCCAGCACCGGGTTCGAAGTGCGCCCGGATACGGTAGGCCAGGACGTTTTCCTCGTTCGGCTCTGCGCGATAGGCCACACTGTCGACCGTGGCCGTATAGGATGAAAACGGCGCCGCCTTCGGATAGAACACGATCCGAGCGCCCGGCCGAAGCACGATCTGGTCGCCCACCGGCATGCGTGCGGTGAGCTCCACCTTGTTCGGATCTGCAAGTACCAGGACTTTCTCGCCCGTGGTCACTGCACGCCCAACCCACTCCTGCACGTCTGAGAACACCGCAACGCCGGCGCGTGCGGCCTTCACCTGCACGCGCTCGAGCTCACTGGTGCTGTATGCGAGATCCACGGCCTTCTCATCCAGCGCTCCCTTCTGCAGGGCCATTTCCATCTTGGCCTTGTCGTCCGTGACAGCCAGCTGGGCACTCTGCCGGTAGGCCTCACGAGCGGTCTCGTAAGCCTCGCGCGCTGTGTCCTGCTTGCTCTTGAGTGCGGTTGTATCGAGATTGAACAGTGGAGCGCCTTCGGCCACCACTTCGTTGGGTCGAACCTGGAATCTATCGATGACTCCTTCCAGGGGCGCCCGCACGACGAACGCATCGAGCGGCGTCACTTCCGCGGGCATCAACACACTCAGCCGAACGGGTATCCACAAGGCGAGAAACAGCGGCAACGCAATCCGAAGCAATCCCTTGCGCGAGCGCAGGAATGCCCCCGCACGCACGAAGAGCGCTTCGCGCGGGCGCAGGGCAAAGAGCGTATGCGCGAAGATCGCGCCGATCTCCTGCCCGAGCTCGAGCTCGTAGTCCTGCCATGTTCCCTGGCGCACCAGCAGCAGCAGTCCCCTCGTGCGGCCGCCGCCCTTGCTCTGCAGTGGGATCACCAGAGCATCGCGCGGCAGCCATTGACCCCACTCTTCCCCGACCACCGGCGCAAGCTCGCCGGCATTCAGGCGCCGGGGTCCATGCTCGACCCCGAGACCCTTGAACAGCCTGCCGAGCCACTGAATGTACGGAGCGGACGAATCGAGCTGCGCGACGCCCGAAACGGCGACAACCCCGCGAACGTCGTCCGCCAACCACAAAGCGGCCTGTCGATGCCCCATGAGGTTGCGCGTTTCGTTCACCGCAATGAACCCCAGTTCCTCGACAGTCGCAGCCTCGCGGGCGCGCCGCCCCAATTGCAGCAGTGCCAGCAGCGCTTGGGTCGCCGACGTGTCTTGGAGCTGGGCGTTCACGAGTGGTTGGGGAAATGAGCCCAGCCGCTCATTCCAGGAAGGAGCTCCGGGTGGCTGCCCTTGATACGCGCACTCACTTCGAGCGTCTGACTGACGGGGTCGACACGAGCGCCGAGCCTCACGATACTGGCGTTGTAGTCGGCCTTGAGGTCCTCTATGTGCACGCGCAGCGCAGTACCGGTGCGTAGCCAGGAGAGCCATGCCGAAGGCACGATCAACTTCAGCTCCAGATCCTCCGTGTCGACGATCTGCAGCAGAGGCTTGCCGGCCGCCACGTACTCGTATTGCGCGACGAGACGTTTAGCCACGCGGCCGGAGAACGGCGCGGTCACCTGACAGCGATCGACCGTCTCGCGCATGTAGACCGCCTCGGCGTCGGCTTCCTTCGCCTTGGCCTTCGCCTCCTCCACGTCGAGCTCCCCGACTGAGTGCAGGGCGCTGAGTTTCTGGTTGACTGCGAAAACTTTGGCGGCGGCGTCCGCGGTTGCCTCGACCTTGTTCAGCTGCGCGGCATACAGGTCACAATCGAATCCCACCAGCAGCTGCCCGCGCTGGAATGCGTCGCCCTCATTCAGAGGAAGCCGCGCGATCTTCCCCTGGACCTCGCTCGAGATCGTGACGTCGTGCAGTGAAATGACCTGGGTGCGAATGCGTCCGGCCTCTTCCGCGACACCATTGGAAGCAGCGCTGACACTGGGCGGCGCAACGGCGGCACTGCGAGGCAACGCTGCGGCACCGCTAGCCGCAACGGCACCGTGCGGTGCCACGCCCGCCGGGGTCGGTCCTGCCACAGCCAACCCGCAGATACCCACGGTCGCTGCGAGCAGGAGCGCGATGGATCGGGTATCCCTCATGGATGCGCGAGCTGGGCGTGGATCGCTGCGGTCAGCGACGCGAGGTCCGCGTTGGCCGATGCAGAAGGCAACGGATCGATGCCGAGCGTGGCCTGCATCTGCCCGTAGGCATCCTGGTAGGCGCTGTAGCTCTGATACAAGCGCAACTTCGTCATCAGTGCGCTGGTCGCCGCACGAACCTCGGCGAGCTTGCCTTGCACATCGGCCGCTGCTGCGTTACGCGTGTGCTCGAGCATGCGCTGCTCCACGCCATTGAGCTCGTTGACCAGCTCGAACTGCTGCTTGCGGCTGTTCAGGTCGATGGAGGCCACGTGCACCTGGGCGAGCACCGCGATGCTCGCCGCCAGACGCTGCTCGCGCGCGAGATCGTATTGCGCCTTGGCGGATGCGCGGATGGTGTGCGCATTGACGAGATTGAGGAGATTCCAGCTTGCCTGGATGCCGGCGTCGCTCCACTCGCTATGCACCAGGAAGCTGTTGCTGTCGTAGTGGTTGCCGAAGGTGAGCTCGACGCCGGGCAGGAGCTTGGCGAGCGCCTTGTGCGTCTCGTTTAGGCCGATGCGTTCGTTGTAGCTATCTTCGATGAGCTCAGGACGGTTGAGCAGCGCCGTCTTCTCCATGTCCTGCGGAGCAACCCGGATCACGGGCTCATCGAAAGTGTCGGGAGCCGCAACCTGGAAAGGCTGCCCGGGCGGGAGGTCCATGATCGCAGCGAGCCTCGGCTTCGCCTGCAGCAGCTGATCACGCACTCCTTCAAGCTCGAAGATCAGGTCGAGCAGCTCCCGCTGATACGAGAGGGCCTCGAGCGGGGCTTTGAGGTTGCTCTGTTCGACATTCCGGGAATCCGTGAGCGCCTCGCGTGCCTGCGTCAGGAGCGGGTCGATCTGGCCTTGCAGCCGCTGCGCTCCGGCCGCCTGCCAGAACGCTGCTCGCGTCTGCTGCATGAGCAGCTGCACGGCCTTGCGGCGTTGCTGCTGCAAGCCGAGCACCCGGTCCGCCTGCTGCTTGGCACCGTAGTAGCTGACGCCGAAATCGAGAATGTTCCAGGACAGGCTCAGATCCGCCGTCCTCACGTCCTTATCGGAAGACGTCGAGGGCTCCAATGACTGCAGGCCCGTCGCCACGCTGCGGGAGGACATGCCGAGCACCTGGTCTCTGTGGGAATAGCCTGCGCTCGCGGCCAGTTTGGGCAGCAGGTCGAAGTTGGCGAGATCGAGCTCTCGCTGTGCTACCGCTGCTTCCATCAGTTTCACACGGCTGTCCAGGTTGTACTTCACGGCGCGGGCCATCGCCTCTTCGAGGGTAATGGGCCCCTGCACGGCCTGCTGACCGCCGAACATGGCCTGCTGGTCTGCGGGCAGCCGGGCCTCGCGGTCGGCATTGGAAAGCGGACTCGGGCGAACGACGCATCCGGACACAGCGGTCGTCACCAGCGCCATCATGAAAATGCGAGCGCTCGTGGCTGAGCGACGATGTTTTTTCACTGAAGATTCCCTTGTCGAAGGCTAGCCGCCGCGGCGGCGCGCGACGGGGATGAAGTGGAACGGGTATGCCTTCCCTGCAGCAGATGCAGTGCTCGCGCGGCCTGGGCGCTGAGGGGAGTGCCGCGGGCGTGCTGCGAGAACTGCGATTCCAGACTGGGCTTAGCGGGCGTCACGTGCGCGATCGGCTTTGCAGGCACAACCGGCTCGGAGGGATGCGCCGCGGCATCGAAGTGCAGTTGGACCGCACCCGAGACGTGCATGCCGCGCCCATCCGTGACGATCAGCTCGAGCTGCAAGCTCCCGTGCATACCGGCCGGCGGGGTACCCCGCAAGGAGCCTGAGGCCGCATCGAAGTGCAGCCACTCGGGCGCTGCGGATCCATCGACGCTGCGCAATTCGAACACCGCCCAGCCGCCGAAGTCGATGTTGAGCCATTGCGGCAGAGGTACGTCAAAGGAGCCCCCGGCACTCAACCCTACGTTGTACGAGAGACCGGCCGGCACGACCGTCGAAGGCACCAGCGGCCGGTCGATGGCGATTGAGGAATCGAACGAAGCAACGCTCGCGACGCGCAACGGTGGTGAGCCGCTCGGAGCGAGCGCTACGGGCCCGGTGACCGTTGCAATGGGGTTCGCGACATCCGTGTTGCCAGGGCGCGAGACCAGAATGACGGGGGTCACTGTCGCCCCCTCTATCACGATGTCGCGCTGGCCCGAGATCGAATCCGGACCGCCGGTCGCCGGCAGAGTGAGCACGGCGTCCTCGTTGTCCCCGGAACGGATGGTTGCGCCGTTCAATGCAAGCGACCCGCTCGACACGTAGTCGAGGTCCGCGCTCGAATCGCCCGCCTGTACGGTGTAGCGGAAGGTCAACGTGTTCGATCCGGAGCCGGACAGGTAGGTCGCATTACGATCGGCCGTGCCCGTCGCCAGGAGCAATGTCGGGGTGCCGCCGGATGTATCCACCGTGACGGTCGAATCGAATGTCACCGCGACATCAACCGTGTCTCCGACCTTGTAAACGCCACTCGCTGTCTCGGCACTGACGTCGGCAACATGCGGCTGAACACGCGCCACACTGAGCGCGATGGAGTCAGAATCGCTGCGCGCGCCGCCGCCGGTGTTCCCGAGGTCATTGGTGACGATCTCCAGTGACGCACTGCCGCTGAATCCGCCGGCCGGTGTGTAGACCAGGCCGTCCAGTGCGTGATTGATGTCAGTCATCGACCCCCGGAACGTCATGGTCGCTTCGCCAGCGCCCGCGCCAACGTTGAACGTCAGCCCGGACGAGCTCGCCAGACTGATCGTCCCGTTTGTCGCGGTCAGCGTGACCTCCACCGGGTTGCTGCCAGCATCCACGTCGCTGATCGTGATCTGGTTGCCGTGGCCTGCGGAGAACACGAGAGAGCCACCCTCATTGAGCGACTGCGGACCGGGCACCCCGTTGACGGGCGCCTCGTTTACCGCAGCGACACTGACCGCCTTGGTCACGGCCGCGTTGCTATCCGCTCCATCATTGACGCTGAAGCTGACTGTCCGAGTGTCGGTCGATGGGTTCTCCGAAGTATCAGAGTAGGTCACCGCGCGCAGCGCCGACTGCCACTGCGCTACGGTCGCCGTTCCGCCGGAGGACGTAAGCGACAGAACCCCGCGGGAAGCGTCGTAGCTCGAACCGATGTTGCCGTATATGGCCGAGCTGGTATTCGTAAACGCCAGCACGTCCTCACCGCTGTGGAAACTCCCGGTGACGGATACTGTCGCACTGGCGAGCGTCGTGTTATCTACGTCGCTCACGGTGATGCCACTATCCACCGCGACGGGTGTGCTCGTCGCGTTGTCGGCCTCAACGAACGCAGTCGTGCCGCTGCTCGCGCTCATTACCGGCGCGTCGTTGACCGGCACCACTGTCACCGTACTCGCAATTGACAAGCTCGTCGTGTCGAGCCCGCCATTGGCAGTGCCGCCCGAGTCCTGAATGCTCGTCAAAGTCACGACTCGACTTCCCCCGGTGGGCGCGTCGCTCGGGTTGTGATACGTCAGTCCGTCCAGCACCGTTTCGGCAGCGCTGGTAGTGATGCCTCCCGCGCTGGCAACGGTGACAGTCGCTGTGCCACCCGCGAACTGCACGTCCACGGTCAGCCCGTTAGTGGCCGTCATGGCACTGTTGCCATCGGTCAGCGCGATGTCGCTGCCATCGATGTTCACGACCTCGTTGCTGCCGTCAGTGACGTTGCTGACGGAGAAGGTAATGGTCTTGATGGACTGCCCGGCCTCGACAGTGTCGATGCTGGCCCCACTGAAGGGATTCACCGCGCTGCCGTTCTCGGTGAACGTCCGGGTCCCACGCGTCGCGCTCAGAGTCGGCGCATCGTTGACCCCAATGACGGTGGCCGTCACATCCGCATTGCTGCTGGTGCCGCCATCGCCATCATTGACGCTCACCTGGATGGACCTGGCAACGGCGGACGGATCCGCGGAATTGCTGTCGCTGTAGCCAATGTCGCGAACCAGCGCTTGCGCCGCAGCGGGCGTCGCCAGGCCATTGAGACTGATGACCA
>Ga0134126_10013151_pt1 | contig 10457 bp, 10 predicted proteins | sample KB31752_FD_96881 | JGI IMG/M metagenome (GOLD analysis project Ga0134126, IMG submission 96881) | Terrestrial soil microbial communities with excess Nitrogen fertilizer from Kellogg Biological Station, Michigan, USA - KB3-175-2 | ecosystem: Environmental > Terrestrial > Soil > Unclassified ...
CGCGGACTCGGTGCAGATCATGACGCTGCACTCGGCCAAGGGGCTGGAGTTCCCGCTGGTGTTCCTGCCGGGCTGGGAGGAAGGCGTCTTCCCCAGCCAGCGCAGCATGGACGAGAAGGGCGAGAAGGGGCTCGAGGAGGAGCGGCGCCTGGCCTACGTCGGCATCACCCGCGCCCGCGAGGAGGCGCGCATCTCCTTCGCCGCCAACCGCCAGGTCTACGGCCGCTGGACCAGCCAGCTGCCGAGCCGCTTCGTCGACGAGCTGCCGCCCGCCAACGTCGAGGCCGCCTCGGAGACCGGCTACTACGGCGGCGGCCCCGGCATGCGCGAGCCCAACTCGCGCTGGGATACGGAAAGCGCATCGTTCGGCTCCGGCTACGACTCGCCCGGCTGGCGGCGCGCCCAGCAGCGCAACTACCGCGGCGGCCCGGCCGGCGTGACCCAGGTGATCGAGGGCGAGGGCCGGCTGGTCGCCGTCTCCGAGCCCTCGGCGACCGGCGCCTACGCCCGCGGCGAGCGCGTCTTCCACGTCAAGTTCGGCTACGGCCGCATCCTGCAGATCGAAGGCAACAAGCTGACCGTCGACTTCGAGAAGGCCGGCGAGAAGAAGGTGATCGACTCGTTCGTCGAGAAAGCCTGACGCGCGCCGCTGCTTCCCGTCGCTCGGGCTGAAGCTCCAGCCATACCAATGGCTAACTTGACCGCGGGCCGCAGGTCCGGGCAGGGAAGCCCGGCGTTGGCGCGGACGCGTGTCGACCGGGCGGAGCCAGATGACCACAGCCGGAACGACCAGCCCGCCGCCTGTCCTGCAAGCCGTCGTGCGGCCGCTGACCCCTGCGGCGATCTTCCTGGTGGTGACCATCAACGCCGGCGACGGCGCCGCCGCGAAGGCCCGTTCGTTCTGTGCGGACGTGGCGCCGCTGGTCCGCGCCGTCGGCTTTCGCGACATCGACGGCGACCTCTCCTGCGTGATGGGCATCGGGTCCGAGGCGTGGGACCGGCTGTTCGGCGAGCCGCGGCCGGCCGAGCTGCACCCGTTCCGCGAGATCGTCGCAGGCGGCCGGCATGCGGCTTCCACGCCCGGCGATCTGATCTTCCACATCCGCTCGAAGCGGATGGATCTCTGCTTCGAGCTGGCGACGCAGATCATGGCCAGCCTCGGCGACGCGGTCTCGCCGGCCGACGAGGTGCACGGCTTCCAGTATTTCGACGAGCGCGACCTGCTGGGCTTCGTCGACGGCACCGAGAACCCCACCGAGCAGGAGGCGCTCGCGTCCGTCCACATCGGCGCGGAGGACGCGGGCTTCGCGGGCGGCAGCTACGTGATCGTGCAGAAGTACGTGCACGACCTGCCCGGCTGGAACGCGCTCTCCACCGAGACCCAGGAGCGCATCATCGGCCGCACCAAGCTGGCCGACATCGAGCTCGACGACGCGGTCAAGCCGAGCTTCGCGCACAACGCGCTGACCACGATCGAGGAGAACGGCCAGGAAGTGAAGATCGTGCGCGCCAACATGCCGTTCGGCAGCGTTTCGCAGGGCGAGTTCGGCACCTACTTCATCGGCTACGCCAAATCGCCGCGGACGATCGAACAGATGCTGGACAACATGTTCATCGGCGATCCGCCCGGGAACTACGACCGGTTGCTGGACTTCAGCCGAGCCGTGACGGGCGCCCTGTTCTTCGTCCCGGCCGCCAGCTTCCTCGACAGCGTCGGCGAGGCCGCGCCGCCGGCCGGCCCGGCGGCGCCCGCCCCGCCCGACCCAATCCCCACGCCGGCGACGGCCAAGCGCGACGGCTCGCTCGGCATCGGCTCCCTCAAGACGAAAGCCCCCTCATGAACAACCTGCATCGCGAGCTGGCCCCGATCTCCGAGGCGGCCTGGTCCCAGATCGAGGAAGAGGCGACGCGGACGCTGAAGCGCCACCTTGCCGGGCGGCGCGTGGTGGACGTCGACGGACCCGACGGCGTCGCGCGCTCGGCGGTCGGCACGGGACACCTGCGCAACATCCAGTCGCCGATGGACGGCGTCTTGACCCGCCAGCGCATCGTGAATCCGCTGGTCGAGGTGCGCATCCCGTTCGATCTCGACCGCCAGCAGATCGACGACGTCGAGCGCGGCGCGAACGACTCCGACTGGCAGCCGGTGAAGGACGCCGCGCGGCTGATGGCGTTCGCCGAAGACCGCGCCATCTTCGACGGCTACGCGGCCGGCGGCATCGGCGGTGTGCGCGAGGGCTCAAGCAACCCGGTGCTGACGCTGCCGGCCGACGTGCGCGCCTATCCGGACGCGATCGCCAAGGCGCTGAGCCAGCTGCGGCTGGCCGGCGTCAACGGCCCCTATTCGGTGGTGCTGGGCGCCGACGCCTACACCGCGCTCGCCGAGACGGTCGATCACGGCTTTCCGGTGCTGGAGCACGTGCGGCGCATCGTCGACGGCGAGCTGATCTGGGCTCCGGCGATCAACGGCGCGTTCGCGATGACCACGCGCGGCGGCGACTTCGGCCTCTACCTCGGCCAGGACGTGTCGATCGGCTACCTGAGCCACACGGACGCGAGCGTGCGCCTCTACCTGCAGGAGACCTTCACCTTCCTGCTGCTCACCACGGAGGCCTCGGTGGTGCTGTCGCCGCCCGCCGCGTAAGGCGCGGCTCACGGCGGGTAGAGATCGGTCTCCTTCAGCCAGCCAGAGCTGGTGTGCGTCTCGCCGACGAAGTCGGCCTGCACCCAGCCGGCCTGCGCGGCGCGGACGCCGACGCCGTCGCCCTTGACGATGTACGCGCGCCCATGCGCCGCGCCCGGCGTGGGCGAGAAGTAGGCCTTGTCGGCCTTGACCACCCGCACCGAGGTCCAGGGCTTGGCTGTCTGCAGCGTGAAGTCGGCCGGATTGTCCTTGTTGGCGAACGACCAGATGTTGCCGCAGCCGGGCGGCTCGCTCGGCAGCGTGATGCGCACCGCGCCGGCGCCAGTGCCCGTGATCCGGCCATGGATCACGTCGGTCTTGGAATCGGCGGCGTCATAGGCGGCCACTGCCCCGCTGGCGCCCGCAAGCTTGCCCCGGAAAGAGGCGATGCAGTCGATCTGCGGCGGGCCGGGCTGGCTCATGCTGAAGTAGCCGGTGAGCTGGCCGCCCGGCCCCACCGCCAGCAGCAGCGTGTTGTCGTAGGCCCCGCTGGCGATCGGCGCAGCGCCGGCCGCCGGCGCCACGGCCGCCGATGCCGCCAGCGCGAGAGCGCCTGCCCATCGCTTTGTCATGACTGACCCCCATGGCGAAGCTTCCGCCGGAACGGGTCGCACGATCTTGCCGGCATGGCCAGCGTCCCGGTGCTGGAGATTGACGGTCTGCCCGAGCACGCCGCGGACACGACCGAGTCGGTCCCGCGCTTCATCTGCAGCGGGATCGGGCTGGACGCGCTGCCCGGCAGTGCGACAGCGCTCGCCGCCGTCACGGGCGAGCCAGCGCGAGGATGGCCGCGAGCGACACCTGCGGCATGAGGCCCCCCAGGATAGGTTCGCCTCAGCCTAGCATCCCCCGCGGCCGTCTACACCCAGAGCGGGACGACAGGCCCCAACGCGGGCCTAGATTCAGGCCGAGAGGAAGAACCGCTCCTCGGCGATCTTGCCGGCCCTCAGGCGGTAGAGCGCCACCTCGTCCATCTTCATGCGCTGGCCGTTGTCCTTGTCGGTCACGTCCATGACGAAGCGGACGGTGAACTCGTCGCCGTTCACGTACGGGCCCTCGACCTTCACGTCGTGGACATCGTGGTGCTGCGACCACCACTCGCCCTTGGCGCGGGCGGCGCTCTTGCCGCGAGCCTCCCGCTCGTCGCCCATCGCCTCGACGCTCAGTACGTCCTCGGCCCAGTATTTTTCGCCGGCCTCGCCGAACTGACCCTTCCTGCACAGCGACACCAAGTCCTGCGCGACTTCCTGCGTGTTCATCGGCTGCCTCCGTTTGCTGCAGCGGCGACGAGCCTAGGGCGCCGATGTGACCGGAATTGGCAGGAAAGCCGCCCTCCTGACGGCGATTTGACAAAGTTGACGTCGCTGCGAAGCCGAAGGCCTGACCGCCATGCATGCGAGCCTCGCGCTGGGTGTGGCCTGGCTGCACTGCGGGGGGCCACGTTGCGCATGTCCGCGAGTTAACGTGAGCCGACCTGCGGCGCGGCTATCATCGTGGGGTTCAGCGGACGAGCGTCCTGGGGATGGAGGCGAGCATGCAGCGCGTCCTGGTGGCGATGGTGATCTTCGCCGCGCTCAATCTCGGCGGTTGCACGCACTACCACCAGGAGGTGGCGGCGCTGCGCATGGTGCGTCCGGCCGCCGAGCCGGGCGAACTTTCCGCCTACGCCGGGCGCGATACGAGCTATCCCTCGGTCGGCGGCGACATCGTGGCCGGCGCCGCGCCCCGGTCGGCGGCGGCTTACGAGGCGACCAGCGGCGAGCGCGTCCCGCCGCCGGACACCCCGCGCCAGGTCAGCCCTTGATCTCGATCCGCGAGCGCGCCGTCGCCGCGGCGGGGTTCTTAGGCAGCGTGATCTTCAGGACGCCGTCCTTGAACTGCGCGGCGATGTGGCTGCGGTCGACGTCGGGCGACAGCGGGAACGACCGCTCGAAGCGCCCGTAGCGCCGCTCGCTGACCCGGTAGGTCGCCGACGCATCGTCGGTCTCCTCGGCCTTGTGCCCGCAGACCACCAGCGCATCGCCATCGATGGTCAGGTCGATGTCCTCGCGCGTCAGGCCCGGCAACTCGACCGCCAGGATGTGCGCCGCGTCGGTCTCCTTCATGTCGGCGGGCGGCAGCCCGAACAGGCTGGCGGCGCCCACACTGAACGGCCGCATCGGACTGGCGCCCGCCGGCTGCCGGAAGCCGAACGCGTGGCGGAACATGTCGTCGAACCACTGGCTCATCTCGAACTGAATCGCCAGCAGCGGGTCGACCGCCTGGCGCCAGTTGTCGGCGACCTGGCGGCTGGCCCGGCGGCTCTGCTCGGCCAGCTGCCGGCCGCCCTCGACCAGCGGCTGGGTGGCCTGGGCGAACGCTTCGGCGGCCGCCCCCTGGCCGCTGCGGCTCTGGTTGAAACTGCGCGGCTCGGTCTTGGCCTGGCCGGCCGGCGGTCCGTCGGATCGGGAGGTCTCGTTGTGGGTGCGTTCGCTGACGGGGTGGGCTTGAGGATCGGGCATGCCGCGATCTCCTCTCGTGGAAGGTGTCTGCCGATCGCCCCCGCGCTCCTATTACCGATGGGGTGTGACGCAAGTTCGTCCGCCTGGATCACGTTTTCATGTCAGGCCGCTCGCCAGGGGCGGCCGCAGCCGGTAGACGGCGCGCCCATGTCCGACGCTAATCTGCAGATCACCGCCCGCGGCCTGAGGGCCGAGGCCGAAGCGGCCGCCGCGGCGATCGACGCCGAGCCGCAGCTGGAGGCCGCCGCCTACTCGATCCTCGAGGAGGACGAGGCGCACGGGATCTGGCGGATCGACGCCTATCCGACCACGGATATCGAAGCGCAGGCGCTCGCCCGCCTGCTGACGAGCCGGCCGGCGCTCCAGGTGGCGACCGAGGCGCTGGCCGACGCCGACTGGCTGGCGCTGGCGTTGTCCGGCCTGCCGCCGGTGCGGGCGGGCCGCTTCTTCGTCTACGGCGCGCACGACCGCGGCCGCATACCCGCCAACGCCGTGGGCCTCAGGATCGAGGCCGGGGCGGCGTTCGGCACCGGTCACCACGGCACGACCGCCGGCTGCCTGGTCGCCTTCGACGCGCTGCTGAAGGCGCGCCGGTTTCCGCGCGTGCTGGACGTGGGAACCGGCACCGGCGTGCTGGCGATCGCCGCGGCGCGGACCGGGACCCGCGTTGCAGTCGGCGTCGACATCGATCCGGTCTCGGTGCGCATCGCCCGCGAGAACGCCATCCTCAACCGGGCGTGCGCCCGGTTCGTGCGAGCGGACGGCCTCGCCCACCGCACGGTCGCCGGCGCCGGACCCTACGACCTGGTGTTCGCCAACATTCTCGCACGGCCGCTGGTGCGCCTGGCTCCCGACATCGGCCGCGCGCTCCGGCCGGGCGCCGTCGTGATCCTGTCGGGCCTGCTGCGCCACCAGCAGCGCTACGTGGCGGCCGCCTACCTGGCGCGCGGCTTCCGGCTCGTGCGCCGCTACCACCGCGACGCCTGGACCACCCTGGTGCTGCAGCGCTAACCGGAACCGGCATCCTGACGGGACGTTTGGGCGGCAACGAAAACGCTCAAGGTGAGGCCAATGTCCGCTCCGGATCCCATCGAACCCCGAACTTACGAGACTCGACCGACGACGGTCGTGCGCCGCCCAAGCTATGCAGGGTGGATCGCCGCGGCCGCGGTGGCCGTGGTCGCCATCGTGGCGATCGCCTACATGACCACCAACCAGCCGAACAATCAGGCGCAGCAGCAGGCCGCGGCCGATCAGCAGAGCCAGCAGGCCGCCGCTTCGGCCCAGGGCGCGCAGGCCGCACAAGATGCTTCGGTCGCTGCGCAGGCGGCGCAACAATCGGCGCAGCAGTCAGCCGGTCAGGTCCAGCAGAACGCCGCCGATCAGGCCGCCGCCGACCGCGCCCGCGCCGAGGCGCAAGCCACCCGCGCGGCTGCCGCCGCCGATCGCCAGGCCCGCGACGCCTCGGCGACCGCGCCCGACCCCGGCAGCCAGCCGCCGCCGCAACAACCCTAGGCGCAAACCTGCGGCCGCGCGTCAGCAGGCGCGCGGCCGCCTTTGCCTCCGCGCATCGGACGTCCTAAATCGGCGGCATGCGCCAGACCTTCGACGAGACCACCACCCCCGCCTTCGGGCGCGAGCATGCGCCGCTGATCCGCGCCGCGATGGCCGCACAGGGCCTCGACGGCTTCGTCATCCCGCACGAGGACGAGCACCAGAACGAGTACCTGCCGGCCGCCAACGACCGGCTGGCCTGGGCCACCGGCTTCACCGGCTCGGCCGGCGCGGCGGTGCTGCTGAAGGACAAGGCCGCGATCTTCGTCGACGGCCGCTACGCCCTCCAGGTGCGCGACCAGGTGGACACTGACCTCTTCGAGGTGCGCGACCTCGTCGAGGGCGGCGTGCCGGCCTACCTGCAGTCGGAAGCCAAGTCCGGCTGGACCATCGGCTATGATCCCAAGCTGCACAGCCCCGAGGCGCTGGAGCGGCTGCGCTCGGCCGCCGCCAAGGCCGGCGCGGCGCTGAAAGCGGTCGAGCCCAATCCGCTGGACGCGGCATGGGGCGCGGCGCGTCCCGCCCAGCCGGCGGCGCCGGTCAGCCCGCACCCGACCGGGTTCTCCGGCGAGGACTCGGCCGAGAAGCGCGAGCGGGTCGGCCAGAGCCTCGCCGAGCAGGGCGCCGACGCGGCGCTGATCACCGCGCCCGCCTCCAACGCCTGGCTGTTCAACATCCGCGGCGGCGACGTGATCCGCTCGCCGCTGCCGCTGTCGCAGGCGATCCTCAAGTCGGACGGCTCGGCCGAGCTGTTCCTCGACCCGGCCAAGGTGACGCCGGACCTGCCGGCCTGGCTCGGCAACGGCGTGACGCTGCTGACGCCGGACCGCCTTGCCGGCGCGCTCGCGAGCCTTGCCGGCCGGCGCGTGCTGGTCGACCCCGGAACCTCGTCGGCCTGGTACTTCGAGGCGCTGGAGAAGGCCGGCGCCAAGGTCGTGCGTGGGCCCGACCCCACCGCCCTGCCCCGCGCCTGCAAGAACGAGGTCGAGATCGAGGGCGCGCGCCAGGCGCACGTGCGCGACGGGACGGCGTTGGCGCGGTTCCTGCGCTGGGTCTCCACCGAGGCGGCGCAGACGCTGCCCAGCGAGCTCGACGTGGTCGCCAGGCTGGAGAGCTTCCGCGAGGCCACCGGCGCGCTGAAGGACCTGTCGTTCGACACCATCGCCGGCGCCGCCTCGAACGGCGCGATCGTGCACTACCGGCCGACCAAGCGGCTCGCCAAGCACCTGGAGCGCGGCTCGCTGCTGCTGGTCGATTCAGGCGCGCAGTACATGGACGGCACCACCGACGTGACCCGCACGGTGGCGATCGGCACGCCGTCGCAAGAGATGCGCGAGCGCTTCACGCTGGTGCTGAAGGGCCACCTGGCGCTGGGCCGGGTGCGCTTCCCGGCCGGCACCACGGGCTCGGCGCTCGATGCGCTGGCGCGGGTTCCGCTCTGGGCCGCCGGCCTCGACTTCGACCACGGCACCGGCCACGGCGTCGGCTCGTACCTCGGCGTCCACGAGGGGCCACAGCGGATCTCCAAGCTGCCCAACAACGTGGCGCTGAAGCCCGGCATGATCGTCTCCAACGAGCCCGGTTACTACAAGACCGGGGCCTACGGCATCCGCATCGAGAACCTGCAGGTGGTGACGGCGCCAGCCGAGATCGACGGCGGCGAGCGCCCGATGCTGGGCTTCGAAACGCTGACCCTGGCCCCGATCGACCGCGCGCTGGTCGTCAAGGAGATGCTCAGCGCCGACGACCTCGCGCAGCTCGACGCCTACCACGCCCGCGTGCTGGCCGAGATCGGCCCGAAGGTCGATGCCGAGACCCGCGCCTGGCTGGAGGAAGCCTGCGCGCCGCTCTAGTCGGCGACCAGCTCCAGCTTCTGCAGGCCGCGGAAGAACGGCAGCATGCGCCATTCCGGCAGCGCGTCCGGGTTGGCCAGGCGCAGGTTGGGGAAACGCTCGAACAGCCGCGGCAGCGCGACCTGCGCCTCGAGCCGGGCCAGCGGCGCGCCGATGCAGATGTGGGCGCCGCCGCCGAACGCCACGTGGGGCTTCTTCTCGCGGGTGACGTCGAACTTGTCGGGGTTGTCGAACACCGCCGGGTCGCGGTTGGCCGAGCGCAGCGACAGCGTCAGGTTCTGCTTCTCGCGCACGGGGCAGCCGCCGATCTCCATGTCGCGCGGGGCGATGCGGCCGGTGATGTCGACCGGCGGCTCGTAGCGCAGCGCCTCCTCGACCACCGCGTTGATCAGCTTCGGATCGGCCCTAAGCTTGGCGAGCTCGGCCGGATTGAGCAGCAGGAGCCGCACGGCGTTGCCGATCAGGTCGGTGGTGGTGAGGTTGCCGCCGACCAGCAGCGCCTGCAGGTTGATCTGCAGCTCGGTGTCGGAAAGCGGCGCGCCGGCCGCCTGCAGCTTCACCATGTCGCTGATCAGGTCGTCGGCGGGCTGGGCCCGCTTTTGCTCGATCAACTCTTTGAAGTACGCGTTCAGCGCTTCGCTGGCGGCCTCCATCGCCACCGTTTCCTCCGGCGTGCGGAACGGGTTGAGGCCCTGGATGACGCCCTCCGACCAGGCGCGGAACTCCGCCAGCCGCCCGCCGTCGACGCCGAGGATCGAGGCGATCACGTCGATCGGGATCGGCACGCAGTAGGCCGTCATCAGGTCGAACGGCTTGGACGCGTCGATCGCATCCAGCGTCTCCTTGACGATCCGCTCGACCTCGGGACGGAACTTGGCGACACGGGCGTAGAGAGCCTGCGCCAGCGGCTGGCGGATGCGGGCGTGGTCCGGATCGTCGAGCGTCAGGATGCTGGTGGTCTCGCTGCGTGGGCCCTCCGGCATCGGCTGGCCGCCGAGCTCGCGCTGGATCAGCACTTCTTCGCCCTTCAGCAGCGCGTCGCGCCACATGCTGAGGTCCGAGACCACCGGGCGCACGTCGTCGTAGCGGGTGAAGATCACGGTGCCCCAGCCGTCGTCGCGCAGCGCCGGGCGGCTCGAGCGCAGCTCGGCCAGCACCGCGTAGGGATTCTCGCGGTAGGCCGGGTTGTACGGCGTCAGCTTGAAGATCTCCGGCATCGCGCCGGCGTTGGGCGGGTTGGCGGTGTCGTCGGGCATGGCTCTATCTAATCGATGTTCAGATTGAGCCGCAGGCTACGCGCCCGATTGGGCTTGCGCCATAGGAACATTTGGTGAACATATCCGCATGAGCCGAAGCCGCGCCGCCGCACTCGAGGAAGCCCCGATGCGGGCCGACGACTGGTGGGCGGCCGCCTCCAAGCCGACGCCGCCGCACCATATCGGCCACCGCGAGCGGCTGCGCCAGCGCGCGCACCTGGGGCTGGCCGCCCTGCCCGACTACGAGCTCTTGGAGCTGTTCCTGTTCCGCAGCCTGCCGCAGGGGGACGTGAAGCCGCTGGCCAAGGCGCTGCTCGACCGCTTCGGCGGGCTTGGCGCGGTGCTGGGCGCCGACGTCGAGGCGTTGAAGACGGTGAAGGGCGTCGGCGCGTCGGTGGCGCTCGATCTGAAGTTGCTGCACGAGGCGACGCTGCGTGTCGGCCGCGCCGAGGTGGCCAGGCGCCCGGTGATCTCGTCGTGGAGCGCGCTCCTCACCTACACCAAGGCTGCCCTCGCCCATGCGCCGCGCGAGCAGTTCCGGGTGCTGTTCCTCGACAAGAAGAACCAGCTGATCGCCGACGAGGTAATGAACGAGGGCACCGTCGACCAC
>Ga0134126_10013152_pt1 | contig 10456 bp, 13 predicted proteins | sample KB31752_FD_96881 | JGI IMG/M metagenome (GOLD analysis project Ga0134126, IMG submission 96881) | Terrestrial soil microbial communities with excess Nitrogen fertilizer from Kellogg Biological Station, Michigan, USA - KB3-175-2 | ecosystem: Environmental > Terrestrial > Soil > Unclassified ...
CGAGATGCCGCTGGAGGCGGAGGCGGTGCACGGCCTTTCGACCATCTTCCTGTCGGACAAACCGCGCTTCTGGGAAAGGGCCGACGAGCTGCTCGATTTCATCGAGGATTCGCCATTGGTGGCGCACAATGCGAGCTTCGATTTTGGCTTCCTGAACTACGAGCTCGAAAATTGCGGCCGGACGTCGGTCTCGCTGCATCGAATGGTCGACACGCTGTCGCTCGCAAGGGCCAAGCACCCGGGCGCCAAGCACAGCCTCGACGCCTTGTGCGTGCGCTTTGGAGTGGATCGCAGCCATCGGGTGAAGCACGGGGCGCTGCTCGATGCGCAACTGCTTGCGCAAGTCTATGTCGAGCTGACCGGCGGCCGACAGATCGGGCTCGGCCTCGTCGGTGAAACGGCGACCCTTGCCGTGCAGCCGAACGCCGGCATGGTGACCACTCGAGAGCCCCGCCCGCCGCGGCCGCACGCTGCACTTGCGGAGGAACTCGAACGGCACCGTGCGTTTATAACGAAGCTCGTCAATCCGCTTTGGGAGCGGTTGGCCGGAACCGGTTGACGGGTGGTTTGGCGGGGTCCTAAGCGCCCGCACGCACAAAGGAGCCAGGCACAGTGGACGTACGGGTCGCGGGTCATCAGGTCGATACCGGCGAGTCGCTGCGCGAGCATGCGCAGCGGCGCCTCGCCGAGATCACGGAGAAATATTTCTCGCGGTCGGTAGGAGCGAACGTTACCTTCGGACGAGGGCCGAACAACGACTTCACTTGCGACATTGTCGCGCCGGTCATCCAGGGCGTGGTGCTGAAAGCGTCCTACAGCGCGCGCGAGCCGCAGATGGCGTTCAACGGTGCGGCCGACCGAATTGAAAAACAGCTGCGCCGGTACATGCGCCGTCTCAAGGATCACAAGATTGACGAAAGCGCGCAGACGTTCGTCGAGAATGCCGTCTACACGATCTTCTCGCCTGCTGCCGAAGACGAGAGCGGCGAAGCCGATTTTCCAACGATCGTTGCCGAGACCCGGGTGGACATCCCTGAAGCTACCGTGTCTGACGCGGTGATGCTGATGGACTTGCGCAACACGCCAGCGCTTTTGTTCAAGAACAGCGGGACTGGAAAATTCAACATGATTTACCGCCGGGAGGACGGGAATATCGGCTGGGTTGAGCCCAATGCCAGCTGAGCCCATCTGAGTGTCTGGCGCACCCCTGGTGCATAAGCAGCACCAGGAAACGAGTAAGACGATGAACCTTGCCGATTTTCTCGATTGCGATGCGATCAAGACCGCCCTCCCGGGCGCGAACAAGCGATCGCTCATGCAGCAGCTTGCGAACCTTGCCGCGCAGCGGCTCGGCATGGATCCAGCGATCGTTCTTGCCGGCCTCAATGAGCGCGAGCAGCTCGGCTCGACCGGCTTTGGCCAGGGGGTTGCGATACCTCATGCGAAGATCGAGGGACTCGAGAGCATCTACGGCCTCTTCGTGCGCCTCGGCGAGCCCATCGATTATAAGGCGATCGACGGAGCACCGGTCGATCTCGTCTTCCTGCTTCTTTCGCCGGCCGGCTCGGGCGCCGGGCATTTGAAGGCACTTGCGGCGATCAGCCGTGTCACCAGGGACGCTGCGACCCTCGAACGGCTGCGCGGCGCCCGCAGCCGCGATGCCCTCGCCGCCCTTCTGATGGGCGCTGACGAACTGGACGCCGCCTGAACGGCGACCGGCTCCCGACGCATGTCGAGGTCGGCGGAATATTGCGCCGGGCCGAGGCCGAGGGCGGTTTCGCGACAGTAATGAAAAGAGGTGACCGCGAGCGCGGGTCGCTGCTGTTGATCGTCACCAGTCGCGGCCATCATGTCGCGTCTCTTGAACGCGTTCTCGGCCTCGACGGTAGCTATCGGTGGCAGCGCGTCGGACCGCCCGAATCGGCCAGTTCCGCCGAAATCGCCGATTTCCTCGCCCGCCGGGCACGATTCGACGAGGATTTGTGGGCGATCGAACTGGACATCGCGGAGCCTGAACGGTTCATCGCTGAAACGACCTTTGCGGGTTGACCCTCCCTGTCGTGCGGGCAAAACCTCACTCAACAACAAGAGCGGGGGGCATTTTTCGCGCAACAACTGCCGAGAATGCCACGCGAGACGGGGAGTCATCATAGGCGCAAGCGATAATATTCACGAAGTATTTTTGCGCTTATTCGGGTGGCTGACCGCACCTCTTACGGTCTAGATGTTGGCTTCTGTTCGATCAGCGCTGCTGATGATTGCTGCGCTTAGCGCGACTGTTATTGCGCCGGCGACCGCCGGACCTACCGCCGAGCCCGTGATGCCGGCGGCGAGCGCGGCCCTTCCGAAGGTCGCCATCCCGGTTTTGCTCAATCCCCAGGGTCAGCCGACCCTCTCCGAGCCGCAACCCACCGATTCGGATTCTCAGGCGGATGAGGATCAGGTTTCGACGTCGGTAAAGTTAAGTGGCGATCTTCCGCAAATGGTTGCGGAGCTGCGCTCGCCGGATCCCGGCAACCACGAACTCGATTGTCTTGCCACCGGCGTTTATTTCGAAGCCAAGAGCGAGCCGTTGGCCGGCCAGCTCGCGGTCGGGGAAGTCATCGCCAACCGCGCCGAGAGCGGCGGCCGTTTTCCCGATACCTATTGCGGCGTGCTGTTTCAGCGCGGCCAATTCTCTTTCATCCACGGTCATTCGCTGCCGGGCGTCAATCACTCGAACCGCCAGTGGCAGACCGCCGTCGCGATCGCCAAGATCGTCGATGAGGGCCTGCAGACCTCTCCCGCCGCTAACGCACTCTTCTTCCATGCGCGCTATGTCTCGCCCGGCTGGCACATGAAGCGCGTTGCCTCGATCGGCAATCACATCTTCTATCGCTGAATCTTCGCGGATGCGGGTGGGTAGCGGGCGGGCCACGGCTCGCCCGCTTTCCTTTGGGCAGCGCAATTCTCGCCAATGCGCGGATTGGCTGCGTTTGCGCTTTGTTCTAGTCCTAGCCGATGGCCACACTGCCCGAGTCTTCTTGCTTTATCGATTTGCCGCCGATCGCGGCTGAGGTTGCTCGGGGAGTGACCCGGCTGTTCTGCCGCCAGGATCTTTTCGCAATATGCGAAATGCCGCTTCCCAATGGCCGCCGCGCCGACCTGATGGCCATCGACGGCAGGGGCAGCTTTACGATCGTCGAGATCAAGGTCGCGAGGTCCGACCTGATCACCGATGGCAAGTGGACCGACTATCTGGGCTATTGCGATCGCTTCTTCTGGGCGGTGCCGCCGCACCTCGCGCAAATCCTCGAGGAGGACCGCTATCTGCCAGGGGAGGCAGGACTGATCGTCGCTGATCGCTACGATGCCGCCGTGGTTCGCGAGGCGGCGCATCGGCCGCTGCCGCCGGCACGCCGGAAAGCCGAACTATTGCGCTTTGCACGCCGGGCCGCGCGCAGGCTCGCGGTGCAGGTCGATCCGTCGCTCGGCGAGGCTAGTTAGCCGCGGTGGCCGCGGCTTTGGGCTTCGCCTCGTCGATCATCTTCAGGATTTCGCGCGCACGTGGGTCGCGGCTCGCATAATCACGGGCGGAGTAGCCCGCCGCCGCATCGGTCTTGTCCGGATTCGCGCCATGATCGAGCAGCATTTTGACGAGCGGCGCATCACGCTGCTGAACCGCGACGATCAGCGGCGTTTCGCCCATCCGGTTGTCGAGGTCGACCTTGGCGCCCACCCCCAGAAGCCATCGCGCTGCCTCGTCGAAGCGGACTCGAGCCGCAGCGATCAATGGAGTGTCGCCGCCCTTGCCGCCGAGATTGGGATCAGCGCCCTTGTTGAGCAGGAAACCGGTCCAATTCTCGTCGCTTCGACTAATGGCGATGATCAGCGCGGTGTTGCCGTCATCGTCCTTCGCGTCGACCAGGCCGTGCGGATTGGAACCGAGAAGCTCGATCGCCTTGTTCCCATCGCTCTTCTTTACCGCGTCGATGAAATCATAGGTGGAGGTATTGAGCGCTTGCGTGAATGCCGGGGCAGGCGAAAGCGCGGCGGCGACAAACAAAGCAAAACCCAGCTGTTTCACGACCTTATGCCTCTTGATCCCGCTTGATTGACTTGGCTTAGCAGAGCAAGGCTCGACTTCAAATGAACGACCCTCAGCCATTCTGGGAAAAGCCGCTCGGCTCGCTTGACCGCGGCGAGTGGGAAGCCTTGTGCGACGGCTGCGGCCGCTGCTGTGTCCACAAGCTCGAGGACGAGGAGACCGGAATCCTCTACGCGACCAATGTCGCCTGCAGGTTGCTCGACCGCCGTAACGGGCGGTGCCTCGATTATAGGAACAGGATGAAGCTGGTATCCGATTGCGTGAAGCTCGACCCAAAGAATCTGTCGGGTCTAGATTGGCTGCCGGAAACGTGCGCTTATCGTCTTCGAGCGGCGGGAGAGCCGCTTCCGGATTGGCATTATCTGCTTTCCGGCAGCAAAGAGACCGTGCACGAAGCCGGCCAGTCGACCCGTGGCTGGACGGTCAGCGAGGACGATGCGGGAGAGCTCGAATATCATGTGGTCGACAAGGCGCTCTGAAGCAGCTCTGGACGCCGCGCTCCCGGTGCCGATCGAGATCAGGCGTCTGAAGAGCGCGAGGCGCTTGCGCCTCCGGTTCGATGAAGCGACGGGCAAGCTCAAGCTGACCTGCCCGTTTAGCACCAGCCGCCGAGCCGCCTTGACCTGGGCGCTCGACCAGCGTGACTGGATCGAGATGCAGCTCGTCCGCGCCAAACCGGGCGAACCTTTTGCCCCGGGAGCGGTGATTCCAATCGAAGGAAAGCCCGTCCGAATCGTCTGGGAACCGCGGGCGCCTCGAACGCCCGAACTGGCGCATTCCGAACTTCGCTGCGGCGGTCCGCAGCAAGGCCTGGAGCGCCGCATCGAGCTGTTCCTGAAGCGGCGGGCGCTCGACACGATGAGCCGAGAGGTCGCGGAATATGCCGCCGTCGCGGGCGTCACGCCTTCGTCGGTCAATATCGGCGATGCGGGCAGCCGCTGGGGCAGCTGTTCGTCACAGCGTCGAATTCGTCTTAGCTGGAGGCTGATCCTCGCCCCGGCCGAAATCCGCCGCTACGTCGTGGCCCACGAGGTGGCGCATCTCGTCCATCTCGATCACAGCTTGAGGTTCAAGACCCTTGAAGCGCGTCTCTATGGGCCCGGGCTCGCCGATGCGAAAGCGGCGCTAAGAAGGATCGGGCCGCGGCTGAAGCGGATCGGGCGTCGGCGCTGATCCTTGCGGAGGCTGCCGCTGCGGTTGGCGCTGCGGCGGCTGCACGGCCAGCGGTTGGCGCGGAGGATAGCCGGGCTGTCGCGGCTGCTGCTGCTGCGGCGGGAACGCCTGGTCGAGCTCCTGCTGCGAAGGCTCGCCGGTGCCGTCTTGGCGGACCATCGGCTGCTGTTGCTGGTTGCCAGGCTCCTGCGACTGCTGGTTGCTGAGCGGCATCCCGTTCTCGTCGACCATCATTGGCGCCATGTCATTGGCGTCGCCCGGCTGGTCGCCATACAGCTCTTCCTCGGGCGACAGCTGCCAATCGGGCATCGGGACCTGGGTCTCGAACTGTTCGACCGGGCGGTTGGCGACCGCGACGATCATGAAATCATGGAAAGCGCGCGCAGGCGCCGTTCCCCCCTGGAGGCCGGGGACCGGCTTTGCATCGTCGCGGCCCATCCACACGCCGGTCGTCAGCCCACTCGAAAAGCCGAGGAACCAGCCGTCCTTGTTCAACGTCGTGGTGCCGGTCTTGCCCGCGACCGGGCGTCCGATCTGGGCTGCTCGGCCCGTTCCAGAAAGGACCGCCGACTGGAGGAGGTCGGTCATCTCCGCGGCGACCCATGGTGCAACGAGCACCCGTTGCTCGTCGCCATCGTGGTTGTAGAGGACTCGCCCGTCGGCGGTGACAACGCGGCGGATGCCGTAAGGATTCACGGCGACGCCCTTGTTGGCTACGGACGCGAAGGCGCGAGTCATCTCGATCAGCCGGACGTCGTTGCTTCCAAGCACCATCGAGGGATAAGTCGCGATCGGGGTGGTAATGCCGAAACGGCGGGCCATGTCGGCAATCGTCGAGAAACCGACTTGCGCTCCGATCTTCGCGCTTACGGTGTTGATCGATCGCGAAAAGGCTTCCCGAAGGCTGACCGGCCCGAGATAGTTTCGCTCCGCATTGCGTGGGCTCCAGCCGTCGATCGTCACCGGCTCGTCGACGATCGTGTCGGTCGGCTTCATGCCCGATTCGAGCGCTGCAAGATAAACGAACAGTTTGAACGAAGACCCGGGCTGCCGCTCGGCCTGCGTCGCCCGGTTGTAGATTGAGGTGACATAGTCCTTTCCGCCGACCATCGCTCGGACCGCGCCGTCACGGTCGATCGCCACCAGCGCTCCTTGCGCCCCGTCGGGTGCATTGGCCCGAATCGCCTTGTCGGCAGCGGCCTGCATGCGGGGGTCGAGCGTCGTCCAGACATCGATCGGATCGTTGGTCTGATCGATCAATGTATCGAGCTGCGGAAGCGCCCAGTCGGTGAAATAGCGAACGCTGTTGTTGTTGCTGGTCTGCTGGATCCGAACGGCGGCCGGATTGACCGCCGCGGCGGTTTCGGGGGTGATGAAGCCGTTCCGGGCCATCGTCTGAAGCACCACGCCGGAGCGCTGTCGCGCCGCCTCGATGTCGGCCGACGGCGAATAATTCGACGGCGCCTTGACCAGCCCGGCGAGGATCGCCGCCTCCCCGAGGCTCAGATGATCGGCGCCATGGCCGAAAAATTTGCGCGAGGCGGCGTCGATTCCGTAGGCGCCGCCACCGAAATACTCGCGGTTGAGATAGAGCTCGAGGATCTGGTCCTTGCTGAATTTCCGCTCGAGCGCCAGCGCCAGGATCGCTTCCTTGAGCTTGCGTACATAGTCGCGCTTGTTGGTCAGGAAGATGTTCCGCGCGAGCTGCTGGGTGATGGTCGATGTAGCGCGGACTCGGTGCCCTTCGATGACTGCGGAGCCGATCGCCCGGATCAGCCCGACCGGATCGATGCCGATGTGGCTCCTGAACCGACGGTCCTCGGTGGAAATGAGCGCCGCCCGCATCTCGGGCGGGATCCGGTCGTAGGTGAGCCACTGTCCGAAGCTCGGCCCCATCGACACCAGGACCTGCCCGTTCGCCGCACGGACGCGGATCATCTGGCCAAGATCGTTGCGTTTGGTCAGCTCCGAATAGCTCGGGAGATAGGCGGTCGCGACGGCTACGGCGACGATGAGCGCCAGCAGCGCCAGCAGCGCCGCATAGGCAAGGCCCTTGATGATTCCCTTGAAGGTTGATCGGCCGGAGTGGGCGGAACGCTTGGTTGCCATTCGATTTGCGGGGATAGAAAGCTCCGGGCAGGCCGACAATAGCCAAGGGGCAAGCTCCTGTCGGAGACAAGGTTAGCGGCGCCTTAACCCCGTCTTAGCTGTGTCTTTGATAGAGCAGATGGGCGATGGGCGTTCGAAGACATATGGTGCTGGTGGTCGCAGCTCTCGCGGCTGCCATTTCGGGCGCGGCGCCTCCAGCGCTCGCGCAGTGCCGCCTCTGCGAGCAACCGACGACCGCGCTGCCGACCGATGGTCCCGATGGCGAGGTTCAGCTGCAGATCGAAACCAAGCTCGATTTTGACCGTCTGATATTGTCGGGCAGCGGGGCGGGCGCCGCGACGATCCGGCCCGACGGAACTCAGCTCGCCGAAGGTGGAGTCATTGATCTTGGACCGCGGGCGATGGTCGGGACCGTTCTGGTCCACGGCCAGGCGGGCCGCTCGGTCCGTGTCGAGCTTCCCCATCGGATCGAGCTCTATTCGGTAGGCGGGGGTCAGATCACGCTCGATGATATCACGAGCGATTTGCCGGCGATCCCGAAACTCGATCCGGCAGGGAACCTCAGCTTTCGCTTCGGCGGACGGCTGATCGTCTCGGGCGATTCCGACGGCCAGTATCGCGGCGATCTGCCGATTACCGTCGAATATGACTAAGAAAGCTCCAAAACGGCGCGAAACCTAATGCATCGTTAACCAAGAGCTTGAGGGAAGCCGTAAGCGACGAGGGTTAATTGGGCAATCACGGTAACGGGCGTCGGCCCGGCGGCCGCGTTTTCGTAACCAGTGGGGAAATTGTGATATGAAAAAGCTTCTTGCGACTGCCGGCGCCATTGCGGTGCTGGCGCTGACCAGCACTCCGGCCCTCGCGGTGAGCCCGGCCACGCAGGCGACGGCCACGGCAAAGATCTTCAAGCCGCTGACCATTGCTTCGACCCAGAACCTCGACTTCGGCACGATCGTGCTGGCCGGCGCGACCTTCAGTGGCGAAAGTGTCGCGATGAACACGAGCGGCGTCGTGACGTGCGGGACGACCGCGGGCGACCTGACCTGCTCAGGGGCTCCGCAGCCCGCCACCTACCATCTTGCTGGAACCGCCAACGCCGTCGTGACGATCACCTCGCCCGGGTTCAACCTCACCAATGGTGCTGCGACCTTGCCGTTCGCGCCGAGCTTCGCTGGAACCGTCACTCTCGATTCGACCGGAGCTGCCGATCTTTCGCTTGGCGGGACGATCGGCAACCTTGCGAACACCACCGCCGACGGTGTCTATACCGGCGACTTTGCGGTGACCGCCGACTATCAATAAGCGTCATTGACTATTCTGCGGCAGTCATCTGCCGCTCGAGTGGGGGAAGGGGCTGCCGAGTGCGGCCCCTTTTCATTCGACCATACGCACCATGGTTGACCGAAAATAAACCAATTCGGTTGTACCGCATCCTCGAACCAGCCCGTTCGGGAATGCTTTCAACCTTGCGCCTTCGAACCGGAATTCCTGCCCGCCTGCTTGCGGCCATTTCGTTGGTCTGGGTCGCCGCGCCCGCGGACGCCGCGACCCAGACCGCGAGCGTAACCGCGAAGGTGGTCAAGCCGCTGGTGCTGACCAAGGTACAGGACCTCGACCTTGGGACGGTCACCCTCGGCACCGGCGTCTGGAGCAATGCGAAGGTGTCGATCACCAGGGCCGGCGTGTTCACCTGCGGAAGCGCCAACTTGGTCTGCACCGGGGCGCCGATGGTCGCGACCTACAATGTTCAGGGATCCAAGCAGCAACCGGTGCAAATCAGCGTCCCGAACGTCACGCTGATCAATCAGAACGACCCTTCGCAAACACTGACCCTCGTCACCGATGCACCGGCCTCCATCACGCTCGCCAACTCGGGGTTTCCAGGCTCCAACTTTTCGATCGGGGGCTCGATCACACTCGGCTCGACGACCGTCGCTGGGACGTATGTCGGCACGTTCAACGTGACCGTCGATTATTGACCTGCCGTTTCAGTCAGTCATCGCGACACACGCTTCAAATCGTGAACGGCGTCGCCACGAGCGTCTGGACCGCCGAAAAGAGATAGAGGGCGATGAGCAGCGACAATATGGCGATGCTAACTTGCTTGCTGCTGGTCCATATGCACGCCGCAAGGAGCGCGTAATAAAGCGCGATCTGCACCCACAAGGACCACGGGATCTTGGCTGCGGACGCCACCTGCCCCCACCCCTCACCGAGTAGATTGCACAGCACGACCGCGCCGAGCACCTGCCGCCGGTGCTGGAAATAATGCGCGTCGAAATCCCCGTGCTCGCGGACGTCGGACGGGAAGATGACGGACGCGGCGAGATAATAAAGGCTGGCGACTATCAGCCCGATAACCATGACGCCGGCATGCGGCGTGATCATCGACCGAGCGTCCCAAATCCAAACCCAGAAGAAGGTCAGGTCGAGCATTACAAATATCGCGAGCAGCGGAGTCAGCCAGCCGAGATGGACGACCCGACGGTGCCGAAGAGCCTTGGCGAACCCGCTCAACACCTCCGCAAGGCTCAGGCCGAGCAGCAGCGCGAAAAGCGAGAAGACGAATTCGAACCCTTCCATCGGAGCCCCCCATCGTCCCGGCCCAGAGCTGGAACGCGGCCGTTGTTGAGGAAGACAAGGCCCGGATCAAGTGTCTGCAGCGGCTTGTCGTTCGATCATCGCAACACTGCCTCAACTCTTCATGGCGGGCGAGCCTGCACAGCTTCGGGCGGAGTGCGCGATTCCACGCATGGCTGTCCGCAGCTGCGGCGCGATAACGGCCCCAACCACCGTTGCGCTTGAGCTCACGACCGATCGTCGATGACGCTCGCCCGAGGCTTCGCGCAACAGGCCGCAGCGACCCGCCGGCTGCCACGCCTCTCGAGATCTCCTCGCGGTCGGTAAGACCAAAGGACCCGCGGGCGATTGTCGTCGTGGAACCGGCCGGATGCCGCCATGCGGCTTCAAACGCTGGATGATCGACGAGGATCTCTTCGCGAACACCCGGCCGACCAGCTTCAGGCCCTCACCCTTCTGCCAGCGATCCCAAACCTCAGCGCTCTCAGCCGCAGTGAACATCCG
>Ga0134126_10013153_pt1 | contig 10456 bp, 7 predicted proteins | sample KB31752_FD_96881 | JGI IMG/M metagenome (GOLD analysis project Ga0134126, IMG submission 96881) | Terrestrial soil microbial communities with excess Nitrogen fertilizer from Kellogg Biological Station, Michigan, USA - KB3-175-2 | ecosystem: Environmental > Terrestrial > Soil > Unclassified ...
CCTCGGTCATCAACTCCATCAACAACGGCACTTCCGCCATCGACGTCGCCCTCTCCGCGGGCCAGTCGATTTCGGATCTGCTGATCCAGCTCAAGGCCAAGGCGTTGGCTGCCGCTGACAGCTCGCTCGATACCGCGAGCCGTCAGGCGCTCAATGCCAATTTCACGGCCCTGCGCGATCAGATCACCACGATCGTCAAGAACGCGGTGTTCAACGGCTTCAATCTGGTGGACGGTTCGACCAACCAGATCACGGCTCTGGCTTCGGCTGACGGCACCCGCCGCATCACCACCGCAGCGCAGAACATGAAGCTTTCGGGGAGCATCGTTACCATGAAGTCCACTGCTACCATCTCGACCCAGGCCAAGGCCTCGGGCCTGGTGGCCACGATCCAGACCTCGCTGACCAACGTCAACTCGGCGCTCGCCAAGCTGTCGTCCGGTGCGGCGAAGTTCTCGATCCAGGGGACCTTTGTCCAGAAGCTGTCCGACACCCTGACTCAGGGCATCGGCAACCTGGTGGATGCCAACATGGCGCAGGAAAGCGCGATGTTGCAGTCCTTGCAGGTCAAGCAGCAGCTGGGTGTGCAGGCTCTGTCGATCGCCAATCAGGCGCCGCAGACCATACTCTCCCTGTTCCGCTAAGCCACGGCATGGGCGGCGCCGCTCCTCCAAAGAGGGGCGCCGCCCAACGCCAACCGACGCGCCGGCGATTGCAAGAAGTGCGACGCCAGCCCCGGGGCGAAGGGAATATTCTGGTGGGAACGCGAAAGGCAGGATGCCGGGGGGCCTCCTGTCTTTCGCTCATTTATATGGTCGCACCGCGAGGCGCTCGCTACGCTCGCCTTCGCAGATGCTCTTGGCGAAGTGCTGGGGGCACTTCGCTCTTCGCTCATTCCGATTTCGTTGCAAGCGCGATCGTGGCATCCAGAAAAGGACTGTCCGGCGCCAGATAGGGCGCGGCATCGATCAATTCGGCGCGGCCGCCTGAAACGGCAATCTCGACCGTCAAAGGCCCGTCACGCAGATCCAACGCTGCGACCGCCCGGCTGGTCAGATCGCGCCATTCCTGCGCCGCTTCCATTCGGCACGCCCCGCTTTCCACGAAGGCGGAGACGCGCGTGGCCGGTGGATATTGCTCCACCATCACGCGGCCGCCAGGCGAAGCGGCGCGGGCAGCCTGGAACACCGCCGCGGGATCGTCGGTCCCGCCCATGCGATGATCCTGTCCCCGACGCTCGACCGGCTGGACCACCAGATTCTCCCGCGCGATTGCGGCGCGCTGCAGCTCCTGCGGTGTGGCGATCTCCGCATGCCAGCACGTGGCCACGCCCGCGGAGGCAAAGGCCCGTTTCAGGCGCAGCCGGTCGTCCGCCAGTGCCGCGACTTCCATGGGAATGCCCGGCAGACGCAAGCGTTCGTTGATCGCGGCCGCGGTCATCACCGCATCGGTCAGGCAGAGCAGCCCGTCAATCCGGCGGATCTTGCGGCTATAGCGTTCGGCGGCCGCGGCGCAGTCGGCGGGTTGCCGCACATCGGCGATCAGGCAGGAGTCGGCAAAGGCGAAAGCCGGCGCCTGGGGATCGGCATCGCAGACGACCAGGGTGTGGCCCAGCGCCTTGATCGCACGCGCCGTCTGTGCGGCAGCGGCGCTGCCGGAAAGGATCAGCAGGGTTTTGCTCATGCGAGGATGAAGCCATGAACGAGCGGGGGCCGCGTTAACGGCTTCTTAGCCATGATGGCCTTTAGATTCCGTTAATGAGCGAATCCTATGACCGCGAGAATACCAATGCCGCGAGCGCCCGCGAGCATATAAGGGTGGTCGCCGTCATCCAGGCGCGCATGGGCTCGACCCGCCTGCCGGGCAAGGTCCTGCGCCCCGTCGCCGGCAAGCCGCTTCTTTGGCACATCGTCCACCGCCTGCGGGGCTGCCGGCTGCTGGAGGACATCGCCGTTGCCACCACCGTTAACCCCGCCGATGAGGCCATCGTCGAATGGTGCAATGGCCAAGGCATCACGGTGGTGCGGGGTCCGGAAGAAAACGTGCTGGCCCGCTATGCCACCGCCGCGGAAAAGCTGGATGCCGACATCATCGTGCGGGTTTCCTCCGATGCCCCCTTCATAGATGCCGGTTTCGTGGATCACTTGGTCGCCACCCTGATCGAGCAGGACGGCGACTATGTCCTGATGGAGGAGGGCACCGACTGTGCCCATGAGGGCGTGGACCCCTTCAGCCGCCGCGCCCTGGACCGGCTGATGATGGACGCCGCCCATGATCCCGCCGCCCGGGAGCATGTCACCGGCTATTTCAAGCTGCATCCGGGTTTTGTGAAGATCGTGCGCACCGCGCCCTATCCGCCCTTCGACCGCAAGGGGGGCCGCTTCACCATCGATACGCCCGACGACCTCGCCTTTGTCGAGGCGCTGCACGCCCGTATCCATGCCGGTGCCGGGGAAGCTTCGCTGGCTGACCTGCTGCTGCTGCTGGAGCGCGAGCCGGAGCTCAACCGCATCAACGCCCATGTGCGCCAGAAGCCGCTGAGCGACGGGCGCTTGTCCGGCGGGCTGGCGCTGATCCGTTGCGATGGCGGCGGCAAATTCGGCTATGGCCATGTCAAACGCATGGTGGCACTGGCGCGTGCCTTGCGCGACCGCGAGGGGATCGGCGTCAGTTTTGCCCTGAACGGTTCGGACGATGCCGCCATTCCCATTCGCCGCGCCGGCTTTGCCGCGATCATGCTGAAGACGGCCAGCGACCTGGAGCGGCTGGTGCAAGATGTCCGCCCCGATATCTTCCTGCTCGATGGCCGCGAAGGCCCCAGCCGCGCCGAGTTGGAAAGGCTCAAGCGCCATGCTGCCGTCACCGCGGTGATCGACGACGGCCACGAGCGGCGCCTGGCTTGTGATTACGCCTATTATCCGCCCGTGCCCGGTGCCCAGGCACTGGATTGGACAGGCTCGAACACCTTGCCGCGCATCGGATGGGACTGGGCCTTGCTGGGCCTCAATCCCAATGCCCGCAAGGCCAAGGAAAGTCCTGCGCCGTCACGGCCGACCGTGCTGGTGGCGATGGGTGGCAGTGATCCGCATGGCCTGACCTTGCGCGTGGCCAAGGCGTTGGCGGAACTGGATCAGATATATCGGATCCGCTTTGTCGTCGGCACCGGCATGAAAGACGGACCCGCCGTGGCACGCGGGTTGGTGAGCCTGAAGAAAAACTATGAGACGGTGGAGGGCGCCGACGATCTTTCCATCGAATATGCCGGCGCCGATATCTGCGTCTGCGCCTTCGGCGTCACCGCCTATGAATTGGCGGCGCTTGGCACGCCTGCGATTTATCTGGGGCTGACCCCAGACCATGCCGCTTCGGCTTCGGCCTTTGCCGATGCCGGCATGGGGATCTCGCTGGGCCTGGCCGATCGCGCCAGCGATGAGGATATCGCCGGCCGGGTCCTGTGGCTGCTGAACAAGCCCGGCGCGCGGCGGGCCATGCGGCATGCGGGTCTGTCGCTGGTCGACGGGCAGGGCGCGGCGCGGATTGCATCCGATCTGGCCCAGGCGCTGGCGGCGGCGCGAACTCCGCCTAGGGTTGCCGCGTTATAAGCGCCGCGGTCTGGCGGAAGACATCGTCCCAGTCGCCGAACCGTTCGGGCATCACGCAGCGGCACGCGGGTGCGAACGGCTCATGCGTCTGGCCCAGCGCCGTCCAACTCAGGCTGTACAGCAGCTTCAACGTCGGCACACCCGCGCCGGCTGAGAGCCAGGAGACGGCGGTCGGGGCGCTGACAACCGCATGCAGGGCCGCCATCAGGGCGCAGGCACGATCCAGCTCGTTCTTCTGGTCGATGCCCTCCGGCACGATGATCGTGCGGCCGCTGATGGACTCCAAGGCGGCGATCTCATCCGCCGTGCCGTCATATTGGACCGAGACGATGGGCGCCTCGACCTGACGCAGGAAATGACCCCAGGCTTGCAAGGGCGCAAAGCCCAGGGAGCGATGGCCGCCCAGCTTGCCGCTGCGCCAGCAGATGCCGATGGCATCGGCGCCAAAGATGTTTTTCCAGCGCGCCACCTCCTCGGCATCCGGTGTCAGGAAGCGATGCGGTGCGGGAAAGCGGTCCAGGCCGGCGCGCAGAAAGCGCGGCAGATCGCCCATCAGCACCGCGGCATTGACGCCGCCGGCCGCTTTCAGCCAGCCATAATCGGCGATGATCTTGCCGTTCTCGCTTCCGATCGCGGCAGGTTTGACCAGCGCACCAGGAAAAGAGCGGGCAAACAGAGGCACCAGCCGGGGCTCGCATTCCAGGATCACGCTGCCGCCCTCGGCTCTGGCCCGGACCAGCAGATCGGGAATCAACGAGGCGAACAGTATCTGGTCGCCGATGCCCTGTTCGGATCTGACCAGCAGCCGCTTGCCTTTCAAGCTGCCGCCCGTCCACGGCGTCCAACGCTGTTCGGTAGCGGGCACTTTGCCGGGAATGTCCACACGGGCGGCATAGTCGCGCCAGCCATCCTTCAGATCAGTGTTCAGCAGATGCAAGATTGCGCGATTGAGCCGTATTTGCGGGTTTTTTGGCTCGGCCTTGAGCGCCCAGTCGTACAGTGTTCGGGCCTCCTCGCGCGCGCCGTCATCGCAGAGCATGTCTGCCAGATTGGCCAGGGCAGGCACGTAACCAGGCCGGGCTGCGAGTGCTGCTTGGTAATGCGCCTTGGCCGCGACGGTATCGCCTTTTTCGCGAAAGGCTGACCCCAAGGTGAGCTGCAATTCCGGACTTTGCGGCGCGCGCGCCAAGGCGGGTGACAGCAGCGCGATGGCGGCATCGAACTGGTCCGTGCTGCGCAGGAGATTGGCGAGATTGACCAGGGCTTCTTCGCGCGCCGGCTCCAGGGCCAGCACGCGGCGGAAAAACTGTTCGGCCGGCGCGGCCAGGCCCAGGGCTCGCGCGGTATTGCCCAGGGCAAACAGCACCTTCGCGTCATCCGGCTGGACGGCCAGCGCCGCTTCATACTGGGCGATGGCCTCGGCATGACGGCCCTCCGCGGAAAGTCTCAGGCCGGCTTGATAGGCGCTCATGGTGCCAACATTGCGCGCGCTGCCGTTAAGAGCGCCTTAACCGCGTTTTCCGTTGGCACCCAAGGCTTTTTATCGCTCCGGCCATTAGGAGGCCCTTAAGGACGCGGATGCGATTTTTACGCCCATGGGCGGTATCACCGGATTGGATTCGTCGGTGCTGCTGGGATTCTACCAATCCCAGCTGCTCTCGAGCCCGTCTGCCATCACCGCCGCCAACACCTTGGCGCAACAGCAGGCCGCGGCGCTGACCAACAAGGGCGCGACAGCCAACGACGATCCGCCCTGGAATACGCCCAACGCCAACAATGCCGCGCAGGACGCCAAGGTCCTGTCCACGACCAACTTCCTGGATACGTCCAACGTGCCGCTGTCGGCTGGCGCGACGACCGATTCCAAGATGGAGCAGGACAACCAGAAGCTCTTCTCGCTCTACAGCGCGGTCAACACCTTGGCCTATCTCGCCAAGATGGCGCAGAACCCGAACGAGACCAGCGGCCAGCTTGCCGGCCTCAATGACCGGTTTCAGACGGGGCTGAACCAGATCCAGCAATATCTGGCGTCGACCAAATTCAACAACTTCAACATGCAGTCCGCCAAGCCCTCCGATACGGCGACGGCGGGCGCCACCATTGCCTTCAGCAATTTCACCTATGCCACCAAGCAGCTGGTGACCAACACCAATCTGAACAATGCGCTGCCGGGGCTCTCGGCGTCCGACAGCTTCACCATCGGCATCAAGAAGGGCGGCACCACCACCAATGTGGCGATCGATCTGTCGCAGGTGCCGGGCACGCTGAACCTCACCAACATCGTCAGATACATCAACAACCAGCTTTCGGCGGCCGGCTTTTCAACCCGCTTCCAAAAGGTGCAGCAGGGCGGCACGGCCACTTCCGACACCAACGCGACCTATGGTCTGCAGATTACGCCGGGCGGCGTTGAACAGGTTAGCCTGTCGGCCAACGCCACGCCCGCGCTCTACATGGTGGGCAATAGCGGTCTTGCCACAGAGACCTCGACCGTCACGAACAGCGCCACCTCCGCAACCACCACCACGGCGGCCGACCAGGCCGGTCGTCTCACCAAGCTCTCAGGCATCACCGGCACGCCAACATCCACCTTCAGCGTCAATCAAGCCGTCACCGGCGGCACCACCACGGCGCAGAAGACGATCGTGGACTCAAGCGGCAATGTCTATGTGCTGGGCACCTCCACCGGCGACTTCGGCAGTCAGCTCAACCAGGGCACGCAGGACGTCTATCTCACCAAATATGATTCCGCCGGCAATGTGGTGTGGCAGAATCTGCTGGGCAGCAGCGGCAGCGCCAATGGCTATGACCTGGCGCTCGATCCCTCGGGCGGTGTGGTCGTCACCGGCGCCTCGACCGCCGACCTCACCACCACCTCGGTGGCGGACGGCAATAACGATTCCTTTGTCGCGCGCTATGACTCCAGCGGCAACCAGACCTGGATCAAGCAAATCCAGACGCTCGCCACCAACCAGGCCAACACTGTGAGTGTGGATGCCAGCGGCAACGTCTATATCGGGGGTGCCGTGTCGGGCGGCGTGGTCGGCGCCGGCCAGACTTCGTTGGGCGGTGGCGATGCCTATCTCGCCAAGTTCGATTCCAAGGGCAAGCTCTTGGCCGAGCAGCAGTTCGGCACCAGCGGCGCCGACAGCGTGGCTGCCACGGCAACCGCCAGCGACGGCAGCCTTTATGTCGCCAGCGTGCAGAGCGGCCACGCCATCCTGGCCAAATATGCCGGCGGTGATGTCACCTCCGCGCCGGTCTGGACCGAGGATCTCGGCAGCCTGGGCGTGGGCGGCGCCATCGGCGGCCTGACCACCGCCAATGGCAAGGTCTATGTCTCCGGCTCGACCACCAACGGCAACCTGACGGCAGGCGGTGCTGCCAGCGTGGCGGCTGCCGCCAGCGGCGGCGTGGATGCCTTCGTGTTCAGCGCCACCGACAATGGCGCCAGTGTTTCAGCCAACACCGTCACCTATATCGGTACCAGCGGCAGCGACACGGCTGGCGACGTCACGGTCGCATCTGACGGCACGGTCTTTGTCACAGGCTCGACCACCGGCACCTTTGCCGGCGCCCAGCGCAGTGTGCAGAACGTCACCAACGCCTTCGCCGCCTCCATCGGTCCGGGCGGGGCAATCAACTGGACCAAGCAATATGGCGGCGCCGATGGCGTCTCGACCGGCGCAGGCCTTGCCATCGATCCCAATGGCTCCAGCGTGCTGGATGCGTTGGGCCTGCCGCGTGGCACCATCTCGCTGAACCAGTCGGTGGACCTGACGCAGCAGACAACTTTGCGCGCTGGCGACAGTTTCCAGATCGCGATCCAGGGCACGGCGGCCCGCACCGCCACCATAACCGTTGATCCGGGCGAGACCTATGACTCGCTGGTGACCAAGATCAACGCCCAGCTTGGCGGCATCGGCAAGGCGGCGGTGAACTACACCGGCGCGGGCGAGAACATGACCATCAAGGTCAATCCCGGCAACACCATCAACCTGGTGGCGGGACCGGACGATTTCGATGCCCTGGCTCGGCTGGGTATCACCGCCGGCGTGCTGACCGCGCCTGCCACCGGCAGCGCCAGCGTCACCAGCAGCACCACCAACAACAGCAGCAGCAAGATCACGCCCACCTATGGGCTGGGCCTGACGGGCAGCATCACCGGCCCATTGGACATTTCCACCAAGACCGGCGCCGACATGGCGCGCTCCACCTTGCTGACGGTGCTGTCCAATATCCAGAGCACCTATCAGACCACCAATGCGCCGCCGCCGGCCCCGCACCAGCCAGGCAACACCTCGGGTACCGTCAGTGCCGCAACGACGTCGCAGCTGGCGAGCTACAACATGGCGCTCTCGTTGATGAATACCGATCCAAGCAGCGCCGTGGCCAACATCCAGTCGATCGTGGCCAGCGGCGGCCAGAGCAGCGGCGGCGGGCTGTCCAGCCTGCTTGGGGCGCTGGGCGGATTGAGCTGACGCATCCGGTCATGGCCCGGCCATGACCGTGAACCAGATCGCAGAGACTAGACGACCTTGTTGAAAACCATGGCGCCCGATGACGGCGCCTTGTAGCCGGGCCGGGCGCTGTAGGTGCGCGCCGGCGCATTGGCGCGGTCCACTTCCGTGGCGATGGCGCGGATCAGCCCTTCGCTGGCATTCTTGACGCGCGTGATCATGCGCACATGAAGTTGCAGCACTTCGCGGAATTTGGCGGTGACGGCAAAGAAACGCTGGCGCAAGGTGGGCGGAGCGCTCTGAGCGAGGCGGACATCGAAGCCCTGCGCCTCGCGGCCATAGATGGCGGTCAGTTTCTGGATTTCCGGATCGGCGGTGGCCAGTGCCTGGCGGCCGCCGTCCTTGAGAATGGCGATATCGGTTTCAAGCGCCGCGATAATGCGCTCGGCCAGCGCGATCAGGCGTTCGATGCGGGAATCGTCTTTCATTGCGCAGCCTGCTGGTGCTTGAGCAACTCGGTTTTCATCTGGGCGGCCATGCCGAAGCCGCCCTGTTGTTCGATGCCCTTGGCATACTCGTTGATCATCAAGGAGCGGAACATCTCCTCGCCCTCGCCGCCGCCGGTAAGGGTGTCGCTTTTGATGCCGGAGAACATGCTGCCCAGGAACTGGGAGATGAAGATACTCTCATATTCCTTGGCTGCGGCTTCGGCTTTGGCAGCGCTGGCCGTGGGTTTGGGAGGACCAGCCAGCGGCGCCTGCTGGGCCATCGTCATCGCGCCTTGGATCGCAGCGTCCATCAGCCGATGATCTCGATTTCGGCCTGCAGCGCGCCGGCTGCCTTGATCGCCTGAAGGATGGAGATGATGTCGCGGGGCCCGACGCCCAGGGCATTCAGCCCGTCCACCACATGCTGCAGCGAGACGCCATCCGGCATCACCGCGATCTTGTTGCCCTTGCCATCGTCGACCTGGATGTTGGTGCGCGGCACGACCTGGGTGGTGCCGGTATTGGAGAATGGCGAAGGCTGGCTGACCTGCGGGGTCTCGGTGACCTTGATGGTGAGATTGCCCTGCGCGATGGCGACGGTGGAGATGCGAACATCCGAGCCCATCACGATCACGCCGCTGTTCTCGTCGATGATGACCTTGGCGGGTTGGTCGGGATCCACCTTGACCTGCTCGATGTCGGTGAGAAGGGCCATGACGCCGCCCGGATAGTTGGCGGGCACGTTCAGCACCACATTGGAGGGATCGGTCGCCTGGGCGGTGTTGCCGCCGAGATAGGCATTCACCGCCTTGGCGATGCGGCTGGCGGTTGTCAGGTCTGGGTTGTGCAGCGACAGCTTCAGATTGGAGAGGCTGGAAAGCTGGAAGCCGGTGCCTTTTTCCACGATGGCGCCATTGGCGATGCGCCCGGCGGTGGGCACGCCGCGCGTGACGCTGGAGGCTTCGCCCTGGGCGGAGAAGCCGCCGATGGAAACCGGACCCTGGGCCAGGGCATAGATCTGGCCGTCGGCGCCGAACAAGGTGGTGACCAGCAAGGTGCCGCCCTGCAGATTCTTGGCATCGCCCATGGCCGACACCGACACGTCGATGCGGCTGCCGGGGGCGGCAAAGGCGGGCAGGTTGGCGGTGACCATGACGGCGGCCACGTTCTTGGTCTGCATCACCTGGCCGCGGGTGTTGGTGCCCAGCCGCTCCAGCATGCTCTGGATGCTGAGCTGGGTGAACGGTGCGTTCTTCAGGCTGTCGCCGGTGCCGTTCAGGCCCACGACCAGGCCGTAGCCGACCAGCATGTTGTCGCGGATGCCCTGGACGTCCACCAGGTCCTTGACCCGGGAAAAGGCGAAAGCCGGGGCGGCCGCCAAAGCGGTTCCCACGGCAAGGGCGGCAATACGGATGTAATAAGGTGCGCGGCGCATGATCTCGGCTTCTGCCTTTTGTCTGGCTCTGCTCTTGCCAGTTTCGTGCCGCGCCGCCTCCGGAATAACCCCTTACAATTCAATGGCTTGAACAGTGTTCGGCAGAGGACGAAAGCGCTCCCGGCACTTCTTGCCGGGATCAGGCTGCCGCGAGAGCCTCTTGGCTCCTCTTCCTGCCGATCATCAAAGCTAGCAGCGCCGCCCCCACCGCGACAAAGCCGGCGATCACGAAGGACTGAAGATAGGACCCCGTCGCGGTGCGGGACACCCCGGCAAAGAAGGCGGCCGAGGCCGCGCCGACCTGGTGGCTGGCCACGATCCAGCCGACCAGCACCGGGGCACGCTGAGTGCCGAAGACCTTGTTGGCGATGGCCAGGGTCGGGGGCACGGTGGCGATCCAGTCCAGGCCATAGAAGACCGCGAACAGCGACAGGCCGAAGAAGGTGAAGTTGGCGAAGGGCAAATAGATAA
>Ga0134126_10013154_pt1 | contig 10456 bp, 9 predicted proteins | sample KB31752_FD_96881 | JGI IMG/M metagenome (GOLD analysis project Ga0134126, IMG submission 96881) | Terrestrial soil microbial communities with excess Nitrogen fertilizer from Kellogg Biological Station, Michigan, USA - KB3-175-2 | ecosystem: Environmental > Terrestrial > Soil > Unclassified ...
ACCAGCGCGGCAGCGGGCTGATCATCAAGGTGCGCATGCTGCCCATCTCGCGGTCGTAGACCATGGAGAGCGAGCTCTGCATGCCCTGGAAGAGCTGGATCATGCCGATGAGACCGGGCGCGATATAGACCTCATAGGGCACATAGGTCTCGTAAGGCGGGATGATCGACACGCCGAGCACGAAATGGAAGCCGGTGGCGAAGATCAAGAGCCACACCAAGGGCCGCACCAGCGCGGCGATGAAGCGGCCGCGCTGGTTGAGGAAGCGCAGGGCCTCGCGCCGCACGATCCCGGCGAGGCAGCGCCAGTAATGCGCCGGGCTCATGCCGCCTTCTCCTGGGTCAGCGCGTCGAAAGCGCCGCGCATCGAGGTGCTACGCGTCTCGCGCAGCACGTCGGCGACCGCGCCATGCGCCAACACGCGGCCGCGATGCAGCACGACCACCTGCCCCTCGGCATCGACCTCGTCGATCAAATGCGTCGCCCAGAGCGCGGCCAAGCCCTCGTCGCGGCACAGCTTCCGCACATGGTCGAGCAGGAACTGCCGGCTCGCGATGTCGAGCCCGACGGTCGGCTCGTCGAGCAGCAGGAGCTGCGGTTGGTGCAGCAGCGCGCGGGCGATCTCGACGCGGCGGCGCTGGCCGCCGCTCAACTGGCGCACCTTGTCCTTGAGGCGGTCGCTCAAGCCGACGCGCGCGATCTCGACGGCGATGCGCTCGGCGGCAGTGCGGCGCGGGATACCGTGCAGCGCCGCGTGATAGAACAGGTTCTGCGCGACGGAGAGATCGAGGTCGAGCGTCGATTGCTGGAACACCGCGCCGATGCGCGCCAGCGCCTCCGAAGGCCGCTCCTTGATCTCGAAGCCGAAGATGCGAATCGAGCCGCTGCGGTGGTCGTAGAGCCGCGTGATCAGCGAGAACAGCGTGGTTTTGCCGGCGCCATTCAAGCCGAGCAGGGTCATGCGTTGGCCGCGCTCGATGGTAAGGTTCACCTCGTGCAGCACCTCGCGACCGCCGAAGGCATGGCTCACGCCGGCGACGGCGAGCGGCGATCCGCTTTGCGCTGCTACTGGCGCGTCCGTCGCCCGCGCCGTCATGGCCGAACCACGACGCCCCAGGGCTGATTGCCTACTGTCACCGACTCGATCACCTTTTGAGCCGCCACGTCGATCACCGAGATGTCGTTGCTGATGCCGTTGGTGGTGTAGAGGCGGCTCTCATCGGCGTTGAAGGCGAGATTCCACACGCGCTGCCCGACCAGCAGATATTTCTTCACCTCGTAGGTCTGCGCATCGACGACGGCGACGCGATTGGCCGGACCGAGCGCCACGAAGCCGAGCTTGCGGTCCTTGGTCAGCGCGATGCCGACCGCCTGGATCGCCTCCTTCGGCACGCCCGACACCGCGAAGGCGATCTTGTGCGTGATCTTGTGCGTGCCGGGATCGATGACGCTCACCGTGCCGCCGATCTCGGAGGAGACCCAGACCTCCTTGCCGTCGGCGGTCCACACGGCGCGGCGCGGCCGGCTGTCGACCAGCACATTGGCCACCACCTTGTGCGTGTCGTTGTCGATGAAATGCGCCATGCTGGTCGTCTCGGAGGTGTTGACGATCCATTTGCCGTCGGGGCTGATGCCCATGCCCTCCGGCTCGACGCCGACCGGTATCTCGCCCGTGACGCGGCGCGAAGCGATGTCGACGATGGTGACGAGGCTGTTGTCCTCGTTGGCGACGTAGAGGTGCTGCCCGTCGGGATGGAGCGCGAAGGTCTCCGGATCGGGGCCGCTCGGCAGCGGCGGGCCGAGCGTGAAGGTGTCGAGGTCGAGCGTCTCGATCTCGTCGTCGTCGCTGGCGCAGATGTAGAGGGTCTTGTTGTCCTTCGACAGCACGATGCCGCGCGGGCGCTGGCCGACCGGCACGGTGCGCAAGACCTTAAGGCTCTCGCCGTCGACCACGGTGATCGAGTTTCCCTTCTCGTTCGAGACGAGCACGGTGTCGGCGCGCGCGCCGAGCGGCGCGAGCCACAGGACGAACGCCAGCCCGGCAAGCACCCGGGCCGAGCGTGGCGGCAAGCGCTTCTGGGCGTGTCTCATTTGAGGTGGCATTTGGTCTCCGGGCGGTCGATGCCCAGCGTATCCAATTCCGAGACCTGATGCAGGAAGCGGCCGGGCGGCGGGGATACCGAGACGAGAGCGCGCGCATCGGCGAGCAGGATCGCCTGGCGCATCTGGCCATCCCACGGACGAAAGCTGAGCGGCGTTCCCTTGTAGCCGCCGAGCTCGAACTGATCGCTGCGCATGAAGGCCATGAGCCTGTCGGGCTCGACGGTCTGCGCGCGCGCCGCCGCCTCGCCGACCGCGCGCACCGCGAGCCAGGCCGTGTAGTCATGCACCGTCATCCAGCGCTTGTCGGCGCGGCGGAAGCGATCCTGGAGCTGTATCGCGCCCCATTCCTGATGCGGCCGCGCCCAAGCGGTCGGCACGAGCCCTTGCGTGCCGGCGACCGGCCGCGGCGTATAGGTCGAGTAGCTGACAAAGTCGCCGAACTGGTCGTCCTCGTCGGCGACGATGAGCACGTCATAGCTCACGCCCTGCGTGAAATTCGCCACCTCCTCGCCGATCGCGTAATGCCCGGTGTCGGAACGCTTCGAGCCGGGCTGGTAGGTCCATGGCTTCTCCGCCACGAGCTTGGCGCCGAACTTGGCGATCGAGCGCTTCATCGCTGCGGCATAGGCGCGATCGCCGTCGGTCGGGCCGACGACGAGGAACACGTTGCGCCATTGCTTCACCATGAGATATTCGAGCAGCGCGTCGGCGAGCATGGCGCGGCTCGGCATGGTGTGCAGCACATTGGCGCGGCATTTGTCGGCGCGCAGATCGTCGTCGGGCGCCGCGGTGTTGAACAGCGTGACGTCGTGCGCCTCGGGCAGCGCCGCGACGGCGAGCAGCGGCGCCTCCGGCAGATCGGTCACGACCAGCTTGACGCCGTCGGCGACGAGCTTGCGGAAAGCGCCCGCGACATCGCCGTCCTCGGGAACCAGCGCCTCCACCAGGGTGAATTGCTGGCCGGTGAAGCGGCCGGTGGTGTTGTCGTCGGCGACGCCGAGACGCGCGCCGGCGACACCGTCATCGGCCGGCGGCGGATCGAGGTAAGGCTGCGGTGCCTCGCGTTTCACCTGCTCGCCGAGGAAGCCGATCTTGAGGGCGGCCGGCTGCGACTCCTGCGCGCGCGCCGTGGCGAGCGGCAACGCCGTCAGCGCGGCAAGCGCCGACAGCGCGAGCCAGACTCGCCGCGAGCCACTGCCGATCCGAAGACCCACCACCTTCTCCTCGATAATGCCGCCTTGCGTCTCATGACGCGTCCGGCGCGGCCACGCAAGTCCTCGCCGCCTTGAAGCAGACGCCGCGATCACGGGGATATTGTGGCAGCTACGCTGCGGCGAGAACCGCCGCACCGGGAGTCATTTCAGGGTCTCGAGATAGGCGATGACGTTCTGGCGGTCTTTCTCGTCCTTCAATCCCGGGAAGATCATCTTGGTCCCCGGCACTTCCTTGCGCGGATCGGTCAGGTAGGTGTCGAGCTCCTCGGGCGTCCACTTTTTATGCGAGTTCTTCATCGCCTCGGAATAGTTGAAATTCGGCGCCGTGCCAGACTCGCGGCCGACCACGCCGGCGAGGCTCGGGCCGATCTTGTTCTTGCCGGCTTCCGTCGTGTGGCAGAGCGCGCATTTCTTGAACACTTCCTTGCCGGCCGCGGCATCACCCGCCGCATAGGCGGAGCCCGCGGCGACAAGTGTCCCGAGCATGACCGTGACAAAGACCCTTTTCGACATGGTAAGCGTCCTCCTTCGGGGGTGTCCGGGCGGCGATGGCGGCGCGTCGCCTTGGCTGCCATCGCATAACGCCGGCAGCCAGCCCTTTCATCCCGAATTTTGTGCCGTTCCGCAACCGCTCTTTGCATGAGCCGCCGACGGCGCGCGCCGACCGATCGTTCAGCGGAGCGCCTTGTCGCGGTTGTTGGCGTGGTCGAAGCCCTTGGCCGCGGCGAGCCCTTTGACGTCCTTGAGCACGGTGCCGCTCAGATCGGCCTCGGTGAGGTCGGCGCCGGTCAAATCGGCGCCGGTGAGATCGGCGCCCGACAGATCGGCACGAAACAGGATCGTGCCTGTGAGATTGGCGCCGGCGAGCTTGGCAAAGGCCAGCACGGCGCGATTGACATCGGCGCCCGCCAGATCGGCGCCGGTCAGATCAGAGCTGGTGAAGTCGTTGCGCATCTGGCCCATCGGCTGATTCTTGAGATCGACGCCGAGCCGCGCGCCGACGAATTTCGCGCCGCGCATGTCGACGCCGTTGAAGCGGGCGATGATGCGAGCGCCCGACAGGTTGGCACCGGTGAAGCGCGGCGCCTCGCTCGGCGGCGGCGGCGCCATGGTGGTCGACACCACCGGCCCGAAGATGCTGGCATCCGTGAGGTCGGCGCCGCTGAAATCCGCGCGCATGATCCAAGCGAGATCGAGCCGCGCGCCCTTGAGATTGGCGCCGACGAATTTCGCGCCGACGAGCTTGGCGCCGAAGAGATCGCAGCGCGCCAGGTCGGCATGGCTGAAATCGAGCCCGCTCAGGTCGAGCTCGCTCAGATTCTTGCCCGAGAGATCCGCGGCATGCTCGGCCGTGGCCGCCGTCAGCTTGGCGCGCACCTGCTCGACCGTGAGATCGGCGGCCTGCGCCGTCGTCACCGCCCACAGCGTGGCGGCAAGCAGCGTCAGTACTTTCTTAGCGCCGCACATGGGTTGCCTCCTTGCGGCTGCCGGCTCAGGCGCCGGCCGCCATCGCCTGCCAGGTCGCCAGCGCCTGGCGCGTCGCGGCAACATCGTGCACGCGGACGATCTGAACGCCCTGGCTCACGCCGTAGAGCGCGCCGGCGACGGAGCCCGGCATGCGCTCCTTGGGCGCCACGGCGCCGCCGACGCTGCCGATCAGCCCCTTGCGCGACAGGCCCAGCATGACGCCGCAGCCCAAGGCGTGGAACAGCGCGAGACGCGCCATGATCTCGAGATTATGCGCCGAGCGCTTGCCGAAGCCGATGCCGGGATCGACGACGATGCGCGCGCGCGGGATGCCCGCCGCGATACACGCCTCGACGCGCCCGGCGAGGTATTCCAGCACGTCGAGCGAGGCGAGCTTGTAGCTCGGATTGTCCTGCATGGTGCGCGGATCGCCCGGCATGTGCATCAGCACGACCGGCGCCTGCGCCCGCGCGGCAATGCGCAAGCTCTCGGGCTCGCCCGCCATCGCCGACACGTCGTTGATGATGCGCGCGCCGGCAGCCAGCGCCGCCGCCATGACCGGCGCATGGCGCGTGTCGATCGAGACCACGGCGCCCGCGGCGGCCAGCGCGCGGACCACCGGCTCGACGCGGCGCAACTCCTCCTCCGGCGGCACCGGCGTGGCGCCCGGCCGGGTGGACTCGCCGCCGATATCGAGGATGTCGGCGCCTTCGTCGAGCAGCGCGCGGCCATGTCGGATCGCCTGGTCCGCCGCCAGGAAATCGCCGCCGTCGGAGAAGCTGTCGGGCGTGACATTGACGATGCCCATCACCAGCGGCCGTGCCAGCGGCAGCCCGGCCCAAGCCGGCCGCGGCGCGGTGAGCCGCTCGAGCTGCTGGTCGATCCGCTCCGTCAGCCCCGCCCCGCCGCGCGCCGGCCGTTGCCGCAGCGCAGCCACCGGCACCAGCAGCGTAGCGACGCCCTCGTCCGAGCGCCGGCCGAGGATCTCCACCAGGGGAAAGGCCAGCCCGGGGGCGGCGAGCGGGAGCGCCAGGCCGGCCGCGATCGCCGCCTCGGCAGGAGCACCCGACATCAGCCCGGCCGGGCGCAGCCAGATATGCTGCGGCGCGATGTCTGCCAACGCCTGGAGCGGCTCGGCACCGGCCTTGGCGAGGTGATCCGCGGCGGAGCGAGACGCCATGCGAGGTGGTCCTTGATTGGCTGCCGACCGACGATGCCGGTCGTGGCGCTGACGCGACCATCGGGAATCCGCCGCATTCTGTCACCCCGCACCCCGCCCTAGCAACGGCAGCGCGCTGTTTTGGGGCGGGTCGAGACAACGCGCCAAGCCGTTCTTACCGCTTCCCGCGCCCGGCGAAATATGCTGGAGTCGCGGCACGGGAGGAAAATGGCAGAAATCGCCGATCGCGCGGTACGGTCGACGCGTCGCTTGCGAGGCGACTCCGATCCTCGGCCGCAGTTGAAACTGATCGCCGGGGCGCTCGATAGCGCCGTTCCGGGCAGCAGGAACGCGCCCCTGGTCGCGCCGGCCGCCGCGCCGCCGGTGCTGTCGCCATCCAGCGATATCTGCGGCGTGAGCCGCGGCGGCTGGGCCGCCGCCGCCATTCTCTATGGCGTGCTTGCCGCTGCAGTGGCGCTCGCGGCCTGGACGGCGACGCCGCCCGAGCCCTGGCCGGCCACTCCCACCGTATACACGGTCGTGTTCGAAGAGCCGCCTGCGCCGCCGGCGCCCAGCGCCGCGGCGGCGGTGCCGCCGGAGCCGGCGGTCGCCGAGCCGCAACCGGAACCGACCCCGCCGCCACCCGTGGCCGAGTCGACACCACCGCCGCCGGCCGTGGCCCTCGCCGAGCCGACGGCGCAGCCATTGCCCAAACCGCCGCCGGCCAAACCGGTGCCGCCACGGCACCACGCGGCGGCACCACCGCGTCCTGTTGCGCCGGTGCCAAACCAGCCCACACCGAGCCCGCCGGCAGACCAGCAGGTTGCCGCCCTGACCCCGCCGGCGCTACCTGTGGCGCCGATCCTGCCGCCGCAGCCGATCAGCGGCCTCGCCACCAACCGCAAGCCCGACTATCCGATGTCCGCGAAGGAGCGTGGTCAGCAGGGCCGTGTCGTGCTGCGGGTCGAAGTCTCCGCCGCCGGCACGCCGCTTGGCGTCACCGTGCTGTCGAGCAGCGGTTACCCCCTCCTCGACAAGGCGGCGCTGACAGCCGTCGAGCACTGGCATTTCCGGCCAGCGACGCAAGCCGGCATGGCCGTCGCCGGCGCCGCCGACGTGCCGGTCCAGTTCCGACTGGAGGAGTAAGGCGAGCCGGACCGGTCGGCGCGCGCGGTCCCAGCCAAAAACGGACGAGCGCGAATAATCAAGTATAGTTTCCCCAGAACTTTGAGCCCTTCGGAAATCTGTAGGCGTCCGATCTCGACCGTCTTGCACGCTGGCTGTGACGTGGCAGCCTCCGTCTATGATCTCGCCGCAACTGCCGGTTTCGCTACAAAAGCTTCTTCCGGAGCCTGCTGAAGAAGACCTTCAACGACTGAGGCGAAGGCCATATGTGCGAAGTCCTTGGGCTTTCGTCTCTTCCCTCCAATTCGCTGGATTGCTGTCTGCACCGCCGCACCGAGGGCCTGGAGCTGATCGTGCGGGGGTAGGTCCTTCACGTCCGTCCAACGGAGCTGCCCAACGCTCCAAATCTCTTTGCTCTTTGGTCTGTAGCTCGTGTACTCCGCTGAGGACTGAAAGAAGGTGCCCCACAGTTCAAAGTCCGCGATTTCGAAGCAAAACACAAAGCCATCGATCGAGTTGCCGAAGGAGTGTCCTTCCAGTTTTTGAGTCAAATAGCTATCCAGCGCCGGCATGGAAATTTTCCACCGGCCGGCAGCTAACCAGTCGTTGGTGGACCTGGAATTTCCGCGCTCAGAGCCAACGAACAGAACTTCCTTGCCGGAGGTGATCACTGTTCGAAATTTCATCAGCGTGGCCTCAGAACGATCGTACGGACCACGGCATCAGCTCGCCGATCCGGTTGATGGAATGTCCCTCGGGCGATCTTGGCAAGCATAGATAGGCCTCCGGGTTGACGCCGTTGAGCGTTAGTTCTGGGGCCTCCGTCACGCAGTGCGTACGAATTACGTATTATGTCCCCTGAACTCGAGGAGGTAGCCGCAGCGACATGGAGAAAGCGTACCAGCGCGCGCGACAGTATCGCAAGCCTCGGTAGAGGTTGAGAAATCCTCCCAGCGCTGGGTGGCGAAGCGACCTCGCCCGAAAAGCACTTGCAGCGAGCTGCTTGACGCAGGGGAGGCGCCAGCCCACATACGCATATTGTACGCTGCTAGCGTTCATGCAGCGATACACGGAGGAACGGCCGCTCGTGAACCTGAAAATTACGAAACGAACCCGATTTCGGGACACCCGCCGGGCTCTCCGCACCAAGTGGGTGCGGCTGCCGCGCTCAGCCGGCGACGTCGAAGCGGATGCCCTGGGCGAGCGGCAGGTCGCGCGAGTAGTTGATGGTGTTGGTGGCGCGGCGCATATAGGCCTTCCAGGCATCGCTGCCGGCCTCGCGACCGCCGCCGGTCTCCTTCTCGCCGCCGAAGGCGCCGCCGATCTCGGCGCCGGAGGGGCCGATATTGACGTTGACGATGCCGCAGTCGCTGCCGGCGCTCGAGGTGAACTGCTCCCCTCGCGCAGGTCGTTGGTGAAGATCGCCGAGGCGAGCCCTTGCGGCACGGCGTTGTGCAGGCCGATGGCGTCGTCGAGCGCGGCGTAGCGCATGACGTAGAGGATCGGCGCGAAGGTCTCGCGGCAGACGAGATCGCTCTGCTGCGCCATCTCGACCAGCGCCGGGCGGACATAGAAGGCATCGGGCCACAGATTGCCATGCACGCGCTCGCCGCCGGTGATCGTCGCGCCGTCGCGGCGCGCTTCATCGAGGCTCGCCTGCATCGCCTCGAAGGCGCGGCGATCGATGAGCGGCCCGACCAGCGTGCCGGGCTCGAGCGGATTGCCGATGGCGATCTGCGCATAGGCCTGCTTCAGGCGCGGCACCAGCCGGTCGTAGATACCCTCCTGCACGAAGAGCCGGCGCAGCGTGGTGCAGCGCTGGCCCGCGGTGCCGACCGCGGCGAACAGGATGGCGCGGGTGGCGAGATCGAGGTCGGCCGAGGGCGCGACGATCATGCCATTGTTGCCGCCGAGCTCGAGGATGGCGCGGCCGAAGCGTTGCGCCAGGCGCGGCGCCACGGCGCGGCCCATGCCCGTCGAGCCGGTGGCGCTCACCAGCGGCACGCGGCGGTCATCGACCAGCGCCTCGCCGGCTTGCGATTCGCCGATCACGACCGCGGACAGGCCTTTCGGCGCCTCGGGAAGCTCGGCCATGGCGCGCTCAAGCAGCGCCTGACACGCCAGCGCGGTGAGCGGCGTCTTCTCCGAAGGCTTCCACACGATGCTGTCGCCGCAGACCAGCGCGAGCGCGGCGTTCCACGCCCAGACCGCGACCGGAAAATTGAACGCACTAATGATGCCGACCACGCCCAGTGGGTGCCATGTCTCCATCATGCGATGGCCGGGCCGCTCAGTGGCGATGGTCAATCCATAGAGCTGGCGCGACAGGCCGACGGCGAAATCGCAGATGTCGATCATCTCCTGCACTTCGCCGAGGCCTTCCTGCAGGATCTTGCCGGCCTCGATCGAGACGAGACGGCCGAGCTCGGCCTTGTGCGTGCGCAAGGTCTCGCCGAAGCGCCGCACCAGGTCGCCGCGTCGCGGCGCCGGCACGCTGCGCCAGGCGAGGAACGCGGCCTGCGCCGCGCCGATCGTGCGCTCCACATCGCCGCGCGACGCGACGGCCAACCGCGCGAGCTCGGCGCCATTGATCGGCGAGCGCACGATGAGATTGCCCGTTGAAAGCGGCGCTTCGGCGACGCCCAGGCGACGCAGGAGCGCGGCCGTGTCGGCACGGCTCGGCATGGTCGAAGCTGCGGTGGCGCTCATGGCGAACCTCGTCTCGTCGGCGATTGCGGCCAGCATCGGCGACATCATGTTAACCGATGATTACGCCAGCGAGCGGCCGCGATTGCATGAGAAACACCGCGCGACCGTCACGCCCCCACCTCACCCTCCCGCTACGCGGGTCCCTCCCTCTCCGCCCCACTGGGGCGGAGAGGGCCGGGGTGAGGTGGGGCGGCGCACCCTCTGCGGCGTCAGCCAGCCGGCCAGCGGATGAGCGCCGCTTGGCCCTCGGCGGTGAGGGTGTAGACGCCGCGCTCGACGCGGGCGAACCAGCCGTAATAATTGTGCAGCAGGATCTTCGACGCTGCCGGTATCTCGATCCTGAGCTCACGTGTCGGGCGCGGGCCGGCGGCCAGCGCGGTGGCGCAGGCGAGCGCCTGCTGGCGGTAGGCGGTCATGATCGGCTGCCGGGTGCTGCCGCCCTGCGCCGGGTCGCCGCGGCGTCGGTCGTGCTCGTCGACGAGGCGCGAGCGGCGCCGATGGTCGCGGCGCGGCTGCCACGGGCCGGGCTCGACCAGGATGTCGACCCGGCCCTGCTTGGACACGCCGAGCAGGCCGAAGCCCAGCAGGCGGCAGAGCTTGCGCACGCGCGGATCGCTCTCGCGCCCGCGCCCCTTGGCCGAGCAGCGCACGGCGAGCCACACTTCGTCGCAGGCCGGCGC
>Ga0134126_10013155_pt1 | contig 10455 bp, 8 predicted proteins | sample KB31752_FD_96881 | JGI IMG/M metagenome (GOLD analysis project Ga0134126, IMG submission 96881) | Terrestrial soil microbial communities with excess Nitrogen fertilizer from Kellogg Biological Station, Michigan, USA - KB3-175-2 | ecosystem: Environmental > Terrestrial > Soil > Unclassified ...
CGGCCCCGCCCAGGCGCTCCGCCGCCGCGTTCAGCAGGTAAATCGCGGGCGGCTTGTTTTCCCATACCTGCCGGTACAGCTTCTCCCCATGCAGCAAGGCTCGTCCTACCATCGCGTACACGCCCTCGTCGTTCAGCCAGGGCGGCTCGCCGAGGCCGGGAAGACGCCAGAGGGTGCAGAACCCGATCAGTCCCCACGGAGCTAGGCGCTCGGCGAGCCGCCCACCACTCAGGCGACCCACCCGCCGCTCAAGAAGACAACGGTGTTGAAGACCAGGAGGGGAACCGACACGACGCAGGCGAGCAAGAAGCGCTTCCGGGTGCCGGACAGAAAGATGATCAGCGGGAACGCGGTGGCCAGAAACCGAGGCAGGGAGATCAGGGGCGAAGGAGCGCCGTCGAGAAGGGCGGGGGTGCTCAGAACCTCAAGCCAGAACAACCAGAGATAGCACGAATAGCGGAGGGGAAGGGCACGGGTGGCCGGAATGGAAATGGCCAGAAAGATCACGCCCCACAGCGTATCGGTCAAGGCGTGTACATCGGCGCCGCCGAGGGAGGGAAAGTGCGCGAACGGCTGGGTGAAGGCCCCGATCAGGGCCTGCCACGGCCAGGCCCAGCCGCGATGCCAGGAGCGCTGGCTGGCGCTGAAAGCAAATGGCTGGCCAAAGCGGATCCACAAGAAGAGCATGTAGGCCAGAACGCCGGCGGGAATCAGCGCCCCGGCGGCCAGGGCGCCCGGCGCGCGCCGGACGCGGGCCAGGGCATCGCGCGCAAGCGCCTGGGGCTGCCTGGAGATGGTTGGCCCCCCGCGCGCCCACCACGCGACCAGGAATGGTCCCACGAGCAAGATGCCGAGGGGGCGGGCCGCCCCCGCCAGGCCGCCCCAGAGTCCCGCCATCCACCACTGGCGCAGCCGTAGATGGTAACAGCAGCGGAGGAGGCAGAGAAGGAAGAGGCTTTCGCTATAGCCGGCGAAAAAGAACAGGCCGGTGGGAAAGAGGGCCAGCAGCCACACGGCCCGACTGGCCCAGCGCTGACCAAAGTCGAGCACCACCAGTTGATACAGAGTGCAGGCCGCCGCGAAGAAGCAGAGATTGCTCAACACCAGAGCGGCGGCGCCCGACGACCACGGCCAGACGGCCAGAAGTAGATGCAGGGCCAGGGGATAGAGGGGGAAAAAGGCCAGACTGACGTGGTTATGCAGATCCGGAGCCGCGCTATAGCCGTTGGTCGCCACCCGGAGATACCAGAGCGCATCCCAGCGATCCCAATAGCCCGCGAGAGTCTCGCTCACCGGCACGGTGGCGCCCGGCACCGATCGGAGACCGTTGAGCGCCATGACCACGGCGGTAACGAGCAGAAGCAGGATCCGGCTGACCGCGAAGGGAACCAGCGTCTCGCGCATGGCGAGCGCCGGATGAATCGCGCGCTCCAGGGCGGTGGTTTGGGCAGCCGACCTCGTGGTGGATTGCGCGACGATCGCCAAAGGCTGCCCCCGGTTCATCTGGCGTTCATATAGTGGCCCTCTCTGAAGATAGCGGTGGGTGCGTAATGCGTCAAAAGGTTTCGGTACGCCTCGCCTTTGGGGACGGGATGCCTTTAGGAGCGCGGGTCGCCAGGCCCGCCCGCGCGGCCATCCGCCGGTCGCGGGCGTGCTACCCGAATGGAGATCCGTCGCTGAACCAAGCGGGCCTGGCGACCCGCGCTCCTAAAAGCGTACGCACCAATTCGCGGATGCGATGGCCGCGAAGCCTTTCCATGCCCTGGACTACTCTCAGCCTCGCCGCCTACACTGGGGAGGAAGGTTAGGCGGAGGAGGGAGACAACCAAATCAATGGACGAACCGTATCTGGTGCTGGCCGATGGAGCGGTGTTTCCCGGACGGAGCTTCGGGGCGCCGGTGGAGTGCGAGGGCGAGGTGGTATTCACCACGGGAATGGTCGGCTACCCCGAGAGCCTGACCGATCCTTCCTATCGGGGCCAGATTCTCGTCTTCACCTACCCCCTGATTGGCAACTACGGCATTCCCGAGTTGGACCTGGAGAACGGTATCCCCACCCGTTTTGAATCGAGCGCCATTCAGGTCCGCGGCCTGGTGGTGGCCCGCTACTGCGCGGGGCCAAGTCACCACGAGTCGGCGGGCAGCCTGGGCGACTGGCTGGCCGCCGCGAACGTTCCCGGCATCGAGGGGGTGGACACGCGCGCCCTCACCCAACATCTGCGTGCCGAGGGGGTGGTGCAGGGGCGAATCGTCCATGCCGCGAACGTCACCGCCGCGCGCGCCCGCGCTACTGGCGGGCACTTACCGCCGGACATTCTCGCCGAGGTGTCGGTGAGCGCGCCCCGCGTCCTCTATCCCGAGGCCGGACGGACCGGTCCCACGGTGGCCGTACTGGACTGCGGGGTGAAGAATAATATTCTGCGCGCCTTGCTGGCCCGCGGCGCCACCGTGGTGCAGCTTCCCTGGGACGCCGAGCCCGAGGCCGGGGGGAAGCCGATCGATGGGGTGCTGATCTCCAACGGACCCGGTGATCCCAAGGATGCCGGCCCCACGGTGGCCACCGTCCGCCGTCTCCTCGAACGCGAGGTACCCACCTTTGGCATTTGCTATGGGAATCAGATCCTGGCCCTGGCGGCGGGAGCCGAAACCTATAAGCTGAAATGGGGTCATCGGGGCCAGAACCAGCCTTGCCTGGATCTCGACTCGGGCCGTTGCTACATCACCAGCCAGAACCATGGCTACTCCGTGAACGAGGACACCTTGCCGAGCGGCTGGGAACCCTGGTTCCGCAATGCGAACGACCACACGAACGAGGGGATTCGCCATCGCGAGAAGCCGTTCAGCGCCGTGCAATTCCATCCCGAGGCCCATCCAGGCCCCGAGGACATGGGATTTTTGATCGACGATTTTCTCGCTTCGCTCGGGCGGTAGTCCGCAGCCTCCGGCTGCGGCCGGCTGTTGAGGGGCGCGGGTCTCCAGGCCCGCTTTCGCGCGGCCATCCGCCGATCATAAACGGACTACCTTGATGGCGATCCGCCATGGAACCAAGCGGGCCTGGAGACCCGCGCCCCTACATAACTTGTCGCTCCAACCGACCTCAGCCGGAGGCCCCAGCACGTCGCAGGTAGAGGACGATGTCGTCTTCCTTCCCTACTAATCGCCAGGCGGGGTCATGCTCGATGGCCGCGATCGCTGCCTGGCGCTTGGCTTCGGTGGGGGACTGCTCCCTGAGGTCGAACAGGAGCGCCTGAGCCGACTGGTACCCGGTGAAGAAGTGAGTGACCCAGACGCGCTCGGTCAGATGGGCGCCCATCTGATTATCCACGGCCAGGGAATCGCCGGCCGGGACCAGGGCGGCCAGGTGGGCCATGGCCCGCTCGTGCGGCCCCCAGGTGTACTGGGAACTGGCCCACTGGCGTTCCCCCGGCAGCGGGCCGACCAGCCAGCCGCTCCCCACCACCAGGATCAAGACCAAGACCGCCGCGGGCAGCCGAGCCCGCGGGCGGATCCTCAGCAGGCCAAACACCGTGCCCGCGAACAGCAGCGGCAACATTGGCGCCGCGTAATGATAATGGTAATCGTATTGCAGGGGATAACTGCTCAGGATGGTGTAGAGCGTGGTGGGCACGATGAGGAGCACCGACCACCCACCAATCAGCGGCAGTCCCAGGAGCGGCGCCATGAGGAGGGCGAAGTATTCCACCTTGGTCAGGCTCAGGAAATGGCCCAGGTAGGCCAGATTCAGGCGCCCGTGCTCGATCAGGCCGCCTTGGTAGCGGCTGATGAAGAGATAGGGTCCGCCGCGGATATGGGGCACGGCTACATAGACCACTGCCACGATCCAGCCCAATCCCAGGATGATCAGCCCGGCGCCCAGTTGTCTTTTCCCCTGGCTCAAGGCGGCGAAGGCGCCAAAAGCCGCGACAATCAGGCCGATTTCCTCTTTGAACAGCAAGGCGCCGCAGAGCAGCGCCACGGCGGCCCTGGGCCGATCGGCATCCAGCCGCTCTACCGCCCAGGCCAGGAGTGGGACCGCCATGGCGATCTCGTGGAAATCAAAAAGGTTCGCGTAGGACAACGAGGGCATGGCCAGATAGGCGACCGCGAGGAGGAGGGCGATCCGCTCATCGCCTAGGCGCCGGGCCGCTAGCACGAAGATCGGCACCGCCCCCAGGGCAAGAGCCAGGGTCTGCGTCGCCAGGAGCGTGTAGACGGAAGGCGCCGCCCAGTAGATGGGGGCCAATACCGCCAATCCAGGACTGAAGTGCTGGCCCAGGAAGTTATGAGAGGTTTGCACATAGGGATCAAGGGTGTCCCAGAACCAACGGCCGTGGGCCGTGTTCCAGATCACCTGATCGAAGATACCCAGATCGATCAAGGAGGAGTGATAGGTGGCATGTTTGAGGACGCTAAGGGTGCCAAGCAGTCCGGCATAGAGAACCAGGGCCACCGCCAAAAGAGAGCGGCAGCGAACCGGAGCCGCGTCATCTGATCTGCCGTGCCGCACCCTGAGGATCATAGCCAACCGGCATCTCCAGGGCAAACGGCGCCTTGGCAGGAGATGCGGTTTAGGGGCGCCGGTCTCCAGACCCGCCTTCGCGGCCAATTGCCGGCACTCTCCATCGTGCTATCCTGATGACGATCCGCCGCCGCACGAAGCGGGTCTGGAGACCGGCGCCCCTAATGAGCGTTCTGTATCCTATGATCTAGAGAAGGGGCCGCGCGAGGCGCGAGATCGAGAAGTGAGGGCACACGCGATGGACTGGTATCCACTAAAGCTGACCGCGCACGTTCGCGCCTATGCCTTCGGCGAACGCTTGATTCCGGGACGGTTGGGGAAGCCTGATCTCCCCGCCGGGGTAGTGGCTGAAACCTGGGAGATCAGCGACTACCGGGAAACCACCGGCATGGTGCGGAACGGCGCCATGGCCGGCCAAACCTTGCACCACCTCGTGGAGCTGTACCCGGAGGAACTGGTAGGCAGGGGTTGGCACGGGCCGCACTTCCCGCTTCTGGCGAAGTTCCTTGATGCCTCGCACATGCTGCCCGTCCACTTGCATGCCGACGATAAGACCGCGCGCCGCCTGCACGGGGCGCCCAACGGGAAGTCCGAAGCCTGGCATATTCTCTGGGCCGCTCCCGGCGCCACCATCCTGGCCGGCGTGAAGCCAGGACTGACGCGGGCCGATTTGTTCGCCGCCTACAAGGCCGAGGACTATGATTCCGTGATGTACCGTTACCCCATCCAGGCGGGTGACACCGTGTACGTGCCCGGCGGGGTCATCCACTCCTTTGGCCCCGACACACTGATCTTTGAAATCCAGCAGACCTCGGATCTGGTCCAATCGGTGATGCCCGGCGACCTCTATGGCCATCGCTACCCCGAGTCCGAGTGGGACGCCCGGATCAACGCCGCCCTGGATGAGTTGCGAACCGACTATGTGCCGCGCCCCCAGGCGGGCCTCACCTTGCCCGCCCACGGAGCCAACCGCTACCTCCTTGGCTGCGCCGGCCCCTATTTCGCGCTCGAACGATGGACGCTTCAGGAGCCGCATCGGGAACGACTGGATGGCCGGCGCTGCTTGACCGTGAGCAACGTCGGCGATCCCCTTACCCTTGCGTACGCAGGCGGCTCGGAGACCATGGCGCGCGGCGAATCATGCCTGCTCCCGGCGGCGCTGGATGAGATAGAGTTTGTTCCCAGCGGCGGCGGCACGTCCAGCCTTATCGTCTGCTACGTGCCCGACCTGACCCGCGACATCAGGGAGCGGCTGTTGGCGGCGGGCCACTCGGCCGAGGCGATTTCCGCCCTGGGCGAGCTTGGCTGACGCCTCCCTCTAGAGAAGAATCAAGCCAGGTATACGACTGAAATGCTTCTTGTTTCTCGTCGCCAGCGTCAACGTATGTTGCATGGCCGTGGCAGCAATCAGGAGGTCGGCGTCGGGAATGAGGTTGCCGCCTTGACGGAGCTGCCCACGGGTCCGAGCAAACACCTGCATAGTCCGGCGGCTCAGCGGCAGGATCGTAACTGCTTGCAGGAACCGACGAAACCCTTGCGCCGCGGCTGTCGGATTGAGCGAGTAGTAGATGCCTTCGTAGATTTCACCGTAGGAGATGATGCTGATATGGAGGGCGCCTGAGGAAGGAAGAGCGCTGATCAGCTGCGTCGCTGTTGTGTTGCCGTTGAGCCAATCCGCAATCCAGTCACTGTCAATCAGGTAGCTCATACCTTGATGGGCGGCCGAGAGGATATGCGCCGGCTCTCGTAGATATCCTGCTTCAGCTTCTCGGTATCAACTATCCCCTCCCAACTTCCAGCAGAGGAGAGGAATGCCTGGATATCGGCCTCGGATGATTTGGTGGTTCGTCGGGGTTGGGGTGCTCGTTTGGCCGGCATGAGCACCGCCACCGTTTCGTGGTTGCGCTGCAAGGCAACCGGCCGATTGGTGGCGCGCACCTCGTCGGTGAGGCGTGCCAACTCGGGCATATTGGTGATATCTATGGGCTGCATCTCGGTTGCCATAGGTGTTACCGTCCTTTCCGATGGTATCCCATTCTAGGTCGGGAAGGGCAGCGCGATCTTGTCGTGGCTCACGATCCCCTCGGCGAAACGACCCAGTCGGATCTCGTCGCGCGGCAAATCGCTGACCGCCCCGGTATCCACCAACTCCGCCATCTTCATACCGAGGGCCGGGCCCCACATCATCCCGTGACCGCCGGCGGCCAGGGCATAGAAGCCGGGACGTGGTTGGTCGATGATCGGCAGATGATCCGGGGTGAAGTCGATAGAACCGGCCCAGGATCGGCAGATGGGCTGGCCCTTGATCGCCGGCAACGTGGCCTCCCAGTGGGGCCGCACGCTGTCGTAATAGGGCCAATCAAAGGCGATCTGAAAGCGTTCCGAAGGGTCGGGTTGCTCGTTCGGATTGCTCAACCCGAGCAACACGCCTTGCTCCTCCGGGCGGAAGTAATAGCCCTGACTGAGGGCGAAGAACATCGGGAAGCGGAGAGGCAGGCCGCCGGATGTCTGGGGGAAGGTAACGATTTCGTGCCGGGCGGCGGAAACCGGCACCTCGATATCCAGCATAGCCCCGATCCGTTTGGCGCCCCGCGGCCCCGCCGCATCCACCACCTTTTCCGTCTCGAAGACGCCCCGCGGGGTGGTAATCGTGTAGTGGCCGCCGGTCACCTCCAAGCGCTCTACCGGGCACATCTCGAACGCGGTCACCGCTCCGGTGCCCAGGGCGCCCATGGTGATGTTGCGGGCCACGATGGGAGGATGGACGTAGCCGTCATTTTCGGTGTAGGTGCCGCCAAGATAGCCGTCCCAGTTGAGGTAGGGGAAGCGCCGCCGGCCCTCCTGGGCATCCACCCACTCGTTCTCGACTCCGCAGCTCCGGCGCAGTTCCACCAGTTCGAGGAAGGCGGCCTTTTCGGCGGCCGTCTCGGCCAGCACATAGTACCCGGTCTCGGTAAAGCCGCTGTCGAGGCCGATTTCGACCCCAAGTCGGATATAGAGATCACGGGCCCATTTGCCCAGCTTGACCGCCGTCTCCGAGCCGCCCTGCTGGCGCACGACCCCCGCCGATCGGGTCGTGGCGCCGAATCCGAGCCAGTAGCGCTCCAGGACCGCGATGTTCCGGACGCCCCGCTTGGCAAGCTGGTGCGCGGTCCAGAGGCCGAGGTTCCCACCGCCGATCACCACCACGTCGAAGGATGCCATCCCCGTTCTCCCTTGTCGCGTCATTGCGATCTTCACCTGATCGTCATCAAAGGTCAGGGTAGCCGGGCGGAGCGCGGGGAGGCAACCGTTAGGCTGTATTAGGGCGCACCTGGAAATTGTGATCTACGATGTAGCCCGAGTTTTGCCGCATACCCCCGTCTGGGAGCGCGAGCATCTTGCTCGCACTGGCGCGCCAGCGCCAGGGACGACGTACCTGCTTGCCGGAGCCGCCAGGCGCAACGATACGACACCGTCCCGAAACCCCAACGGGGGGCGAGCAAGATGCTCGCGCTCCCAGGTAGGGGCAGCCCGTCACATTTTCCAGGTACGCCCCCTCAGAGGTTCTCGATCTTCACCGGCTCGATCGGATCGGCGGGCGTAAAGCCGAACACGCGGGCATAGAAGTAAAACTCAGCCTCCAGGGTACGGATAATATTCTCGGCCCGGCGGAAGCCGTGCTGCTCCCCGGCGTACGGGATGTAGGCAACCGGGATGCCCTTGGCCCGCACGGCCTCGAACATGCTCTCCGCCTGATCCGGCGGCACGACCTTATCCTCCAGGCCCTGGAACAGGATCAGCGGACAGGAAATGCGATCGGCGAAGTGAATGGGGGATCGCTGATAGTAGAGGTCGCGCTGTTCGGGATACGGGCCGATCATCCGGTCGAGGTAGCGCGACTCGAACTTGTGCGTGTCCTTGGCCAGGGCCTCGACATCGCTCACCCCGAAGTAACTGGCCCCAGCCTTGAAGGTATCGCGGAAGGTGAGGGCGCACAGCGTGGTGTAGCCGCCGGCGCTCCCCCCATCGATTACCATGCGATCGCCATCCACTATCCCCTTGCGCGCCAGGTACAGGGGCGCGTTCGCGCAGTCATCCACGTCCACCACGCCCCACTCCCCGTTCAACCGCTGGCGGTACGGACGGCCATAGCCGGTACTCCCGCCATAATTTACGTCAAGTACGGCGAACCCGCGGCTGGTCCAATACTGGGTATCAAGGCTGAACGCGGCGTCGGTGGCTCCGGTGGGGCCGCCATGCGAGTGGACCAGGACGGGCGGCCGCTCGCCTTCGGGGGCCTGGAAATCGCGGTTGGTGGGAAGATAGAGAATGGCATGAGCGGTACGACCATGCTCGGTGGGAAACTCCACCGCTTCCGGGACCGAGAGATAGCCCGTGTCGACCGGAATCTCCTGGGAGACCCGCACCACATCGACCGCGCCGGAAGCCAGATCAACGCGGATGATCGCCGAAGGCGCGGTAGCTGACGCGGCGATACAGAGGGCGTGGGTGGCTGTCGCCTGGACGTCCGCGAAAACGTCATAGGTAGTTGCCAACGGGGTGAGCGAGCCCGTCGCCAGATCCAGCAAGGCCAGAGACTCCTTGCCTCGGCTGGTAGAGGAGCAGACGACTTGCCCCTGCCCGGCGAAGGCGTAGGTAGACATGCAGAATACCCATTGGGGCAGACCAAATTCGGCCTCCATGGGACAGATCGGGACCGCCTGGCCGTCCTCCAGACGATAGAGATTCCACCAATCGGTGCGGTCGGAGACGAAATACAACACCCCGTCGGGCGACCACCGGGGCTGGAAGATCGACTCCTCGGCCCCGCCCGCCACCAGCCGAGATCCGGTCAGCGAACCATCGTCGCCCACGGTCGCGAGCCACAGCTCGGTACCGTCCCAGGGCATGTTGGGATGATTCCAGGTGAGCCAGGCCAGCCGCGTCCCGTCGGGGCTCAGGACCGGATTGCTGTAGAAGTCGTTGCCGCTGACCAGCACCCGCTCATCATCGCCGTTCATGGCCATGCTGACCACGGTGTTCACTGCCTCGCGGCCCTCCACCGTATGATCCTCGCGAATGAGGATCAGCCGTCCCCGTCGAGGGTCCGGCGCCGCCTCCGCGTAGCGCATGCCCTCGATCCGGCTGATCGCTTCCGGCGCCCCTCCGATTGCTTGGCGGTAGAGCCGCTGATCGGCGAAGTTCGAGAAATAGACCACGCCGTCGTGGACCAGGTGCGCGCCGCCGCCGTATTCATGCACGCGCGTCCGGGCATTGAAGGGAGCGGGTGTGATATCCTGCCGCTCTCCCGCCGCCGTCCGTCGCACCACGACTACCCGGCCGCCATCAGCCGGTCGCAGCTCGGACCAATAGAGATCGGGGCCGTCGGCACACACCGCGTGGAGAGCTACCGCGCCCGCGACGGTCATGGCGGCGCTGATCGGTGATTCCCACTCGCCGTAGGGGGCAATGCGTGGCTGCGCCATCCTTGTCGTCTCCTTCAGCACTGAAGCATGCCGACCATGAGTACCACGCGCACGCGGAGGGCCGGTTCCTGAAGGGTACAGCCAGGAGTTGCCGCGCGCCAACCAGCCTCTATCCTCCGGGCGTACCAGGAAAGGGTGATCTACAATGTAGTCTGGAGTTGTGGCGCCCACCCCCGCCTGGGAGCGTGGAACCGCCTGGGAGCGCGAGCATCCACCTGGGAGCGCGAGCATCCACCTGGGAGCGCGAGCCTCTTGCTCGCACTGGCGCGCCAGCGCCAGGGACGACCTAGCTGCTTGCCAGGGTAGCCAAGCACCCGGTCGTGAGCGCGGGTCGGATGCGCCAACGGGGCGAGCAAGATGCTCGCGCTCCCAGGACGGGGCACGCCGACGGGGCGAGCAAGACGCTCGCGCTCCCAGGCGGTGGCTCGGACGAGGGCGAGCGAGACGCTCGCGCTCCCAGGCGGGTGC
>Ga0134126_10013157_pt1 | contig 10455 bp, 9 predicted proteins | sample KB31752_FD_96881 | JGI IMG/M metagenome (GOLD analysis project Ga0134126, IMG submission 96881) | Terrestrial soil microbial communities with excess Nitrogen fertilizer from Kellogg Biological Station, Michigan, USA - KB3-175-2 | ecosystem: Environmental > Terrestrial > Soil > Unclassified ...
AAAACAGGAAAATCACCGCCACCACCACCGCCAGCGTGATGGCAATGGTCACCATCACCTCGTGAATGGACTTCTGGATGTAGGTGCTGCCGTCGTAGGGGATCGCCGCCTGGATGCCGGGGGGCAGCGAATGGGTCAACTCGGCATAGGCCTGGTGCACGCCCTTGGCGACGGTCAGGCTGTTGGCGCCAGGCGTGGGGAACACGCCGACGAACACCGCCGGCGTGCCGTTGTAGAACACCGATTGATCGTAGTTTTCCGCCCCCAACGCCACCCGTGCCACGTCGGCCAGCCGCACCAGCGTCCCGCCGCGGTTGGCCACCACCATGCGGCCGAACTGCGCGGCATCGTTGAGGGAGGTCTCCGCGGTGATGGTTCGGGTGATGTACCGGGATTTGGTCTGCCCCACGGCGCTGACGTAATTATTGTTGGCCAGGGCCGCCGACACCTGCGCCGGCGTGATGTCATAGGCGGCCAGCCTGTTGGGATCGAGCCAGGCGCGCAAGACGAAGCTGTTGCCGGTCGGCCCCGTGCCGGCGGGAACGATCTGCGCCTGCCCGACGCCGGGCTCGCCCTGGATCTTCGGCTGCGCCACCCGCAGCACGTAATCGTTGACCTGCTGCTGGTTGAGGGTCTTGCTGTAGAAGGCCAGATACATGAGCGCGGTCGTGTCGCCCACCGTCTCGTTGATCACCGGGGGTTGGGTGCCCGTGGGCAGCTGGTTCTGGACCTGCTGCACCTTGGCCAGGATCTGCGCCACCGCCGCGTTGGGATCGTAGTTGAGCTTCATGTACACCGTGATGGTGGACGTGCCTTCGGCGCTCGAGGAGGTCAGGTAATCGATGCCGGGGGCCGAAGCGACGGACTGCTCCAGTGGCGAGGTGACGAAACCCTGCACGGTGTGGGGATCCGCGCCCGGATAGGCGGTGATCACGGTGATCAGCGTACTGGTCACCTGCGGATACTCCTCGACGGTCATTCCCATCCACGCCCGCACGCCCAGCAGCAGGATCACGAGGTTGAGCGCCGTCGCAAGAACCGGGCGGCGGACGAAGATGTCGGTGAATCGCATGCCGCCCTCCGCTTCAGTCGCCGGCCGGGGCGTCGTGGATCGTCACCGGCATCCCGCTGTGCAGCTTGACCTGCCCCGCGGTCACCACCGTCTCTCCTGCCTTCAGTCCCGAGATGATTTCGGTCACGCCGCCGCGCGTTGCGCCCGCGCGCACCGGCGTGGCAACGGCGATCGGCGCTTCGCTCTTCCCGGCACTGCTCTGGACCACGTACACGTAATCGCCGAAGGTGTTGTAAGTAAGGGCCACGGATGGCACCACCAGCACGCTGCGCGGCTTGCCCGCGAGCAGCAGGGCCTCCCCGAACATACCGGGCCTGAGGAGATTCCCGGGGTTGGGAATGATGGCTTCCACGGTGACGTTGCGGGTACCGGGATCGACCCTGGAGCTCAGGGCGGCCACCCGGGCAAGAAACTGCTTGCCGGGGTAGGCGTTGACGGTGAACTGCACCTCCTGCCCCTTGTGCACCAGCGCGAATTCATCCTGTGGCACCGTGAATTCGGCGCGCAGGGGATCCCAGACATTGAGCGTGGCTATCGGGGTGCCGGGCGTCAGATACTGACCCAGGCTGACTTCGCGTACGCCGATCCACCCCGAGAACGGCGCGCTGAGCGCCAGCTTGGCGAGCGTGGCTTTGTCGTTGGCCACCGCCGCATTCGCGCTCGCGTAGGCGGATTGGGCGCTGTCGAGGGTCCCCTGACTGGTGGCGTTCGCCTTCAACAGGCCTTCGGCGCGCCGGTAATTGATTTGCGCGAGCCTGGCCGCGGCTTCATCGCTCTCGAGCTGCGCACGCTGGTTGGAGTCGTCGATCTGGATCAGGCGCTGGCCTTTGCGCACGTACTCGCCGGATTGAAAGTAGATGCCCGTTACCTGGCCGGAGAGCTGGGGTGTGAGCTCGACGCCATCCACCGCCACGAGGTTGGCGACGGCGTGGATCTCCTCTTGCCAGGTCGCGGCAGTCACCGGCGAGGTCGACACGCTCACCGACGGCGCCCCGTGGTGCGCCGAAGCGGCATGGGTCCGGTGGCCCAGCCACGCTTTGACACCGAACAGGCACGCGAGCAGGACGGCCACCACCACGGCGGTGCGCAGCGGAAATTTCTTCTCGGACCGGATCATTTGCGGGATTCCTGTTGGCTGCCAGGGCGCGGGCTGGGAGCGGCTGTAACCTGATCGCCGCCGCCCAGCGCTACGTCCAACGCCGCGGTGTCGGCGAGCTGGCGTGTCTCGGCCTGGATGTAGGCAATGCGCGCAGTGTCGTACTGAATTTCGCTGGTGAGCAGACCGAGATAGTCCACCGCGCCGCTCCGATACTGGGTACGGACCAGGGCGAATGCGCGGCTGGCGTCCTGCTGGGCACGCTTCTGCGCGGCAGCCGCAACCGCGTCGTGCTGCATCGCACGCAATGCGTCCGCCACATTGCTGAAGGCGTTGAGCACCGTCGAGCGATAATCGGCGAATACCGCCTCATAGGCCTGCTCGGCCGCGTGCTTCTGCGCCTCCAGGGTGCCGCCTTCGAACAACGGCAGCACCAGCGGTGCCGCCAGGGCCCACACGCGACCCGCGGGATCGAACAGGTTGCTCCAGGAGTTGCTCTGGCTGCCGAAGTACCCCGTGAGCTGCAACGAGGGATACATGCGCGCCACCTGCTCGCCCACCGCGGCGTTGGCGGCGCGCAACTGCGCCTCGGCCGCGCGGATGTCGGGCCGCTGACGCACCAGGAGCGAAGGCAGACTCACGGGAACCCGGCTGGGTAGCCGCAGTTGCGCCAGCCGCGGGGTCGCGAAGGTGTGCGCCTCAGCCGGAAATTTCCCGAGATAAACCGCCAACAGATGGCGCGCCTGGTCGCGTGCCTGTTCCAACGTCGACAGCGCCGCGCGGCTGCTCTCGAGCTGGACCGCCTGAGTCAGCACCGAAAGCTCCGAATCGGCGCCGAGCGCATAGCGCTTGCGCGTCAGCCCGAGGAGTTGCGCCTGATTGCCGATGTCGTTCTGCTCGGCGGCAATCTCCTCATCCAGAGCCGCGAGGCTCAAAGCGGTATTCACCACATTGCCGGCGAGAGTCAGACGGGCCGCCTGCAGTTGATCGGCGGCGACGTCGACCCGAGCCTGCTCGTCACGAGAGACCAGACGGTTCAGGCCGAAGACGTCCGGATCGTAGCTGACGGATACCTGGCCGGTGTAGAGATTGAAGAGTGGCGGCTTGAACACGCCGCCGTTGCTCGCAGCGGATTGTTTCAGCCGTTCGGCGCTCAGGCCGAGCGACACCTGCGGGTAAAAGATGCCTTGCGCGGCCTTCATGTCGTAGCGCGCTTCTTCGAGCGTCGCCTCGGCGGCATCCAGCCCAGGGTTGCGGGCGAGCGCAGCTTCCACCAGCTCGCTCAGCGCCGGGGATCCAAAATCCCGCCACCACCTCGGATTCACAGCGGCGCCATATTCGAGTGTCTGGACCGCGGCGGCAGCCGGCGCGGGGGAAATCTTCGCCGCCAGGGGAACGGAGGTATACGTGGTGACCGGCGGGGGCGCCGGGGCCTGATACCTCGGCCCCACGGCACACCCGGAAATCATGGCTGCCGCCGCGACGGCGAGCGTGCGGGCGCGGAAAGGGAGGGTGGATGCAGTCTGTTTCCGGCGCATCGCTTTCAATCCCTTCCACCGAAGCTTTCGGACCTCAGACCGCCGCCCCCATGGCCGATGGATCTGCGTTCCTTGGCGGGCATGCCGAGGGCCGCCGCCGCCTCAAATTCCCGCCGGAGCGCGGATAAGGCGCTCCGGATGGCTCCCCGTTCGTCGTCACTGAAAGGCGCGACGACTGCTGCAAGCCGCATCACCGTAGCGCGCCGTGCGGCGGCGACCGTGCGGTCGCCGCGCGCGCTGATCGAGAGCGCGACTACCCGTCGGTTTCCCGCAGGTATTCGGCGGCTCACGAGTTTCTTGCGCACCAACCCCCCCACCAGCCGGGAGGTCGCCGGCAGGGACAGGCCAAGCCAGTCGGACACCGCCGAAAGGGTGGTTCCGGAATGGCTGTGGATGAAGGCCAGAGTGCGGAATTGCGGTACCGACAGGTCACTCCCCCGGTGGCGGCGCATCTGCGCACGGATAAACCGGATCGCAGCGGGTACTGCCTCCAGGATTTCCGCGGCACAGTCGGTAGGGCTGCAGGCGCGTACAGTTGCAGCATGCAACCTTTGCATATTGCCATAGTGTGACGAGAGCACGACGCCGGTCAAGTGCGGCCGTGGCCAGCCCCGAGCTCGTCTCTCAGGGCGCCTCTTCAACCCCTGGCGTCGGGTAGGGGCTCGATTCGGCCAAGCAGGAATACGAAAGCCGCGATGCCGGCGAGGAGTGCCGCGCCGGCCACGAGGAACGTGGCCGTGAACGAGTGGGTGGCGCCGACGACATAGCCGGTAACGATCGGCGCGACGACGCCCATCATGTTATTGGAGAAGTTCATGATCGCACCCACGGTACCGGCGCCTGCCTTGGGGGCGATGAGGGATGGCAGGGACCAGGCGACCGCGCCGGCGACCGCGAGGCCCGTGAGCGCGATGGAAATCCAGATCAGCGCAATGAGCGGTCGGGTGGTGGTCGTCGCCCCGAGCACTGCGAGAGCCACACACATTCCGAGCACCAGCGCGGTTTTGCGGACTCGGGTCTCGTCGTGGCCCTTACCGACCAGGAAGTCGACCAGCCAGCCGGCCACCACCAGGTCCGCCACCGAGGCACAGGCCCAAGGAATGGCCGCAAACCCCGAGGACGCCAGGATGCTTCGGTGCAGCGTTCTCACGAGATAGTCCGGCAACCAGGTGAGGAAGAGATAGAAGCTGTACCCGTATCCCCCGAACCCAATCGCCAGGCCCCACACCTTACGCCTGCGCAGCAGATACCACAGCATGCCGACGGCGCCATCGGTGGGCAGCCCCTCGGGGGTAGCACCATGGCTGGTGAGATACGCGCGCTCCACGGAAGTCAGCCGCGGATGGCGGCTCGGATCGCGGTACATGGCGTAGAAAACGACGAAATACGCGAAGCTGAGCGCCGCCACCACCCCGAAGCCCCAGCGCCAGCCCAGGCGCACCACCGCGAATGCGACCAGCGGCACGCCGATGACGTTGGAAAATTTCGCGCCGACGTCGTAGAGCGAGGTCGACAGCGCTCGCTCGTGCCGCGGAAACCAGTAGCCCGTCGCCTTGGAGCTCGCCGGGAAGCTCGGTGCCTCGGCCACGCCCAGCAACAGCCGGGCGAGAAAGATTCCGACGAATCCGCTCGCGCAGGCGGTAATGGCGGAGGCCACGCTCCATAGGAACGCGCTCCAACGACCCACCCGCGTCACCCCGAAGCGATCGAGAATGAGACCGGCAGGAATCTGCAACAGCGCGTAGCTCCAGAAGAATGCGCTGAAAAGGAGTCCCGTCTGCACCGGAGTCAGACTGAAAGTATGCTCGAGCTGCGGTCCGGCGACGGAGATGCTGATGCGATCGAAGTAGTTGATCAGCACGCCGGCACCGAGCAGGCCGCTGATGCGCCAGCGCAGGCGGGGTATGGATCGGGGAGCCACTACGAGCGCGCCATCAACTCTATCCGGTTGCCGAAGGGATCGCGGACGAATGCACGCCGCATCGCCTCGATCAGTTCCGGGTCGGTCGCGTGAAAGCCCCTTTCCCGGCAGCGGGTGAGCAGCCCGTCGAGGTCGTCGACCAGGAGTCCGGGATGAGCCTTGGCGGAGGGCCGGAAGTCCTGCTCAACTCCAAGATGGATCTTCACCGGACCGGCTTCGAACCAGCAGCCGCCGCGGGCCGCCAGCTCCGGCGGCTTGGGCTTCTCGGGGAGCTCCAGCACCTCGCAGTAGAATGCGCGCGCCCGGTCCTCTCCCCCAGCGGGCATCGCGAGCTGCACGTGATCGAGCGCGATGATGGCCATGATATCCCCCTTTTGCTTCCGCGATTGGAAACCCCGTTCCAGATCACTATCTATGCACCCGCTCGAGCCGGCCTCAGAGCGTTTCCCCATCAGCCGCGTCAGGTCGCGGTCGGCTCGGCAACCTGCGAATTCACCCGCGTGCCCCGAGTGGCGCGCTCGGTCAAGAGGAGCGCAACCACGGCGAGCACGGCCGCCAGCATGAAGGCCGCGCCGGGAAGATGGCGAGTCGGGGCGTGCTGACCAATGAAGAGGGCGAACAGGTTGGCGAAGAGTGCCGGCCCGACGATACCGGCCATGCTCTGCAGGCCGGAGAGCGCGCCTTGCAGACGCCCCTGCTCGCCGGGGTCGACCTGGTGCGTCATCATGGATTGCGCGGGCGGTCCCGCGAGTCCCCCCAGGCACAGGAATGGAATGCCAGCCAGGAACATCCACGCTTGCGGGGCAAGTCCAAACGCCAGGTAACCAACGATCAGCAACGCCACACCGGTCAACATCATGCGCCGCTCGCCCAGCCACGGCATCCAGCGCCTGACCAGCACGGCCTGCACCACACCGGTGCAGAGGCCGACCACCCCCAGGCTGTAGCCGACGATCTGCGGTCCCCAGCCGTAGCGAAAATCGGTGTATAGCACGTACGTCGAATTGAGGGCGAACTGGGCCAGTGCCAGCAGGAAGAACACCGTGGCCAGCGAGAACACCTGCGGATATCGCCGCAGCAGGATCAGGGACCCGAGCGGATTGGCCTGTCGCCAGTTGATACGGATGCTGCGGCGTTCCTTCGGATGGGATTCCGGCAGCACGAAGAAGCCGTAGCCAAAATTCAGCAGCGAGAGTCCGGCCGCGACCCAGAATGGCAAGCGAATCCACTGATGCCCCAGGAAGCCGCCCAGCGCCGGGCCCACGATGAAGCCGAGCGCGAATGCCCCGCCGAGCGTGCCGAATGCGGCAGCGCGCTTCTCGCGCGGTGTGATGTCGGCGATGTAGGCGTTCGCCGTGCTGAAGCTGGCTGCGCAAGCGCCCGATATCGCCCGGCCAACGAAGAGCAGCCATAGCACCGGCGCCAGCGCCATGACGACGAAGTCGACGCCCAGGCCCAGGCTCGAAATGAGAATGACGGTACGCCGGCCGAAGCGGTCCGAGAGCGCGCCCTGGATGGGCGAACAGACGAACTGCGTCAGCATGAACAGCGTACCGAAGCCGCTGGACCACACCGCGGCCTTCGCGATGCTGCCGCCGATCAAGTCCACGATCAGGTGCGGCAACACCGGGATGATGATGCCGAAGGCCAGCATGTCGATCGCCACCGTGACGAAGACGAACAGCACCGCGGCACGGCGGCGCGGATGCTCGAGAGGCTCGTGCGGGGTCATGAAGGGTCGGAACGCAGAAGCATGCGGAAGCTCGGTTCGGATCAGCCGGTGCTCAACGGTGATCAGCCTATATCAAGGCATTTCGCCGCGATGCACAATTTCGTCGCCGAAGAGCCGGATCGTGGCCTTCAAAGGTCATCCGGCGGCTCATCGCGACGCCCCCCCCGCACGAAACGTTCCGAGCGAGAAGCTCATCAAGCGCCTCCCGTGACATTCTCACCCTCCGGCTGGGCATCACGAATGACGGTGCTTGTCTCATACGGACATGAGAAGATGTGAGTCGGTTCATGGAAATTGCCCCTGTAACTGTTGACAGTTGCCCGCCGACACAAAGACTCACAATCCGGAGGGAGATGAAATGGTCCTGAAGAATCTTGCGGTTGCGGCCGCGTTGGGTGCCGCGGTCAGCGTGACCGGCTGCGCCACCATCGTCCACAGCGGCCCCAGGGAGATCCCCGTCGAATCGGTGCCGCCGGGCGCCAAGGTCTCGATCTACGATCGAGACAACCACCTCGTCGAGACGAAAACGACGCCCTTCACCGCCTCCCTGAAGCCATCAGCCGGCTATTTCAAGGCGCAGAGCTATCGACTGATCTTCGAGATGCCCGGCTACTCGAACTCGGAGGTGGATCTGAGCGCCGACGTGAGCGGCTGGTATTTCGGCAACCTCCTCTTTGGCGGACTGATCGGCATGCTGGCCGTCGACCCGGCAACCGGCGCCATGTACAACCTGGAGCCGGAGAAGGTCGCGCAACATCTCACCCCCGCAAGCGCCTCCGGCTCACCTGCCCCGAGCCCTTCCGGCACCGCTCGGTCTGCGAACAACTAGCACGCCCGCGGGTGGACACCGGCCCTCACGGGCCGGTGTCATTCGGCAGCTCTTACGCCGCTATCCGCCGGCGGCTCGCGTTCCAGACCGCAGCGCTCCTGTGAAAATAGGAGTAGTTGGCCATGTGGCAGGCGATCGAGGTGTCGTTGCCGAAGACCGCATCCTCGACCGAAGGCTGCCGCGTCTTCACCGACTGGAAGAAATTCCACAAATGATCGTTGACGGCGCTGTAGTTGGCCGGGAATACGTAGGTTTCGCTGCTCTCGGCCGGCTTGGCCGCTCCCGGCTGCGGGTCGTGCTTCTCGTGCCATGCCTTGTCATAGGCACTCTGCATCTGCTGCGGATAGCTCGTATCGTAGTAGCAGGGTGAATCGTCCTCACCGTCCTGCCGAATCACCGTCATCTGCTCGCCCTCGCCCTGGATCTCGATGACCCCGCGCGTCCCGAGGAAGCGCGTGATCTCATCCTGATGGGTGCATTGCGTCATCAAAACCGCCACGCGCAGGTTTGGATAGTCATAGAGCGTGGTCATCACGTCGGGGTATTCGCGCCCATCCTTCCAATGGAAGAGTCCGCCCGTGCTTTGGGCTCGCTCCGGCGGCGCCTCCAAGCCCATGACGTAGTGGATACCGGTGAGGCTATGGACGAACAGATCACCCGGAATGCCTTCGCCGTAGTCCTTGAACGCGCGCCAGCGCGCGAAGCGAATGGGGTCGAAGGGCCGCCTCGGCGCATCACCCAGCCAGGTCTCCCAGTCGAGCGTCTGCGGTGACAGGTCGCTCGGCGGAGCATACACCCATGCGCCGCACGGGGAATTTCGACCCAGAATGGCCTCAACGTAGTGGACGTCGCCGATCGCGCCCTGCCGAATGAGCTCCCTCGCCTTCGCGAAAGAGATCGAGCTGCGGCGCTGGCTGCCGATCTGGACGATGCGATCGTTCTTCCGCGCCGCCTCGACCATCCTGAAGCCCTCCTCGACCTCGTGAGTCATCGGCTTCTCGCAATAGATGTCCTTACCGGCGTTGCAGGCGTCCACGACTATCCTCTCGTGCCAGTGGTCCGGAACGGCCGCGACCAGGCAGTCGATCTCCTGGTTGTGCAGCAGATCCTGGTATCGGCGCGTCGTAGGCACGGTCTTGCCCGTCGCGCCGTGGACGATCTCGTTCGCGAGCGTATGGCGCTCGTCAAAGAGGTCACAGGCGGCCGCGCACTCGACGCCGGGCAGCCGCACGCAGGCATCCAGGACCCCGGAACCTCGCATGCCGATACCGATCATACCGAAGCGAACCCGGTCGCTCGCGGCAACCGACTGCGTCGCCGCGCCTGCCGGACTGGCATGGAGAAAATAGGGCGAGGCGGCCAATACGATGCCGGCCTGCGTCGAGCGGCGCACGAATTCACGACGGGACAGTTCGCGCTTATCCATACGAATCCCCCTATGCTGATTAGTCCGCGGGTGTGATGACGATATTACGAAACGCCACCCGCCCGTCCTCGGTACCCTGCAGGTATATGGGCCCGGGCGCGCCTTCATCCGTGTTGAGAGCACCACCGGTGACCCCGGGAATCTCGCGATGATCGATGATGGTCCGGCCATCATAGACGACCGTGACGGTTCGCCCGACCAGCGTGATGTCGTAGCTGTGCCAGACATTCCCGGCACGGGGGAGTGGCGGCTGCGGCGCGATGAAGCCGTAAACCGCCCCCGTGCGGCGGTTCGGGGGTTCCTGCGCCGCGTTGGTCTCGATCTGCACCTCGTAGCGCCCGCGCAGATACACTCCGCTGTTCGCCATTGGGCCGCAATTGAATTCAATGTGCAGCTTGAAATCGCGAAACTTCGATACCGTGACGATCTCGGAGCCCCGGCCTTGTTTGATGAGCGTGCCGCCTTCGACGCCCCAGATGCTCGCTTGAGTCGGATCGGCGAGAGTCCAACCGCCAAGATCCTTGCCATCGAAGAGCCGGATCGGCTTGCCCCAGTGGGGTGCCCCCTTGCGCTCGAGCGCCGGCGCGCGACGCCCGGTCCATCGCCACGAAGCCCCGTTGGGCGCTGTCACGGTGCCCGCGAGCCCGCCGCCAGCGAGCCTGCCGCGCAATCGCGTCCCGTCGGGAAAGCCTTCGTCCTTGGGCACGGTGAGCTCCATCTCACCACTTCCGACTCGAATCTCGCCGGTGGGTGTCGGGTGGCCCCAAAGCCCAACCATGAGACCTTCGATTCTCCCGTGATCGTCCGATATCTCTATCCACGACGGCCGCTCCCGGGTCGG
>Ga0134126_10013158_pt1 | contig 10455 bp, 5 predicted proteins | sample KB31752_FD_96881 | JGI IMG/M metagenome (GOLD analysis project Ga0134126, IMG submission 96881) | Terrestrial soil microbial communities with excess Nitrogen fertilizer from Kellogg Biological Station, Michigan, USA - KB3-175-2 | ecosystem: Environmental > Terrestrial > Soil > Unclassified ...
AACAGCCGCCAGGGTGAAATCGCCGGTGTTCGCGCCGCCTTTCTCGAGGCGCAGCGCTATCGCGCCGAGTGGGATGACTATCTGGCCGGACGAAAGTCCGATGCGCCGAAGCGCGATCTGAAAATGGACACACTGGTCATGGTCCTGCGCGGCGAGATGCCGGTGCATTTGCATTGCTACCGCGCCGACGACATCGTTACTTGGATCGACACGCTCGCGCAGTTCGGTGTACACCTCGTCACCGTGCATCACGCCACTGAAGCCTACAAGATCGCGGGGCTGCTCGCGGACAAGCATGTCTGCGCCGCCGTATGGCCGGACTGGTGGGGGTTCAAGCGTGAGGCGGAGGATGGGATCGCCGAGAATGCCGCATTCGTCGATGCGGCCGGCGGCTGCGCCATCATGCATTCCGATATTCCGCTGCTGGGAAGTCTGCTCAACGTGGAGGCGGCCAGGGCCGCGGCCGCGGGGCGCCGCGCCGGCCTGGCGATTCCCCCGGAAAAAGCCATTCGCTGGATCACGTCCAATCCGGCGAAAGCGCTGGCGCTGGAGTCGCAGATCGGGCGCATCGCGGCGGGCATGAATGCGGACCTCGTTCTCTGGTCCGGCAATCCCTTCAGCATCTACAGCAAGGCTGATCTGGTCTTCATCGATGGGGCGGTGGCCTACGATCGTCACGGTGCCTCCGCGCAGCGTCCGTCGGACTTCGAGCTGGGCCGGCCGCAGAAAGAGGCGCTGCCATGAGGTTTTTGTGGCTTGCTCTGCTGTTCGCGGCGAGCGTTCGCGCCGAGACGCTTGCCATCATCGGCGCCAAGGTCTGGACGAACGCATCCGACGCGCCGATCGAAAACGCCACGATCGTGATCGCCGAGGGGCGCATTGTCTCGATTGCATCCGGCGCGCGGCCACCCGCCAACGCAAGGGTGCTCGAGGCGGCCGGAGAAGTCGTCACGCCGCCGCTGGATGCGGCGGCGACACAAATAGGTTTGGTCGCACTGGCAAGCGCCGCCGACACCGACGACCGCGCGGTCAGCGGCGGCCCGCTCGGAGCGGCCTTCGATGTGTCGTTGGGCGTCGATGCCAATGATCTGTCGGTGCAAACGGCGCGCGCGGCCGGTGTCGAGCATGCGATGGTCTTTCCCAGCCCGGCGTCCAACGGCATTTTTGCGGGGCAGGGCGCCCGCCTTGATCTTTCGCGTCATGCGGACATCGTGCAGCGCTCACAGGTTGCGATGTTCGTGACGGCCGGCGGTGCGGCCGCCAAGGCCGCCGGCGGTTCGCGTGCCGCGATGTGGGGCTTGTTGCGCATGTCGTTGGACGAGGCGCGCGCGCTGCGTGGGCCGCCAAAACCCTTCAAACCGCGCGATCAATTGCAAAACCACGCGGATCTCGAGGCCTTGATGCCGGTGCTGCAGCGGCGCATGCCGCTCGCCGTCGTCGCCAATCGCGAGGCCGACATCCGTCAGGCCGTCTCCGTCGGACGGGCGCAAGGCATTTCCATCGTGATCGTCGGCGGTGCGGAAGCCTGGCGGGCGGCGGATTTGCTGGCGGCGAACCATGTGCCCGTGATTCTCGATCCTTTGGATGAGCTGCCCGTGAACTTCGATGAGATCGGCGCCCGGCGCGACAATGCCGCGTTGCTGGCGCGTGCCGGCGTCTTTATCTCTTTCATGGTGTCGGGCCAGGGCGTCTATCTGAGTTACGACGTAGGTCCGGCGCTGCGCGAGGGTGCCGGCATGGCGGTGGCGAACGGCCTGCCGTACCCGCAGGCGATCCGCGCCATCACGCAATCTGCGGGCCGCATTTGGGGTGACCCGGCCGCCGCGGGAAAGCCGGGAATCACGGCAGCGCTGGTGCCGGGCGCGGCGGCGGATCTCGTGATCTGGGATGCGGATCCTCTGGAGCCCTCGAGCGCACCCGCGGTGGTGATGTTCGGTGGACGTGAGATCTCGCTGCAAACCCGGCAGAGGCTGTTGCGCGATCGCTATCGACCGCCGGCCGCCCGCCCGACGTCCCGCTCTCCATGAAATTCGCGCTGGCCGTCGGATGGCTTCTGGTCGCCGCAACGGCGCACGCCGCGGGCGGCGCTCTGCCGCTGCAGCCGGCGCGGCACATCGACATCGATACCGATGAGGGGACCTGGCTGTCGCCGGATGTGTCGCCGGACGGCGGGTCCATCGTGTTCGAGATGCTGGGCGACCTGTATGGCATCCCGTCAGAAGGCGGCGAGGCGCGCGCGCTCACACGCGGCATGGCCTTCGACTCGCAGCCGGTGTTCTCCCCTGACGGTGGCGATATCGCCTTCATCAGCGACCGGTCGGGCTCGGACAACATCTGGATCATCGCGCGCGACGGCAGCAACCCGCGACAGGTGACCCATCTCGACGAGAACTCGGTGTTCACATCGCCGGCATGGAGCGCGGACGGAAAATCGATTTTCGTCTCCCGGTACAGGGCCGCGAACAACGGCTTCGAATTATGGCGCTACGAGCTGGCCGGCGGCGCGGGCGCGTTGGTGATTCCGATCAAGGCCGCGCCGGATCAGCCTCGGGAGGCCTGGTCGAGCGTGCTCGGCGCCTTTCCATCCGCCGACGGACGGTTCCTGTATTTTTCCCGGCATGTGGGGCCGAACGATTTCGACCGTCTGCCGGAGTGGACCATCGTGCGGCGCGACCTCGCCTCCGGCAAGGACCAGGTCCTGGTGTCGGCGCCGCGCAGCCCGCGCCCGGACTTGGTGCTGGGCACCGCGTTTCGTCCCGCGGTGTCGCATGACGGCCGATTCCTGATCTATGGGGCGCGGGACCGGGGACTGACGGGCTTGCGCCTCCTCGACCTCGAGACGCACGCCGATCGCTGGCTCAAATTTCCCATCCAGCAGGATGAGTCGCAGGCCTTGCCCTGGCAAGACCTATTGCCCCGCCAGGTTTTCAGCCGCGATGACCGGGCGGTGATCCTCAATCTCGGCGGCAAGATCGTTCGCATCGACATCGCGAGCGGCGGCGAAACCGTGATTCCGTTCCGGGTTCGGCAGAGGGTGGATATCGGTCCCTCGACCCGGCAGGACGTGCGCCAGGAGTGGGGGCCGGTGCGGGCACGCATCATTCAGACTCCCGTGCAATCGCCCGATGGCCGGCAATTGGCCTTCTCGGCACTCGGATCGATTTACACCATGCGCCTCGAGGCGCATGCGCGCCCTCGTCGGATCGCGGACGGCTTTCAACCGAGCTGGTCACCCGATGGGAAGCGGCTGGTTTTCGTGCGATGGAACGCCCGCGACGGCGGTCAGGTATGGATGGCGGCGCCGGGCGGCGAAGCGGTGCGCATCAGCCGCACCCCGGCCTATTACACGACGCCGGTGTTCACCCCGGATGGGACTCAAATTCTCGCGCTGCGCTCGAGCAATGCCGTGCGTATGCACAGCTACATGGAGTACGGAGCCCTGCGCGAGTGTGAGCTCGTGCGATTGCCGGCAACGCGGCCCATGACGCCGGCGGACCCCGCGCGAATCGTGACCCACGGCATGATGGGCGGTACGCCGCATTTTGGAGCCGACTCCAAGACTGCGTACCTGATTTTTGGCGATGGCCTGCACGAGGTGCGTCTCGACGGGTCCGGCGACCGCCTGCTCGTGAACGTGACCGGGCCCGGCTGGTACTTTGTCGAGGGCCGCGCCTCGGCGGACGATCTACGGGTCAGCCCGGATGGCCGGTGGGTGCTGGCGCAGTTTGCGCAGCAGCTGCATTTGCTGAAGATGCCCCCGCCGGGCACCACCATCGACATCGCGCAGGCGGGCAACTTTCACCGCCAGCTGACCGACGCCGGCGCCGATTTTTTCGCCTGGGGGGACGGCGGCCGCAGCATCACCTGGGCCTTGGGCTCTACTTTTTACCGGCGCCCGCTCGCCGGCGGGCCAACCCACGCCTTCAAGGCCGAGGTCGAATTGCCCCGCGCGGTGGTCCACGGCAATCTGCTGCTGCGGGGCGCGACGCTGATCACCGAGCGCGGCGGCGAGGTCATTCCAGATGCCGACTTGCTGATCGTGAATGATCGCATCGCCGCCTTGGGCCCGCGCGGCAGCGTTGAAATTCCGGAGCACACCAAGATATGGCCGGTGCCGGGCAAGTGGATCGTGCCCGGATTCATCGACACGCATGATCATATCGCCGACATCCGGCGAGGCATTCTGGATTTCGACAGCTGGGGACCGCTCGCCAATCTCGCCTATGGAGTGACCACGGCCTTCGATCCGTCACCCTTGAGCATCGATATGCTGGCCTATCAGGATGCCGTCGATGCCGGTCTGATGCCGGGGTCGCGTATCGCGCAGACCGGCACGGCAATTTTCTCGTTCAATGAATTCAAATCCTACGCTCAGGTTCGGGCGGTGCTCAGCCGTTATCGCGACGACTATCGCGTCGGCAATCTCAAGATGTACCGCAGCGGCAACCGCCGGGTGCGCCAGTGGATCGTGATGGCCGCGCGCGAGCTGGGACTGCAGCCGACCACCGAAGGGGCTTTGTCGATGAAGCTCGACATGACCGACATCATCGACGGCTATGCGGGCAACGAGCATGCGTTGACGGCCGTACCGCTGTATGCGGACATGGTGAATCTGGTGGCGAAGAGCGGCGTCGAATGGACGGCGACGCTGCAGATCACCAACGGCGGACCGGAGGGGCAGGATTACTTCATCGTGCGCGACCACCCGGCCGATGATCCGAAATTGAACCGTTTCGCGCCCCGCTTCGTGGTCGACATGAAAACGCGGGTGCGCACCTTCCGGGAACCGGGCGAGTACCTGTTTCCGCGTGTGGCGGCTAGCGTGGCTGCGGTGCAGCGCGCCGGCGGGTTGATCGGAATCGGCTCGCACGGCGAGATGCCGGGACTGGGCTTTCATTGGGAGTTGCAGGCGCATGTCATGGGCGGCATGACGCCGGCCGAAGCCCTGCACGCCGGTACGATCGGCTCGGCCGCGGCGATCGGGCGTGCGGCCGAATTCGGCAGTCTCGAGCCGGGCAAATACGCCGACCTCGTCATTTTGAATCGCGATCCGCTCATGGACATCGCCAACACTCTGGCGATCGATTCCGTCGTGCAGGGGGGGCTCATTCGCGATGGACGCACCATGGATGAGCAGTGGCCGCAGCGGCGTCCACTGCCGCGACGCTGGTATTGCGACGACCGTCCACCGGGTACGCCCGATCCCTGCGCGCCCGCGCAATAGCAGGAAACCGCTGGCCCAGTTGCGATGACATGCGACCCTTTCACATAGGCGCCCCGCGCGAACGCGGCTCAGCATCCTGGCGTAGCGATAAATATACGCCGCACGCCGCGCGGATAGGGGTGGTCAAATGAAGTCAGCAACCAGTCTGATTGCTTTCAATATGGGTCTTGCGCTGCTCTGCACGAGCCCGCAAGTGTTCGGGCAGGACAAATCGGATAACCCGGGTTCGCTCGAGACGACCCGTACCGAAGTCGACGGCATGAAGGCCATCGTCGTTACCGCCAAACACTACGTGCCGGAGGCCAGCATCTCCGCCAACAAGAGCGACATTCCGCTCATCGAGACGCCCCAGTCGGTGTCGGTGATCACCCGCGACCAGATCGATTTGTTGAATTTCGTCGATGCGCAGCAGGCCGTGCGCTATGCAGCGGGCGTGGAGGGCGAAAACTACGGACCCGACCTGCGCTACGATTTTTTGACCGTGCGCGGCTTCACGCCCAAGCAGTACATCGACGGCCTGGCGGCGCCCATTTCAACCACCATTTACAGTGTCGGGCTCGACCTGTATGGATTTCAGTCGTTCGACATCCTCAAAGGGCCGGCGTCGGTATTGTATGGAAACGCTCCGCCGGGCGGTATTTACGATCAGATCAGCCGCCGCGCCTCGAGCGTGCCCGGCGGTGAATTGGGGATCAAGTACGGGTCCTATGATTTCAGGGAGGTCTTCGGAACGGTAACCGGGCCGCTGGGCGAGGATGTCTCAGCCCGGTTCACGGCGATGTATCGCGATCAGGATGCGGAACGCGACCTCGTGAACTCGAAGCGCTTTTTTGCCGCGCCCACGATTACCTGGAAAATCGATGCCAACACCAGCCTGACCGGGCTGTTCTACTATCAACACGACGAAGTGGACGGCGACACGAATGGATTCCTCCCGGTGTACGGGACCTTGCTGCCGAACCCCATCGGCAGGGTGAGCCCCGATGTCAACCTCGGCGACCCGAACAGCGTCTACAAGCGGCAGCAGTTCGGCGCAGGCTGGGATTTCTCGCACGACTTCAACGACATGATCGCCTTCCACTCCGACGCCAAGTGGACCCGCTACCGGGAACGGACGCCCACCGGCATTTACGGCGGCGGTGGCTTGACGAACATCACCGATCCGACGCTGCCGAGCTACTACCGCACGGTCCAACAATACAATTTCACCTATGCCGAGGATGTCGACAGCTTCGCCGCCGACAATCGCGTGGATCTGAAATTCTCGTCCGGAGCCGTGAACCACAAGATGGTCGCCGGCGTGGATTACCGCAAAGTCGACAATGACGCCTCGTATGACTTCATTTTTGCCAACACCATCGACCTTTTCGATCCGGTCCATACTCCCCAGGCCGGCACGCTCACCCCGGGTTATCCCACTCCCTTCAGCAATGAGTCTCTGAAGCAGACCGGCGGTTACCTTCAGGACCAAATGCAGCTCGGCGATCTGTATTTCATGGCGGGGGGGCGCTATGACGCGGTCAAGGTCGTCAATGCGCTCGCGACGCCCGAGTCGACGACGGATCAGCACGCCTTCACGTATCGCGCGGGCCTCAACTATGTGATGCCGAATGGCGTGGCGCCCTACGTCAGCTATGCCACCTCCTTCGAACCGGTGTTGGGCACCGATTCCGTGACCAATCAGGAATTCAAACCGAGCAAGGGCAAGCAGGTCGAGGCGGGCGTCAAGTTCGACGCGCGCGGCCTGGGCGACGGGGTCAAGCTGCTGGCGACCGCCGCCGTCTTTCAAATCAAGCAAACCAATGTCGTGAGCACGGTACCTGCGATTACGCCCGTGTTCGGCACACAGAGCGGTGAGGTGGAGTCGAAGGGCGGCGAGCTCGAGGTGGTCGCGCGTCTCTATGATCGCTGGTCGATCAACGGCTCCTACACCTACGACAAGACCGACGTGCTCGCGAGCTCGACCGCCGCGGAGGTCGGCTCGCCACTGCCGACCACGCCGAAGAACAAACTGTCGTTGTTCGTCGACTACACGCAGCAGACCGGTCCGTTGGGCGGCTTCGGGGGCGGCTTCGGCGGCCGTTATACCGGCAGCAGCGCGGGCTCCTTGCCCGGTCCGTTCAATCCAGTGGTTTACTTCGGGCAGTCCTCCACCTTGTTCGACGCCATGCTGCATTACGACACGCCGCAGTGGCGTGTTGCCCTCAATGGCTCGAACATATTCGGCCGGGAATACGTCGCGCGCTGCTCAGGGCCCGCAGGCTGTACCTACGGTGCCGGCCGTCAGGTGATCGGGACACTCACCCGAAAGTTCTGAAATGAAGGGTCCGGCGTTGACCCGGATGTTCGCGCGCAAGCCGTTCGATTCGCTGAAGCGTGAGGCGAGCACCGCGGGGCTGGCGCGGACACTCGGACCCGTGCAGCTCATCTTGCTCGGCATTGGCTGTATTCTCGGCGCGGGCATCTACGTCATGCCCGGTACTGCCGCCGCCAATTTTGCCGGCCCCGCGGTGGTGCTGTCGTTCGTCACCGCCGGGATCGCGTGCGGGCTCACGGGCCTGTGTTATGCAGAGCTGGCTTCAGCCATCCCGGTGTCCGGGTCCGCCTACAATTATTGCTATGCCGCCATCGGCGAGATATTTGCCTGGTCGCTCGGCTGGATCCTGCTCCTGGACTACGGTTTGGCTGCGGCGCTGCTGGCAGTGGGATTTTCGGGCTACTTGTCGAGCCTGGCGGCTGACTTTGGCCTTCATATCCCGGCAATGCTCTCGACCCCTTATATTCAGGCCGAGCAACACCCGGGCGGTTATTTGCTGGTGGTCAGCGGCGGGTGCAACGTCGTGGCAGCGCTTGCGGTCGGCGTGATCACCTGGGTGCTGATGCGGGGCGTATCCGCGTCGGCGCGTTTGAACGCAATCCTGGTCAGCATCAAACTGGCGGTTCTGTTGATTTTCATTGCCGTGGGCATCAGCGCAGTTGAGCCTCACAACTGGACACCCTTTGTACCGCCCAGCCAGGGTGGGTTCGTTTACGGCTGGGCCGGGGTCATGCGCGCGGCATCAGTCCTGTTCTTCGCCTACATCGGTTTTGAGACCGTGTCGACGGCGGCCGCGGAAACTCGCAATCCTCAGCGAGACCTGCCCATCGGCATCCTGGGGTCCCTGACGGTCTGCACGCTGCTCTATGTGATTGTCGCGCTGATACTCACCGGCATCGTTCCTTACCGGGAATTGGGGGTTCCAGACCCGATTGCCTTGGCGATCGACCGCACCGGGCACCCCGGCTTGTCGATACTGGTCAAGTTCGGGGCGCTGACAGGCCTGTCCTCGGTGCTTCTGGTGAACGGGTACGGACAGTCGCGCGTGACCTTTGCCATGGCGCGCGATGGATTGCTGCCCGAGATATTCAGCCGCCTGCATGTCGATTTTCGCACGCCCCATCTTGGCACCTTGGTGCTCGGCATCATTTCCGCCGCCTCTGCGGCGCTGCTGCCGTTGACCCTGCTGGGCGATTTGATCAGCCTCGGCACGGGCTTCAGTTTTGCAACGGTCGCCTTGAGCGTGATGTGGCTGCGCTCGACGCAGCCGGATTTTCCAAGACCCTTCAGGGTACCGTTCGGCGGATTTCGCCTGGGACCCGTGTGGATAGGGTACGTACCCGTCGCGGCAATGCTGTTCTGCGCTCTGATGGTCTTCCCGGTCTTCATGGACATTGCCGGCAAGGCGCGGCATGGTCAGCCGTTGCCGGCCATAATCCTCGTGTGCTACGTGCTGGTCGGTGCGCTCATCTACTGGGGGTATGGCCTGCGGAAGTCGCGGCTCGTACCGGAACTGCCGGACACTTCACTCGTCGGAGGCTCATTGTGAATTCACACTCAGATCGCTTCGCTCCAACATCGGAGGCGGAGGTCGTGCGGCTGATTCACGAGAGCCCGCTGGCCTGGATCGTCACGATGACGGATGCCGATTTTCGTGCCACGGCCCTGCCGCTGCGTCCGATCGTGGGCGGCGATTCGTCGCTGAGCGCGTTTCAAGGTCATTTCGCGCAGTCCAACGATCACCACCGCATGCTGCGGGACCATCCTCGTGCACTCCTGCTGTTCATGGGCGTCAATGGCTACGTATCGCCCTCCTGCATGCACGACCGCACGCAGGCCCCGACGTGGAACTATGCCAGCGCGCAGTTTCTCGTCGACATCGAGTTCATCGGCGACGCCCCGGGCCGCGATGCCGTATTGGAGGACCTGGTCAATGTCATGGAGGCGGGCCGCGAGAAGGCGTGGCGCGCCGCGGAAATGGGCGCGCGCTACGCACAGTTGGCCAATCGGATCGTGGCGTTTCGGGCGAACATCGTGCAGCGCCGCGTGAAATTCAAGCTCGGCCAGGACGAGCGCGACGACGTCTATGCCGATATCTGCAGCGCAATGGATGCCGACAATCCAGACCTGAGTGCCTGGATGAAGCGAGCCAACACCCACCGGACGGTGCACAAGGGTCCCATCAGGCCATGAGCGATTGCAAATCCACTTTCGATGACGGTTCCCGTCCAGAGGCAGCGCGTAACGAGCCATTGAAGGACTATGCGCCCGGTTCGTCGGAGCGCGCGGAAATAAAGTCCCAATTGGCGCGCATGCTGACCGAACGGATCGAGCTGCCGCTGGTGATCGGAGGCGAGAATGTGCGTACCGGAATGCTGGAGCCGGCCATCGTTCCGCACGACCACGCCCATGTGCTCGCAGACGCCCACCTGGCCGACGGCGAGCAAATCGAAGATGCCATCGCGGCCGCCCAGCGGGCGTGGCCCGCGTGGTCGAGAACCCCCTGGCCGGAGCGCGCCGCGATTTTCCTGAGGGCGGCGGATCTGCTGTCGGGATCACGGCGTTACGTGCTCAACGCCGCCACCATGCTCGGCCAGTCCAAGACGGTCCACCAGGCGGAAATCGACTCGGCGGCGGAATTGATCGATTTCTGGCGCTTCAACGTCGATTTCATGCGGCGCCTCTATGAAGAACAACCGCACAGCGATCCGGGGATACGCAATAGCATCGACTACCGGCCGCTGGAAGGGTTCGTCTTCGCGGCCACTCCGTTCAACTTTACCGCCATCGCCGGAAATCTGCCGTCCGCGCCGGCCTTGCTGGGCAACACCGTGGTGTGGAAGCCATCGGCCACGGCCAAATACTCGGCGCACTTCGTCATGGAGATTCTGCGGGAAGCCGGCCTGCCGCCCGG
>Ga0134126_10013159_pt1 | contig 10454 bp, 9 predicted proteins | sample KB31752_FD_96881 | JGI IMG/M metagenome (GOLD analysis project Ga0134126, IMG submission 96881) | Terrestrial soil microbial communities with excess Nitrogen fertilizer from Kellogg Biological Station, Michigan, USA - KB3-175-2 | ecosystem: Environmental > Terrestrial > Soil > Unclassified ...
GACAGTCTCACGGAGAACACGCGCTGCGCCTATCCTGTGGACTTTATTGAAGGCGCCGTGATTCCGGGAATCGGCCGGCATCCGAAGAACGTGATATTCCTGACCGCTGATGCTTTTGGCGTGCTGCCCCCAATCTCCAAATTAACCACTGACCAGGCCATGTATCACTTTCTCTCCGGCTATACGGCCAAGGTGGCAGGAACTGAAGCTGGTGTGGAAGAGCCGCAACCGGATTTTTCCACCTTGTTTGGAGCGCCGTTCTTTCCGCTACGGCCCAAGGTGTACGCGGAAATGCTGGGCCGGCGAATGACCGAGCATGGCTCACAGTGCTGGCTGGTAAATACCGGCTGGTTTGGCGGACCGTACGGCGTGGGATCGCGCATGAAGCTGGCTTACACCCGTGCTATGGTGAATGCCGCCATTGAAGGAGCATTGGACAACATACAGTTTGAGAGTGATCCGGCTTTTGGGCTAACAGTGCCCAAATCTGTGCCGGGCGTTCCTGCTGAGTTCCTTAACGCGCGCAACGCATGGAAAGATAAAGCCGCATATGACAAGGCCGCAGCCGACTTGGCAGCCCGCTTTGCCAAAAACTTTGAAAGATTCGAGGCGCCGGCAAATATCCGCGCGGCAGGACCGGGGCTGAAAAAGTAAGTGCGAATCGCTTTAATTCGACGCAAAGAAGAGACGTGCCGCAAAGCACGTCTCTTTTGTTTCTTTCAATGCAGTATTTTGAAACAGCTTTAGGATGTCAACCCGGACATCACCTCAGGCAGTCATCAGTCAGGCTGCTTTGTCGCGGCCCAGGCTTTGCGTTACCGCAGCATTGATGCGTTCGATGAAGGAAACAGGCTGCTCGTCCGCCGGGACAGGCGCCAGCCGTTTGCGCAATAACTGGAGAAACTTGGTGACGCGATGCAGGCGTTGTGATTCCATTCCTTCTTGCATGCACTGAGGATTGACCTCAGAAGCGGTTTCAATGTACTGCCAGAGCAAAAGCCGCATGTCGTCGACTGCGCTTTTGAGGTCGCTAAGCAGGTCTACGTTGAGTTCAGCGGCGGGAACGGCCGGCTTGTCATTGGCGTTTGGAGCCTGCATGGCGAGCCAGTACAAATCTTCATGGACGGCGGTCAGTGCAGTCGTAAGTTCCTTAAGATGGGATACGAGTTCGGTAGAATCGGTATGTAAGCGGCGGTCAGGCATTTATGGGGGACCCCTTTACTTCTGTACTTCTCTAGTACGAGTATTAGTGTCTAGGATGCGCCCAACGTTGCAGAAATGCTGGTTACTCAAGGACATGCCCGTAGACCTAAAGCCTGTATTTTCAGCAACTCTGGATTTTTTGACGGTATGCAGCGTGACGCCCACTATGCCACTTATATGCAATTGTTTTCAACAGCATAGACCAGTTTTGCACCTGAAATGGGGCTTTCATGATGTCCCGATGCGTAGAGGAGAATAGTCCTAAACCAAAGGACGCGGCTGAACCATTGATGTAACCCCTTAGTTGAGCTTGTCAGCGGCCAGTACCAAAACGGGAGAGAAACCGGCATGTATTCGCGGCGCATTTCGGTGCAGTACAAGTTGAATGGGAAGCTGGCTAAGTGTCCCATGAAGTGGCTCGACAATTTTTCCATGCGCAACTTTACCAACGATTCCATTTTTGACGACACTCTTCCGGTCGCCGATGGAGAGATGAGGATCGGGACACGGGTGCCTCTGCAAAGGCTGAAGGAAGCGATGGAAGACTGGTTTCGCAGGAAGAGTTATCTGGCGAAAGAGCAGGAATTGGTGATTGAAGAGACGAAAACCTAACCAAAATCTTACCGCTGATTGCATGCTGCGAACAAAATCAAAATCTTACCGCTGATTACACTGATTACACGGATTTTCACTGATAAGGACGGCCGATTTTTCTTAACGATGCAATGAAGAGTTTCTTGTCATCGTCTCCGATGCCGAGCGAGACAAAAACCTTACCGCTGATAACACTGATCGCATGGATTTTCGCAGATAAAGAAGTTGTCGATTTTCTCTTTAACAATTGCAGCCAAGAGTTCCTTGTCGTGGTCTTCTATTTCGATGTTGGCTGTTCTATCAGTGAAAATCCCGCGTAGGTTAGTTATCAGTGACAAGTTTTTAGTTTTCCCCGTTAGTATGCAAGACCGATGAAAGATGCTCCTCTTCAATCGTTGAGGAAGCAAAACCACCTTCGCATCAGTGAAAATCCGTGTGATCCGTGTAATCAGCGGTAGGGTTTTGGTTCGGTTTTCGCCAATGCAAAGGTCAGTGAATATTTTTTGCTTCTTCGACTACGGGTTCTTTATCGGCCGTGACCTTGAATACGATGAGCACCTTGTCATCGTCATTCATGCTGGCGGTGGAATAGGCGGAGACTTCGGCCAATACGGAATCCACAATTCCCTGTGAGGTGCGCTCGCGATTGCGTCGCACACAATCAGCCAGGCGTTTGGGCCCGTATTCATGCTTCTGCTCGTCAGAGATGTGCAGAATACCGTCTGTGGAACAGACAAGCACATCACCTTTTTCCAGCTTGACTGATCCCCGCGTGTAATCCACCTGCGGAAACAAGCCGATCACGGTGCCGCCCTCTTCCAGCAATTTGATTTCACCGGTCTTGCTACGCACCAAAATGGGAGGAACGTGTCCGGCGTTTACGTATTGCAGAATGTTTTTCCGTGTATCCACCAGGCCCAGAAAAACGCCGAGATGCTTGCCCGACTTGGTATAGGTGTAAAGCATTTCATTTAGCGAAAAAGCCAGCACTTCAAGCGAGTGCAGGTGCATAACCAGCGCGCGCAAGGTGGCCTGAAGGTTGGCCATGATCAACGCTGACGAAACGCCATGGCCCTCGACTTCGGCACTTACGAGAAGCAAAGACTGCGGACCCAGGTTGATGAAATCGTAATAATCGGCGGCAACGTCAAAGCAGAAATCGCTCAGCACGGCAATGTCATAGCCGGGAACAACCGGCGGAGCTTCCGGCAAGAGGCGATGCTGGATGCTGCGCGCCAGAGAGAGTTCGCGCTCAATGCGCTGCTTCTCCATGCTGTCACGATGCATCTGCGCATTTTCCAGCGCCATGGCCATATGTCCGGAGAGCTTGTTGAGGAAGCCCACGTCATCGAGAGAAAACTGGCCGCTTTGCGCATTGAGCAGTTGCAGCACGCCAACAATTTCACCAGAATGGTGCTTGATCGGAAGACTGAGCAGCGACTTGGTCCGGTAATTCAGTCTCTGGTCGAGGCTGGGATCGAAAGCCTCCAGACTGTAAGCATCGTCAGTATTTATAAGTTCGCCGGAGACAGCCACCTGTCCGGCGATGCCCTTGCCGAAGGGGATGCGGATTTCCTGGTGGTCGAGTCCGGAAGCGGCGATCGACCATAACTCTTTGCGTTTGTTGTCGGCCAGAAAGACGGTACCGCGCTCAGCTTTCACCTCAGTCCGCGCAATTTTCAGGATCAGCTCCAGCAGCTCAGGAAGATCGAGCGTAGAGTTGAGCATGCGCGTGGCTTCGAATAACAAAGAAAGCTGATTGATGCGCTTGTCTTTTTCCTGCGTGGCCAGAACGTTATTGAGCTTGGCCGCGCTCATTTCAGAATAGAGCCGCCACCACAGCAGCAGGTCTTCAGGGGCTTCAGCGGTGGTGTAAATCGCTAAAACGCCGGCGAGTTGACCGGCGGCCAGCAGCGGATAGCCGGAAATGTGCGTTAATCCGGTCTGGCGGGAGAATTCCAGATCGTCACCGCCGAAGGTGGAAAGAACAATATTTTCGATAGTGGTCTTGTTATGGGCGATTTTGCCGACTGCCCCAGCGCCTGCGGCGGCATAGTCAAGCCGATGCGTGGCGGCCGTCCCTTGAGCGTGCGTTAGATAACAGGAGCCGGAAGAGGCGTCCCACAGCCAGAGTTCGGCGCGCGCGGCGTCAAAGTCACTGACGAGCATTTCCAGCACGCGGGCTGTAAGATCTTCTCCGGCGCGGCTGAGCGCTGCCACGGCGCCGGCAAACGCGTTCACGTAGTTCTTGCTCTGTATCTTTGTCTTTATCACGCTAAAAGCGCCCATCGAGCCCGTTTCCTGGCCGGAAACCGGAAAAAGGGGCGAATACCTGTCCCAAGTTTACCGGGATTCCTGAAGATTTCGCGGAAAGAGTGACGCTAGTTTATGAAGGAGGTACCCGGAATGTAAAGAAAAAGCAATGGGCGGCGCAAACTACGGTACCTGTCATTGGGAGAGACCGTCTGAAGGCAGTGTCACGGCTACGGGATAACAATTAAAATTGATAAGACATGCTTTCCATCCGCAAAGCCACTGCCCATGATGCATCCCTGATTCTCGGCTTTATACGCCGATTAGCGGAGTATGAGCGCGAACCGAATGTCGTGGTCGCGACAGAAGAAGATCTTATCCGCGACGGCTTTGGTTCAGAGCCAAAATACCGCTGCCTGGTCGCCGAATGGGACGGCGTGCCTGCTGGTTTCGCATTTTTCCTTTATAACTACTCCACATGGCTGGGAAAACCTGGCTTGTATCTGGAAGATCTTTTTGTGCTGCCGGAGATGCGCGGCAAAGGCATCGGTAAAGCGCTGTTGGTGAAACTGGCGCAGATCGCCGTCGCCGAGAATTGCTACGGCATGCGATGGCAGGTGCTGGAATGGAACGAACCCGCGCTCAAGTTTTATGAAACACTTGGCGCTCACATCATGGATGAATGGGAAACCATGCGTCTGATGGAGCCTGCGCTCTCGCAATTGGCATCTGCCGCTGTCTTCGAATCGATCGCAGATCCTAAAGGCAACAAGGAGTGACCACGCAAATCAAAATCATTGGCGCTGGCCTGGCAGGCTGCGAAGCCGCGTGGCAGTGCGCGCGGCGTGGCGTTGAAGTGGAGTTGTTCGAAATGCGGCCATTGAAATCGACTCCTGCCCACCAGACGGACAAGTTTGCCGAGTTGGTCTGCTCCAACTCACTCAAGTCAGAAAGCGAAAACACCGCGCCCTGGCTGCTGAAGGAAGAAATGCGGCGCATGGATTCGCTGCTGCTGCGCATCGCCAAAGAAACCAGCGTCCCGGCCGGTCACGCTCTTGCTGTGGATCGAGAAACTTTCGCATCCAAAGTTACGGAAGTAATTTCCGCCGAGCCCAATATCAAGATTGTTCGCCGGGAAGTTGCGCACATCAATGAAATCGACGGCCTCACGATTGTTGCCACCGGGCCGCTCACCTCGGACGCGCTTTCACTTGAAATTGCGCGCCTTTCCGGCAGCGATCATCTATTCTTTTACGATTCCATCAGCCCAATAGTAGAAGCCGATTCTATTGACATGGGCAGTGTGTATATGGCGGCGCGTTATGGCAAAGGCACAGCGGACTACATCAATTGCCCGTTTACGAAGGAAGAGTACGACCGGTTTATTGACGCTCTGACCTCAGCCGAAATAGTGGAAGGTCATGATTGGGAGAATCTGAATTATTTTGAAGGCTGCCTACCGATTGAAGAGATCGCGCGACGCGGACGTGACACTCTGCGCTTTGGACCCATGAAGCCGGTTGGTTTAGATGATCCTCGCACCGGAAAGTGGCCTTATGCCGTCGTGCAACTGCGGCAGGAAAATTTGCGCGCTGACTCATATAACCTGGTCGGCTTCCAAAATCACCTCAAGTATGGCGATCAGGCACGGGTCCTGCGGCTGATTCCTGGGCTGGAAAACGCCAGATTCCTTCGCTACGGGCAGATCCATCGTAATACGTACATCAACGCGCCAACGCTACTCACGGAGTTGCTCAACCTAAAGCGATATCCCAAGATCTTTTTTGCCGGACAGATTTCCGGCGTGGAAGGCTATACCGAGTCCATTGCCATGGGGATGCTGGCGGGCATTCACGTGGCGCATATCGCGCAGGGAGCACCGGCGAAACCGCCGCCCCGCGAAACCGCGCTGGGCTCGCTGGTGTACTACATCTGCCACGCTGAAATGAAATCTTTTCAGCCCGCTAACATCACGTTTGATCTATTACCGCAGCTGGATGAAGCCACGCGACGGCGCGTACGCGACAAGAAGCTGCGCCACAAAATGGTTTGTGAAAAAGCCCTGGAGAGTCTAGCATCGTGGCTGCAGGAGAGCGCTGCGGCAGTCACGTGGGCTTCTGCGGAACCTTATGAACCGTCTATCCGCGATTGATGCGTTTGGCCCGGCTTTTGCACGAGTAGGCGCGATGCTATTCCGTCCGTTCCGCCTGGGCGTCTGGTTGAAGATGGGCCTGATCGGACTGCTTGGCGGGGGTGCAGTTGTCTCCGGCGGTGGCTTCAACTTTCGCGCTCCTGCGATGCCCCGCAACGCGCCGCATGGTGACCTTCCACCCAATGCGGAAGATCTTTTGCGCGCAATCCGCTCCATTCATCTTGCCGACTATTTCCATATCTTTATGATCGCAATCGCCGTGATTGTTGTCTTTGCCCTGATTTTTCTGTACCTGTTCTGCCGCTTCCGTTTCATTCTGTTTGATTCGGTGGTAGCGGGGCTGCCGGACATGACGCGGGGATGGCGCAAATACGAGTCTCAGGCCAATCGTTATTTCGGGTTCTGGCTGGCGTTCCGGCTGGTCACGTGGGGAACACTGGTCCTGATTGTGGGCGTGCCGCTGTGGAAGGCCTACAAGAGCGGCCTTTTCAGCGGTGACAACTCTTTGCCCATTTTCTTTGCGATTATCGCTTCCGTGGCGCTGGTCGCACTAATCGTCAGCATAGCTTTCGCTATTGTCTCCACCCTGGCCAAGGATTTTGTGATGCCAGTGCTGGCGTTAGATGATCTTTCTCTTGGCGATGCATGGTCTGCCGTGTGGCGCGTTGCAGCTTCTGAGCCGGGCGCATGGGCAGCTTACATGGGAATGAAGCTGCTTTGCGCGATTGGGAGCTGGATCGGCCTTTCCGTCGCTTTTGTCATTGCCATGCTTCCCGCAGCCATCCTGATAGGTATTCCCGTGGGAATTTTAGTGGTGCTGGGAGTAGTAGCTTTCAAGACCATCGGAGCAGTGGTTGGGATCATTATCTGCGGCATCGCCGTTTTACTGGCTGTCGTCGGCTTCTTTTGCCTGCTGCTGATTCTCACTGCGCCGGTCTCTGTGTTCTTTACGTCATACGCCCTGTATTTCTTTGGCGGGCGCTATGCCAAATTGGCGGCGCTGCTGTGGCCGCAACCAATTCCACCAGCGCCAATTTCCCCAATAGCCGGTACCCAACCTGTCCCGCAAAGGCCGTAGGGGTTCGTAACGTATTCAGAGCGGAGGGCCCGCAGCGGGTCTACTCGCGATGCACGCCATGCCGGCGCCCAGTAAGCAGCCCGATTCTTCTCACTTCCTGCCTGCCCACTGCGGATCATTTTCCGGCGTCACAATCAAGCCGTCGCGCATATGAATGATGCGGTCGCCGATCTCGGCTGCTTCGGGATTATGCGTAATCATCAGCACGGTCTGGCCAAACTGTTTGTTGGCATCACGCAACATCTTCAGCACGATATCTGAGTTCTGCGAGTCCAAATTTCCCGTAGGTTCGTCTGCCAGGATCAGCGCTGGCCCGTTCACCACGGCGCGCGCCAGCGCAACCCGCTGCTGCTCTCCACCGGAAAGCTCGGATGGCCGATGGTCGAGCCGCCCGGCGATGCCCAGCATCTGCGTGACCTGGTCGAAAAGTTTTTGGTCCAGTCCGTTCTTGCCGGCAATCTCGCGCGCAATTTCAATGTTTCCTTTGGCGGTCAGGGTGGGCAGCAGGTTGAATTTCTGGAATACGAAGCCGATCTTCTGCTTGCGCATTTCCGTGCGTAGCGCATCTGAAAGTTGGGCAAAATCTGCGCCATCAATGGTGATACGGCCAGAAGTAGCTCGCGTGAGGCCGCCCAGAATATAGAACAGCGTTGATTTTCCGCTGCCGGAAGGACCCACGATGGTGACGAATTCGCCCTTCTCCACGCTGAAACTAACACCGCGAAGCGCGGGCACATCGACTTTGCCGATGCGGTAAATCTTGGTTACGTTTTCAGCTTGGATGATCGGGGCCACTCACTCGATATTACCAGAGCGCGGATTAAGGCAATGGGGTCAAACAGCGACAAAGCGCGACATCTTATTTTGTCGCTGCGCTCCAAACCGCTGATGAGTCGATCCTCTGGTCCATTTCTCCCGCGCCCAACGCGACCGGCTCGGCGTCCCGGGGCCTCGCCGGTTAATTCCACACAAGATGGTTGCTACCCTAACTTGCCGACTGCATCCTGACGGGCTCAGGCGCTGGTCCGCGCTTGGGTCCGCGCTTCTTGACCAGCATCAGGCGGATGCGTTCCAGCAACTCAATGGGGGCGTACATTCCTTTGGGCAAAAAAAGATCTGCGCGCGTGTCTTTCTCATAAAAGCGCGTTTTGCCGGAAAAAAGAATCGCCGGAGTGCAGGCGGAAAGCTCTTTGATTTTGTTCACCAGCTCCGCGCCATCAAGGCCGGGCATTTGCAAGTCACTCAGAACCAGGTCAACGCCGCCCTGCTTAAAGGCGTCCAGCGCCTGTTGGCCATTGCTGCAAGCCAGCACGCGGTAGCCGCGCGTCTCCAGCATCAGTTTTCGAATGGAAAGCGCCTGCTCATTATCATCCACGCACAGAATCGTTCTTTTCGGTCGCATCTTTCTTTCCCCCTGGGATTTTTTCCGCGGCTGGCCGGCGCAAGGCGTTCACGGAAATTTTACGGCTGGGTGTTTGTTACTTTGGTTCAGGAACTTTACGGCAATCGAACCGGGGAAGCAAGTAACCGAAACGCCAACAAGTGGAAAACTCTGTGGAGAACTTTCTTTGGCCTGGAATCATGACCGGAAAGGGCGGAAAATACGCCGCTTGCTGCGCGCACAGTCTGCAAAAATAAATTTTCCCTACAGAATAAATTCTCCGCGCGCGACTTCCGCCACGTGACCGCCCACGCGAACGTTGACGATCTTGTCGCCATTTCGGCCGGCGCTGAAAAATATCCGGCTGCGGCGCTTCATCTCCACGCCTTGCTCCATCAGCACCTGTTGATCAACAGGAACCACGCCATATTGCACCGCCCACGCGGCACATGGACCGGCCGCCGAGCCGGTGGCAGGGTCTTCACCGTTATAAAAGATCATGCGAGATTGCAATTTGGCTTCAGGATTCAGGGTCTCACGGGAAACAAAGTAGAAGAACTTTGCGTCGGACTTATCTAAGTAAACTTTCATGTTGGCCCACGTGGGCGAGAGCTTTTGCAGGGCCGCGAGAGACTTCAGAGGAACAATGGCGAATGCATTGCCGGTGCTTACGGTCTGGATGGGCAGATCGCCGGCAATGTCGTCGATGGCGAGTCCCGCGGCGCGTGCCACGTCTTCACGGGAATGCATGTTTTTAAATTCCGGGTCGCGCTGCGTCATCAGCCCGAAGGGCAGGCCGTCGCGCGTGGAGAAGCGTACCGGGATGCGGCCAACGTTGAGGTCGAGCGCAATTTCTTCTGCGCCGCCGTTGCCGCGTTGAGCGTCATTTCGCAAAACCATAGCAGTGCCCAGCGTGGGATGTCCGGCAAAGGGAAGCTCTTCCGTTGTGGTAAAGATGCGCACGCGCACGCCGCGCTCGCGCTCGGTGGCCGCGTCGCGTGGAAGAATGAAGGTGGTTTCAGAAAGGTTGGTCTCTTTGGCCAGCGCTTGCATCTCTACGTCGGAGAGCCCACTGCCGTCGGCAAAGACGGCAAGCTGGTTTCCTTCCAGCGGTACTGAGGTAAAAACATCCACCTGCACAAACGGCAAACGGCGTTTCGTATTTGACATTAGATTCATCCAAACCTACCCTGAGATTTCAATAATGAGGACCGCTAATTGAGAACACGTTTGCCAACAATGCCAGATAGGAACGATTGCCAATGCCAAAGCTGCCAAAGAGTGACAATTGAGAAGCAAAACTGTTGATGCTCGTGACAATCGGTTCGCAGATCAAGAGGAACAGCTTGCGCCGTCCGATTTTCAATTTTGGCGTCTTTGGCAATCTTCGCATTCTTAGCAATTGTTTAAGATGATTATTTCCACTGCTTGCTCGCCTCTGACTTATGAAAGCTTTCCGCAAATTGCTGGCTCGCACTCCCTTTTACGGTGTATACAAATCGCTGGGCCATTATCCTGACTATTGGTATTGGAAGCTGCGTGGCGAACCGATTCGCTCTCCGCACCTGCTCAAGCAGCGCACCGTCCGTGAGTATGCCAGCCGCTATGGCCTGCGCGTGCTGGTTGAGACCGGCACTTATTATGGCGAGATGGTGGCAGCCATGAAAAACCGTTTTGCGGAGATACATTCCGTGGAGTTTGATTCCGCGCTGGCGCAGCGCGCCGCAAAAAAGTTTTCTCGCTTGCCGCACCTGCATATTCATGAAGGCGACAGCCAGAAAGTTGTGCCGGAA
>Ga0134126_10013160_pt1 | contig 10453 bp, 11 predicted proteins | sample KB31752_FD_96881 | JGI IMG/M metagenome (GOLD analysis project Ga0134126, IMG submission 96881) | Terrestrial soil microbial communities with excess Nitrogen fertilizer from Kellogg Biological Station, Michigan, USA - KB3-175-2 | ecosystem: Environmental > Terrestrial > Soil > Unclassified ...
GTAGGCGCCGGCGCAGCCGCATCCGTCGCCTGTGGCAGAACCAGCCGGTTCGCCAGCTTGATCGTCAGTGCCTTGGCGTTGTCGGGATTCATGCTGGCCAGCACCAGCGCCAGCTGGTCGGACTTCATGTCGCGCGCCACCGGCACCAGCACGTCATCCGGCAGATTGTTGAAGATGCGCGCAGCATCCTTGGGCTTCATGATGGAATAGGTTTTCACCAGGGCGGTGACCTGCGCTTTTTGTGCCTCGTCACGCTGGCCCAACAGCTGCGTGATCTGGGTCTGCAGCTGCTTGAGCTGCGCGATTTTGGCGTCCACACGCTGCTCAGCAGCGGCGATCATGTTGGCCTGGGTGGTGAGCTGGGTCTCGCGCTTGTCCAGTTCGCGCCGGCGCTTGGAAAGACTGTTGATCACATCCACTTCGCTGGCGCTGGAGACCTGGTCGCCTTCGCCGCCGGCATAATCCTTGTTGGCCGGCACCGGGTCCCCGGGGATGGCGGCCGTCTGGCCGGATCCCTGGGCATAGGCTTCGTGCACCAGATCGCCGGCTTTCAAGCCCCAGACCACAACACCCAGCACCAGCACGCTTGGCAGGAGCCGAACGAAACGCGCGCTCTTCTTCGCCGTGAGAGTCATGACACAGCTCTTTCCAGGCGGCTGAGGATGGAGGTGGAGGGCAGCGGCATGTCGGGTATTTCCTTGGCCACGCGCGGCGTTGCCGCGGCTGTTTCCATACGCTGGGCGATGCGTTCACCGGAAACGGTGAGCACCGAAAGCTCGTCAATATGCAGGCGAGCACGCTTCAGGCGCTCGTCCAGGGTATGGGCGGCTTCACCGGCGGCGGTCTTCAGCGCCCGCAAAGATGCGCCCGCGCCGGCGATCGCCATGTTGAGCTCGCCGATGTGACGTTTGAGACCTTCCTGGCCCTTGCGCACCGCCGCCAGGCGCCGCTCCAGGATCACGCAATAGGCGAGGGTGAGGGCCAGCAGCACTTCCAGCCCCAGCTCAAGATAGAAGGTCACGTCGGTCGGAAGGGTCATGGGCAACTCTCTCAAAAAAGATTGATTAGAGTGAGGACCTAGAGGGCGCGCGATGCGTCCGTGCGTTCGATGGCTTCGTCCACGCGCACCGCGACATTGCCGCCGACGCGGCCCATGCGGCCTGTCAGCAGCGGTACGCCGCCGCAGCGCAGCTGGATCTTTGAATCGGGGCCGGCGCTCAGCATCATGGTCTGACCGACCTGCAGGTCCATCACCTGATGCAGCGGCATGGTCTGTTCATCCAGAATGGCTTCGATGTCCACCTTGGTCGACCAGAGCTCGGTGGCCAGATGGCTTTCCCAGATGGAGTCGCGGCCGAACTTTTCGCCCATGAACTGCTGCAGCAGCAATTTGCGGATCGGCTCCAGGGTGGCATAGGGCAGAAGTAGTTCGGTGCGCCCGCCGCGATCTTCCATGTCTATGCGCAGCTTGACCAGGATGGCGGCGTTGGCAGGGCGCGCGATGGCGGCAAAACGGGGATTGGTCTCCAGCCGGTCCAGGCTGAAATGCACCGGCGCCAGCGGCTCGAAAGCGGCGCACATGTCCTGCATGATCACCTCGATCATGCGCTGGACCAGGGTGCGTTCGATAGTGGTATAGGGCCGACCCTCGATGCGCATGGCAGACGAACCGCGCCGGCCGCCCAGAAGCACATCCACGATCGAATAGATCAGGTTGGAGTCCACCGTGAAGAGGCCGTAATTGTCGAGCTCCTCGGCGTGGAACACGGCCAGAATCGCGGGCAGGGGAATGGAATTCAGATAATCGCCGAAGCGGATGGAGGTGATGGAATCCAGGCTCACTTCCACATTGTCGGACGTGAAATTGCGCAGAGAGGTGGTCATCAACCGCACCAGGCGGTCGAAGACGATCTCCAGCATGGGCAGGCGTTCATAGGAAACCAGCGCCGAATTGATGATGGCGCGGACGCCCGACTTGTCCTGCATCTGATCTGAATTGACATCAAAACCCAGAAGCGAGTCGATTTCGTCCTGGTTCAGGACGCGCTCGGCTGTGGTATCGGCGGTGCCCTCGACCGCGGGCGCCGGGGTGATGGCGGAGTCTTCGGTGGTCGGTGTTTCGTCGGCCATATTCTAAAGCCTTTTCATGTCGCACCGGCTTTCTGCCGGGATTACTTGATCTAACTATTGCTCCCTTGCAGGGCGCACTCCTACTGCACAATCATTTCCTTCAGCAGCACGTCGCGCACGTGATAGGGCGCGGCCGCCACATTGACCCGGCGCAGCAGCTCTTCCTTCAGGCGCAGCACGCCGGCCGAGCCTTTGAGGTCGTCGAGCCGCAATTCGCGCAAGTAGGCCTGGAATTGATCGGTGATGCGCGGCATCAGCGGCTGGATGGCGGTTTTCTGTGCGTCATCCTCCAGCTCCAGCGACAGGCCCAGCTTGAGATAGGCGGGCGTGCCGTCATTGCTCTGGATATTGACCAGAATGTCCTGCATGTCGCTGAAGGCGACCTTGGGCGGGGTCAGCGGTTCTTCCGCCTTGGCGCCTTCGGCATTGCCGCTTTTCTTGAACAGAAAGAAGTAGGCGCCCGCGCCGCCGCCGCCGAGCACAAGCACCAGCACCGGCACGGCGATCATCAGAATCTTTTTGGTGAGAAAGCGCTTGAAGCCCTTCTTCGGCTCGGGCGCACCTTCGCCTTCCGGCTTTTCCCCGTCTTCACTTTCGGGAGCGGCTTCTTTCGCCATGGAAAACCCTTGTTGAACGCCCTTGCGACTTCTCGAGGGTCACCCTAGGCAAACGTGGTTAAGGAGTGGTTCAAATTGCCGGGTAGGGCGCCCTCAGACCGGCAAGATTTTCCGCGCACCCTTCCATGCCATGCATGAAAGCCAATGAAATCGGGCTTTTCCTGATGGCATGACGGCTGCAATACCGAAGGCACGACGGACCAGAAAGGATCCGAAGGCCTATGGAAAATTCACTTCTTGTTAGTCTCTCCCAGCAGCTCGCCACCTATCGGGCGATGGACGTGATCGCCAACAACATCGCGAACGTCTCTACGCCGGGATTCAAGCGCGATGCCGCGAAGTTCGAAGAATATGTCGCCATGATGCGGCCCGCCGAAGGTCAGAAAGGCATGCAGCCGGTCTCCTTCGTGAAAGACGCCGGCGTGATCCGCGATACCGGGCAGGGCAATATCGAGCAGACCGGCGCGACTTATGACCTGGCGATTTCCGGCAAGGGCTATTTCGTGGTCCAGACGCCGGCGGGCCCGCGTTACACCCGCGACGGTCATTTCTCGCTGGACGGCAACGGCAATCTTGTCACCAGCCAGGGCTATCAGGTGCAGGGTGATGGCGGCACCGTCACCATCGCGCCGACCGACGGGGACATCAACATCGCTCCCGATGGCATGATCTCCAGCGTGGTCAATGGCGTGGGCAACCAGCTTGGCAAGATCAAGGTGGTGGACTTCGCCGACGACACATTGCTCACCAGGCAGGGCTCCAGCCTCTATTCCACGGGCCAGACGCCGAACACGCCCACGGTGGTCAATCTGCGCCAGGGCGCGCTGGAATCCTCCAATGTCCAGCCGGTGATCGAGATCAGCAAGATGATGGAGGTGATGCGTGCCTATGAGACCACCGCCAATCTGAGCAAATCCCAGGAAGACATGCTGCGCCAGGCCATCGACCGGCTCGGCCAGGTCCCGAATTAAGTTGCCGAATTAAGGAGAAACGCTGATGCGCGCCCTTTCCATCGCCTCGACCGGCATGCTGGCCCAGCAGACCAATGTCGAAGTCATCGCCAACAATCTGGCGAACATGAACACCACCGCCTTCAAGCAGCAGCGGGCGGAATTCACCGATCTGCTCTATCAGAACATCCAGACGCCGGGTGCCCAGACCTCCGACCAGGGCACCTACGCCCCCAACGGCATCCAGCTGGGCGCCGGTGTGCGCACCGCCGCGGTCTATCGCATCACCACCCAGGGCGATCTCAAGTCCACCGGCAATCCCTACGATGTCGCCATCCAGGGCGCCGGCTTCTTCCGCATTCAGCAGGCCGATGGCACTGACGCCTATACCCGCTCGGGCAATTTCTCGCTCTCGCCCCAAGGCCAGCTCGTCACCCAGGATGGGCTGGTGGTGCAGCCGGGCATCGCCATTCCGCAGAACACGATCAGCGTCACCATCAATGCGCAGGGTCAGGTCAACGCCACCGTGGCGGGCAACTCCACGCCCCAGACGGTCGGCCAGCTCGAGCTGACGCGCTTCCCCAACGAGGCCGGTCTCAATGCGATCGGCAATAACCTCTATCTGGAGACCCCTGGTTCCGGCAGTCCGCAGGCCGGTGTTCCGGCTTCGACCGGCTATGGCACGATCCAGCAGGGCTTTCTGGAAACTTCCAACGTGAACTCGGTGGACGAGATCACCGCCCTGATCACGGCTCAGCGCGCCTATGAAATGAACTCCAAGGTCATCTCTGCAGCCGACCAGATCCTGCAGGATACCGCTCGCCTGGGATCATAGCCATGAACCGCACGCTCCTGATCCTTGGTCTGCTCCTGGCCGGCGCCGCGGCGCTGATGGGCACTTCCAGCGCCTTCGCCGCCACCATGCGGGTGGTGGTGCCGGCGCACAATATCGCCCGCGGCGACACGATCGGCGAAAGCGATCTCACCTTTGCCACCGTGGACGGCAACGCGCTGATGTCCGGCGTGCCGACCAGGATCGAAGAGGTCAAAGGCATGCAGGCCCGCCGCATGCTGTCGGCCGGCCAGACCTTCCGCACCGAAGACGTTCGCCGGCCCATCGTCATCACCAAGGGCCAGACCGTCACCATGCAGTTTGCCGCCCCCGGCGTGGAGCTGACCGCCATGGGCCGCGCCATGAGCGAAGGTGGCGTCGGCGATACGGTCACCGTCCAGAATCCGGCCTCTTACCGGATGGTCTCCGGCGTCGTGATCGCGCCGGGCACGGTGCGCGCCACTGGCATCATCAACGCTCCCGTCAACAATCTCGCCCGCCGTTAGGATCTGTCATGCGCAGCCTTTTGAAGCTTTTTCCTCTTGTCGCGGCGGTGTCGCTGTCGGCCTGTTCGGCGCTGGACCGCATCCAGAATATCGGCGAGGCGCCCGCCATGCAGCCGGTGGGCAATCCCGCCGGCACCAAGATCGTGGCGGCCATCCCGGCGCCCAAGCCGATCATGCATGTGGACAATTCGCTGTGGCAGCCGGGCGCGCAAAGCTTTTTCCATGATCCGCGCGCCATGCATGTGGGCGACGTGATCACGGTGAACGTCTCGGTCGCTGATACCGCCAAGATGCAGAACACCACCACGCGCAGCCGCACCAATTCCGAGGACGCCAATCTCACCAACTTCTTTGGTCTGGAGAAGGTGATGCCGCCGGTGATGGATCCGTCCAGCCTGGTCAAGATGGGTTCGGATAACTCCAATGTCGGCGCCGGCTCGATTCAGCGTCAGGAATCCATCAACATGGTCCTGGCGGCGCTGGTCGCCCAGGTGCTGCCCAACGGCAATCTGGTGATCGACGGCCATCAGCAGGTGCGTGTGAACAATGAGCTGCGCGACATGCGCCTTTCGGGCATCGTGCGCCGCGAAGACATCACCCAGGACAATACCGTCAACCTGTCCCAGATCGCCGAGGCGCGCGTGACCTACGGCGGCAAGGGCACCATGAGCGATGTGCAGCAGCCGCGCTATGGCAGCCAGTTGCTCGACATCCTGATGCCCTTCTGACGTCGCAGCCAGAAGACAAAGGGCCCGGTCATCCGACCGGGCCTTTTCGTTTTTGCGGCTAGTGTCCCATTCCGAAGTTTGCCTTGAGGCCGATATCGATGATGTGGCGAAGTTTCGAAACCACGATACTAATGCGGCATCAGTTCGGGAAAGCGCGGCAGAAAGCCGTTCCGGTTGGGCATGGCGACCCTAGGCAGGGTCCGGGCATTGAGGACCAGCTTGGCGTCGATCACCTTGCCTTCCGCCAGGATATAGGCGGTAAGGGCATAGACCTCATGGTCCGTCAGCGACCGTGGCTCATTCCATGGCATCGCCCGGCGGATGTAATCGAACAAGGGCGGCGCGTAAGGCCAATAGTTGGCGATGGTGGTCCGGGAGGCGTCGATACCCTTCAGCTCCACGTCGCGGATGATGATCGGCGGCGCCGGCTGTCCGCGCAATGCCTGGGGCGTGCCGCGGCCGCCATCGCCATGACAGGCCGAACATTTGGCGTTGAAGATGACCGCGCCTTGCGCCGCGGTTCCCTCTCCGGCGGGCAGGCCGGTACCATCGGCCAGGATCTCGATATCCCAGCGCGCGATGTCGGCGGCACTGACCGGTTTGCCAAGATTCGGACGGCCCGGACCGGCGGCGAGTGCGCTCGCGCCGCCCACCAGCGAGAAACAAACAAGAGCTGCAAGCGCGCGGTCAGGCATAGGCATGCGACACCTTCCCGCGCGCATCCACTGCCCAACTCGTGACGGCGTTGAAGTGATGGTTCTTGAACGCCACAACGGGCGGCACGGCATCGAGCTGGCCGCGGGCGGCGACGAATTCGGCCCGCGTGGGCTGGAAAGAACCCTGATCGTCCCAGGCGCGGCTTTGCAAAATGACAGGGCGGCCATCCCATCGCCAGGGCATGCGAAAGCGGCTGAAGGCCTTGCTGTAAACCGGCGTCTGCAGGGCGGCTTCGCCCCAGCTTTTGCCGCCATCGGCCGAGACCATCACTTTTGTGATTTTGCCCTTGCCGGAATAGGCAATGCCGGAAATCTCGTAATAGCCGGGCATCTTCACATCCTGGCCGGGTGACGGCCGGGTGATGAAGGATTTGACCTCGTTCAGGAAGGTAAGGTTGTAGCTTTTTCCTTTAGGCATCGGCTCGGTATAGACCTGCGATTCCCAGAAGCTCATGGCGGGGCTCGGCACCAGCTTGATGCGCCGCAGGAACTTGACGTTCATGTTGCCTTCATAGCCGGGCAACAGCAGCCGCATGGGAAAGCCGTTGCCAGGCATCAGCGGCTCGCCATTCTGGTAGAGCGCGATCATCGCGTCATCCAGCGCCTTGGCCAATGGGATGCTGCGCATCAGGTGCGGACCGTCCGCGCCCTCGGCGATGAACCATTTCGCACGCGGATCGATGCCGCATTCATCCAGCAGCAGCGACAGCGGCACCCCGGTCCATTCCGCACAGGACGACAGTCCATGCAAGGCCTGGACGTCGGCCTGGATCGGCTTGGGCGAGAACAGGGGCACGCTGTTGCCGCCGCATTCCACGAAAGCGGGGCGCGAGATCATGGGATATTTGAGAAGCGCGTCGACAGTGAAGACCAGCGGTCGCTTGACCAGGCCATGGATCAGCAGCCGGTGCGCCGCCGGATCGATCTGGGGGATGCCGGTGTGGTTGATGGTGAAATGCAGGCCGTTGGGCGTGCGCGTTCCTTCCAGAAGATGATGCGGCGTGCGCGATATGGAAGAGCGTGGCTCGAAGTTCGGATTGGCCAGAGTGCGCACCACATTCTTGGCGAATTTCGAGGGCGTCTGATAGGCCGGCGTGTCCTCACCGATCTGGAGACCCCAAGGCTGCTCGACCAACTGTTCGGCCGCTGCGCCGGTTGGCGCTGCTCCAAGAGCGGTGCCCGCCAGGCCGGCGATGGCGGCGCTCCGGCTCAGCAAGGCGCGCCGGTGCAACAGGCCATTGCCCGCGACTGCCTCATTCTGTTTGCCGGGAAGGTTGCTACGCTGCTTCATCGCGCTGCCCCTTTATGCGGACATCGGGAGCTGGCGCAGAATTGCCGGCCGGCCCAATGGCCTTGCCGGATGATTGAGGCAGACCGGAACCCGCCTTGCAAGGCGGTCACGGCTGACAAGCAGTCGGAATGACAAGGCGCGGCCGATATATACCGGCGCAGCAATCGAAAAAGGCGGCGGCCTTACCGCTTAGTCGTCCCGATAGACCTTTTCGCGCCGCCCCGCCGCGCGTCGCGCGGCAATTAAAAAGGGAGCGGCGCCTGTCCGTTCAGTCGTCTCTATAAACCTTTTCACGCCGCTCATGCCGTTCCTGCGCTTCGATGGACAGGGTGGCGATGGGGCGGGCGTCCAGCCGCTTCAGCGAGATGGGCTCGCCGGTCTCTTCGCAGAAGCCATATGAGCCGTCCTCGATCCGGCGCAGCGCCGCGTCGATCTTGGCGATCAGCTTGCGCTGGCGGTCCCGGGTCCTGAGCTCCAGCTGGCGCTCGGCCTCGGTCGAGGCGCGATCGGCGAGATCGGCATGGGGCACGGTTTCGGCCTGCAGATTCTGGATGGTCTCACGGCTTTCCTTGAGGATTTCGTCTTTCCAGAGATTGAGCTTACGGCGGAAATATTCGCGCTGACGCTCATTCATGAAGGGCTCGTTTTCCGACGGGCGATAGTCGGCAGAGACCTGGTTTGCCATGCACACTCCCTTCGACGCGCTACTCATGACCGGGGCTGAGACTCACTCGAAAATTGCCCCGACGGCCGGGGTTATAACGACGGCACCCACCCCCGGCAAACGGAATTGCGCCAACCGGCCAATGCCGCACAGAAAATAAGCAGCCGCCCGAAAAGACGGGCGAAACCAGAGGCTTCACATCGGGGGGTTCCGGGCGCAATGGACATGCGGCCTTCATGGGGACGTCACAAAAAGTTTTTGCGCTGCGGCGAAACTGCCGGGGAGCATCCGTCTTTCCCCACTATCGCACCGCAAAAGGAGTTCCCATGCCGCAGAACACCGAAGTGAACCCCGCCGTGTCCCAGCTTGGTGATTGCCTCGCCCAGGCCGCAGAAAGCCACCGCCAGCTGTTCCAGGAGATGGGCAGTTTCGTCCGCGACGAAGGCCTGCGCTTTGCCAATCTCCGCCTGGAACGCAACGGCGAGGCGATGGAGAAAATGCAGAACTGCCACGGCCTGCCCGGCCTGATTGGGGTGCAACAGGAATGGCTGCGCAGCTTTGTGGAAGATTATCTGGCCCAGCAGATGCGCCTAGCGGGGGCCTTGCGCGGCCTTGCCCATAATGTGGTGGCCAGCGCCGCCGAGACGGCGTCGGAGAATATCGACCGCATGCAGCAGGATGGTCACGAGATCGCGCAAGCGGCCGGCCAGCAGGTGAATCAGATGGCGGAAACGACCAACACTTACCTGCAGCAAACCCAGCATTAGGCAGGCGGCTCTGTAAGCTGCATGCGTCCTGCTCCGTGAAACAGGCCCGCTGCGAGGCGGGCCTTTTTATTGCAATTATTCGAAGCGAAAGCCCGTCTCGACGATGCCGGACGCCGTGAAGCCAGACCAAATCCTGCATGGGTCGATAGCATATTTGTGATGGATCGCCTTCAGGCCCCTCCCCTAGGCTTGGCGCAACAAGAACAACGGACAAGGGGATGGATATGGATCGCAGACGGTTTTTCACGACTTCAGGTGCGGGGGCGGCAGCTATACTGGCGACACAAGGCGTGGCGGCGCCGGCGGCGCGCGGGAAAGCCGTGCCAACGGGGAAACTTCCGCCGCTGAAGGCCAGGCTGGGCCATGAATTGGGCCGGGTCAGCGACAAGAGCCTCAATTATCTTGCGCGTTTTGGTGTGGAATGGGTCGGGGCGGCAGCCACCATCGGCGATCCATCCCGTATCTATGCGACCGCCGATGAGCTCAAGACGCTGCGGGACGCTGTCGAGAAGCATGGCATGCATCTGGAGCTCACCAGCAGTGTGCTGCTGAATTCCTCCAATATCGACCGCGAGGCCCATCCCGCCATCATGCTGGCGCAAAGCCCCGAGCGGGATCGCGATATCGAGGCGTTCCAGAACCTGATCCGCAACTGCGCCACCGCCGGCATCCCCACCTTGAAATACAATATGAGCATCCTGGGCGTGGTGCGCAGCGGCACGGTACGCGGCCGGGGCGATACCTTGTACAACAAGTGGAATTACCAGGACGCGCTGAAGGAGGAGCTGCCGCTTACCCGCGCGGGCATGGTCAATGCCGATGCCTTCTGGGAAAGGATCGATTATTTCCTGTCGCATGTGGTGCCGGTCGCCAATGAGTACAAGGTCCGCATCGCCTGCCATCCGCAGGATCCCGGCATGCCGCAGCCGGAAGGCTATCGCGGGGTAGACCGGGTGCTGGGCACCGTCGATGGGCTGAAAAAGTTCGTCGGCATGCACGAAAGCCCCTATCACGGGCTGAACTTCTGCCAGGGCACGGTGTCGGAGGAGCTGCAACATCCCAACGACGAAATCGGGTACGTAGTCCGCTGGTTCGGCAGCCGCAACAAGATCTTCAACGTCCACTTCCGCAATATCACCGGCGGCCGCGACAACTTCGTCGCCGAGATGTTTCCTGACGAGGGCGATGTCGATTTCGTCAAGATGTTGAAGGTCTATCGCGAAGTCGGTTACGAGTATCTTCTGATGCCGGA
>Ga0134126_10013162_pt1 | contig 10453 bp, 6 predicted proteins | sample KB31752_FD_96881 | JGI IMG/M metagenome (GOLD analysis project Ga0134126, IMG submission 96881) | Terrestrial soil microbial communities with excess Nitrogen fertilizer from Kellogg Biological Station, Michigan, USA - KB3-175-2 | ecosystem: Environmental > Terrestrial > Soil > Unclassified ...
GGCCTGGTCGACGTGCGCTCGAGTGCAGTCCTCGACGCGCAGATAACCGGCCCGGGCCTCGAACACGGCCGCGAATTCCCCCGGGATGCAAAAGCCCGGAAAGCGTCGCTTCAAACTTGCGGCGTCGAGCGGTTCGACGTCGAGTTGATGCTGGCGCGCACTGGCCAACACGCCGGGAACGACCGTGCCGTTTTCGGGGCCGACCTCCAAGATGCCGACTTGGCGATAAAGCGACTGTCCGCTGATTTGCTCAAGCTCGTGCCACAGCGCATACGCGCGTTGGACGAGCGGCACATAGGCCGGGTGCTCGTGATAGGCCTGTCGGATTAAGCGCGTCTGGCCGTGCGAGCTCCCCCGATCGTGTCCGGGCAAGAAGCGGTCGATGCCCAACACGCGCAAGCCGCGCGAGGCCAAATGAAACAGCGCCGCGCTGCCCACGCCGCCCACGCCCAGCACGACCGCGTCGTAGGTTTCAATCATTGCAAGCCACGCAACTCAATCATCGCAGAGCTAAACAATCTCTTTTAAAAGGAGATATGGTCTGAAACTCGCGTTCAAAGCATTGTCAGATAGTTTTCGATTTCCCAAGCGCTGACCTCCTTGTGATAACTTTCCCACTCGCGCGATTTCAGTTCCAGGAACGGTTCGACGAGCGGGCCGAGCGCGGCGCGAACCACCTCGTCGCCGCGCAGCTCGGCCAGGGCGTCGGCCAGCGTCTGCGGCAGAATCTTGATGCCCTTTTGCTCGATGTCGGCCAGCGACCATTCATACAAGTTGCCCAAGTTCGGTTCACCGGGATCCAACCGCCGGCGGACCCCGTCCAGGCCCGCCCCGAGCATGGCGGCCAGCGACAAGTAGGGATTGCAAGCCGCCGAGACCGTTCGGTCTTCGCAGTGGCCGGGTCCGGCGACGCGGATCATCTGCGTGCGATTGTTGTCGCCGTAACTGGCGAAGGCCGGGGTCCAGGTGAAGCCCGAGCGCGTCGATTGCAGCCCGGCGCCCAGTTGCAGTCGCTTGTAGCAGTTGACGGTCGGGCTACCGACCGCGGTCAGCGCGCCGGCATGTTCGATCAAGCCGCCGAGAAAATAGTAGGCGAACTCCGACAGCCCCAGTCCGCGCCGGTCGTGCTCCGCCGAGAACAAGTTCTTGCCCGTCTCGGCGTCGGCGACGTGAAAGTGGACGTGCATGCCGCTGCCCGACTGTCGCGAAAAAGGCTTAGCCATGAACGTGGCGATGGCGCCATGCTTCTTCGCCAATTGGGCGGCCGTCATGCGGAAGTAGGTGATCCGGTCGGCCGTCGTCAAGGCGTCGGCGTATTTGAAGTTGATCTCGTACTGCCCGTTGCCGTCCTCGTGATCGGCCTGGTAGACGCCCCAGCCCAGCGCGTTCAGGCAGGTGGTCAGCTCTTGCAGATATCCCACCGCCGGCGCCATCGAGCGGAAGTCGTAGCAAGGCTTCGCCAGGCCGTCGACGCGATCGGGATTCCAAATCTGCAGTTTGCCGTCGGGGCCAACGGTCACCAAAAAATGCTCTGGCTCCATGCCGACGTTCAGCCGATAGCCCTGCTGGCGGGCCTCTTCGAGCATCGAACGCAGGTGGGCGCGCGGGCAAAACGGATGCAGTTCGTCGTCGACGTAGAGATCGGCGGCGAAGCGCGCCGTGGCCGTCAACCAAGACACCGTCGTGTAGCTGGCCGGATCGATGCGGGCCAACATATCGTGCGAGTGCGGCCCTTGCCCGGAGCCCCAGACCGCCCCGCCCGCGAACCCGGCGCCGAGATCGATGGCCTCGTCGTAGCACTCGACCGGCATCATCTTGGTCTTGGCGGCGCCGTGAATGTCCACGAACTGGACGAGAATGAACTGAATGCCATCCGCTTTCAAGCGCTTGCGGATTTCTTCGCGGCTCGACATCGGACCGATTCCTTGAGGAGATGTTACGCCTGTTTTAGCGTTCGCTTTGCCCTGGAATCCAATTCGTTCCGGCCAGCGGCACGCGCGCCATCGCCGCCGCCTCGATCGTCAGCGCCACCAGATCTTCCGGCTCCAGATGGTGAACGTTCGACTTTCCACAAGCCCGGGCCAACGCGGTCAGCTCCATCGTCAGCACGTCGAAATAGTTCTTCAGCCGCCGGGCGCCAATCTCCGGATCGAGGCGCCTTTCGAGCTCGGGAATCTGCGTGGTAATGCCGACGGGGCAGCGCCCGGTGTGGCAATGGTGGCACGTCCCCGGCGCCGCGCCGATCGCGGCGTAATCGTCGGCGACGCCGACCTTGCCCTCGGCCGTCGTATATCCCGAGTCGTTGCAGCCCAAGGCCACCAGTACTCCTTGGCCGAGCGCCACGGCATCGGCGCCCAGGGCCAACGCCTTGGCCACGTCGGCGCCGCTGCGGATGCCGCCCGAGATGATCAATTGCACGTCGCCGAGCACGTCCATTTCGGCCAGCGCCTGGGCGGCCAGCGGAACGGCGGCGAGAGTGGGAATCCCGGTGTGTTCGATGAACACCTGCTGCGTCGCCGCGGTGCCGCCTTGCAGCCCGTCGATCACGACCACGTCGGCGCCCGCCTTGACGGCCAGCTTGACGTCTTCGCGCACGCGCGTGGCGCCCATCTTGACGTAGATCGGGAGCCGCCAATCGGTGATTTCGCGCAGCTCGGCGATCTTGATCGCCAGATCGTCGGGGCCGGTCCAGTCGGGGTGCCGGCAGGCCGAGCGCTGGTCGATGCCGGCCGGCAAGGTGCGCATCGCGGCCACGCGCTCGCTCACCTTCTGGCCCAGCAGCATCCCGCCGCCGCCGGGCTTCGCCCCTTGGCCAATGACGATTTCGATCGCGTCGGCCTTGCGCAGATCATCGGGATTGAACCCGTACCGCGACGGCAAGCATTGATAAACCAGAATCGAGCTGGCCTCGCGCTCCTCGGGCGTCATGCCGCCGTCGCCCGTCGTGGTCGACGTGCCCAGCCGCCGCGCCGCCAGACCGATCGCCTGCTTGGCATTCGCACTCAAAGCGCCGAAGCTCATGCCGGCCACCGTAATCGGGATCGCCAACTCAATGGGCCGCTTCGCGTGTCGCGCTCCGAGCACGGTCTTGGTCGTACACTTCTCGCGATAGCCTTCCAGCGGATACCGCGAGGCCGAAGCGGTCAAGAAGACCAAGTCGTCGAACGTCGGCAGCCGCCGCTTGGCGCCCATGCCGCGGATCTCGTACAAGCCGTGCTCGGCGGCCTGCTGAATATAGTGCAGCACGTGCCGGTCGAATGAATAGCTCTCTTCGTGGTCGCGGGGATCTGACATGGGCGAGTTGAACTAGGGTTTCGACGATTTTTAAAAAGGGGATGGGGGGATACGGAGGAGATGGGGGACAAAAACGAATTCAATTTTGATGAAATCTAACTAACCGTATGAGTCAAAGCTTTATCGTCTGACGCGCCCTAGGCTCAATTTCAGGCGAACGGAATGCCCGCCCGACTTGCCCCTCGACCACTCTTGAAAATCCTATCTCCTCATCTCCTCCGTATCTCCCTATCCCCTTTTTCAAAAACGTCACCTCGCGCACGAGGTCAATATTCTTGATGCACTTCCGAATTCCAGTGATACAACGTCCGCGCCGAAGCAACGCGCTGGAACGCCCGCGGATCGTGCCGGAACCCGGCCTGGTCGAGCAGCCGGCCGACGCGGACGAGGTCCGTGTCCGACATCGGCTCGGTTCGCGCATCGGCGCCGAGTCCGGCGATCGCGCCTTTGACGTAGATCACGGCCTCGTAGAGCGAGTCGCCGAGGCCGGGGCCGGCGTCGCCGCAAACGATGATTGCGCCGGCCTGGGCCATGAAAGCCGACATGTGGCCGACGTTTCCGCCGACCACGATCTCGCCCCCCTTGAGTGAAATGCCGCAGCGCGAGCCGGCGTCGCCGTCGATCACGAGCAAGCCGCCGTGCGCCGAGGCGCCGGCCGATTCCGAAGCGCTGCCGCGAACGCGCACCGCGCCCGACATCATGTTTTCGGCGACGCTGCGGCCGACGTTGCCCAGCACCGTGACGCGCGCCCGCTGGTTCATCCCCGCCACGAAGTAGCCGGCATCGCCCGCGATCTCAAGATCGACCTCGGCGGTCAGCCCGACGGCCAAATTGTGTTTGCCCTGCGGATGCTTGACGCGCACCGTGCAGCCGGCCAGTTCGGCGGCCGGGCCGTGCAGCAAATCATTCAACTCGCGAACGCTGCGCTGGGCGAGGTCGAATTCGATCACACGTTCCATGCGTAAATGCGCTCGGGCTGCGGTTCGAAAAGATGGGCGTGCTCGATCCCCGGCAGGTGCGCCAGAGAGCGGTATTCGGAAGCGACGGCCACGTAGGCGTCGGTCTCGGCGGCGACGGCGGGCTTGCAGGCGAAAGCGTCGCGAACGACGACCAGTGAATCGAGCGTGGCGATGACCAGCGTGTAAAACCCGTCGAGCTCGGCGAACGAGCGCTCGATCGCCGTTTCCAGCGGGTCGCCTTCGCGCATCCGCCACTCAAGAAATCGGCAAGCCGCCTCGGTGTCGTTATCGGTCTCGAAATGAATCCCGCGCCGCTCCAGCTTGCGGCGAATCATGTGGTGGTTCGACAGCGAACCGTTATGCACCAGGCAAAAATCTTCGCCCGCCGAGAACGGATGCGCGTGCAGCGGCGACACGGCTGACTCGGTGGCCATCCGCGTGTGGCCGACGGCGTGCGAGCCGGCCAGCCGGCGAAAGCCATATCTCTCGGCGATCTCCTGCGGGTGGCCCTCGTCTTTCACCAACCGCATCGACCTGCCGACCGACAGAATGTGGACGTCCGGCGCGTTCTTCGAGAGCCAGGCTTGCAAGTCGGGGCGGGAAAGATTCGCGGCGAATTCCGCCGCCGATGCCGCAAAGGAGATGCCCGGCTTGGCGCCAAGTTCGGCCTCGATCCGTCGGCCCAGGGCGATCCAGTCGCAGCCGGGCGTCTCGCAGAACAGGCTGAATCGCCGCGCTGAATCCGCGACGCGCTCTTCGAAGACGGCCAAGCCGGCCGAATCGGGCCCCCGTTCGCCCATCGAGCACAACATCGGCGTGACGAACTCGCCCAATCGCTCGCGCTGGCTCGGGTCTTTAATCAGCAGGCCGACGATTCCACACATGCTCGAACCCACATCCGGCACTTTGAAAAGCGCACCGCTCCCGCGGAAGGCGCACGAAGCTCGGCCGCCAGACGAGCGTGAACGCTTTTAGTATATCGGCCGCGGGGACCGAAGTAGAGTCCCCCGCGAAGAGCCGTAGCGATACCCGATCCAGTTTTTTGCGCACCTGCCCGAAATGCGGGCAGATCGCGGCGCGCTGTGACCGGGCGTTCGGTTAACGCCGGCGGAAATTTACGGTTAGGCCTTCGTGGTATTGCTCGTCGCGGCACGCGTGCTGGCCGCGCTTCGGATCAGCTAAGGGCCACCATGCCCCCCCGATTTCAGTTCAGCTTGAGCCGGCTCTTTTGCTCGACCGCGCTATTTGCCTCGGCAATGCCGTTCTATACGCTGGCCATAGAGCCGGCAGGCAACTATGTTCAATCCTTCGGATTGGCTACGATCCTGACCTTCGCAGCTTGCAGCAACTTATTCGGGCGCCCGTGGAGTGGGGCGATCGTTGCTGCGATATTGTTTTCACAATCATTCGTCGACCTGCTTATTCACTAGCAAGTCGCGATCAGGCGAGGAGGGCGCAAACCGCCTCGGGCCGGCTGTCGGCGAGCGGGGACGTTGGGCGCTCAGGAGGCGGGAAGGTCAACCGAACAGTTCGGCGATCGGCTGTCCTTCGCAGATGCGGTAAGGACGTCCCTGTCGATCGTGGATTTCCTGGTCGCAGTCGAGTCCAAGGGCCTTGTAAATGGTGGCGGTCATGTCCTGCGGCGAGACGGCGCGGTCGCGGGGATAGGCCGCAATCGCATCGGTCGATCCATAAATCTGGCCGCCGCGAATGCCGCCGCCGGCCAAGATCGCCGACTGGGCGGCGCCCCAATGGTCGCGCCCGGCGGTCTTGTTGATTTTCGGCGTGCGTCCGAATTCGCCGTAAGAGGCCACGATCGTCTCGTCGAGCAGGCCGCGCTGCGATAAATCCTCCAACAGCGCCGAAAACGCCAGATCGAGCGGCGGCAGGCAATAGTTCTCTTTGAGCATGCGATAGCCGCTGAAATTCGCCCGGCCGTGATTGTCCCAGACGTTCATCACGTTGCCGTTCGGCTCGATGTAGAACCAGACGACCGTGACCAACCGCACCCCCGCCTCGACGAGCCGCCTCGCGACCAAGAAGCTTTCGCCATATTGGTTGCGGCCGTAGCGGTCGCGCATTTGGTCCGATTCTTTTTCGACGTCGAGCGCGTGCTTGGCTTGGGGGCTGGTCAGCATTCGCATCGCTTGCTCGCGAAAGACGCTTAGGCCGGCGCCCCCTTTCGAGGCGTCTTTCTCCAAGGCCCGCTCGCCCCGCTCCAACTGCTCCAGCAAGCTGAAGCGCCCGGCGAGTCGCTGTTCGGTGACTTCGTCCGGCAGCTCCAAGCTGTGCGGCGGCGGGGCGTTCACTTCGCCGGGCGGCTTCAATTCGAGCGGATCGTATTGCGGCCCCAGAAAGCCGGCATACGTGCCCGCATACGTCACGCCGTCGTGCCCCACCGGCCGCGGGATCGTGACCGTGGCGGGCAGGTTGCCGGAGGGCGAAAAATGCGAAACGACCGAACCCATCATGGGAAAGTCCGATCGGCGTCGTTGCCGCGGCGCGCCGGCCAGCGTCGGATCGATTCGACCGGTGAGCGTGTGAAAGACGCTGGGAATATGATCGTTGCTCGCGTGCGAGAGCGAGCGAACGACGGCGATTTTGCCGGTCTGCCTGGCGAACAGCGGCATCTGATCGCAGATTTCGATGCCCGGCGTCGCGGTGGCGATCGGTTTGAATTCGCTGCGAATTCCTTCGGGCGCCTCGGGCTTCATGTCCCAGGTGTCTTGTTGAGGCGGCCCGCCCCAAAGATAGAGCAAGATGCACGATTTGGCCCGCCCCGCGCCCCGCTCCTGACGGGCCGCGGCGCACGATTCGGCTTCGAGCAGCCGCGAAAGGGTCAGGCTTCCGGCACCAAATTGGCCCAGCCGGAGCATTAAATCACGCCGAGTAAGGGCCTTTCGATCCATGGACGACATTCCTTCGCGTCAAGCCGCTTGCAGATGCAGCATCGAATGCCAATCGTGCTTCAAATCATTTTCGCCGAATCGCGCCGCCAAAGGTAGACAAGATTACGGGCGCCGCAATTTGCAAAGCCGGCCCTCGCAGCCGAAACTCAACAAGCGGCGCTGCCGGACGGAGGGGGCCGTCGCCACATTAACAGAACTGTTTTGGAGATTTAGCGTGACGCAGGCGATATTTCTGGCGGCATGTTTGATCTGCTGGGCGAATGCTGAAGCGCCGGCGACGGACGGCGGCAATCTGTTGCTCAACCCGGCGCTGGGCTTTCACAGCTTCGACAATAGCCGCCAGGGCGCGACGGATTCGGCGCACTCCGGCGCGGTCGCCTGCTGGAACCAAGACGCTTACGGCGATGCCGAGGTCTTTCGCGCGCCGCGGATCAAAAACTTCCGCACGGCGTTCCCGGTTGAGAACGTCGTCGTGCTGCATCCGGGCAAGCGCTTCTATCAGTTCTCGCTGCTGGCGGAAACCGGGCTCGACCACGGCGACCACGTCAGCCTTTCGGTCAACGGCTTTCAAACGTCGAAGGACAGCCTGCAAGCCGTCGTCCATCTGATGCGCGTCGATAGCTCGGCGGGCGAGTGGAGCGCCCCGAACGACAAACGCGTGTTTCCCAAACACTCGCGCGGCGAACTGGTAAAAGGCCCCAGCTATACGAAGCGGTCGGGCGACGGCGGCGATTTCCAAATCAAGTTGGAAGCCTGCGAGATCGTCGGCGCCTTCACCGAATCGCCCGATAAATCGACCGACGAGCCCAACACGATCGGCGTGCTGGTCGAATTCACGAACCGCTCGGCCGATCAGGACGTGTGGCTCTATGCTCCGTGCCTGTGCCGCGGCGCCGAAGCCTTGAACCGGCTCGCCGAATCGCGGCCAATGCCCCAACATTATCGCGGCATTCCACGGACGATCCAAAAATTGTGGCGCGGCGAACCGCTGCACGTCATCGTGATGGGTTCGAGCATCGATCGCGGCAGCGCCAACCCGCGGCAGTTTCTTTACGACGAAGACCCAGCCTCGCCGACCTACAAGCAGCCGCTCGGCGGCGCCGACTTCGATGGCACCAGGATCGGGCGCCCTGAGTGGGACGATTACATCGCTTGGTGGCAGCATTATTTCATGTACGGCGGCCGGCTGCGGCGGGCGCTGATGCAGAAGTTCGATTACCCGATCGACAAGCTGCTCTTGAATACGATGGCCTGCGACGGCTCGTCGATCAGCGAAGCCCACTCCGGCTTCGCCGATTACGCTTCGCTTTCGCTGCCGCCCGACCCAGGCCTGAACGGCCATCGGGCGGGAAAAACCTGGCGGCAGCTTTATCCGGCGCTCTTCGAGCGGCGCGAAGGACCGCGGCCCGACCTGGTGATCTTCGGCAGCGGAGCGAACGAAAAGGTCGACGGCGCCGACGAAATCGCCTTATTCGAGGGGGCCATACGCTGGTTCCAGCGGCATTACCCAGACACCGAATTTCTATTTTGCATGTGGCAGAACCGCGAAAGCTACACGGCGAGCACCGGCTACCTGATGGAACTGAGTTTGCGCTACCAAATCCCCTACATCGATTTCGGCCGCCTGTTTCACCTTTCGACGCGCTATGCCAACAGCTACGCACTTTGCCCTCGCGATGGCCACCCGCAGGCCGCCGGTCACGATCTGTGGGCCAGGCAATTGGAGCGGGCCTTCGACGTCGCCGATCCGATTCGTTCAGGCATGGCCCAATTGCAGCTTCCCGAGCGGGTCAATCCCTACACGATCGGTTGGGAAGGCGAGATGCAAACCTACGCCGCCGACAGCCCGCGAATTCGCGCCGGGACCGCGTTCATCCTTGACGACACGGTCGTGAACCTCTGGGCCGGCGGAAAGGAACCGGCGGTCGGCATTCGCGTCGACGGAAAGGTCCACGAAGGCAGCCGGCGCGGACCGCAACCGCGGCGCGACGTGCGCAACTCGACGTTCACCACCGGCTTGCTTTCCTTGGGCGACCGTCACATCGTCGAGGTCGCCGGCCGCGACGCGCGCCTGGCGGCGGTCGACGCCAAGACGGCGCTCGAACGGCAATGGACCGGCGTCGAGTCGCCGCGCTGGCAGCTCGCGGAGCTGAAGGCCGAGGCCTTTATCTCCGAGTGGGGTGCGCCGTTTGGCGCCAGCCAGGTTGTTGTTCCCGCGGGCCAGTCGGTTGAAATCAAACTGGCCGGCACGGACTTTTCGGTGGCCTACGTCGACCGCGAGCAGGGCGGAACGCTGTTGGTCGAGGTCGATGGCGAGCAGCGGTTGGATACGCCGACGAACGTTCCGTACGTCACCGCTTCGGGCGAATCGATCTACCTGGAGAACCGCCGCGGCATTCGCTGCCTCGCCTTCGGGGTGCATACGCTACGAATCACGACCGCCGAGCGCAGCGTCGCGCTGTTGGGCGTCTTCAGCTACGACACGCGAGCCAATTGGCGCCACGAGCGCGTGTTGCGCGGCACGGCGTACCCCGGCGAGACGTTGAGATTCGCCACGCCCTTCAAGGCCCGGCCGGTCGTGCTGGCGACCGGTGGCTTGCAATTGAAGGCGTCCACGGTTTCGGAAGTCGAATTCGCGGGCGACGGGCCGGGAGGATACGAGATCGTCGGCGAATAGCAGCCCAATGCGTAGAGCAAGCGTCTCGCTTGCTACTTTGCGCGCTCGCGTTTGCACGGTCACGAAAGCCTTGCGACAGAACAAGCGAGGACGCTTGCCCTACGGACTACGGACTACCGACGAACGGGCGACAACTTGATCTCGCGCAAGTCCATCACGGCCACGCCCGGCTTGGTCTTCGGCTTGACCGCCAGCATGTAGCGGCCCGGCTTTTCGATCGTCAATTCGCCGATCTCGCGGTTGACGAAGTTCTGAAAGCCGCCGGTATCTTTGACCGTGACTTTCAGCGTCTGTTCGCCAACCGAAAAGTTCACCTGGCTGCCGCCGCTGCCTTTGCCGCAGCCCTGCAGAATCTGCACCTTGAACTTGCCGGGCTGGGTAATCTCGAAGTCCCAACTCACCCAGTCGTCGACGTCCGTCCAATAGCCGATCGTGTTCTTGTTCGGTTGCGGTTCGTAACGCACGGTCGTGCCATGAATCGTGGCCACGCGCGCGTGCAGCAATACCGTGCCGTCGTCCGCCTGCACGACCGGTTTCATCTTTTCAGCCGCCGGAGGTTCCTCGGCGGCTCCCGTGCAAGCGGCGATCGCGACCGCGAGCCACACGACGGACGA
>Ga0134126_10013163_pt1 | contig 10453 bp, 9 predicted proteins | sample KB31752_FD_96881 | JGI IMG/M metagenome (GOLD analysis project Ga0134126, IMG submission 96881) | Terrestrial soil microbial communities with excess Nitrogen fertilizer from Kellogg Biological Station, Michigan, USA - KB3-175-2 | ecosystem: Environmental > Terrestrial > Soil > Unclassified ...
CACACCGTGCGGCTGGCGCAGCGTATAGACGGTGTAGCCGTCGAGATAGGGGATGGTCTGGCCGAGGATCTTGTCGGCCGCGCCGCCATAAAATTCCATGTAGCGGGCGAGCGCCACGGCATCGGCCCGGGCCTGCTTCAGCGGCTTGCCGACATCGATGGCTTCGAGGCGGGCCAGGTCGTCGATGCGCTCGAGCACCTTTTCGCCGATACGGGTGAGGATGCGGCCACGCTCAAGGGCCGACATGTGCCCCCATTCACCGTCGAGGGCCGCCCGGGCGGCGGCCACGGCGCGGTCGATATCGGCCGCGCGACCGCGCGCGATGGCGCCGATGGTGCTGCCGTCGGAGGGATTTTCGAGCGGCAATTTATCGTTGCCGTCGGGTGAGACCCAGGTACCGCCGATGAAGCATTTCCCGGGATCGAACCAAAGGTTCAGGGGGGGTGCGATGTCGTTCATGCCGATTTGCTACGCCTCAGCCGTTGCAGCCGCAAGAGCGGCACGGACGTGTTACTCCCGCCGGTGCCCTGGAGGCTCCGGCGCTCGCTCCTCGGCATCACGTCGCACCGGAAGCGGGAGCGGACCGGAACCTCGAACCATCGGCCGTACCCTCAGTCCCGCCCCGCCAGCGCGGCGGCAAGGGTAGGAGCCGCGGCGATGAGTTCGCGCGTATAGGCGTGCTGCGGATTCTGGAACACAGTGTCGGTGGGGCCGGACTCGACGATCTTGCCGGCCTTCATCACCAACACCCGGTCGGTGATGGCGCGGACGACGTGCAAATCGTGCGAGATGAACAGGTAGGAGAGCTGCAGCCGGCCGGAAAGTTCGGCCAGCAGGTCGAGAATCTGGGCGCGGATGGACACATCGAGGGCCGACACCGCCTCGTCGAGGATGATCAGCGCCGGGCGGATGATCAGGGCGCGGGCGATGGCGATGCGCTGGCGCTGGCCGCCGGAAAACTCGTGCGGATATTTCTCGGCGTCGGCTGCCGTCAGCCCCACCGTTTCGAGCGCTTCCCCGATACGGCGTTGCCGTTCCGCACCGCTCGGTGCAGCGGCGCCGAGGAGGTGGAACGGCTCGGTGACCAGCCGCGCCACCCGATGGCGGGGATCGAAGGAACCGTAGGGATCCTGGAACACCACCTGCATCTTGCGGCGAGCTTTTGGCGTCGCACCGGCGACGGCGTTGAGCGTTTCGCCATCGAGCACCACTGCGCCGCCCTGCAGCGGCTCAAGGGCCATGAGGGCGCGCGCCAGCGTCGATTTGCCCGACCCCGATTCGCCGACCAGCCCGACATTTTCGCCCCGCTCGATACGGAAGCTGACGCCATCGACGGCGCGGAAATAGGCGACCGGACAAAACAGCGAACGGCGCGGCAGGCGGTAGTCGCGGACGATGTTTTCGGCCAGCAGCACGGGAACGGCGTCCGGCACCGGCACCGGTGGCGGCTGGCGCTGCGGCACGTGGCTCGAAGCGGCGAACAAGGCCCTGGTGTAGGGATGGTGGAGGTTACGGAAGACGGCGCCGGTCTCACCGGTTTCGACAATCTCCCCGCGCCGCATGATGGCGACGCGGTCAGCCAGACCCGCCACCACCGCCAGATCGTGGGTAATGAAGATCATCCCCATGCCGTCTTCGTCGACGAGCCGTTGCAGCAGGACGAGGATCTGCGCCTGCGTGGTGACATCGAGAGCGGTAGTGGGCTCATCGGCAATCAGCAGGCGCGGCCGCAGGGCGATGGCCATGGCGATCACCACGCGCTGGCGCTGCCCGCCGCTCAGTTCGTGCGGATAGCGGTCGAGCGGGAAGCGCTCTGCCGGCAGGCCGACGCGGTCGAGCGTCTCGCGGGCCAGCGCGGCAGCATCCTTGCGGATGGTCGCGGTGTGGGTGAGGACGGTCTCGGCCACCTGCTCGCCGATGGTTTTCAGCGGGTCGAGGGCCGTCATCGGTTCCTGGAACACCATGCCGATATCGCGGCCGCGGATGGCGCACATCTCGCGCTCGGTCTTTTGCAGCAGATCGGCGCCGTCGAGCTCGATGACCCCGCGCGCCGTCCCCCCTTCCGGCAGGAGTTGCATGATCGACAGGGCCGTCATCGATTTGCCGGAGCCGGATTCGCCGATCAGGCCCAGGATTTCTCCCTTTTCGACCGCTATATCGAGGCCCGAGAGGATCGGGTGGTCGGCGATGGACAGGCTGAGGCCGCGGGTCCGAAGCAGCGTCATTGCCGGCTCCGCCGCAGCACGGGGTCGAAGATATCGCGCAGGCCGTCGCCCATCAGGTTGAGGCCCAGCACCGTCAGCACGATGGCGAGCCCCGGCGCGACCGCGACATGCGGCGCCGAGGCGATGAAAGTCTGCGCCTCGGCCAGCATCTTGCCCCAACTGGGGGTCGGTGGCTGGGCGCCGAGCCCGACATAGGACAGGCCGGCATCAGCCAGAATGCCGAGAGCGAACTGGATCGTTGCCTGCACCACCAGCGTATTGAGGATGTTGGGCAGGATATGCTCGAGCGAGATCCTGACCTGTCCCTTGCCGGCGACCCGCGCCGCCAGCACGAAATCGCGCTGCCAGAGGCTCAGCGCGGCGCCCCGGCTCAGTCGCGCGAACACGGGAATGTTGAAGATGCCGATGGCGATGATCGAATTGACCGCGCCGGGCCCGAACACGGCGGTGATCAGCACGGCGATCAGCAGCGCCGGAAAGGCGAACACCAGGTCGTTGGCGCGCATGATGGCCTCGTCAAGCAGGCTGTCGCGCCGCGCTGCCGCTGCCAGCCCGAGCGGCACGCCGACGCCCACTCCTACCCCGACGGCAACCAGTGCGACCGCTATCGAGGTGCGGGCGCCCACCATGATCATCGAGAAGATGTCGCGACCGAACTGGTCGGTGCCGAACCAGTGCAGGCCGGAGGGACCCTTGAGCCTGCCCGGAATGTCGAGCGCCGCGTAGTAGTAGGGAGTCCAGACGAACGAGGCGACGGCCGCCACCAGGACGACAATCGTGATCGCCGCGCCGATGACGAAATTGGGGGAGCGCAGCGCCGCGCGCAGATAGCTGTCGGCGCGGCTTGCGGCCGGGCGCGGGGCGGCCTCGATGCTCATCGCTGCCGCCTCAGGCGCGGATCGATCAGGGCATAGCTCAAATCAACGAGGAAGTTGACGAGAATGACGGCGAACACCAGCAGCATCACCACCGATTTCACCACGATCAGGTCGCGCTGGGTGATGCCCTGGAATACCAGCCGGCCGAGCCCGGGCAGGAAAAACACGTTCTCGATGATGATGGCGCCGGCGAGCAGGAACGAGAACTGCAGCCCGACGATGGTCAGCACCGGGATCAGGGCGTTGCGCAGGGCGTGCCGCCACATGGTTTGCCGTCGCGTCAGCCCCTTGGCGCGGGCGCTGCGGATGTAATCCTCCCCGAGGGTGTCGAGCAGCGCCGAGCGCATGACGCGTGCCAGGATCGAGGCCTGCGGCAGCGCCAGAGCGATGGCCGGCAAGGTCAGCGCCCGCAGCCCCAGCCAGAGGCCGCCCTTGTCCCAGCCCGGAAAGCCACCGGCCGAAAACCAGTGCAGCCCGACGGCGAAGACCAGCACCAGCAGCATGGCGAACCAGAAATTCGGCACCGCGACGCCGAGCTGAGTGGTGCTCATCACCACCACGTCGGTCTTCGAGTTGCGCCGGGCCGCCGCGATGATACCGGCCGGAAAGGCGATGAGGATGGTCAGCGCCAGCGCGTAGATGGCGAGCGGCAATGACACCGCGAGGCGCGCCGTCAGCAATTCGCTGACCGGCACGCGATAGGTGTAGCTGGTGCCGAAATCGCCGTGCAGCATGCCCAGCACCCAGCCGAGATAGCGCAGGGGCAGCGGCTGGTTCAGGCCGAGCTGGTCGCGCAGCGCCATCAGCGTGTCAGGCTGCGCGTTGAGCCCGAGCATGAACTGGGCCGGATCGCCCGGCACCACTTCGACAACAAAAAAAATGACGATGCTGGCCGCGACGAGGCTGAGGACCAGCGACAGCAGTCGGCCGAGAACATAGGTCGACATCTACCGCGGCTCGCACGGCAGGGAGCCGGCCCATAGCCGTGACACCGGCCGGCGCTCCCCCCGCTCCTCCTCAAGGAGCGGGGGACACCCGGCTATGGGACGCACCACGTGTCGCGACCCGATGCTCACTCTGCCCAGTAGACCTGGCTGAGATCGTTGGCCGGGATCGGGGCATTAGGCCACATGCCCTTGAGGTCCTTGTTCTCGACGCCGACCTTGGCCAGCTCGAACAGGAAGATCGCCGCATAGTCGTTGGCGAGCTGCTTTTGGGCGTCCTGCATCAGCGTCTTGCGCTTTGCCGGATCAGTGGTCCCGTTGAGTTCGGCGATGATCTTCTTGTAGGCGTCGGAGTGGTAGTTGAAGTAGTAGTCGTCGCGCGCAAAGATGTTGAAGTCATTGGGCTCGACGTGGCTGACGATGGTCAGGTCGTAATCCTTGTTTTTGAAGACGTTCTGTAGCCAGTCGGCCCACTCCACATTGGTGATGTCGACCGTGATGCCGACATTGGCCAGTTCCTGCTGGATGATCTGCCCACTATTGCGTGCATAGGGGGTCGGGGGCAGTTTGAGGCTCAGCTTGAGGCCGGACACGCCGGCTTCCTTGAGCAGTTCCTTGGACTTGGCGGGATCGAAGTTCGACAGCGCCGTCAGGTCGATATAGGCCGGATTATTGGGCGGAAAGAAGCTGCCGATCGGAGTGCCGTAGCCCGACTGGGCGCCGTCGATGATGGCCTTGCGGTCGATGGCATGGGCGATCGCCTCGCGCACCTTGATGTTGTCGAGCGGCTTGTGCCCGAGGTTCATGCCCATCACCGTCTCGCCCTCGGTGCTGCCGACCACGACTTCATAGCGGGGGTCGGACTTGATCTGGTCGAGCGCTTCGGGGGCTGGGAACTCCGGGAAGCTGTCGAGGTCCCCGGCGAGCAGCGCGGCGGTGGCGGCCGTCGGATCGCCGATGAACTTGAACGTGACCTTGTCCAATTTCGGCGCTGTGCCCCAATAATCGGGGTTGCGCACCAGGTCGACGTGATCGCCCTTGACCCAATCGACAAACTTGAACGGCCCGGTGCCGATCGGGTTGGTGACGTTCGTCGCGGCGCTCTTGGGCGAAACGATCACCGCATCGCCCCAGCCCATATTGTAGAGGAAGTCGCCCTGCGGCTTGGAGAGCGTGACCTTGACGGTATTCGGATCGACCACGTCGACGGCGCTGATGTCGGCGAAGAGCTGTTTCTGCGCGTTGGTGGATTTCGGATCGCGGGCCCGGTCGAGCGAGAACTTCACGTCATCGGCGGAAAACGGGGTACCATCGTGGAACTTCACCCCGGTGTGGAGGTGGAACGTGTAGGTCAGGTTGTCGGCCGAAATATCCCATTTTTCCGCCAGGTCCGGCTGCACCGCCCCATCGCCGTCGATGCGGGTCAGCCCCTGGTAGATGTTGGCATAGGTCACTTCGCGGATCGCCGCCGCGGCGCCCCCGGTGGTGGGGTCGAGATTGGGCGGCTCAAGCACCATGCCGATATTGAGGTCGGTGCGCGGCGCCGCAAAGGCCGGCGTGAACATGGTGCCCGCCGCGAGCATGGCGGCGAAACCAAGGGCGATGAGTGAAGTGCGCATGGGTGTTCCTTCCCTGTAGTCCCGGACCGCTCCGTCCAGGTTCAGCCGATGTTAGCGGGCTCAGCGCGGCCCCAGCAATCGCAAAAGCGCCAGCGCCATGACCTTTGCGCTATCGAGCATGTCGTCGACTGCCACCCACTCGTCCGGTTGGTGCGCCAGATCGAGAATGCCGGGGCCATAGGCGATGCAGTTCTTGAGCTTGCCAATACGGTCGATGTGCTTCTGGTCGTAAGTACCTGGGGAAACGACATATTCCGGGGCAAGCCCGAGCACCTCGCCGATTGCCGCCGAGACCGCCTCGACGATCGGCGCGTGGCGGTCGGTGAGTGTCGGGCTGACCTGCCAGAGTTCGCGCAACTCGTAGCGGAAGTTCTTGCGACGCGCCTTCACGCGCTCGAGCACGTCGACGAGTTCCTGGCGGACCTCCGCGCCCGATTCCTCGATCAGGTAGCGCCGGTCGACCACCATGCGGGCGGAATCGGCAACCACCGCGGAGGGAAAGCCCGTGTAGCCCGCCTCCGGCTCGGCCTGTCCGCCATGCAGGGAATTGATATTCATGGTGGATTGCCGGGCTTGCGGCGGCACCACCGGCATGACGGTATGCTTTAGCTCCAGCGCCGGATAGAGCGTCGCCTCGATCTCGGCCAGCACGGCGCCCATGTGGCGGATGGCGCTGTCGCCGAGGAACGGCATCGAGCCATGCGCGATACGGCCCTTGGTCTCGATCTCGCCCCACCAGACGCCGCGGTGCCCGAGGCAGACGCGGTCCTTGTTGAGGGGCTCGGGGATGATGACGTGCTGCACCCGCTCGGGTGAGAAGAAGCCCTTTTCGGCGAGATAGGCGACGCCGCCATAGCCGCCGGTCTCCTCGTCGGCGGTGCCAGAAATCTCGACCGCCCCGGCAAAATCCGCATAGACGTCGATGAAGGCTTCCGCCGCGATGATCGAGGTGGCCAATCCCCCCTTCATGTCGCAGGTGCCCCGACCATAAATCCTGCCATCGCGCAGCTCGCCGCCGAAGGGATCAGTGGTCCAACCCTCGCCGACGGTGACCACGTCGATGTGCGAGTTGAAGTGCAGGCACTCGCCCGCAGACCTGCCCTCCTTGTGGCCGACAACGTTCCAGCGCGGATAGCGATCGCTGTCGCCCGGCGCTCCTGCCGCGCGGACCAGTTCGATGATGAAGCCACGGGCGCGCAGCCGCGTCGCGAGGAAGTCGCAGATCTCGCGGTAGTTGTCGCCGGGCGGATTGAGGGTGGGAATGCGGATAAGAGCCTGCGTCAGCTCAATGAGGTCGTCCCGGCGACGCTCGATTTCCTCGAGCAATTGCGTACGCCGATCCGTCACCGGTAACCCCAGACTTCGTCCAAACTTGCGGCTCGAACTTGAGCCGTCGGCACTACCGAGTCAACGCCATGCGGGTTGGATTCAACCGGCGGCAGCAGCTGCACCTGGACGGGGTTCGGTCTGCGGTCCTGGAGTTTAGTCGCTCTCCGAACCGGAAACCGCCGCCTACCTTTCCTGAAGGACGTTTCTAGACAAACGACGTCACCGCCAGCGCGATCACCGTCGCGCCCATGGTGATAGTCGCAAGCCAGCCGAGCACACGCAGCGCCGGGGGAATGACGAACTCGCCCATGATGTCCTTGCGGTGCGTCATCAGCATCATGATCACCATCACCGGAACAGCGACGATGCCGTTGATGACGGCGCTCCAGAACAACGCCTTGATCGGGTCGATGGGCGAAAAATTGAGCGCTGCTCCGATGCCGGTAGCGACGACGATGGCTCCGTAGAAGGCGGGCGCGCGCCTGGCCTTTCGCGCCAGGCCCACCCGCCAGCCCATTGCCTCCCCCAGGGCATAGGCGGCGGACCCGGCCAGCACCGGCAGCGCCAGCAGGCCGGTGCCGATGATGCCGGCGGCAAACAGCGCGAAGGCGAAGGGGCCAGCGATGGGGCGCAGCGCCTCGGCGGCCTGCGCGGAGGTGGCGATGTCGGTTACCCCGTGCGCATGCAGCGTCGCCGCCGTGGTGATGACGATGAACAGGGCCACGAGGTTAGAGAGGATCATGCCGACATAAGTGTCGATGCGGATGCGGTAAAATTCGGTGGGCGCCTGGCGCGGGGCCTCGATCAGCGGGGATTTTTCCGGCCGCTCCTGCTCCTCCTCAACCTCCTCCTCGGCCTGCCAGAAGAACAGATAGGGGCTGATCGTGGTGCCGAGCACCGCCACCACCGCCAGCACATAGCCCTTGTCTAGCGACAAGGGCGGCAGGACGATATCGTGCAGGACTTGCAGCCAGGGGACGCCGACGACGAATACCGTCGCCACATAGGCGAGCAGCGACAGCGTCAAATATTTCAGCACCGACACGTAGCGCGAATAGCGCACGAACACTTCGAGACCGATGCTGAGGACGGTAAAGCCCACGACATAGGCCAGCGCGGGCCCGCCGATGAGCAGCTTCAGCGCCTCGCCCATGGCCCCCAGGTCGGCGCCGATATTGATGACGTTGGCAAGCACCAGCAAAGCCACGATGCCGTTCAGCAGACTCCTCGGATAATGGCGCCGGAGATTGCCGGCGATGCCGACGCCGGTGACCCGGCCGATGCGGGCGGAGATTTCCTGGATCGCGGCCATCAGCGGGTAGGAGAGGAGGAGGCTCCAGCCCAGCCCGTAGCCGAACTGCGCACCGACCTGCGAGTAGGTGGCGATACCGCTGGGATCGTCGTCGGAGGCGCCCGTGATGAGGCCGGGCCCCATGATGTCGATCAGCTTCGGCCGTTCCGGCTGTTTGACTTCAGCGGCAGTGGTCATGACGCTCATCCCTCGGCCGACGTGCGGCGCAGCGCTAGTAACTACCGCCGATCCTCCTTGGTTGCGCGGCGTGGAAGCGCCCGAAATGTCGGCCTTGCCGTCGGAACCTTGCCACGCGCGGTCCGTTGACCGAGGGCGTCAACCCCAGCAACTTTCTAACAAAATGGAGAATGACGATGGCACAGGACAAGACTCTCGATGACCTTTTCCTCGACACCCTCAAGGACATCTATTTCGCCGAAAAGCAGATTCTGAAGGCCCTGCCGAAGATGGCGAAAGCGGCCGAGGATCCCCAGCTCAAGGCGGGCTTTGAGGAGCACCGCGACCAGACCGAGGGCCACGTCGCCCGGCTCGAGGAGATCTTCGAGATGCTGGGACAGCCGGCGCGTAGCAAGACCTGCGACGCGATCCTCGGCATTATCGAGGAAGGCAAGGACATCATGGAGGAGTTCAAGGGCTCGCCGGCCCTCGATGCCGGCCTGATCTCGTCCGCCCAGGCGGTCGAGCACTATGAAATGGCCCGCTACGGCACGCTCAAGGCGTGGGCGAACCTGCTTGGTCGCAGCGACGCGGCCAAACTACTCGATGCCACCTACAAGGAAGAGTTGGCGACCGACAAGAAACTCAGCCAACTCGCTACCAGTAGCGACAACGCCAAGGCGGCGGCCTGAAGCGGCCGGCGCGGATGCCAAGTGCATCCGCGCCGGCCGTTCTTTACCGATCGCCGCGCACCAGGCGCTCGGCTTCCTGCCAGTTGCTCGCGGCGTGGCCATCCGGGCTGCCTTCGGCAAGCCAGCGATCATAGGCGCGCTGGCGAATGTGCTGTTCGAGCGCCCGCTCCCAATATTCGAGTTCGCGGCCCGGCGGCCGCCCGTCCTGCTCCCACAGGAAGAACGCGGTCCGGCGAACCGCCTCCTCGTCGATGCGCCCCGCTTCATCAGTCATGAAATGCTCCGGTAATTGCATCAAGACGCGGCGTGCTGGGCCGCGTTGCGCTTGCGAGTCGCGGCGCCCTTGCGGGCCGAGGCCGAACGTTCGGCCGCCGAGCGCTTGGCCGAGGCAGCTCCGCCGAGGCGACCACCCTTACGTGAGGGGGCGTGATCCTCGGGCTTGCCGCGACCGGAGCCGGATTGCTTGCCACCGTGGGTTTCGGCGTTGACCGTCGCCCAGGCGCGGCGCTCGGCCTCTTTTTCCGAGATGCCGCGATCTTCATAGCCTGCGGCGATGTGGTCGGCCTGGCGTTCCTGCTTGTCGGTGTACTTGGATTTGTCGCCGCGGGGCATGGTTCTCTCCATCGGTTGCGAGCGACGCAAGGCGCGGGCAGGTCAGGAGCTCGTCTGCCGTTTCGTTGGCCAAGGCGGGAAGCCGGAAAAATCGCCTTGTTCCCCTTCCCCGTCGCGTCCGGTTGTCACGCGCCTTGCGTCTTCCAGTGGGAAGCAAACCAGCGTGCGATTGGTTCCATTAGGCCAAAGAGTTGGGGAACCGACCGGAGGAGCCGGTGAAGCGACATCCGTGCGACAAAAGACCTCTGTGGGCATCGCTTGACATAATTACGGCAAGGTTTTGTTTCTCTTCCCCCGGCAGAACGATAAGGGATTGGAGATACTTCACTTTGCGCGACGATCGGCTGACCGGTCTCGATCTGCTGCGGGCTCTCGCCTGCCTGCTGGTTTTCGCGCATCATGGCGTGCAACGGCTGGATTTCAACGCGCTGACGGGCGCCTGGCGGCCGTTCTACCTGTTCTTCAATCTCGGCGCATTCGGGGTCGCGATCTTCTTCCTGCTGTCCGGGTTTCTGCTCGCCCGGCCGTTCTGGCTGGCGTTCGATGCCGGCGCGCCGATGCCAAGCCTCAGAACCTACGCACTGCGCCGGGCGGGGCGGATCGTGCCGGGCTATTACGTGGCATTGACCGTGAGCTTCGTTGTCGCGGCGGCGGTCTTCGGGACCGCCCTCTCGCCGGAAATCTTC
>Ga0134126_10013164_pt1 | contig 10451 bp, 10 predicted proteins | sample KB31752_FD_96881 | JGI IMG/M metagenome (GOLD analysis project Ga0134126, IMG submission 96881) | Terrestrial soil microbial communities with excess Nitrogen fertilizer from Kellogg Biological Station, Michigan, USA - KB3-175-2 | ecosystem: Environmental > Terrestrial > Soil > Unclassified ...
ATGCTGGAGCCCGATCAGTTGATCGCGGCCCTGGCGCCTTTCCTGCCCAGCCACGTCGACCGCGGCCTGCTGCCAGGAATTATTCCCCTGGTACAGACCCGGATGGACCGGTTGACGCAGTTTATTGAACTGGCCGGCTTCTTTTTCGCCGAGCCAGAGTATGAGACCACTCTCTTGACCGAGCAGAAGCTCGGCCCCGAACGCAGCCATGGGTTGCTGCGGCGGGTACGAACCGTGCTTCAGGATCTGCCGGCCTGGGATGTCTCGACCATGGAACAATCGTTCCGCGCGCTTACCGAGACGGAGGGCGTGAAAATGCGCCAGACGGCCGAGGTGGCGCGCGTGGCCATTACCGGAAGTAAAGCAGGACCGCCGCTCTTCGAGAGTATGGAGTTGTTGGGCCGTACGGTATGTCTGGCCCGTGTTGATCACGCGCTGGCGCGTATACACAGGGGACAGGGGTAACCTGCCCGCTTCCGGTACACTGACAGTAGACGGAGGTGTACCACCATGATAATTGCTGTAATCGTGACGGCGATCGTGGCCCTGTTGGTGGGCTACGGCGCCGGCTATGTGTTCTATCATCAGATGCCGCGCGCGCGCCTGCGCAGCGCCGAGGATCGCGCGGAAAAAGTACTCCTGGAGGCGCAATCCAAGGGGCAGGAAATTCTCCTGATCGCCAAGGACGATGTTCTGGCGCTCCGCGCCGAGGCGGAAGCCGAAAACAAGGAGCGGCGGGCCGAGGCCCAACGGCTCGAGCGGCGCATCCAGCAAAAGGAGGAGAGTCTGGAGCGGCGCTCCGAAAGTCTGGAGCGGCGCGAACGGAACCTTTCCGCCAAGGAACAAGATCTCGACGACGCCAGGGACAAGATCGAGGCGGTGCGGGCCGAGCAGGTGCGGGTGCTGGAGCAGATCGCCAACCTCTCCCGCGAGGACGCGCGGAACATGTTGCTGGCCCAGGTCGATGGCGAGGTCAAGAGCGACATCGAGCGCCGGGTCCGTGACCTCGAATCGGAGGCCAAGCTGGATGCCGATCGGCGTGCCCATAAGATCGTCGGCCTGGCGATCCAGCGCTGCGCCGCCGATGTGGTGGCCGAAACCACGGTGTCGGTGGTGAATCTCCCCAACGAGGAGATGAAGGGCCGGATCATTGGGCGCGAGGGCCGGAACATTCGGGCTCTGGAGGCGGCCACCGGGATCGATCTGATCATCGACGATACTCCGGAAGCGGTCATTCTCTCCGGCTTCGACCCGGTTCGCCGCGAGGTAGCGCGAGTAGCGTTGACCAAGCTGATCGCCGATGGAAGGATTCATCCGGCCCGCATCGAGGAAGTGGTGGCCAAGGCCCGCCAGGAAGTGGACGGCGCGATCCGCGAGGCGGGCGAGCGGGCGGCCTTTGACGCCGGCGTCCATAGCCTGCATCCCGATTTGGTGAAGCTGATGGGCCGGCTGAAGTACCGGACCAGCTACGGCCAGAACGTACTCAACCACTCGGTGGAGGTCTCGATCCTCTGCGCCGGCATGGCGACCGAGATGGGCGCCGATGTGTATGTATGCAAGGAGGCGGGGCTCCTCCACGACATTGGCAAGGCGGTGGACCATGAGATCGAGGGGCCGCACGCCCTGATCGGGGCCGATATCTGCAAGCGGCTCGGGAAGTCGGCCAAGATCGTCCATGCGATAGCCGCCCACCACGCCGACGAGGAGCCGCAAACGGTGGAGGCGTTCCTGGTCGCCGCCGCCGACGCGATCTCCGCCGCCCGCCCTGGGGCCCGCCGCGAGACGGTGAGCACCTACATCAAACGCCTGGAGGCGCTGGAGGAGATCGCCAACAGCTTTCCCGGAGTGGAGAAAAGCTTTGCCATCCAGGCAGGACGGGAACTGCGGATCGCGGTCAAACCGGACGAGGTAGACGATCTGGGCTCGATGCGGGTGGCCCGCGACGTGGCCAAGCGGATCGAGGAGAATCTCGACTACCCCGGTCAGATCAAGGTGATGGTCATCCGCGAGAAGCGCGTGGTGGAGATCGCCCGTTAGGGTGAGCCGCCGGACCTCCAGCCAGGGCTGGATACCCGCGACCGGAAATCGATCGGCATAGGGTGTCATGGACTCCATCACACCCTATGCTAAAGACCCGCCCCGCCAGGGAGAGAAGTAAGCATCTTGCGAATACTGTGTATAGGGGACGTCTTTGGGCGGCCCGGCCGGGCCGCCCTGCTGGCAACCCTGCCTCGGACGCGCCGAGAGCATCGAGTGGAGCTGGTAATCGCTAATGGCGAGAATAGCGCCCACGGCGCCGGCATCAGCGCCACTTCCGCCCGCGACCTGTTCGACGCCGGAGTGGACGTGATCACCGGCGGGAACCACACCTGGCACCGGCGCGAGGCGCGAACCTTCCTGGAAGAGGAGACACGGGTGATCCGCCCCCTCAACTATCCGAGAGGAACGCCCGGACGCGGCGCGGTAGTCGTACAGGTGCACGGCACTCCGGTCCTGGTGCTCAATGCCCTGGGGCGCCTGTTCATGAAGCCGATAGACGATCCCTTTCAGGCGGTCCACGGGGTTCTGGAGGCATCGAATGGGACGAAAGTGATTGTGGTGGACTTTCATGCCGAGGCCACCAGCGAGAAGCGGGCCATGGGCTTCTTCCTGGATGGAAGGGTGAGTCTGGTCGTGGGCACCCATACCCACGTTCCTACCGCCGACGCGCAGGTTCTCCCGCGCGGCACCGCCTACGTCACCGACCTGGGAATGGTGGGCGCCCGCCACTCGGTGATCGGACTGGATGTGCCCAACGCGGTGGCCGGCTTCACCACCGGGCTCCCCAGCTTCGCTCAGCCGACAGTGGGCCCCGTGGAGGTAAACGCGGTGCTGGTGGATGTGGATCCGGCCAGCGGCAAGGCCACTGCTATCACGCGACTGGATTACCATGTAGACTGAAAGTCGCTCGATCCCGCGGCATCGCGTGCCGCGACCCCACCACCGAAGGAGATACCTACGATGCCTGCCACCGAAGAACTGACCGAGTGGCGCCTGGCCGCGTTGCTGGATGACCGTTTTGGCGCCCGCGCCGGCCAGACCCTGATCGCCCGCGCCCCCGGACGAGTGAACCTGATTGGCGAGCATACGGACTACAACCAGGGCTTCGTGCTGCCCGCCGCTGTCGATCGCGCGGTCCTGATCGCGGGCCGGGCCCGCCCAGGGCGGGTTATTTCCGCCTACGCCGGCGCCTCCGATCAATTCGCTACCTGGGAGCCGGAGGGCGCAAAGCCCGATCAACGCTGGATGCTCTACCTGGCTGGGGTGGCGACCGCTCTGCTGGAGCGCGGGGCCGCCCTCCCAGGGGTGGAGCTGGCGATTGCCGGGGACGTGCCCGCCGGGGCGGGCATGAGTTCGTCCGCCGCCCTGTGCGTGGGGGCGGTGCTGTTGTTCGCCGCCCTGGCCGATTTCCCGGTCGATGGACTGACGGCGGCGCGGATTGCCCAGTGGGCGGAGACCGAGTACGTGGGGGTCCGCGTGGGGCTGATGGACCCCTATGCCTCCCGGAACGGCAAGGCCGATCATGCCCTGCTCCTGGATTGCCGCTCCCAGACGCACGAGTTGGTCCCGCTCCCGGCCGGCTTGGTCCTGGGAGTCTGCGATACCGGGGTTCGCCGGGCCCTGGCCGGCTCCGGCTATAACGACCGCCGCCGCTCCTGTGAGGACGCGGTCGCCCTGCTCCGCCCCCACGTCGGCGGCCTGCGCTCGCTTCGCGACCTTGACGCGGAGTGGCTGGCCGATCTCAAGCTCTTCCTCCCCGAAACCCTCTACCGGCGGGCTCATCATGTGGTGACCGAGAATCAGCGCACCCTGGAGGCGGCCGGCGTCCTGCAAACCGGAGATATGGCGCGTATGGGCGCCCTGGTGCGGGCCTCCCATGCCAGTCTCCGGGACGACTACGAGGTAAGCTCCAAGGAGCTCGACGCCATGGCCGAGGCGGCGGACGCCGCGCCCGGCTGTTTCGGGGCCCGCATGATGGGCGGCGGCTTCGGCGGCTGCGCCATCGCCCTGGTCTCGGCCAGCCGCTGGGATGAGTTCGCGGCGGCGACCAGCACCGGGTATCGGGAACGGAGCGGGCGGGCGGCCACGATCTACCGCTGCCGCGTTACCGATGGGGCGTCGCTGTTGCCGCGGGGGTAATACCGCCTGACCCAAATATCTTGGCGGTTCCGTAGGGGCACCCCTCGTGGGTGCCCTCGTTGAGGCCGCCAAGGGCACCCACGAGGGGTGCCCCTACAAGTACGGAGGATCCTACGCCGGCCTGTAGGTGCGGAAGGCTGGCTCACCGCGGTTGGGCCGCGCGGCGCGAGCCCTTCACTTGGTCGAACTCACTAACTCCAGGCCGGCCGCTTCAAGCTCCGGGTCTAGATCATCCGCCGTTCCGCCCATGGCCGCGGCATATTCCAGCACCTCCCGATCAAGCCTGATCCTCTCCTGGGAAGCGAGCCATATGGCGATGGTCTCTTCGCCGGCGGGGAGTTGTGACATGGAAAAGTACCCTCGATTTCTGTCTGCGAGTATATCACGACGCACTGCCGCGTTTCATGGCTGGATCAATGGCACAGCCTATAAACAGTCATGCCTGATCCATACCCACAAGTCACGCCCGCACGCCGCGGTGGGTCCGGTTTTGGTAGGGCGCACAGGCGGCACGGACGAGGGCGCACCGCTGTGCGCCCCTACGCGGTCGCGTCGGACCAGCCTCTGGAGAACAAAACGTGGGTAAGGATCAGCGGGGATCCATAATGGCACGGCCCAGCTCGCGATGAAGCTGTGGAACGGACTATTTTCAGGCCGTTATGGGTCATACAAGTACCCTATTGCGTCTCCGCCTCGTTGCGCCTATAGTAGGGCCATCCACCGGATGGGATGAAAGAGATAGCCAGAGTACGAGGTCGAGGAGATCGCATATGAACCAGGGTTACGGCCAGGCAGTGTCCCAGCCCTACATGCAGCAGGGAGACTATCCGGTTCAGGTCTTGTTCCCCTTGCTGGACAGGTACAATCGTTTCTACGCAATCCCGCTGGTCGGCTATGCTGTCAAGTGGATCATGCTGATTCCCTACTTGATCGCCATGGCAGCTATTGGCCTGGTCGTCTACGTGCTCCAGCTTGTCGCCTGGATTCCCGTGCTCACTACCGGCCAATACCCCGAGTGGAGTCGCAATTTCGCCGAGGGGTTTATCCGCTATACCAAGCGGGCGAGCGCCTTCACCTATGGGCTCACCGATCGCTATCCCTCGTTCAGCCTGCAAGAGGAGCCCGGCGGCACTGGCGACGCGATCATCAGCTTCCCTCGCCAGGAGTCATACAACAGGCTCTACGCGGTTCCGGTAGTGGGTCTCGTGATCAAGGAAGTCATGCTCATTCCCCATATCGTGATTCTGTACGTGCTGGGCATCGTGGTCGGCGTCCAGCAACTGTTCACCTGGATTCCGGTGCTCTTCACCGGCCAGTATCCCGCCTGGGGCCACAATATGGCCGGCGGCTACATCCGGTGGCTTGCCCGCGTGATGGCCTTCGGGCTCGGCCTTACCGACGTGTATCCTCCGTTCTCCCTTAGCTAACCGGCCGGCGTCACCGGCCTCGATCCGCAGCCGGCCGAAGCGAAAAACCAAGCCACCGAAAGGGAGGATCCCCTCTTTCGGTGGCTTGGTTTATGGGCCTATGGTTCTCGTTATGGTAAACTAAAGGGAGAAGAATGCGCGTATCCCAGCAGTCGCCTTCTCTGGAAGGACGAACCAATCCTATGATGAACCATCCCATTTCCCCCGATACTCTCAGCTTCCGTGCCGCCGAGCCTGCCATCCGCCAGGTGGACGACCAGGTGTGGGCGCGCCTTGCTCCCTACCTCCATGAAACTACCAGCGAACCGCGTGGTCCGGGCCGTCCCCGTCGCGACGATCGCGCGATCCTGGAAGCCCTCGTGTGGCTGCTGAGGACTGGCGCCCAGTGGCGGGCCATGCCGGTGGAGCTTGGTGCCCCCTCCACAACGTACGGGCGATTCCAGGAATGGGTGAGCACGGACGCATTTGGCCGCGCCCTAGCCGCGCTGCTCGCGGAACATAAGCGAGTGACCGGGGCCAGTATCCCGGCCCGTGGCCTCACCGGCGAGTCGCTCGCCTCGTCGCACCGCTTCCGCCGGCTGCTCGCCCGCTGGGATCGCCGGGATGCCACCTACCAGGCATGGCAGCAACTGGCGGCGATCCTGGTCATTTCGCGGAAGCTCGACCATGCGTACGCGCTTCAGGGCCGGAACAGCGAGCAGCGGCTAGCCGGTTAGCCCGCAAGTCGTACGTTCGCGCCCAGATTCCCATGCACTGCTCGCATCGCGCGGCCGCCGCGGCGAGGCGTGCCGCGATGATCGCCAGTTGCTGTTCTCGCGCCATCCGTTCCTGGGATTGCTGGGTGGCCAGGAGTGCGACGGCCGCGCTCCTGGTGGTGCCACGAAGCAGACGTTGTCGCGCCTTTTGCGCTTCTCTGATCGCCAGATCGTTCAGCAGGGCCGCCAGAGAGGGCATGGTGGGAGTAGCAATCATGGCCGGGAACCTTTCAATGGTCTTTGGGGAGCGGTGTTTCGCTCATTGACCCCAGCGTACCACCGGTGCATTGCCTGGTTATCAGCGGATCGTAACGACCTGTGAGCGATCCGTAATCAGTTCGTTAACGTTCGATCCGGCGCCCCGGAGACCGAGGCCGCCAGGGGCAGGTACACGCGGAAGCACGATCCTTCACCCAGGGTGCTTGCCGCGGTGACTTGGCCGCCCATCAGGCGCACGAACTCGCTGACGATCGCCAGCCCCAGGCCCGCCCCGCCGCTGGCCCGCGACCGCGCTGGATCGGCCCGGTAGAAGCGCTCGAAGATATGCGGCAGATGCTCGGGCGCGATCCCCTCACCGGTATCGGCCACGGTCACCACGATCCACGGGCCCTCGGCGGCTACCGCCAGGGCGATGATTCCCCCTTCGGGCGTGTGCCGGGCCGCGTTGCGGACCAGGTTGGCCAGGATCTGGCGCAGGCGGTCGCTATCGGCCATGGCAAGGGGCAAGCCGGGCGGCGCCTCCACGCCGAGAGTAAGCGCGCCCTGTCTTTGCACCAGAGGCCGCAACAGGCCCCCTTGCTCCCGCACCAGGGTTGCAACATCGGTGGGCTCGACGCGCACTTGCAGGGCCCCAGTCCCGGCGCGGGCCAGCGAGAACAGGTCGTCCACCAGATCGGTGAGACGCTCCATTTCCTGATGCAGCGCCTCCAGAGTCTCCTCGGGCACCAAGACCGGCTCCTGATAGTTGGCGCCCTCGCGCAGTTGCAGCGATTCCAAATGCGCCTGCACCACGGCAATCGGGGTCCGCAGTTCGTGCGAGACGCTGGCCACCAGTTCCTCGCGGGCCCGCAGGGCGCTCTCGGCCTGGGCGCGGGCTACCCGAAGCTCGGTCATGGTCGCCTCCATGTGCGCGGCCATCCGGTTGAAATCCTCGGCCAACCGGCCAATCTCATTCTGGGCCGTCAGTGGCGCCCGCCGGGTAAGATCGCCGGCGGCGATCGCCGACGCGGCCTGGGACACGTCGATCAAGCGCCGGGTAATCCCGCGGGCAAAGACATAACTAACCAGGGTAGAAACGGCAATGGTGGGAAGCACGGCTACGAACAAGACGGCCAGGGTGGCGGCGGTCACCCCCACGACCAAAACTCCTACCACGTCTTTCGTCGTGGGGAAAAACTCTCCGCCTTGCACCACTGCCATACCGATGGGCTGATGGGCGGCATTGAAGATGGGCGCCTCGGCAAAGTGCTGCTCCCCGATATTGTTGCCACAAAACATGCCTTTGGGCACGGGCGTGGTGGCGCCGCGCCCGGCCAACGCCTCGCGCAGGAAGTAGTTCCACACTGCCGGAGGGAGCGGAGCATTCGCCGCGAGGGAGGGGCACTGCCTGGCGAAATCCTGGTTCCTGGTGGCGCCGATCACCCGGCCATGTTCATCGGCCACCAAGGTGCGGCGGTTAACGGCGGACCAGGGGATGATAGTAAGGAGGGGCGCGGTCGTGATCGCGCCGGGGCGAAGTTCCTGATTGAGCAACGCATTCAACGTAGTCTGCACCTGATCGTGACGGAGCGACTGGCCGGCGGCCGGGCGTACCGCCGCGGCCACCACCGTGGCTTGATTGCCGGCGACCGGCAAAAGACTGATCAACAGCGCCAGGGCCCCGATACCGCCGAGACTTACCAGACCAAACACGGCGATCAGCACCACCACTAGGTGCGAAAGAGTGAGCTGACGGCGCAAGCGACGACCGGCCCACCGGCGGATTCTCGCGCCGGTCACCAGAGCCATGCGAAGGGGAAAGAAGATGAAAAAGACGATGGGCAGAAACCCCGGCAGGAAGACACGCGCGCTCTGGTCTCCCGGCAGTACGCGAGCGACCAGCGTGATCACGGCGACCGAGAGCCCGAGCAGGATCCCGTAGACCACCAAGCGGCACGGCCCCAAAACCAAGCGCGGAAACCATTGGCGCCGTCTCGGGTGGTGAATGCGCCAGGCAGGCCAGATCGCCAGCCACAGCAAACCCAGGACATAGCAGAGCGCGCCTGCTAGTCGGAGGAGGAATTGGGCGCCGGGGACAGGTTGGTCGATCAGGACACCAAGCAGGAGCAGAACCAAGCTGCCCAGCAGCCCCTCGGCCATCCCCCGCACGATCCCCGTCGAAAAGGGCCGTGATAGAGGAGAAGCACGCCAGGGATAGGCGCCCAGCCGATCTGCCATCCCCGACACCCGATTTGCGAACTGCTCCACGATGTCCCTTTCGACGGGCAAAATCCCTGGCCACACTGGAGCCTATATTCACAGTATAGGATGAGCCTATGGCGGAACAGTGGGCAGCCAGTGGCGGGATAGTAGCGAAACTGTGACGAAATTGTGGCTTTAGGCGGCCAGCAGTTTGTAGCCCACGCCCCAGACGGTCACCACCCGCTCACCAAATGGGCCCAGCTTCCGCCGGAGGCGCACGATATGCGTATCCACCGTGCGGTCGAAGCCGTCGTATTCGACGCCCCAGATGCATTGCAGGAGATACTCGCGGCTATAGGCGCGGCCAGGATGCGCGGCCAGCACATGCAGCAAATCCCATTCCTTGGGCGTGAGATCCAGCGACACTCCGCCAAGCCAGGCGGCCCGTCCGCCCACGTCCACCCGCAGCTCCCCCACCTCCAGAACGGCGGGCTCTTGCTCGCCGCCAGCCCGCTCGTTCATCAGGGAGACGCGACGGAGCAGGGCCCGGGCGCGGGCCAGCAACTCGCGCATGCCGAAGGGTTTGGTCAGATAGTCATCGGCTCCAACCTCCAGCCCCAGAACCCGATCCACCTCCTCGGCCCGCGCGGTGAGCATGAGAATGGGGGTGATGCTGCGGGCGCGGATGCGCCGGCACACCTCCAGCCCATCCAGGCCCGGAAGCATCCAATCCAGGATCACCAGGTCGGCGGCGTTGGTCTCCAGTACGCGGAGAGCCGCCGGACCATCGGTCACCAGGGTCACGCTATGGCCGGCGCCGAGAAACTGCTCGCGCACCAACTTGCCAAGCTGCTCCTCGTCCTCCACCAACAGAATATGGGCCATGGTCGCGCTCCGATCGCTGCCCCGTCATCCAGGGATAGTGTACCGGGCAGCGGCCCCGGCGTGGCGGAGTTGGCCGGTGAAGGGGCCACGGGTTGGGGCAAGGGGACGCGACCATGTGGAGGCGCCCTGAAGCACGGAAACACAGAGAGTACGGAGCACACAGATAACTACCCTGGGAGACGGGTAAGGGATGGGCGAGCGAGGGTACGGAAACGGAGCCGCTATCTGTGTCTTCCATTTCCTCGGTGTTTCCGTGCTTCAGGAGGGGCACGCCACAACACCCGGCCTCAGCCGACGCAACCCTGCCTTCCGGCCGCGGCCGGAGGTTCTATCGCCGCACCAAGCGGGCCTGGCGATAAAACGTGGGTGGTCATTCGGCCGGGATGAACCGGACCTCGTGGACGGTTCCGGGTGCCGCGAAGGCCAGCAGACGCCCGCCTTCCTCCATCACGGCGATCCGATCCGGCTCGGAGAGTGGCGCGAAGATATCGATTGACAGAGTGGCGGCGAGGCGAACACGATCGATCTTCCATGAGCCGGTGACGAAGCCGTCGACCAGCACGGCGCCCTTGGTAAAGACTCGGGTTCGATGCTCGTCGGCGATCACACGGGTCCGGTCCGCGTGGGAGAGCAGCAAGTTGTCGTACTCGGGCAGGAATCGGGGCGGGACTGGAGTGTCGGGATCGGGCCGTGGCGCGCCGGGCAGATCGTACAGTTCATTGCCTTGCTCGTCGCGGAAGGTTTGCAGCTTCGGGCGCAGCCGCTCAACCGCCTCGCGCAGCTTGGTCAGCCAGCACCATGCCTG
>Ga0134126_10013165_pt1 | contig 10451 bp, 11 predicted proteins | sample KB31752_FD_96881 | JGI IMG/M metagenome (GOLD analysis project Ga0134126, IMG submission 96881) | Terrestrial soil microbial communities with excess Nitrogen fertilizer from Kellogg Biological Station, Michigan, USA - KB3-175-2 | ecosystem: Environmental > Terrestrial > Soil > Unclassified ...
AATGGCCGTCGCCATGGAGCGCTTCGGCGGGACCGGCGCCCGCCCCGCCGCCGCCAAACCGGCCGGCAAGCCGGCGCGGTGAAGCCCCTAACGCAGAATAGCGCTCACGGGATACCTTTGCGGACCGAGCAGGCCGCGGCGCCCTCATCGGGATAGCGATGAGGATGATGCGCGCATAACAGACCGCATCGTCACACCAAGTCCTCCTCGCCGCACCGCCATCCCGGGGAACTGGAGAGAACGGCCCCGCGTTTCAACCTGATTATTATCGCCGTGTCGTGGAAGCCGGCACGCAGCGCAGGGCGCTGATTCACCAGAGACCGCATGGGCCGAGTCTGGCGGCAACCGCGACGGTTCTGGCCCGCCGCGGCCCGCAACGAACCATCGAAACCGGCGGAGGTAATGACGATGGACGACAACACTCTGACGCCCGCCGCCACGCTTGCCAGGGCGGCCAAGACGCCATTCCCCGGCGAAAGCACTGACTATCGCAAGGCTCGCGAAGCGCTGCTCGCCGAGGAGATCGAGTTCCGCCGCCACATGACGCGGCTCGCGGCGCAGCGGCGCGCCTTGCCGCCCGGCCCGGTCATCGCAAAGAACTACCGCTTCAGGGACGCCAACGGCGCCGAGATCGGTCTCAAGGACCTGTTCGGCCGGCATGACACGTTGGTCACCTATTTCTGGATGTACGGCCCGCAGCGCGAGCGCCCCTGCCCGATGTGCACCAATTGGCTGGGCGCGGTCAACGGCAACGCCGCCGACATCAAGCAGCGCGTGGCGCTGAAGATTCTCGGCCGCTCGCCGGTCGCGCGTCAGCTAGCCTTCGCGGCTGAGCGCGGCTGGCGCAACCTCGATTTCGTGCAGACGGTCGGCGATGATTACGCCAAGGACATCGGCGTGCTGACGCCGGACGGCTGGGAATATCCGGCGCTCATTGTTTACCGGCGCGATGGCGATGATGTCCGGCTGTTCTGGGCGAGCGAGATGACGAAAGACATGGCCGATCCAGGCCAGGATCCGCGCGACGCGCCGGACATCGCGTCACTGTGGTCGATCCTCGATCTGGCACCCGGCGGCCGCGGCACGGACTGGTACCCGAAGCTGAGCTATTGACCGCGGCCGCGCCTCGCGCTCGGAGCGGCGATGCTATCGTAACTGCGCCGCAGATTCTTTGTTTCAGGAAAAGAGCGAGCAGCCGTTGACCGCGATCGTCTGACCGGTCATGTAGCGCTCGGACTCAGGATCGGCCGGATCGCGCCCGATTTCTAGTCACCTGCCGCCGGCAGGGAGTGATGCTCATGCGTGACGCGCCAGTCGCCGTTGATCTTCCGCAGTCCGATTGTCAACCGGAACAGGAATCCGCTCGGCGTCGAGCCGCCGCCGCACCGCACGATGGCGAAAGCGAAGGCGACGTCCTCGCCGGCGGTGACGGCGAGCTCCTCGATGTCGAACGCCTGCGACGGCTTGTGGTAGCTGAAGAACAAATCCCAGGTCTTCTTGTACTCCTCCATTCCTTTCGATTGCAGCGGCGGTGGTAGATCGTACATGACGATGTCCTGCGCGTGATGGGCGAGGATGCCGGGCATATCGTGCCGCCGGACCGCGTCCGCCCATCCTTTGATCAGCGCCTTTATTCGACCTTCGGCCGTTTCGCCTTGTTGCATGACTGCTCTCCCACTTCCTGTTCGTCACAGATGCCCTAGGACGATCGTCGGGATCCGCTTCCGACATGTCGAACGTTCCTGGCCGAAGCCATTTCAGTGATTTTTATGGGACGAAGCAGCGGGCGTTTCTCGTCACCGCTGCCGGCCGGTGACGGGCCCTGCTCGCCCTCGCTTCCAGCGCCATCGCCAACAGTTCGATCGGGATCGAAACGACCGGAGGAACCCACGCCACGCGATACGGTTACAGTCATGCGAGGTCCGAACGCATACAGAGCAGAGTAGTTACAACATGAGCGCCGCTCGTCGAGCAACGAGGAGGTCGAATGCAAAATTTCTCGACCGCACCGCAACTTGATCCCCGTGAACAGCATTTCCGCGTTCCAGGCCCACGCCAGGGGCTGTCGCTGTTCCTGAGGTACCTGCCGTCTGCCGATGCCAAGGCCCAGCAGCGGCGGGCGGTGCTCTATGTTCACGGCGCAACCTTCCCGTCTGCGCTTTCGATCGCACATCGCTTCGATGGCAGGTCGTGGCGTGACGAGCTCAATGAAGCGGGGTTCGACGTCTGGGGCCTGGACTTCTACGGTTTCGGCCACTCCGACCGTTATCCGGAGATGGATCAGGCACCGGCCGACAGCGCTCCGCTTTGCGATGCAGCGGATGCGGCAGCACAGGTGGCGGTCGCGGCGCGCTTCATCTTGGGCCATCAGGACATCGAGAAACTCTCGCTCATCTCCCACTCGTGGGGGTCGATGCCGGCGAGCCTGTTCGCCGGCCGGCATCCCGCGCAGGTCGATCGTCTGGTCCTGTTCGCGCCGATCGGTCAGCGCGAGCCAAGACGCTACGAGCAGCCGGCGAAATTTCCCGCCTGGCGCATCATCACTCTAGAGGACCAGTGGACGCGCTTCGTCGAGGATGTGCCCACCCATCAGCCGCCGGTCCTGTCGCGCTCACACTTCGACGAATGGGGCGAGCGCTATCTCGATAGCGATCCGGAGAGCCGCGCCCGCCAGCCTTTCGGCGTGAAGACCCCGCTCGGTCCGTTCAGCGAGATCATCAAGGCATGGCACGGCCGGCTCGCCTATGACCCTGCTGCCGTGCAGGCGCCCGTTGCGATCATTCGCGGCGAGTGGGACGGCGTGATCCCCGACGACGACGCGCACTGGCTGTTCGATGCCCTCACCCATGCTCCCGTCAAGCGCGACATCAAGATCAGCCGCGGCACCCATCTCATGCATCTCGAGGCGATGCGACGCGCGCTCTGGCGCGAAAGCGTCGACTTCCTGCGTGGCGAGGATGTCGCACCGGTTCCCTCCTGAAATATAGCGAAGGAGTCAGTCGATGTTTTCGGTGATTTTCGAAGTCCTTCCCGCCGAGGGAAAAAAGGACGACTATCTCGAGCTCGCGAAACACCTCAAACCCATTCTGGAGAGCATCGACGGCTTCGTCGACAACGAGCGTTTCGAGAGCAAGATGCGACCCGGTTGGGTACTGTCGCACTCGACCTGGCGCGACGAGAAATCGGTGATCCGCTGGCGGAGCGAGGGCGAGCATCACATCGTCCAGGAGAAGGGCCGGTTCGAGATTTTTCAGGACTACCACCTGCGCGTCGGCGACGTGACCTCCGATACCGCCCCGCCCAAGGCAGCGCCCATCAAGGAGCTGCGCTTCGATGAGACCGAAGTGGGGCATGCGAAGACCGTGACGTTCACCGAGGTCACGCCAAGCAAGGGCGCCGCATTCGCAGCGCAAGCCGATTTGCTGCCGAGCCATCTGGGACTCGATGTCGCTGCCGACGCTGTGGTCGAGCATGACGTCTACGCCAGCATCTACAACCCCGGCAAGCTGGCGCTCCTCGTGTCGTGGAAGGATGCGAAGGCCGCTGCCGCGTGGTCGCCGCGGAAAATCGAGGGCATGGACGAGCTCCGCCACCGCAAGATACGCATCGTGCGCGACTACGGCCGCTTCGACCGCCGCGAGGCGCCGCAATTCTATCCCGATGTCCAAGGCGCCGAGACGAAGCATCCCGAGCCGGTGCGCTAGCATCAGCGCGCATGGCGACGGCCGGCCGAATCGGGACTTAGGCGTGATCTCGCGGCAGGTAGAGGGATGCCCGCTTTCGGCCGCCAAGGCGGAACTCGGGGACTGGCATTCAGTCCCTGAGTTCACGCCCTGAGAACTCCGTCTATGCACGGGGCAGCGAAACGCTCACCGATGCCCGCAGCCTGCTCGACGTGACACCCTGCGGGCGTCAACAGGATTTCGAGGAATCATCCTGATACGGATAAGTGGATAGCGGATTTGGCGCCCGACGGCGCGCTGACCGCGGGCTTAGGCTGGTATCGCGCGAACCGTCGGCGAGTGCAACGCTTGGGCGGCCGTTACCTGACGTCACCGTTCCTGCTTTGGGACTCTGGACGGTGGAGGACCACTATCTCCTACCGGACTACATGCTCGAGACCTATCGCTACATGCGCGCGCCATGGCGGGCGGAGCGTATTGACGGCGCGTCACATTTTATAATGCTCGATCAGCCGCAACGCGTCACGACTCTGATCGTGGATTTCTTCAAAGAAGGGTAGACGACGTAGGACAGTCCACGCATGCCCGCCCGTCATGAACGGCACAAAACCGCGCGCTTCAGGTAAAGATCGGTTCTCGTGGCGTGACATGACGCTCGCTCCCACTCGAGCCGTCAGACCGACCTCTTGCCCATCCTTCAAATCATGCTCCGCTTTTGCGGCTCCGGGTCACTGGTTGTGGCAGATCGAGAGCGGACCGCAGCCGTCCCACTCCTCGCCGGTACAGCATCGCATGTGCGGCGGGTGCCAGCAGATCGGCATGTGGGACAAAGCCGTCGACGCGTTTGTTGAACGGAACGGCGCCGCAGCCTGGCACACGACATTCCGGCTTATCTTTTGGGCAGGCGTTGAAATTGCACAGCCGCCCTAAATATCGATCGGTTCCCGGTTCAATCAAAAAGATTTCGACCTGGTGATTAGCAGTGCTTGGGCCTTTGCCGCTCTCATATGCCGTCCGCAACGCCAAATCCCGGGCGCGACGCAACGCACCGAGCCTAAGCTGTGACGAAATCCATACCGCCAAATCGAGATCTTTGCATTCATGCCAGACTTCAACCCCGGCGCGCCGAAATTCGGGGAATCGCGGGACTTCCTTCCACAACGATTTGGCCACCGAGCCGATCACAGCGATGGCCTCGACCTCCTCGAATGTCATTAGGGCGTCGGTCACGATATCTGCGGCCCGGCGAAAATCTTGCTGCGATCGCAGCAGGTATCGATTTTGTTCGTCGATCCGAGCGGGTTTCACAGATCACCTCGACCCTTCGTGCCTTGCGTGGCGCTGCTGCTCAATCTCAGCAGCTGTCATGCGCTTAGGTCGCCACAGCCGCGACCGAGCCCGTTCAGCCGCTCGATGAATTTACCCTTCTTCTCATGCCGCGCCCGGATTGACGCGAGGTGGCGGGCGAATTCGCTTTGGCTTCCTTCCTGAGCGGCCGATAGACTTGCGCATGAAGCCAGGCAAGCGCTCCCGGCGTCGCCTCCCAGGCGGCTGCGCCGGTGTGGGCGACATAGCCGGCCGCCTCGTCCTCGCCACCCCAGCTGACGTAACTGGGCGGCCTGCGCGGAAGTTTCTTCCTGCCGAGGAGGTAAGCCGCTACGTGCGGGTTAGCCCTTTGCGCAAGCGCAACCGCCCTGCGTGCTGTATCGCTATCGCCCGCACTTCGGAACCGTGCGAGCGCGCCTGCCCAAAGCCAGTGGGTGGATTCCTCCCCTCCGAAGCGCTTGAGAAGCTTCGCCGCTTCGACATCCCGCCCCAAGATGAGCAGACAGTCGATCAGCAGGTAGCGAATGCCCTGATTGTCGTCGGGGTTCAGTGCTAGCAAGGCTTCGTAGTGGGCGATGGCTTCGTCGTGTGCGCCCAGTTCCCATAGCGCAGTTGCGAGGCCGTGACGCGCTCGCATATAGGGACGAGTTTCGGGAATACCCCAGAAATGCCCCACATCTTCGCGAAACGCGCGCTTGCCCAACGCCTTTTCGCCTGCTTCAACTCCCTTTCGATAGAGCGCAAGCGCATCTTCGGTTGTCCCCGCTTCGTTCAAGGCCAGAAGAACGTACGCGTCGGCGCACAGCGGCGAAATAGCGAGTGCTTTCTTCGCGAGCGAAACACGCTTGCGTCGGTCCGGCGCATCCCATGCCTCCCAGGCGAGGTCCTGCGCCCTTTCTAAAGGCGTTTCATCAACCCCGTCGGCAAGGGCCGAGAGAAGCGACTCCAAGGCGCGCTTGTCGGGCATTTTAGGACGCGCGGGGGCGCTCTTGGCGGCATTCTTCGAGGAATATTTCTTTGTCATCGCCGATCTCCGAGGAAGCTCGCCAGTGCTGGAGGCAAGCCCTCAATCCCACCAGAAGAATCCCCGCTGCCTGCTTGTCTCAAACGAGTGCAAGGGTGCGTGTTGCATCGAGGACTACGTCTGCGTTGCCGACAGCAGGCCGTCGCCCCAGCAACCACCATGTTCACTTGCGCCGGTAATGAAGAATGACTGACCCAACGTCCAGCGGCCGCGCCTGTATGAGCTCCAGCTCGCGCTTGGCGACTCCGGCGGCGAATAGCCGTTTTCCGTCGCCCAGCAGATTAGGCGTCACCATCAGATAATACTCGTCCACTAGGCCTTGGCGCATGAGGCTTTCGGCCAAGCCCGCGCCGCCGAAACTGTAGACCTCGCCCTGCGTGACTGACCGCTTGAGCCCGGCTACCGCCGCAGAAAGATCGCCACTGACGACTTTGGCGTTCCACCCCGGGTCACCCGACAGCGATCGCGAAACCACCGTCTTTGGCAGCCGGTTCATCGCCTCGGTCTCGGGCTGGCCTGCCGCCGCCGCGGATGTCCAGTATGCCTTGTTGAACTCGAAGTTGGCCCGTCCGTAGATCACGTGGCCAGCGTTCTTCAGATTGTGGTCGACCCAAGCCTCGCCCACCTCAGCCGACCACGGCGGAGGCGCGAACTCGCCGTTCGGGCCCGCCACATAGCCATCGAGGCTCATGAACATCGCCAAAACAAGTTTAGCCATGATGTATTCTCCTTCCCCCTCACTCCCACTCGATCGTGCCGGGCGGCTTCGAGGTCACGTCGTAGACGACGCGATTGATGCCCCTGACCTCGTTGATGATGCGCGTCGCGGTGCGGCCCAGGAAGTCGTGCGGGAAGGGGTAGTAGTCGGCGGTCATGCCGTCGGTCGACGTGACCGCGCGGAGCGCGCAGACATAATCATAGGAGCGCCCGTCGCCCATGACGCCGACGCTCTTCACCGGCAGCAGCACGGCGAAGGCCTGCCAGATCGCGTCATAGAGGCCGCCGTTGCGGATCTCCTCGAGATAGATCGTGTCGGCCTTGCGCAGGATGTCGAGCTTGTCGCGGGTGACCGCGCCGGGCACGCGGATGGCGAGGCCCGGCCCCGGGAAGGGATGGCGCTTCACCATGCGCTCGGGCAGCCCGAGCTCGCGGCCAAGGGCGCGCACCTCGTCCTTGAACAGCTCGCGCAGCGGCTCGACCAGCTTGAGCTTCATGCGCTCGGGCAGGCCGCCGACATTGTGGTGCGACTTGATGGTGACGCTGGGCCCGCCGGTGAAGCTCACGCTCTCGATGACGTCGGGATAGAGCGTGCCTTGCGCCAGGAAGTCGGCGCCGCCGATCTTGTGCGCCTCCTCGTCGAAGACGTCGATGAATGTCGCGCCGATGATCTTGCGCTTGCGCTCGGGATCGTCGACGCCCCCGAGCTTGCCGAGAAAGAGATCGCCGGCGTCGCGATGCACCAGCGGGATGTTGTAGTGGTCGCGGAAGAGGGTCACCACCTCGTCCCCTTCGCCGGCGCGCATCAGCCCGGTGTCGACGAAGATGCAGGTGAGCTGGTCGCCGATCGCCTCGTGCAGCAGCGCCGCCACGACCGAGGAATCGACGCCGCCCGAGAGGCCGCAAATGACGCGGCCGCTTCCGACCTGCTTGCGCACCCGCTCGATCGCCTGGGCGCGGAACGCCGCCATCGTCCAATCGCCGCGGCAGCCGGCGACGTGATGGGTGAAGTTCCGAAGCAGCGCCGCGCCGTGCGGCGTGTGCATCACCTCGGGATGGAACTGCACGCCGTAGAAATGGCGGCGGTCGTCGGCGATCGCCGCGAAGGGCGCGCCCTCGCTGATGCCGACGACGCGGAAGCCGGGCGGCAAGGCCTCGACGCGGTCGCCATGGCTCATCCATACCTGCTCGCGCCCGCCCTTGTCCCACACGCCCTCGAAGAGGGCGCAGCGGTCGACGATGTCGAGGAAGGCGCGGCCGAACTCGCGGTGGTCGGAGGGCAGCACGCGACCGCCGAGCTGCGCGCACATCAGCTGCTCGCCATAGCAGATGCCGAGCACCGGCACGCGCATCTCGAACACGCGCTTGGGCGCCAACGGCGCCGCCTGCTCATGCACCGAGGCCGGCCCGCCCGACAGGATGATCGCCTTGGGCGCAAAGGCCGCGATCCGCTCCTCGCTCATATTGAACGGATGGATCTCGCAATAGACGCCGCTCTCGCGCAGCCGCCGCGCGATGAGCTGGGTCACCTGACTGCCGAAATCGAGGATGAGGACACGATCGGTCATGGCGCATCATGCGGAAGGCGCCGCACCGGTGCAAGGTCGACTGGGGGCGGCAAAGAGTCATTGCGAGGAGGCATCGCCGACCAAGCAATCCAGAACCAAGGGCGGATCGCCTGTCGCTGGATTGCTTCGCTTCGCTCGCAATGACGCATAAGGTTACGCCGAATCCGTGCCGGCAGCCGCTTTGTTCCGACGTTCGAGCACGGCGACGAAGAAGCCGTCGGTGCCGTGGCGCGCCGGCGTCAGGCGCAGCATGTCGCCCTCGGCGGGCGGCGCGACGCCGATGGTCTCGGCCCACACGGCGCCGATCGGCCGCAGCGAGAAATCGCCGTGAGCGGCCAGGAAGCGCTCGACCTGGGCCTCGTTCTCCTCGCTGAGCAGCGAGCAGGTGACATAGATCAGCCTGCCGCCGGGCTTGGTGAGGCGCGCCGCGCTGCCCAGAATCTCGGCCTGGAGCACGGTGAGTTCGGCAAGATCCTCCGGCCGGAGCCGCCACTTGGCGTCGGGATTGCGCCGCCAGGTGCCGGTGCCGGTGCAGGGCGCGTCGACGAAGACGCGGTCGAAGCTCTGCGCGTGGCGCTTCACCCATTTGTCGCGCTCGCTCGCGAGCGGCACGCGCTGGACGATGCTGACGCCGGCACGGCGCAGGCGCTGCGTCGCGCGCTCGAGCCGCCGCTCGGAGACGTCGCAGGCGACGAGGTGGCCGCGATTGGCCATGTTGCCGGCGAGCGCCAGCGTCTTGCCGCCGGCGCCGGCGCAGAAATCGACGACGCGCATGCCGGGCCGCGCATCGCCGAGCAGCGCCGCGAGCTGCGAGCCTTCATCCTGGACCTCGATGAGCCCGTCGCGAAACACGTCGAGGGTGGCGAGCGGGACACGCTCGAAGACACGCAGGCCCAGCGGCGACAGCGGCGTGCGCGCCGCCTCGACGCCCTCGCGCATCAGCATCGCGCGCGCCTTCTCGCGATCGTCGAGCTTGAGGCGGTTGACGCGCAGATCGAGCGCGGCGCCCTCGCTCAGCGCCGCCGCTTCGCGCATCAAGCCGCGGCCGAATACCGCTTCCAAATGCGGCGTGAGCCAGGCCGGATAGTTGCCGCGCACATCGGGCGGCATGTCACGGTGATCGAGCTTTTCCCCGGCCAGCGCCGCCAGCAGGCCAGCCTCGTCGCGGTCGAGCGGCGCCGGTCGGAAGCGGTCGCCGTCGCACGCCTTGGCGACGGCGTCGGGCGGCCACTCCTCGACCAGAACCAGCGCCCCCAGCATGCGGCGCCGCGCATCCAGCGGCAACCCGCGGCCCGCGCGCGCGATCCACCAATCGAGCGCGGCGCGGCGCCGCAGCACGGCATAGATGTGCTCCGAGATGGCGCCGCGATCCTTGGATCCGGCGAAGCGATGGCGACGGAAATAATTGGCGACGATGTCATCGGCCGGCCCCCTCCCCGCCTCGATCTCGCCGAGGAGGCCGATCGCCGCCTCGATCTGCGCGCCGGGGGTCATGACAGTCGTTAGTCGTCAGTTGTCAGTTGTCAGTCCTCCGCCCGATAACGACTGAGAACTGACGACTGACAACTGACAACTTCTCACATCTCCTGCCGGTAATTCGGCGCTTCGCGGGTGATCGCGATGTCGTGCACGTGGCTCTCGCGCAAGCCGGCGCCGGTGATCTGCACGAAGCGGCAATTCTTCTGCATCTCGGCGATGGTGCGGTTGCCAGTGTAGCCCATGGCGGCGCGCAACCCGCCGACGAGCTGATGGATGATGTTGTGCACCGGGCCCTTGTGCGGCACGCGGCCCTCGACGCCTTCCGGCACCAGCTTCAGCGCGCTGGTCACCTCCTGCTGGAAATAGCGGTCGGCCGAGCCGCGCGCCATGGCGCCGACCGAGCCCATACCGCGATAGGATTTATAGGTCCGCCCCTGATAGAGAAAGACTTCGCCCGGGCTCTCATCGGTGCCGGCGAAGAGCGACCCCAGCATGGCGCAGTCCGCGCCGGCGGCGATCGCCTTGGCGAGGTCGCCGGAGAATTTGATGCCGCCATCGGCGATGACCGGCACGTCCTTCTTGCGGCAGGCGGCGACGGCATCGAGGATCGCCGTCAACTGCGGCACGCCGACGCCGGCGACGATGCGGGTGGTG
>Ga0134126_10013166_pt1 | contig 10450 bp, 19 predicted proteins | sample KB31752_FD_96881 | JGI IMG/M metagenome (GOLD analysis project Ga0134126, IMG submission 96881) | Terrestrial soil microbial communities with excess Nitrogen fertilizer from Kellogg Biological Station, Michigan, USA - KB3-175-2 | ecosystem: Environmental > Terrestrial > Soil > Unclassified ...
CGTTGGGCGGGGACGACGGTGAGCCTTCGCGATATCTCTTTGAGGACTTCGCCAGGATCAACCGTCAGAGCGGCCTTATCGCTCCGGACGCTCAGCTTCGCTCCCGGCTGCCCTAGGTGAAAGGCCACGGTCGCGATGTTTTCTTCAAGGAACTGACGTTCCGTTGCGGCATCTTGCCGTAGCTCGGGGTTGTCAGGATAACACTGGCGGGGTGCGACATCAGTCATGGGCGGGCGCCTTCATTGCATCGACCGCCTTGAGCACCTTCGCTTTGAGATCCTCGTAACTGTGCGCGTCGGTCCAGCCGATCCGCTTGTGAAGCTGCTTGTCACCGTTCCAGACCGGCCCGATGTGCTCGGCCCGCGTGGCGTTTCGGATGCGCGCTTCCCATTGCAGGAAGTAATCCGCCGCAGTCGGAATATCGTCGGCCGCTCCGGCGGGGGCGTCATGGGGCGAATGTGCCGGAGCGGCCGGTCTCACCGCGCTGGGTGATCGTGAAAGCAATTCATCTGCACTGCGCTGGTCGTGATGGATCGGTGGCGCGTCGGAGAATTCGCCCTCGATCAGCACGCCTTTGTCCGGGCTGATCCACGCCGGCGCGCCTTGTTCGTCGACCGCCTCGTCCATCCGCGCGGCCTGCTGCATAATGTTGAGCGGCATGGATCGCGCTAACCGGCGCTTTGCCGTCTTCTGGCACATCGCGGGAAAGCCAATGGCAGGATCGTTCCATGGACTATCCGAGCGCTTTGCGCCCGGAGATCTTCCCTTGACCGCCATAAGCTCGTCCATGTCGAGAACTTCAACCACCGCAGGACGATCGAGCGATTGAGCGCAGGCCCACGCGTGGGTGATTTTGCCCTTGCTGCCCTTCGGCTTGTGGCGGACGTAGGCGGCGCTGCCGAGTTGATAGTCGAACTCGTCGCCCTCGCGCACGACGTTGCCCGTGATCGTGATACCGGAGCGCGCGGCGAGGGTGGTGTAACCCTTGTAGCCGATGACAAGCTGCGCCTTTCCCTTGAACGGGATCAGGTAGGCTTGTCCGGTCACGCCGTCGACCTCGAGGCCGAGACATGCTGCCGACATCGCCGCGTTGAAAATACTTTGTCGGTCGCACTGGAGCAGCATGGGAAGGCGCTCGACCGATATCATGACGGTCCGCATCAGGCGCTCGACCGGCATGGTGCGGCCAAGGACCTGGGCGAAGTACGGCGCCAGAGGCTTCATTTGGGTTTCAAGGATTGCGAGCTCAGTTGCCACCGAACGCTCCATCGATTTGCTGCGGGATGTGCGACTTGATCGAGACCGTCGTGATCTCGCGCGCGGGGCTAGCCTTGTAACGGCTGATGCCGACCTTGCGCGTCACGCGGATGCCCTGCGGCAATTCGATCTCATCGGCGTCTTTGAGAAGGCCGAGGAGTTTTGCCTTCGTACCCTCCTCGGCCTTCTCGGCCGCGAGCCGCACCGTGCGCTGATAGTCGGCGTCGACGACGGCCTGCGCCAGTCTGGTCGCCTCGACCTCGCCGAACTTCTCGACCGCGTTGATGATCTCGCCGGTCGGCTTGGCGAAGATTTGCTTGAGCAGCGGCACCTCAACCGGCGATCCGAACGGTTCCGGCTCGCGGCCGGCAAGAATGTCATCGAAAAACTGCTGCGCCTCGTCCTCGAACGTCGCCCACAGGTCCGGCATAGGCTTGCGCTGGAAATAGGTCATGTCGCCGCCGCACCACAGCGCGATCACGCCCCATTCGAACGGCTTCACGCCGTTGCCGACATACATCTGTTGCTGAAGCTGGATCTCATGCTGACGGGGAGGGGTTTTGCCGCCGTCCCATTCCTGCATGAGGATTTTGTAGTCGAAGCAGCACTTGGTTTCGAGCGCGCCAGGGCCGCGCTGGGGATCGTAAATGTCGGCGTCGCGGGAGCAGCCAAGCAGTCCGCGGCGCATGTAGACCTGCGATCCGTCGGGCTTGCGGTTGGTGGTAACCTCAAGGTGAAGATCGGCCGCCGCCTGCTCCAATAGCAGCGGCTCCATTTTTGTGCCCCAGTCCAGACGGTTGTGATCCGGGCCGGGCGCCTCGATGCCCTTCGCAAACCGCTGGAACAGCATCCATTTCGTCACGTAAGGCGAAACGCCGAGCAGGCCGGACATTTCGGTCGCGCTGATGGTTTGGCGTTTTGGATCAGGCATGAACTTCCTCCGCGATCGTGCGCGCATGCAGTCGATTGCGCCGCGCCAGTTCGTTGAAAAACACGTTGGCGGACCGCCGCTCGATCTCGGCGCACGGGTCGCAATACATCCGGCGCTTGGTGCGCTGGAAATACGCGAACAGCCGGTCGCACAGCTTGCAGACGGACTGCGCGGGGCGGGGCGGGTCAAAGCCGCGCTTCATGCGATCGCCCTCACGACGAGGTACACGCCGAGCCAGCCCCAGAAGTTGATGATCAGCGCGAGCCTCATACCGGCACCGGGGTTGCCATGATGATGACGATTGCCATCGCGCAGCCTATCATCAGCGTGACGCATACGGCCTCGACCAACACCGGGATGGCGATCTGGGCGATCTCGACGGACTCAGGCTTTCGCATTGTCGCCCCCGAAGATGATGTCGACGGGCTTCACGAGCGCCGCCTCGATCAGCGCAAGCCGGCGCACCGCGTCATCGTGCAGCGCGCAGGCAACCTTCATGTCGGCGTATTGGTCGATCAGCTTCGCGCCGGTGGCGAAGTTCGGCGTCAGCTTGACCAGCGCCGCGATGTCCTCGGCCGTGCTGAGCGGCCGCTCGATCCGGTCGATGGGCGGGAAGTCGTGCTTGCGATGATCTCGCGCGTGGTCGTTGATTTGGTCTTGGGTCGCGCGGTTCATGCCTGCACCGACAGCTTGGCGGCGAACCGTTCAATCATCCGGTCGATCGCGAGTGGCACATCGGGGCCGTTGCGGACCACCTCGATTTCGTGGTCGTCGTCATCGTCGGCGATCGTGAGGCTGACGGTCGAATAGTCCGAAAGCATCTCGCATTCGAAGCGGAAGCCGCGATCGATGATAGCTTGGGCTTTCGCCGCGACGTCATCGGGCCGGTCAATGGTGACCGGCTCTTTGCGTCCGTTCGGCATCAGGTATTGGGTGAAGGGGATATCGGCCATGTCGGTCTCCGTTGCTGGAAACCGTTCTACACCCTAGCGGGTTAAACTGTCAACCCTCTAGCGGGTTAAAAGTTGCACCTCAGCTTGGCCCGACCCGATAATGCGGCAGTAACCCTGATCCGGCGGCGCTGCCGGCTGCCATTCGCTCTTGATCCCCGCGGCCAAGTCCTCGTTGCGTTTCCGCTCGCCGGGGACTGTACGAGTGCCGTTGCCGGCTGGGATTTCTGAGATGCCGGTGACGAACAGATATCTGCAATATTTGACGATTTCGTCCTGCTCCGGACAGCAGGTAGCTCCGCGGACATAGAAATTCGGCCCCACATAGACCCCGCTGTCCAGCGCATAGAGTACGGCTGCGCCGAAGGCGATAGCGGCTATGGCAGCGGGCCAGACCCTCATGACGGATCCTGCCGACCCACCACCCGATGCGCGATTGTCCACAGGCCGCGCGAGAGCGTGAAATCGTGCCTTGGGTTGAATTGTGTGACGTGCCACGTGTCGGCGGTAGCTCGGCGCAGGCGCTTTATCGTTGCGCGCGGCTCGCCGGACTTTTCCGCATAGAAAATATAGGGCTTCCCAGCGATGAAAGGCATATTCGGGTTCACCACCGCGACCTGGCCCGGCTCAAAGTCCGGGATCATGGATTCCCCGACCACGTACATCCCGTAGGCCCCTTTGACTCGCAGGACCTCTATCGGCCGCGGCCACCAATCCACAGGATCCGCCGATCGGATAATCTCGCCAGGACCGCCCTCGGCAGCCGTATAGATCGGAAAATCCCTATCGGCGCCGATCTGGGTCACAGGGGGCAGGGAAGGCCGCACAGGCTCGGCGCCGGTGGAGTAGCTTTCATCCAGTTCGGACAAGCCAACGCGCAGGGCACCCGCTATTCGCGGCAGAAACCGGGAATTTGCTACTTCCTCGCGTTCGATTCGATCGATCGTCGATTGCGTGGTCTTTGCTGCAACTGCGAGATCGTCCTGAGACATGCCGGCGGCTTCTCTCAACCTGCGGACGTTTTCACCAATGGTTCCCATGGAACCCGTTATACCCGTGCGCGGGTAGTGTTGCACGACCCTTTCAGGGGTATTGACGTAACCCTCTAGCGGGTTTATGGAGAAGTCCATGGATCAGCACCCTCAAATCGCCCGAGCTATCGAAATCTGCGGTTCCCAACCGGTTCTCGCTGAAAAGCTGCGGTGCCGGCAGCAAACGATTAGCAAGATGCTGAATCTCGAAATTCCGGTTTCGGCCGAATATGCCCTCCTGATTGCCGACGCCACCGGCGGCACAGTGACCGCAGCCGCACTGCGCCCCGATCTTCCATGGCCGTCACCGGCCACCCAGCCAAATCACGAAAGCCACGACGATCAGGACGCCCATGGCGATGACGGTGCGCCGGCCCATGCGGGTGAGGTGATCTCGTGAGGACATTTCAAAATTCCAGTTTTGTAAGCGTTGCGTCGAGTGGGGCGAGTTCATGCGTACTGTTTACGAGCGAGAGATCGCGAATGCCGCAAAAATCGAACGCGCGATCGTGCAGGGCACTGCACGTTTGTGCAATCCGGCATTCGGACGCGCCTGCAAAGGCGTCTGGCCGATCAAGACCGCTGAAACGCTTGCTGCGCTGGTTGGGTGCGCGGTTCGGACGGCGGCCTACGAGATATCCGGCGAACGAGAACCATCCGCCCGCTCCGTCGCAGCCCTCATCAGTGAAATCACCAAGCGCCCGTAGGCGCCGGCCGTTCTAGTAATTTCTGCGTGGCGCGGCGGCAGCCTTATGCCGCCAACTATTGAGCGCCACGATGACCTTCGAACCGCTGATTCCGATGAGCTACGAGGTGATCGTCGCCGATCCGCCGTGGCGATTCCGCACGTGGGGCGAGCACAATCAGGCAAAGTCGGCGAGCAAGCATTATGACCTGATGCAGACCAACGATATCGCGGCGCTGCCTGTCGGGTCGTTGGCGCAACGCGACTGTATCATGCTTCTGTGGGCAACGGGCGCGATGCTGCCGCAAGCCTTCGATTGCATGAAGGCGTGGGGGTTTACCTACAAGTCGATGATGGTCTGGCGCAAGACGACGCCGAACGGCAAGGTTCGCGTGGGCACGGGCTATTGGGCGCGCTCGATGCACGAACAGATTTTGATCGGGTCGATCGGCAAGCCTCCGAAGTTCTCGGCATTCCCTTCGCTCTTTGATGGAATCGCTCGCGAACACTCGCGGAAACCTGATGAGTTTTACACCCTCGTTGAAAAGCACACGGCCGGACTACGCCGTGCTGATCTTTTCTCCCGACAGAATCGCGCGGGGTGGGATGCGTTCGGCGATGAATCCGGAAAATTTCAGGAGATTGCCGCATGACCACGCTCCCCAACCCGTTCATCCAGTTTGCCGAGGTCAAACCCTCCTCGGCAATCAGCGCCGCCGCGCCTTCGCCCCCTGCCTCCCAGGATGGCGCGGCGGCCAGCAATTCACGTTCCGCGCTGGAGGCAGCAATGCCTGCGGAATCGGCCGCTGGCCCCGTTTTAGCTGATTCACGGGACCCGGCGGCCGACCAATTCCAATCCCCCATGGCCATGGAGGTGATCGAGGAAGCGCCGGCGGTGCCACCGAACACCATCGCCGGCGCGACCGATCATATCCACGAGATTTTCCATTTCGCGCGGAAGCTGGCGGCGGATGATCACCGCTTCGTCTTGGACGAGGCGGCGTTTTGCGAGGCTATCGAGCCACCGCCGCTGTTTTTGCAGAGGGCGGCGGAATGAACACCTCGCCGTCCATGGCGGACGCTCCATTTCATTGCCCGCCCGATGTGGTGGTCGATTTGCCGTTCCCGCCGTCGATCAACAGGATCTGGCGCGCCGCTGCGGTCATCAAGAGCGGCAGCCAAAAGGTTTATCTCGCGCCGACCTACAAAGTCTGGAAGTCCGAGGCCGACGCGCTGCTGATGACGCAGCGGGGCTGGATGATGCGCCGGCTGACCGGTGAGTTTGCTGCCCAAATTGATCTCTGCCCGCCCAAGGGCCACGTCCGCGGCGATCTCGACAACCGGATCAAGGCCGTCCTGGATTTTCTCCAGCGTGCCACGATCGTCGCCAACGACAAGCACTGCCAGCGCGTCATGGCTCAGTGGGTGAAGCCGGAACAGGCGCCGCACGGCTGTCGTGTGATCGTGACGCCGATCGGAATCAGCACCATGGCTGAGGTGCTTCAGCGTGCTGTGGAGCGCGCATGATCGCCGAGCTCGTCGCCAAATTGATCGCCACAGGGACGCCGCCAGAGGTGGCTGCCGTGGTGGTCGCCGAGGCGTATGCAGCAGGTGCTTCGGCCGTTACGTTGCGTGACAATCCGCGTGACGAACGTGACGAACGAAGGCGTGAAACTGACCGTCTCAGGCAGCAACGATGGCGTGACCGTCACGCTATGTCACGTGACAATCGTGACAATCCGCGTGACGTAACGAACGCCTCTCTCTCTAAGCAAGAAAGATTAGAAAGTAAGTCTTTAGAGAAAGAGGCATCCAAGCGTCCGTCACGCGGACAGCGCTTGCCCGACGATTGGGCGCCGAGTGCTCCGGATCAGGTTGTCGCCGACGAACTGATCGGCCCCGAACGCAGGCGCGACGAACTCGCAAAATTCCGAGACCACTGGAAGCAACAGCCAGGCAGCAAGGGCGTGAAGCTCGATTGGGACGCTGCATGGCGCAACTGGATTCGGCGAGCAGCCGAGTACGGAGGAAATCGCAATGGGCACCGAAATCTCAACGCGCCGCGTCGATCTGCAAGCTCTGACTTCTTCGCCGGAATTGCTGGCGTTGCGGCGGATATCGCTGGGAACGGTGCAACATCCGGGGATGCCGGCCCGGAAGTACCTCTCGGGCGGGTTAACATTGACGGCTGACGAGCGCATGCGCATCGAGGCAAAGGTGCGCGATTTGCGCATGGTGATGGAGTCCGACGACGGTCAGGACAACCAGAAAGCCCGGCTGGCCCTGATCGCGAACATGCTGATGGCCTATCCGATGGCCGGAGGCAGCGAGGAATCGGGCAGGGCGCGCGCCACCGCGTATCTAGCCGCACTCGACGATGTGCCGCCCTGGGCAATCGCGGACGCGGTACGGCGCTGGCACCGCGGCGAAGGCGGTGGTCGGGATGCCAACTATCGGTTTGCGCCGGCGCCGGCCGAATTGCGCTATTCCGCGAAGCAGATATTGCAGCCGGGGCTGCAAACCGTGGCTCACCTGCAAGATATCCTCGGTGCGCTGACGATCGAGCGCGCGATGGATCCCACACCGATCGAGGATGCGCGAGCGATCACACCGAGGCTGCGTGCCGTATGAGCAACGCGACCGAGACATACGAGCGCATCACGAGCGGATTTGTGAACCTGCTCGGGCGTTTGCGTGGGAACGACGACTATTCCGACGTTCCACGGCGGATCATGCTCAACACGATAGCCCGCGAGCGAGCCCAGGAGCGCACCAGGAAGGAATATGCCGCGATTGGCATGGTGCCGCCCTCCGATCTCGCACTGAGCATCACGGCTCGACGCGCGATGGCGGAAGTGAACGCCGAACGAAATAGGACGCTGGACGTCGACCTGCCAGCCGATGAGCCGGCGCGGGAGGTGGGATGAACGCGCAAACGCCATACGAGCTCTACCGCGTCATCACCGATTACGAAGCTCTGCAGGACGGGTTTCTGGATCGGATTGAGGATCTGGAGACGACGTTCGAGCAAATCGAGATGGCCGGCGAACTGCCGAAGGGATACGCGGCCAAATTGCTGATGAAATCGCAGAAGCGCGTGGTCAAGGCGCTCGGACCGCACAGCCTGGGCAAGATGCTCAAGGGCACGGGATTGGTGCTGGCGCTGGTGGTGGACGATGCGCGGTTTGCGCCCGTGAAAGAACAGTTGGCAAAGCGTCGGCGCCGGAATCAACCAGCCAACGCTGGTTCAGTTCGGCCGACGTGGTTGTTCAAGGGCAAAAAGGCCCGTGAAATGGGCAAAAAACGCTTCTCCTTGATGACTGATTTGGAACGGCTGCGGCACCAGCGCAGGGCTGGAAAAGCGAGTGCTCGAGCACGCCGGCGCAAGGCCATGGCCAACGGTGCGTTGCTGGCACAAGTAGGTCAGCCATCATCAGGCGATGGAACGATCGCTGCGCCACGCGAATGTTAAATGGTTCTCGACCAAGCAAAAGCCGCGCGGCCGCAATCGCCGCTCACCCATGCAGCTTGTCGCGCTGCGAATGCACGATCTCGCAACCCTGTTCCGCAGCCGATATGGGGTCGAACTGCCAGATGATGATGCCGGGCGTGATGATTTGGCCGTGGCGCTCAACCATCTGGCCTGCCTCGCCCATCCCCGCGGACATATTACCAACTGGATCGATCTGTGGGCACCATGGCTCACCGCGAAGGAGCAGCGCGAGATTGTCCCGCCGATCCTCGCCAATCCCCAACGCTGGAAGGCCGATGCTCTCGCCTGGCGCCTGCGGCTGACAATGGAACAGCGGACCATGCTCGGAATCACCACGATCGGCGCGGTCGACATGAACAAGGGTGCGCGGACCAAGCGACGAAAGCAGAAGGATCGCGACCGCAAGGCCCTCAAACGCAGAGCCAAGGGCGTGAAGCCGCGCAAGGTCTATGAGGGCCAATCACTCAGCCGCGCCAAGCCATGGGAAGCCGAGGGCATCAGCAGGCGAACGTGGTATCGTCGTCAAAAAGCACTTGTGCCACATGGCACAGGTCCGGCTACAGCATAAGGCTATATATTGCTGTAGATGAAGTTGTGCCAAACGCCAGCCAAGCACCACCATCGCCAAGCCATCTGACTGTCAGCGAGGGAAGCATGAGCGAGGATATATTCTGCGGCATCAGCCTTGACCCATGCGAGATCGCAAAGGGCCTGCGCGACGGCACAATTCGCCTCACAACGGCCGATGATGCAGCTCGAACACCATTGGTGAATGCCTATCTGCGTGAGGTCGAAAAGACATTGGCAGCTCATCATGAGCATAAGTGAGTTAACAGCCGATTTGAGAACTATATGCATGCAATCTATTTGTTCACTCTCAGCGTAAGATCGCACGTTCCTGATGTGGGAATATAATATCGAGCAATATCAATGTTATAGCTGATGCGTGTGTCAGTCATGTGCCAGGTCGAGCGATTGGCGCGAGGCATTCAGCGGCAAGGGCCATTGAAATCGTTGGGAAAAGACCGGGGTGGGGTGGGGGTGGGGGGAGGATCTGTCGGCCGTCGTCATCGCGACATCCCCTTCATCTAACGCGGCTTTCCCTGAAAATACGGGCGGCCGGTTTTGAAAATTCCGGTTTGTGTGACGGTGCGTTGTTCGGCGGGGCTTCCCGTCTAACAAGTTACCATGGCCTCCGATCTGATAAATCCCGGCGATTTGCCTGAATACGGACCTGCGATGCAGGCGCTGAGTCCGATGATGCGGGCTTTTGTGCTGGCGGTGCTTGACCAGCGGCGCCGGAACAACACGGCTGCGGCGCGAAAGGCTGGCTACACCAACAGCGAGGTTGGGTTTCGGGTCACCGGCCACCGGTTGGCGCACGATGCGCGCGTGATTGCGGCGTTGCATGAGGAGGCTGGCAAGCGGATGGAGACTGCGGCACACATCGCCGCGGGCGTGGTGGTCGATGTCATGACCAGCCCGGACGCCGAAAACAAGGACCGGCTGAAGGCGGCCGGGATGATACTCGACCGGACCGGCTACGGCGCCTCGCAGACCATCAACGTGAATAAGACCGTGGTCCGGAAGATGGATTTGCCGGCAGCGGCGGCAAAGATAGCCGAGTTCCGGCAGAAGTTCCCGGAGCATTTCGCGCGGATCGTTGGCGGCGACGCGCCGGCGGCTGTGATCGAGGGTGAATTCACCGAGGTGGCGAAGTGAGGGTCGAGCCGACCCCGGAAGAACTTCAGGCCTTTACCGAGGCGATCAGTGCCATTGAGTATGCCGAGACCTATGAGCGATTCAAATCGTTCAAGCCGCATCCGAAACAGAAACTGCACCTCGATCTTGGTCTGACCAAGCGCGAGCGGCTGCTGATGGCGAACAACCGCGGCGGCAAGACCGAGACCGGGGCGTTTGAGGCGGCGTGCCACCTGACCGGCGACTATCCGGACGACTGGAACGGCAAGCGGTTTGAGCAGCCGACCATGGGGTGGATATGCGGCGAGACCTCGCTTTTGGTGCGCGACGTGCAGCAGAAGAAGCTTTGCGGTACGCCCGACGTCGAAAGCCTGTTCGGCACCGGGATGATCCCGAAGGACA
>Ga0134126_10013168_pt1 | contig 10449 bp, 12 predicted proteins | sample KB31752_FD_96881 | JGI IMG/M metagenome (GOLD analysis project Ga0134126, IMG submission 96881) | Terrestrial soil microbial communities with excess Nitrogen fertilizer from Kellogg Biological Station, Michigan, USA - KB3-175-2 | ecosystem: Environmental > Terrestrial > Soil > Unclassified ...
CGTGGCCGAGGGCCACGGCCGCGACGACGTCAGCGCGGTCCGGCTAGCCCTAGGCGCCGAGCCCAACGGCGGCCAGCCGTCCTAGCCGCTGGTAGCTCAGCGGCCGGTCGCCGAGGCGGCCGGGCTGGACAGCGCCTGGTCCAGCCAGCCGCGCAGCGCGGCGGCCGGGGCCGCGCCGGTCTGGCGGCTCACGACCTGCCCGTCGCGGAACACCATCAGCGTCGGGATGGACTGCACCCCGAACCGCTGCTGGAGGCCCGGCGACTCGTCGACGTTGATCTTGACCAGCTTGATCTTTCCCGGCTTCTCCCCGGCTAGCTGGGCCAGCGCCGGCGAGACCATCCGGCACGGCCCGCACCAGGGCGCCCAGAAGTCAACCAGCACCGGCACCGCTGCCCGCTCCACCACCTCGGCGAACGTCGCGTCGCCCGCGCCGGTGATCCAGGGCAGCGGCTGGTGGCAGCTGCCGCACCGGGGCGTGCCCGCCGCCGCGGCCGGCACCCGGTTGCGGCGCCCGCAGCTCGGGCACCTGGTGATCTCGTCTGACATCGCTCTTCTGCCTGCCGTTCCGTTGCTCGTTACTCCAGCACAACCAGCGCAGGCCCCAGAAGCATCCCGCCCCGCCCTTGTACCCTCCGCATACTCTGGCCGCATACTCTGGCCGCGTGGCGGAATACGTGCTGACTCTGTCCTGCCCCGACCGGCCGGGAATCGTGGCCGCCGTGGCCGGCCTGCTCGCCGCGGGCGGCGGCAACATCGTGGAGAGCCAGCAGTTCGGCGACCAGGCCACCGGCCGGTTCTTCATGCGGGTCCAGTTCACCGTGCCCGACGAGAACGTCGACGAGCTGCGGGCCGGCATGACCGAGCTGGCCGCCGATCTCGACCTCGAATGGGGCCTGTGGGACACCTCGATCCCGCCCCGGGTGCTGATCCTGGTCTCCAAGGCCGGGCACTGCCTCAACGACCTGCTGCACCGCCAGCGCTCCGGCCAGCTCGGCATCGACATCGCGGCCGTGGCCTCCAACCACCCCGACCTGCGGCCGCTGACCCAGAACTACGGCATCGACTACCACCACCTGCCCGTCACCCCGGACACCAGGGCCTGGCAGGAGGGCGAGATCCTCACGCTGGTCGAGTACTACCGGGTCGACTTCGTCGTGCTGGCCCGGTACATGCAGGTGCTCAGCGACGACTGGTGCGCCAAGCTGGCCGGCCGGGTCATCAACATCCACCACTCGTTCCTGCCCGGCTTCAAGGGCGCCCGGCCCTACCACCAGGCCCACGCCCGCGGGGTCAAGCTCATCGGGGCGACAGCTCACTACGTGACCGGCGACCTGGACGAGGGCCCGATCATCGAGCAGGAGGTGGCCCGGGTCGACCACCACCAGGACCCGGCCGACCTCATGGCCGTCGGCCGCGACGCCGAGTGCCTGGCCCTGTCCCGCGCCGTCCGCTGGCACGCCGCCCACCGCGTCCTGCTCAACGGCGACAAAACCGTCGTCTTCAAGTGATCAAGCTCGTCGATGCTGAGTTACCTACATCCTGCTGTAGCTAACTAAGCATCGATCATCGTGCGGGTGCGGGTGCGGGTGCGGGTGCGGGTGCGGGTGCGGGTGCGGGGCGCGCGGGCGGCTGCCGATCATGGTGCGGGACGGGGGGCGTGTTCGCCGAGGGCGAGTGCGGTGGTGTTGATGACGGCGGGGTCGAAGCCGGCTGACATGCCGAGCAGCGCTCCGTCCAGGTAGACCTGCAGGTCGGCGTCGGCGCGGGCCGACCAGCGTTCGTAGGCGGCCCGGCAGACGGCCAGCGTGGCCCGGCCGACGGCCAGCGGGTACAGGGACTCGGCGGGCTGGCCCATGCGGCTGGCCGCGAAGTCGCTGATGGCCCGCTCCCAGGCGTCGTAGTGCACGGCGGCGCTGGCCTCCAGCGCCGGGGCCGAGCTGATCAGGTTCATCCGCATGCGGAGCTCGGGGACGTCCTGGGCCTGGTAGTGGTTGGCCGCGACCACGGCCTGGCGGATGGCGTCCAGCATGGGCACCTCGGCGGGCACCCGGGCCAGCGCGGCCCGGATGTGGTCCACCTCGGCGTCGAACTCGCTCCACAGCACGCCTGCCTTGGAGCTGAAGTAGCGGAAGAAGGTCCGCTTGCTGACCCCGGCCTGGGCCGAGATCTGCTCGATCGTGGTGTTCTCGAAGCCCCGCTCGGTGAACAGCCGCAGGGCGATCAGCTCCAGGGCCCGCCGGCTGGTGCCCGGCGGCCGGCCTCGCCGGGGGGCCATCGCGGCGGCCTCGCCAGTCAGCACGGCGGTCCTCCTTCGGCCCGAGAGTTCGCCGCCTCAGCCTTGCTTACGTCACTAGGTGACGTTATCATCTGAACCTATTCGTCACTGTGTGACGCAATGATTGGCCGGGCATCTCTGCATGTGGGGAGACGTGATGAGCGGACAGACCGCGACCGTTGAGGCCGCCACCGGGGCCACCGAGACCATCACCCAGACCAGCGCCGCGGCCGAGCCGGCCCAGGCCGTGCCGACCAAGCCCGAGCCAGCCCAGCCCGAGCCCGAGTCCGAGGTCACGATCCAGGACGTGCTGGTCGAGGACGTCTCGATCGATGGCATGTGCGGTGTCTACTGATCAGCTCGCCGCGGCCGTGCTCGCCCCGGGCAGCCCGGAGGAATTCGACCTCGACGGGTCCTGGCAGCTGCACCCGCAGGTGTCGGTGCGGCCCGAGCACTTCGGCGCGCTGATGTACCACTTCGGCACGCGCCGGCTCTCGTTCCTCAAGAGCCCGGTGCTGCTGACCGTGGTCCAGGCGCTGGACGAGGCACCGAGCGCCCGGGCGGCCTGCGCGGCCGCCGGCGTCACCGACGGCGACCTGCCCGCGTACGCCACCGCGCTGGCCACGCTGGCCCGCACCCAGATGATTCGCGAGCAGATGATCCGCGAGCGGGCGGCCGGCCCGGAGGAGGGCACATCGTGAGCGTGATGGCGAGCGCGCCGCTGCCACTGGTCGAGCAGTTCCAGCTCGGGCTGGCCTCGCCGATCTGCCTGACCTGGGAGCTCACCTACGCCTGCAACCTGTCTTGCGTGCACTGCCTGTCCAGCTCGGGCCGCCGCGATCCGCGCGAGCTGACCACCGCCGAATGCCGGGCGGTCATCGACGAGCTCGAGCGGATGCAGGTCTTCTACGTGAACATCGGCGGCGGCGAGCCGACCGTGCGGCCCGACTTCTGGGAGCTGGTCGACTACGCCACCGCGCATCACGTCGGGGTCAAGTTCTCCACCAACGGCGTCAAGATCACGCCGCCGGTGGCCGCCCGGCTGGCCGCCAGCGACTACGTGGACGTGCAGATCTCGCTGGACGGCGCCACCGCCGAGGTCAACGACGCCGTCCGCGGCGCCGGGTCCTACGACACCGCGCTGCGGGCCATGCGTCACCTGGCCGAGGCGGGCTTCGCGGGGTTCAAGATCTCGGTGGTGGTGACCCGGCAGAACGCGGGCCAGCTCGACGACTTCAAGGCGCTGGCCGACCGCTTCGGGGCTCAGCTGCGGCTGACCCGGCTGCGGCCATCCGGCCGCGGCGCCGACGTCTGGGAGGAGCTGCACCCCACGGACGGCCAGCAGCGCCAGCTCTACGACTGGCTGCTGGCCCACGGCGAGCAGGTGCTGACCGGGGACTCGTTCTTCCACCTGGCCGCCTACGGGCAGGCGCTGCCGGGGCTGAACCTGTGCGGCGCGGGCCGGGTGGTGTGCCTCATCGACCCGGTGGGCGACGTATACGCCTGCCCGTTCGCCATCCACGACAGCTTCCTGGCCGGCAACGTGCGTGGCCCGGGCGGGTTCGCCGCCGTGTGGCGCGAGTCCGAGCTGTTCACCGACCTGCGCCGGCCGCAGACGGGCGGGGCGTGCCAGTCGTGCTCGGCCTACGACTCGTGCCGCGGCGGCTGCATGGCGGCCAAGTTCTTCACCGGGCTGCCGCTGGACGGCCCGGACCCGGAGTGCGTCAAGGGCCACGGCGAGGCCGCGCTGGCCGCGGCCGGGCGCGAGGCGCCGCGCCCGTCGGGCGATCACTCGCACCGGCGCCGCCCGGTGCCGGTGTCGATCGGTCCGCGGCCGGCCGACGGCCAGCCCGGCGCCAGGCGCGCGCCCGACCGGGCCTGCGACGAGAGCCCGCTGGCCGGGTTCGATCCGGGCCCGCGCTAGTCACGTCGCCGGCCAGCCAACTAAACCCCAGGGAGCCGCCGTGTCCGTCGTCGTGGTCGCCACCATCAAGCCGCTGCCCGAGCACCGCGACGCGGGCAAGGTGGCCGGCCCAGCCGAGGTCCTCGTGCTCGATCCGGTGCCCGCCGGCGACCCGGCCAAGGGCCAGCTCTAACTCATGGCTATGCCGCCCAGGGTGGCCCTGGTGACCGGCGCGGCGCGGGGGATCGGCGCCGCCACGGTGGCCGCCCTGGCCGCCGACGGCTGGCGCGTCGTCGCCGTGGACCGGTGCCAGGACGACCCGGCGCTGCCCTACCACCTGGGCACCTGGGAGGAGCTCAGCCGCGTCGCGGCCGACGCCGGCGACGGCGTGCTCGCGGTCCGGGCCGACACCAGGGACGAGCCCGCGCTGGCCGCCGCCGTGGCCAGGGCGCAGGAGCGCTGGGGCGGCCTGGATGCCGTCGTCGCCGCGGCCGGCGTCATCGCCGGCGGCGTCCCGGCCTGGCAGCTCCCGGTCGCCCAGCAGGACGCGGTGCTGAGCATCGACCTGGTCGGCGTGCTGACCCTGGCCAGGGTGACCGTGCCCGCGCTGCTGCGCCGGCCCGAGCCGCGCCGGGGCCGGTTCCTGGCCGTGGCCTCGGCCGCCGCCACCCGGGGGCTGCCGATGCTGGCCGCCTACTGCGCGGCCAAGGCCGGCGTGGCCGGGTTCATCCGGGCCCTGGCCGTCGAGCTGGGCGGCACCGGCGTGACCGCCAACGCGGTCAGCCCCGGCTCCACCGGCACCCCGATCCTGGCCGAGAGCGCCCGGCTGTACGGCCTGCCCGGTGCCGGGTCGTTCGCCGCCCAGCAGCCGCTGGGCCGGCTGCTGCGCCCGGACGAGGTGGCCGCGGTGCTGGCCTTCCTGGCCGGCGACGGCGGCAGCGCTGTGACCGGCGCCGTGGTCCCCGTTGACGGCGGGCTGGCCCTGTGAGCGAACCGGAGAAGGGGGCAGGGGAGGTGCGCGTCACCCAGCCCGGGCACCTCGGCCTGCGGCAGGACCAGCCCATGCCCGCCGGTCTGGCCATCGATCTCGACCCCGGCACCGCCCAGCTCACCAACGATGTGCTCTTCGGCGGGTCCCCGGCCCGCGTGCTGCGGCTCAGCCGGGCCGGTGTGACCGCCCTGGCCGAGCTGCGGGCCGGCCCCGTGGCCTCGCCCGCCGCCGCCGTGCTGGCCCGCAAGCTCACCGACACCGGCCTGGCCCACCCCCGCCCCGCCGTGGCCCCCGGGCCAGCCCCGGCCCCCGGGCCAGGCCCGACCCCGGAATCAGGCCTGGACGTGACCGTCGTCGTCCCGGTCCTGGACCGGCCCCGCGAACTGGACCGCTGCCTGGCCGCGGCCGGCACCCGGTTCCCCGTCCTCGTGGTGGACGACGGCTCCGCCGACCCGGCCGCCACCGAGGCCATCTGCTCCGCCCGCGGCGCCGAGCTGATCCGCCGCCAGGTCAACGGCGGTCCCGGCCCGGCCCGCAACACCGCGCTGGCCAAGGTCAGCACCGAGTTCGTGGCCTTCCTGGACAGCGACTGCGTCCCGCCGCCGGGCTGGATCGAGGCCCTGGCTGGTCACTTCGCCGACCCGCTGGTGGCCGCGGTCGCGCCGCGCATCATCGCGCTGTCGTCCGGGGTGGCCGGCCCGGCTGGGGTCACCCTCGACCTGGGTGACCGCCCGGCCCGGGTCGCGCCCATGACCCGAGTCGCCTACGTGCCCACCGCCGCCCTGCTGGTGCGCCGTTCGGCGCTCGGCGGTGGCTTCGACGAGACGCTGCGCAACGGCGAGGACGTCGACCTTGTCTGGCGGCTGATCGAGGCCGGCTGGCGGGTCCGCTACGAGCCCGCGGTCCAGGTCCGGCACGGGGAGCCCGCCACCAGGGCGGCCCTGCTGCGCCGCCGGTTCCGCTACGGGACCTCGGCCGCCCCGCTGACCCGGCGGCATCCCGGCGCCGTGGCCCCGCTGGTGCTCCAGCCCTGGCCGGCGCTGACCGTGGCCGCCCTGCTGGCCCGGCGGCCGCTGACCGCCGGCGCCCTGTTCGGCCTGTCGACGGTGCGGCTGGGCCGCCGGCTGCGGGCCAACGGGCTGCCCGCGCAGGGCCTGGTCCGGCCCATGGCCAACGGGGTTCGGCTGACCTGGCTCGGCAGCGGACGATGGGCCGGCCAGTACGCACTTCCCCTCGTTATCTCGATGATTGCTTGTCCTGGCGGGCGCACGGCACGGGTCCGCTGGGGACGGCGGCTGGCCGCGGCGTCGCTGCTGGCCGGGCCGCCGCTGGCCGAGTGGGCGGGCCGTCGTGACACCAGCCTGGCCCGGCTGACCGCGGTGACCCTGGCCGACCAGGCCGCCTACGGCGCCGGCGTCTACGCCGGCTGCCTGCGTGAGCGCCTGATCACGCCGGTGCTCCCGACCGTCGCCTGGCAGCCCTTCGAGGGCCTCCGCTCCCGGAGGGGCCAGCCCCGGAAGGACCAGCCCCGGAAGGCCAGCAACCCCTAGAGGCCCTGCACCGCCTGGATCCGGCCCGCCGCCACCGCGTCCACCAGGACCTGGTAGTCGCGCTGGTTCTGGTCGGCGTAGCTGATCGCGAAGTCGGCCACCGCGTGGTCGAACGACTGCTTCGAGCCCAGGTAGCCCGCGATCATCGAGGCCCGGCCCGTCCGGGCGTGGCCGCGGGCCAGCGCCCAGCCGCACAGCTGGCCGTAGTAGCTGAGCTGGCTGGAGTCCATGGCCGGGACGTTCATGCTGCCCTTCATGTCCCGCAGCTGGCGCACGTAGTAGTCGCGGCTGGGCTCGCCGTCCATCGCGATGCCCCTGGTCCAGCCCAGGAACGGGTCGTGCGCGGCCTGCATCAGCCGCTGCCCCCTGACCACCCGCTCGCCCTCGTGGTCGCAGTCGATCGAGCCCGCGAACGGCTCCAGCACTGACTCCTGTGCCTCCTTGAGCTGCAGGAACAGCGGCTCGTCGTCGCGGTCGCCCATCAGCAGCAGGATGAACGCCTCCGTGCCCACCGAGCCGACGCCCACCACCTTGCGGGCGAAGTCGCCGAAGTAGTAACGGCTCAGCACCTCGTGCGGGTCCGGGTCCAGGGTGGCCTGGTACTCGGCGATGGCGCTGCGCAGCTCGTCCAGCATGCCCGGGTTGCGCTCGATCGGGAACCGGACGATCACCGGGTGGTCGGGCCGGATCCGGAACTCGCCCTCCACCCGGCTGCAGAACTTGGTCATCGCGGCCAGGCTGGTGCGCTGGTGCGCCTTCTTGATGTCCCGCTGCCGGCGCCGCACCGCGCGCTTGGGCTGCAGTGCGTCGAAGATCCTGGTCATCTCGTCCACGTCGATGCGGGAGTACCAGATCTCCAGGAACCGCATCTGGGCGAAGCGGGCCATCTGCTGGCGGTAGTAGCTGACGCAGTGCCGGACCGCCTTGTGCGCCTCCTTGTCGTCGCAGCCGTTGTCGCGGGCGGCCACGGCGATGCTGGCCGCCAGCCGCTTGACGTCCCAGTCGAACGGCGCCGGCAGCGTCTCGTCGAAGTCGTTCACGTCGAACACCAGGTGCCGGTCCGGGGCCGCGAACATGCCGAAGTTGAGCAGGTGCGCGTCGCCGCAGCACTGCACCTTGAGGTCGGTGCTCGGCGTGTGGGCCAGGTCCCAGGCCATCGGGGCGGCCGCGCCGCGGTAGTAGGCGAACGGCGAGGTGAGCATCCGCCCGTAGCGGATCGGCACCAGGTCCGACACCCGCGTCTTGGCCTGCTGCTCCAGCAGCGTGACCGGGTCCGGCCGCTCCGGCGGCGGGTCCCACTCGGCGTGGCTGGACCGCGGCACCTCGTGCCGCTGGGCCCGGCCGCGAGCCCGCCATTCGTCCGGATTGAGTATTTCGTGCGGCGGAGCGAGAACCCCCGGCGAGATTTTCATCGTTAGTGACCCCCCGATCGTGCTCTGTGCCTTGTACCCCGCCGGGCCGCTCCCGCATCGCGCTCGCGGCACGGTCGTTGACATGTGACCAGATGGTCACCTATCCTCGTGACCATGGACGAGGTGTTCAGGGCGCTGGCCGATCCGACCCGGCGCAGCCTGCTCGACGAGCTGTTCCGCCAGGACGGGCAGACGCTGAGCGCGCTGGAGGAGCGCTTCCCGATCAGCCGCTTCGGGGTCATGAAGCACCTGAAGGTGCTGGAGGAGGCCGGCCTGGTCGTCACCCGGCGCCGCGGCCGGGAGAAGCTCCACTTCCTGAACCCGGTCCCCATCCGGCTCGTGCACGACCGCTGGGTGAGCAAGTACGCCGAACCCTGGGCCGCCACGCTGAGCGAGCTCAAGACCGAACTGGAGAAGACCATGGAGAAGGTGTTCGAGATCTACATCCGGACCACGCCCGAGCGCGTCTGGCAGGCCATCACCGACCCCGAGATCCGGGCCAAGTACAACTTCGGCGCCGGCATCAGCTCGGACTGGACGCCGGGCGGCTACTTCGAGATGGGCCACCCCCAGTCCGGCGGCCTGCTCGGCAAGGGCGTCAACCTGGAGGTCGACCCGCCGCGCCGGCTGGTGCAGACCATGACCGCGCTGTGGGGCGACGACGTGAAGGCCGAGGGGGAGACCCGGATCACCTGGGAGATCGAGCCCATCGCCGATGACTCCTGCCGCCTGACCGTCACCCACGACCAGCTCCGCGAGGGCGCCAACGACCAGCTCTACGGCGGCTGGCCGATGATCCTGTCCGGCCTCAAGACCTGGCTGGAGACCGGTGAGCTGCTGACCACGCCCGGTTCGCTCATGTACAGCTGATGTCCACCTGACTCGACCACCCCTCCCGCGGGTAGCGTCCCGGTCATGAGAGCGCTGGGGATCGACGTGGAAGCGGGCGCGGTGACCGGCCTGGACCTGCCGGAGCCGCGGCCGCTGCGGCCCGACGAGGTGCTGCTGGACGTCCGGGCCGCCGGGGTCGGCAACTGGGACGACCTCATGCGCGCCGGGAGCTGGGGCTCCGGGCTGACGCCGCCGTTCGCGCTCGGCGTCGAGGCGGCCGGGGTGGTGGCCGCGACCGGGGCCGAGGCCACCGAGTTCGCGGCCGGCGATGAAGTGCTCGGCTACGTGTTCCCGTTCCGTGACGGCGGGGCCTGGGCCGAGCAGGTGATCGTGCCCGCGGCGCAGCTGGTGTCCCGCCCGCCCAGCCTGTCCTGGGCCCAGGCCGCGACGCTGCCCGTCCCCGCGCTCACCGCCCAGCAGGCCCTGGAGGACGCGCTGGACCTGCGGCCGGGGGAGAAGCTCCTGGTCAACGGCGGCAGCGGGGTGACCGGCGGCATGGTCGTCCAGCTCGCCGCGCTGGCCGGGGCCGAGGTCGCCGCCACCGCCGGGCCGCGCAGCGCCCGGCACGTCCGCGACCTGGGCGCCGCCCATGTCATCGACTACCACGACGCCGACTGGCCCGCCCGCGCCCGTGCGGCCCTGGGCGGGCCCGCGGCCGCCGCCGTGAACGCCGTCCCCGGCGGGGCCGCCGGCGCGCTGGCGGTCGTGACCGACGGCGGCCGGCTGGCCTCGATCGCGGGCGCCCTCCCCGACGACCCCGGCCGCGGCATCCAGGCCCGGGCCGTGTTCGTCCAGCCCGACCCGGCCAAGCTGCTCCGGGCCACCGCGCTGCTGGCCGACGGCCATCTCCGGCTGGTCATCGCGGCCGAGTACCCGCTCAACCAGGCCGCCGACGCCCTGAGCCAGGTGCTGGCCGGCACCGGCGGGGAGGCGGTGGCCCTGCGGGCCGGGCCCGGCTGATGATGACGGGCGGCGCAGATCTCGGATAATCCACCGTTACGGCAAAGCGTCGGTATGGTGACGCTCATGGCTGAGCCGCCGCCCGCACCGCCCGGCGGGCCCGGGCGCCCCGGCATGGTGCCGCGCCAGTACCGCCCAGGTGGCCGTCCCGCCGGTCCGCCGAGAAAACCTGCATCACTAACGAGGGCGTCCGCGGCCCGGCGCGCCCGCCCGTCGTCGGCCGCCCCGCCGGCATCGACCCCCGCCGCCGCGGCCTCGGCCGCCGCCGCGGCCTCGGCCGCCCCCGCGGCGGCCCGAGCTCCCGCCGACCCCGCCATCCTGACCGCCGTCGGGCTGGGCTGGTCCATGGCCGAGCTGTACGCCAGCGTCCGGCCCCGCGACCTCAAGCCCCCGCCCGCCCCGAAGCAGCCGGCGCCCGCGCCCGGCACGCCCGCCCCGCCAGGGCGGATCCAGCTCCAGGCCGA
>Ga0134126_10013169_pt1 | contig 10449 bp, 7 predicted proteins | sample KB31752_FD_96881 | JGI IMG/M metagenome (GOLD analysis project Ga0134126, IMG submission 96881) | Terrestrial soil microbial communities with excess Nitrogen fertilizer from Kellogg Biological Station, Michigan, USA - KB3-175-2 | ecosystem: Environmental > Terrestrial > Soil > Unclassified ...
TCATCCTTTTTATCGTCATTGCCGTCCTGATCCTGGTCGTCGCGGGTATCAATTTCGTCAACCTTTCTATCGCCCGCAGCCTGCGCCGGCTTCGTGACATCGGCGTGAGAAAGATCCTGGGGTCCGACCGCCGGAGACTGATCGTTCAGTTCCTGACCGAATCCATTCTCATGACCACGATCGCAATGGGCCTGGCCATCTTCCTGGTGCTGCTCGGCCTCCCACTTTTCCACCGGCTGGCGAACAAGTCGTTCACAGCTGCCGTCTTCCTCTCGCATTGGACGGTTCCCGCTCTCGTACTTGCAACAATCCTGGTAGGCCTCCTGGCCGGCGCCTATCCTGCATTGATCCTGTCGCGGGTCGAGCCCCTGAAGATCCTGCGTGGACAGTTGACACTGGATTCGAGCCCAAAGACCCTTCGGACCATCCTGCTGGTCTTCCAATTCAGCGTGGCCATGACGCTCATCATCGGTACAGGCGTAATCTATTCGCAGCTATCCTACATCCAACAACGTGACATCGGATACCTCCGTCAGCAGGTAGTGACGATCAAAGACACTTACAGGCTCGGCGACAAGGCCTGGACCTTTGCAGATGAATCCCGAAAGCTACCCGGGGTCATCGGCGCTACTGTATCCGGCGACCTGCCCAACCAAAAAGCTATCTACACAGGCTTTTTTAAAGACCGAAGCGCTTCGGTAACTTCTACGGCCCTGCTGGGTGTATGGCATATCGATCCCGACTATCTTCCTACATTGGGAATGAAACTCGTCGCCGGCAGGAATTTCTCGCCGCAGTTGCACACCGACTCCGCCTGTGCACTCGTCAATGAGACGGCTGCGCGGATGCTGGGCTATGCGCATCCGCTTGGAGAAAAGGTCTACAGAGGTCCTGACTCTACATCGGCTCACACCATTATCGGTGTGGTGAAGGATTTCAATACGGGTACGCTGCGCAACCCGATCGATCCGGTGATTTTCGTTCTGGCACCGGACGGTGTGGCCGTCACTTTTCGGTTGGCCCCGGGGGATATCTCTTCCACGATGAATGCCATCAGGCGCCGGTACGAGACGGTAGCGGGCGGATATCCTTTCATCTATTCTTTTCTCGATGAGGATTTCAACCGCCAGTATGCGGCCGATCAACGCACCGCCGGTCTGTTTACCGTTTTCTCCGGTCTGGCCCTGATCATTGCCGCCCTTGGCATATTCGGCCTCGTGACGACGGCGACGGAACAAAGGACCAAAGAACTCGGCATCCGCCGCGTCCTGGGCGCACGCATAAACCACCTGCTCAGGCTCTTACTGAAAGACTACAGCTTCGCCATCGGCCTGGCCATTCTGATCGCGCTACCCGCCGGTGCCTGGATCATGCATGACTGGTTACAGGGCTTTGCCTATCGAACACAGCTTCGACCCTGGATATTTATCATGGCCCCATTATGCGCCATTGTACTGGCCGCTACCATCGTGTGGCTAAAAGCCGTCCGGACCACCCACGCAAACCTCGCCGATACGCTACGGGTGAAGTGAGGTGATCCGGGGTCCTTTCGCTCTACACCCCCCGAATATGCCCCTCACGAACTCCTTTTTTCTTCCGTTTCTGCAGAACGTTACTTAATTTTAGCGTCGCTAACCAGTGCAAATCACGTCATCTAAAACATGCCTTATGCCGATCTACATGGATCGCCACGATATCACCGAAAAGGTGACGTCCGCCCAAATAGCAGAGATGCACCAGGAAGACCTGAAGGTCGAGGACCAGTACGGCTGCCGCGGATTGACCTATTGGTTTGACAGCGTGCGGAACACCGCTTTCTGCCTCATCGAGGCGCCGGATATGTCTGCCGTCACTGCAATGCACGCGCATGCCCACGGCCAGGTGCCCGGCCGCATCATCGAAGTGAATGCCGACCTCGTGGAATCATTTCTCGGCAGGATCGAAGATCCGGAAAGACCCAGCCATATGGCGGAGAACATCATCGATGAATCGGCTTTCAGGATCATCATGCTGGTTACCGTCAAACTACTTTCGGCTCCATCGAAAGACGCTAAAACTCCCAATACCGGATGGGAAGATTTCAGCAAAACCATTCAACAGACAGTCAGGGCATCCGGTGGAAAAACAGTAAAGCAAAATGGTCAGCGCCTGGTCATTTCCTTTGCCTCTGTGTCCAGCGCTGTCGAATCGGCCTTCGAAATTCAGTCCAGCTTCGACAAAGGCTCATTCGAACCGCACACTTCGCTGAAGATCGGTCTTAGCGCAGGGGAGCCGGTAACAGACAAATCCACCTTTTTCGAAGACACGATCCGTATGGCCGAACGTATGTGTAAGATCGTCAAGGGCGATATCATCCTGTCGGCAGAAGTAAAGGAATTGTACGACAACGAAAAACCCCAGGGGCTGCCACACCGGAAAAAAACCCGCTGTCTCTCCGCAATGGACCAGCGGTTCCTGACCAGCCTCATGGATTTTACCGAATCTGCCTGGCGGAACTTCGATTTCAAAGTCGATGATTTCGGGAAACCCATCGGTTGCAGCAAATCCCAGCTCTATCGCAAGATGATATCGCTTACCGGGAAATCGCCCAATTCATTTATAAAGGAATACCGTCTGAATGAGGCGCTCAGCCTACTGAACAAACAAGTCAAGAACGTTTCCGAGGTAGCTTTCGAGACCGGTTTCAACAGTCCTTCCTATTTCTCGAAATGCTTCCAGAAACAATACGGCCGCTCGCCTTCAGATTACCTGGCACAGCTGTCCCAGCCCTGATCCAAATTTGCTAGCATTTGAACGAAATGTGATAGTCGCGGATTTTCTCCATGGCTACCTTTGGAACGTCACAAAATCTTTTTACCGTTAAAACGACTTTTCTTATGGCAACGACTGTAAGAGACCTGGATAGGTCTGCCATCGACAACCTGGCTTCCCAGATCAGGGGAGAGATCATCCTTCCCGATCACGAACAATATGATCATGCACGTAAGGTGTATAATGGGATGATCGACAAACGCCCCGGAATGATCGTCCGGTGTACCGACGTCGCCGACGTCATCTCCGCGGTTAAGTTCGGTCGGGAACAGGGGCTGCTGGTGGCCGTCAGAGGCGGCGGACACAATGGCGGCGGTCTCGGCCTTTGCGATGAAGGCATGGTCGTCGATCTGTCGGGAATCAAATATGTCATCGTAGATCAGGCCAAACGGACGGTCCGCGTAGGCGGCGGCAATACGCTGGGCGAGGTCGATCATGCTACCCATGCGTTCGGTCTGGCCATCCCGGCAGGTATTATTTCGACTACCGGCATCGGCGGCCTGACGCTCGGCGGAGGCGTAGGCCATCTGTCCAGGAAATATGGCCTGACCATTGACAATCTGCTGGAAGCCGAGATCGTCCTCGCCAACGGTACCGTCGTCATAGCCAGCGCCGATCAACACGCCGACCTTTTCTGGGCAATCCGGGGCGGGGGCGGCAACTTCGGGATCGTCACCTCCTTCCTCTTCCAGGCTCACCCCGTAAAAGAAGTATTCGGCGGCCCGACCCTCTGGCCCATCGAGCAAACACCCGAGATCATGGAGTGGTACCACGAGTTCATCCATAACGCTCCGGATGAATTGAACGGCTTTATCGCAGTGCTGACCATCCCCGGCCCACCCTTCCCTGGATTTCTCCATAACAAACAATTCTGCGGCATCGTATGGTGTTATGCCGGCGATATGCTCAAGGCTGAAGAGTTATTCAAGCCGGTGTTGGCAAAGAAGCCGATCTTCGAACACATCGGGCCAATGCCCTACCCTGCGATGCAGCGTTTGTTCGACGGCCTTTTCCCGCCCGGTCTGCAATGGTACTGGCGCGCCGACTTTTTCAACGATCTTCCTTCGGAAGCACGCGAGCAACATTATGAATTCGGCAGCAAGATCCCTACGCCGCTATCCCAAATGCACCTCTATCCCATCAGCGGGGCTGCCGGAAGAGTCGCGCCCGATGCCACACCATGGGCCTACCGCGATGCAAAATATGCCGGCGTGATCGTGGGCGTCGATCCCGATCCCGCCAATGCAGACAAGATCACCGATTGGTGCAAGGATTACTGGGCCGCGGTCCATCCCTATTCCTCAGGAGGAGCTTATCTGAATTTCATTATGAATGAAGGACAGGATCGGATACGGGCCAGCTACCGCCAAAACTATGATCGGCTCGTCTCTATTAAAAAGAAATACGATCCCACGAACTTTTTCCGCGTGAATCAGAACATCGTACCGGTGCCTGAAACGGCCGCCGTTGCTTCCTGACACGGGAAATACCAGACTATTCCGATGCCCCGGCCAAGGCCGGGGCATTTTTTTCCCCCACAAAGAAAAAAAATTTGCGTAGTCAAATAGCTTCACATATATTTGTAGTCAAATAGCTACGCAATGAACCTCCGACGAGACGTTTTCCAGGCCATAGCCGACCCGACCAGACGGGCCATCCTTCTGCTGGTAGCCGCAAATTCCATGACCGCGGGCGCCATCGCCGCCAACTTCGACACCGCCAGACCCACGGTCTCCAAACATCTTCAGATCCTCACCGAATGCGAGCTACTCGAACCCAAACAAACCGGCCGGGAGATCTACTATCACTTCAATCCCCAAAAAATGAAAGAAGTCGCTGTGTTCATCGAGCCGTTCCGCAAAATGTGGGACGACCGCTTCAATAAGCTGGAAGCCATTATGAAAAAATATAAAAAATAGAAAATTATGGAACAGAAAACAAAGGTCCATGCCGAAGAAGGCAAACAGGATGTAGCGATCACGAGAGATTTCGAACTGCCGGTGGAATTATTGTTCAAAGCCTACGCCGATGCCGATCTCATCTCGCAGTGGATGGGAACGAAAGTGCTGAAGCTCGACAGCAAAAAGAACGGGAGCTATCAATTCGAAACCGCCGACCCGCAGGGAAACCCCGTCTTTAAAGCCAACGGCGTCATCCATGAGTTCATCCCCGACCGCAAGATCACGCGGACTTTCGAAATGGCGAACGTTCCCTTCGGCGTTCAGCTCGAGTTTTACGAGTTCGAACCGCTGACCGGCGACACCAGCAGACTCAGGATGCATGTAGTCTATGAGTCCGTGGAACAAAGGGACCAGGCAATGAAGTTCGGCCTGGCCTGGGGTCTCAATATGGCGCTCGACAGGCTGCAGGATGTCGTAAGTAAATCAAAAAAATAACATACCATGAGAAATAAGATCATCTACTGGATCGCCACTCTCTGGGCCGCTCTGGGAATGGTGTCTACTGCCCTCGTCCAGCTCTTCCACCTGAAAGCAAAGGTGGATTTTATTACCCATCTGGGCTACCCCGATTATTTCCTGAGGATCATCGGTGCCTGGAAGATCCTCGGCGCCATCGCCCTGCTGATCCCCAAATTCCCCTTGCTCAAGGAGTGGGCCTATGCCGGTTGCTTCTTCGTCATGTCGGGAGCGGTAATGTCACACATCGCCTTCGGGGATCCTTTCACAGAGATGTTGCCCTCGCTGTGGTTACTGATCCTGATTGTCGTATCTTGGGCCTTCAGACCCGCGGACAGAAGGATCGCTTTAGCTCACTAATAAAACGAATACCATGAATCCCAAGATCGATGCATTCCTGAACAACGCCCAAAGATGGCAGGATGAAATGAAACGGATGAGAACGATCTGTCTCGATTGCGGTCTCACCGAAGAATTGAAATGGGGACTCCCCTGTTACTCCTTCGAAAAAAAGAATATCGTCATCATCCAGGGCTTTAAGAATTACTGCGCCCTCCTGTTCTTCAAAGGCTACCTGCTGAAAGACCCCAAAGGCATCCTGGTCAGGACCGGCCCCAATACCAAGGTAGGCCGCCAGGCACGCTTCACCGACCTTAAGGAGATCATAAAGCAGGCCTCCGCCTTAAAATCCTGTATCCACGAAGCCATCGAAATCGAAAAAGCAGGAGTGAAACCGGCGGCGCCCAAAAAATCGGCAAAGAAGGCCGCGAAAACACCACCTCCCAAAAAGACCGCAAAGAAGACCGCCAAAAAAACCGCCAAAAAATCTCCCCGCTGATAGATAATAACTATCTGATCATAAAAACAATCAATTTGCCCGGCAACCGCCATCTCAGTAGCTTCGCGCTCTCAATCATTTCCATATGGCAAATTCCACGACTCAGAACAAGTGCCCGTTCCATAACGGAACGGTGGCGCAAAGCGCAGGCGGCGGTGCGAGAAACCGCGACTGGTGGCCCAATCAGCTGAAGCTAAGCATCCTTCGTCAATACTCCTCTCTCTCCGATCCGATGGATGCCGGCTTCAACTACGCCAAAGAATTCAGGAGCCTCGACCTGGACGCCGTGAAGAAAGATATCTTCAGCCTGATGACTACCTCGCAGGACTGGTGGCCGGCAGACTACGGCCATTATGGCCCATTCTTCATCCGGATGGCCTGGCACAGCGCTGGTACCTATCGCATCGACGATGGCCGCGGCGGGGCTGGTTATGGGACCCAGCGATTTGCACCGCTCAATAGCTGGCCCGACAATGCGAATCTCGACAAGGCCCGGCTCCTGCTCTGGCCGGTAAAAAAGAAATACGGTAAAAAGATCTCCTGGGCCGATCTGATGATCCTCGCCGGCAACTGCGCGCTCGAGTCGATGGGCTTCAAAACTTTCGGTTTCGCCGGCGGTCGTGCAGATGTATGGGAGCCTGCAGAGGATATCTATTGGGGCTCCGAGCTGGAGTGGCTTGGCGACAAACGCTATAGCGGCGATCGCGATCTCGAGATTCCCCTCGCCGCCGTCCAGATGGGACTCATCTATGTCAATCCGGAAGGTCCTAACGGTAAACCCGATCCGCTGGCCGCAGCCCGCGACATCCGCGAGACCTTCCGCCGGATGGCCATGGACGATTATGAAACAGTCGCGCTCATCGCCGGCGGTCACACCTTCGGGAAAACTCATGGAGCCGCCGAACAATCCAAATATGTCAGCCGGGAACCCGCTGCGGCCAATCTCGAAGAAATGGGCCTGGGCTGGAAAAACTCGTTTGGCAAAGGCCACGGCGCCGATACCATCACCAGCGGTCTCGAAGGTGCATGGACCATGACACCGACGAAATGGAGCAACAATTTCTTCGAAAACCTGTTCGGTTTCGAATGGGAGCTCACTAAAAGCCCCGCCGGTGCATTCCAGTGGAAGCCGAAGGCCGGCGCAGGCGCAGACACCGTACCGGATGCACACGATCCGTCCAAACGCCACGCACCAACGATGCTGACGACCGACCTCGCACTCCGGATCGATCCCGCCTACGAGAAAGTCTCCCGGCATTTTTATGAAAACCCCGACGAATTCGCGGACGCCTTCGCCCGTGCCTGGTACAAACTCACCCATCGCGATATGGGACCCAGGAGCCGGTATCTCGGGCCGGAAGTCCCCGCCGAAGATCTCCTCTGGCAGGATCCGATCCCCACGGTCACACACCCGCTCATCGACGAAAAGGATATCGCTGCCCTGAAATCGAAGGTCCTGACAAGCGGTCTTTCCATTTCGCAGCTGGTATCTGCAGCGTGGGCTTCGGCCTCGACCTTCCGCGATTCCGACAAAAGAGGTGGCGCCAACGGCGCCCGCATCAGGCTCGCTCCCCAAAAAGACTGGGCCGTCAACCATCCGGCACAGCTTTCGAAAGTCCTCGATACGCTGGAGAAAATAAAACAGGAATTCGATCAGGTGCGCCCCGGCGGCAAACAAGTCTCGCTTGCCGACCTCATCGTCCTCGCGGGTTGCGCAGCCGTGGAGAAGGCAGCGAAGAATGCAGGTCATGATGTAACCGTCCCCTTTACTCCCGGACGCGCCGACGCCTCGCAGGAACAAACAGACGTGGGATCCTTCTCCGTACTGGAACCCGCTTCGGACGCTTTCCGCAATTATCATGGTTCGCAAGCCAAAGCATTGCCGGAAGAATTACTCATTGATAAGGCCCACCTGCTGACACTGACCGCTCCTGAGATGACGGTCCTCATCGGTGGCATGCGCGTCCTCCATACCAATTTCGACGGGTCCGGACACGGCATATTGACGACGACGCCGGAAACGCTTACCAACGACTTCTTTACCCACTTACTGGACATGAACACCGTCTGGCAGTCCACCTCCGAGGCCGCACAACTGTTCGAAGGCCGCGACCGCGCGACAAACAAGGTAAAATGGACGGCCACCCGGACCGACCTCATTTTCGGCTCCAATTCCGAGCTGCGCGCCATCACCGAAGTCTATGCCTGCGAAGACGCAAAAACCAAGTTCGTAAAAGATTTCGTACACGCCTGGGCGAAAGTGATGGATCTCGACCGCTTCGACCTGGCCAAATAACACCGCCTGCGGCGCCGGCAACGGCCGCCGCAGGCTTTCACACCACCGGCACATCGAGCCCGATACAAGTGCCCTCACCGACCACCGAGTCGATCCGGATGACCGCCGGCATCGAGGCTGCCCGTTCGCGCATGTTCTTCAACCCGTTACCCGCCCTCTGTCCGTCCTCGGCAAACCCTTTCCCATCGTCGGCGATCTCCATCTTAAGGAAATCCTTCGCCCGCCGCAGACGGATATGGAGATTCTCGCACTGGCTGTATTTGGCGGCATTGTTGATCGCCTCCTTGAACAGCAGGTACAATTCCTTTCGCTGACGGATATCCAGCTTCAGCGAGACGAGATCCCCCTCCTCTTCAAAGGAATAACGGATATTCAGCGGTTCCAGCATCTCGCCCGCAAATTCCTTCATCCGGTAAACCAGCTGTTCCATGGTATCGTTCCTCGGGTTGATCGTCCAGACGATATCGTCCATCTTTTCCATGATGGCGAACGAACGATCCATGATCTTCCGCAGAGGGGACTCGCCGCCATCCCCGCTTTGCAATGCCACCTTACTCAGGATATTGATGCTGGAAAGCGTAGAACCGATGTCGTCATGGAGATCCCGCGCAATATGATTCCGCATCTTCTCAAATTCGAGCAGACGTCTCGCCCGGTGTACCACTCTATATCGGTTGAACACCAACACACCGATCAATACGAGCAGGATACAAAGCAGGACCGCCCCATACTCGAAGATCTTTTGCTTTTCCAGGCTCAACCGGGATACCTCCCGGTCTTTCTTCAGCAGCGCGATCTCCCGTTCCTTTTTTTCAAAATTATATTGGCTCTCCATCCTCTTCATTTGCAGCTGGATATTCAGACTTTGGAGGCTGTCGTTCATCTCGAAGTATCTTTTGCTGTATTCCAGCGCCTTTTCGGCCTCACCCGTGGCAGCATAATGTTCGGCCAGGTATTGATAGCTCAGCAATTCGGATGTCTTGTCGCCCGATTCGATGGAGGATTGCATACTGCCGACCAGCCTTTTCTCCGCCGACAATTGTGTCTGGCGCGTGGCCCGCAGCGACAGCAGCGCGGCATCGAAGGTCCTGGCAAGACCCGAATCACCCAGCTGATGCGCCAGCATCCCGCCATTTTGAAAATACAGACCCGCGTTGATCAGATCCTTTTTCTCCTTGTAGACATTCCCGATGTCAAGATCGAGATTCATTTCCTCGACCTTCAGCTCCATCTGCCTGTTGATCGCGATCGATCTGCCATAATAATCCAGCGCCGAATCCAGGTGCTTGCCGGACCGGAATACGGAACCCAGCTGTTTCAGCGAGGTAGCGATCCCCCGCTGATCATTGAGCTCCGTCTTGATAGCCAATGACCGTTTGGTATAGTCCGAGGCGGATTGCAGCTGGTTGAGAAGAAGGAAATCTCCGCCAATGGTCTGATACGCGAAGGAAATGCCCTTCTTATTGTCCACTGCTTCGAAAAGCCGCAGAGCGTCCAGGTGATTCCGGAGCGCCATCCGGTAGTCCCCAAGCTCGTCATAGTTGTTTCCTGCATTCAGGAATGCGCCCGCAACCGCCGTGCGTTTGACCACAGAAGGATCAGCCGCGGCCGCGGCCTTTGCCCTATCCAGCGCTTCCAGCAAAAAAGGCATGGCGGCCTTGAAATTCTGCTGGCGTTTGTAAAAAAGGCCCGCCGCCTGCACATAGTTGCTCCGGAGGTTGGCATCCGAATCGGAAAGGTGTTTCAACAGCCGGAGAAATACCCCGGCGCTATCCACCTGGCCCACATCCTGCTGACAAAAGACCATTTGGGTATAGGCAGCCGAGAGCTGGACCCCGAAATGTCCTGCGCTCGCAAGCTCGATGCTTCGGTACAGACACCCTTTCGCCTTCGCCAGATCGGTTCGGGCATAGTTGAAGGCCAGCGCATTAAGCGCCCTTGCCTCGGATAGATCCCGCCTGTCCTGGCGGATGATGTCCAGGAGGCTGTCATTGGCGTTAGGCTGCGCGGCAACGAGCATCGAAAGTGCCTGCAGCAACAGCAGTAGCATCGGACGAAAGTATTTCATGCCGGCTTTTTTTGTAGAA
>Ga0134126_10013170_pt1 | contig 10449 bp, 9 predicted proteins | sample KB31752_FD_96881 | JGI IMG/M metagenome (GOLD analysis project Ga0134126, IMG submission 96881) | Terrestrial soil microbial communities with excess Nitrogen fertilizer from Kellogg Biological Station, Michigan, USA - KB3-175-2 | ecosystem: Environmental > Terrestrial > Soil > Unclassified ...
CGCTGCGGGCGGCGCGTCGCAGAGCACCACAGTCGATCTATCGAATACCTACCTCGACTGGGCGCGACGCAACCTCGCGTTGAATCGTCTGGATGGGAGTCAGCACCAATTCGTACACGCGGATTGTCGCGCATGGCTGCAGGAGGGTGCCGTCGGACCCTACGACCTCATCTTCCTGGATCCGCCCACGTTCTCGAACTCCAAGCGAATGGAGGGGGTGCTGGATATCGAGCGCGACCACGTCCAGCTGATCGAGGCCTGCGTGCAGCGGCTGGCCCCCGGCGGCCTGCTGGTGTTTTCGACCAATGCCCAGCGTTTCCGGCTGGACCCGTCACTGGCCGGACGGCTGGCGGTGCAGGACATCTCCGCAGCCACGATCCCGCAGGATTTTGCACGCAATCCACGAATCCACCGTTGTTTCGAGATCCGAGCTTTACAGTGAAACGGCGGTACGGTAGCGTGAAGCCATGTCCAGCTCGATCAAGAAGCGCAGCACGCTCAAAAAGCCCATCCCCGGGGCCCTGGAGCATTGCGCGCGCTGACACGAACGAGCCGCCAAGCGAATCCAAGAGGCCCCGCACTGACGGGGCCTCTGCTTTTTTGTGTTTCCTCATCAAGCAAGAGGCCGTATGCAACCGGGTAATTCATCCGCCGCCCCCGTCGTCGCCATCGTCGGCGCCACGGGTGCCGTGGGCGTGGAGCTGATCGAGTGTCTCGAGCGCCGGAAGTTTCCAATGTCCGAGCTGAGACTGTTCGCTTCGGCACGCTCAGCGGGCAAGAAGATGCCGTTCCGCGGCCAGCAGCTCAGCGTGCGTGAGCTGACGGAGGATAGTTTCGGCGGCGTCAGCATTGCGCTGTTCTCCGCCGGCGGCGGCACTTCCAAGCGCTTCGCCCCGATCGCCGCTCGGGCGGGCGCGGTGGTGGTCGACAATTCCTCCGCGTTCCGGATGGATGCGGGCGTTCCGCTGGTCATACCGGAGATCAACCCGGAGGCGGTGCGGCAGCACAAGGGGATCATCGCCAATCCCAACTGCTCGACCATCATCTCCATCACGCCGCTGTGGCCGATCCACCGTCGCAATCCCATCAAGCGCATGATCGTCTCCACCTACCAGGCGGCCTCGGGAGCCGGCGCGGCTGCGATGGAGGAGCTGCGCGAGTCCACGCGGGCGTACCTGGAGGGCAAGTCGTATCAGAACACGGTGTTGCCGCACCCTTATGCCTTCAATCTCTTCAGTCACAACAGCAAGATGGATGCCGCCAACGGCTACAACGAGGAGGAGATGAAGGTCGTGCGCGAGACGCACAAGATCTTCGGCACCTCCGAGATCCGCATCGCCGCGACTTGCGTGCGAGTGCCGGTATTGCGCGCCCACAGCATCGCCATCAATTTCGAGTGCGAGCAGCCGATCACCCCGGCGCAGGTGCGGGAGATCCTGCACAGCGCCCCCGGCGTCAAAGTAGTCGATGATCTCGAGCACAACTATTACCCGATGCCGAAAGACGCTTCGGGACAGGACCCGATCCTGGTCGGCCGCATCCGTCAGGACATCAGCGATCCGAGCGGGCGCTCGGTGGCGATGTTCGTTGCCGGCGACCAACTCCTCAAGGGCGCCGCGCTGAACGCGGTGCAGATTGCGGAGCTGCTCTAACAAAGGAGCCGTGGATGCAACACTGCCGGATCGTCGCTCTGGGAATCGCTGTGGCACTCGCATGCCTGGCGGGCTGTACCTCTGCGCCGAAGCCGGCAGAGCACGCAGACCCGGCTGAGCGCGCCAAGCAGATCAAGCCCGCGCCACACCCGGCAGCCGAGCAGAGCGGCACGCCGCTGCTGGTGCCGCAGACGATCACGCTCAGGGGTCCCGCAAAGCTCAGTCGCGTGAGCGGAGCCTGCTACGTCGTGCGCGGCGAGGGCGGGCTGCCGGCTCAGGAAGGCACGGTCCTGCAGGACGGCGATGTGGTGGATCTGGGCAATGCGGGCGACAACGGCTCGGTGAGCATTCAGTCGGCAGCCAAGTCGGACCTCGTCCTGAAGCGCGACACCGGCCGGTTCTTCAAGCTCCAGATCCGGCCGTAAGGATCTACAACAGGTCCTTCAGCCGGTAATAGAGCATCGCGAGCACCAGCGCCGGACGACGCAGCAGCGCCCCTCCGGGGAAGTTGCCGTGTGGAATGGCGGCAAACACATCGAAGCGCTCCGCGGTTCCGGCAATGGCCTCGGCGACGAGCTTCCCGGCCACGCCTGCCAACGCGAGACCCTGACCTGAGAAGCCCTGCAGGAAGTACACGTCCGGCGTGAGTCGGCCGAAGTGCGGAGCTCGATTGACAGTGATGTCCACATACCCGCCCCATGAGTACTGAATGCGCAGGTCCGCCAACTGCGGGAACACGCGTAGCATCCGCGTGCGCGTCGCGCCGGGCGCGTCGAACGAGGCGAGATCCGAATAGTTGACGCGACCGCCGAACAGAAGGCGGTGGTCCGCCGACAGGCGGAAGTAGTCCAGCACCCAGTTCATGTCGCTGACGGCGGCGTTGTTGGCGATCAGCCGGCGGGCACGCTCCGCCTGGAGTGGCTCCGTCGCCACGATGTAGGTGCTCACGCCGATGATCTTCGAGGCGAGCGCCGGAGCTACATCGCCCAGATAAACATTGCCGCACAACACGGTGAACCGTGAGCGCACCGAGCCGAGTGAAGTGCGGACGAGTGCCGGCGTCGCGTGCGTCGCAGGCGAGAGCGCCAGAGCGCGGGTGGACTCGAAGATCCTGACGCCGGCTCGCTCCGCAGCGGCGGCGAGTCCCAGTGTGTAGTTCAGTGGATGGAGGTGGCCGGCGTTCGAGTCGTACAGGGCGCCCGAGTAGCGTTCCGATTGAATGAGCGAGCGAACTTCGTCACGCGGCATGTACCGCACGCTCTCGTAGCCATACTGCGAGCGCAGCTCTTCGACCTCCGCGAGCAACTCGTGCTCGTGACGAGGTTTGAGCGCGGTGAGCATGTGCCCGTCCGCCCAGTCACACTCGATGTGGTGCCTGGCGATCAGCTCCCGCACCAAGCGCAGCCCCTCGACCGAGATGTCCCAGATGGTGCGGGCTGCGGCTGGGCCGATGAGCCCGCGCAACTTGGCGAGGTCCGCGGCCACTCCCGGCAGAGCCTGGCCGCCGTTGCGCCCCGAGGCGCCCCAGCCGACCCGATGGGCTTCGAGCAACATGACCCGGTAGCCTCGCTCGGCCAGATGCAGGGCGGTGGAGCAGCCGGCAATGCCAGCCCCGATCACGCACACGTCGCAGTCGACGGTTCCGCGCAGCTCGGGCCGGGCGGGGGCGGGATGCGAGGAAGCCTCGTAGTAGGAGTGGGCTGCGCGCACAAGTGTTTAAGATATATGCACGCCGGGAGCTCCGGGGCTGGGAGCGGAGGATAACGAGGCCGCCACGGCCGGCGCAAATCACGCAACCCCTTGACCTGTCTGCCCGGATACACCGCTTCCGAAGGGCGGATAGACCGTCGCGGGAGGCCAGCGGGAGCCGCGCCAGGGAAGATTCCCCCCGGGGAGCTGTGGTCTAATATTCGCACCTGTAGCCAGATCCTGCCCCGACGCCTGTTTAAGATAATAGACGATCGGGCCTGAACCCGCTGTCATGGCCGCCACTCGCCCGCTCATAGGTATTCCCGCCGACCGCCGCATGATCGGCCTGCACCCCTTTCACGCCGTCGGCGAGAAATACGCCCAGGCGGTCCTGGAGGCGGCGGAGGCCGTGCCGCTGTTGATTCCTGCGATGGCGAGGGAGATGAACATGGACGAGCTCGTCGACCGGCTCGACGGCATCGTCTTTACCGGAAGCCCCTCGAACGTCGAGCCGCACCACTATCAGGGGCCGCCCAGCGCTCCCGGCACGCTGCACGATCCCGCCCGCGATGCCGTGACACTGCCGCTGATCCGCAAGGCGGTGAAGGCGGGCGTTCCGGTGATGGGGATTTGCCGTGGGTTCCAGGAAATGAATGTGGCCTTCGGCGGCACACTTCACCAGAAGCTGCATGAAGTGGCGGGCCACCTGGACCACCGGGACGACGACTCACAGCCGCTCGAAGTCCAGTACGGCCCCGCCCACGACGTGACGCTCGAGCCCGGCGGCTTGCTGCGTACGCTTGCGGGTACCGAGCGGTTACGGGTCAACTCCCTGCACAGCCAGGGTGTGGACCGCCTTGGCGCTGACCTCGCCGTCGAGGCGCGCGCCCCAGACGGTGTGGTGGAGGCGTTTCGCGTCGCACACGCGCAGCGCTTCGCCGTTGCCGTGCAATGGCACCCTGAATGGAAAGTCATGGATAACCCCTTCTCCCGTGTCCTGTTCGCGGCGTTCGGCGCAGCGAGCCGCGAGCGCGCGAAGGCGAGATGAAAGGACCTGCATGCCCAGCGAGATACAGCAATTCTTCCGCGACCACGGCATTTCCGAGGTCGAGGCCATCATTCCCGACATGGCAGGTATCGCGCGCGGCAAGATCATGCCCGCAGAGAAGTTTGCCGAAGAGGAGGGAATGCGCCTGCCGGAGAGCGTCTTCCTGCAGACCGTGACGGGCGACTACCCGCCGGAGACCGGCGAGGCCATGAGTCCGGCCGAGATCGATATCGTCCTCAAAGCCGACACGAAGACGGTACGCCGCGTGCCGTGGGCGGCAGAGCCTACCGCCCAGGTCATTCACGACTGCTTCTACTCGGACGGCCGCCGCGTGACCATGGCGCCGCGCCACGTTCTGCGCAACGTGCTGGAAATGTATGCGCAACGCGGCTGGGAGCCGGTGATCGCGCCTGAGCTGGAGTTCTATCTGGTCGAGCAGAACAAGGACGCGGACTACCCGCTGCGGCCCCCCGTCGGCCGCTCCGGGCGCGCCGAGCCGGGCCGGCAGTCCTACAGCATCGCCGCGGTGAACGAGTTCGATCCGCTGTTCGATGACATCTATCAGTTCTGCGAGGATCAGGACATCGAGATCGACACGCTGATCCACGAGGATGGACCGGCGCAGATGGAGATCAATCTCATCCACGGCTATCCGCTGGATCTGGCCGACCAGGCGTTCCTCTTCAAGCGCACGGCGCGCGAGGCGGCGTTGCGGCACAAGATCTACGCCACTTTCATGGCCAAGCCGCATGCCAAGGAGCCCGGCAGCGCCATGCACATCCACCAGAGCGTGGTCGATCGCAAGACGCGCAAGAACATCTTCAGCAACGCCGACGGGACTCCCTCGCCGCTGTTCTTCGCGCACATCGGCGGTCTGCAGAAGTACCTGCCGGCGGCCATGGCGTTGTTCTGCGCGAACGTGAATTCCTACCGGCGGCTCACCCGCTACCTGTCGGCGCCGATCAACGTTCACTGGGGCTATGACAATCGCACGGCTGGGCTGCGTGTGCCGATGTCCAAGCCGGAGGACCGGCGCGTCGAGAACCGCGTTGGCGGTGCCGACGCCAATCCCTACATCGCGATCGCGGCATCGCTCGCGTGCGGGTACCTCGGCATGGTCGAAGGCCTGCAGCCCAGTGAGCCGATCACCGGCAGCGCCCACGACCTGCCATTCGGGTTGCCGCGCTCTCTAGATGAAGCGCTACGCGCCCTGCGCGAGTCGGAGCCATTGGTCAACTTGCTCGGCGAAGCGTTCGTGTCCGCCTTCACCATCGTGAAGGAAGCGGAGTACGAGGTGTTCCTCCAGGTGATCAGCTCCTGGGAGCGAGAGCACCTGCTGCTGAACGTCTGAGCGAGAGTCCTGCAAGCGATGATCAATCTGCTGCGCTCGGTCTGTCTCGGGCTCGTGTGCGCCGGCCTGCTGGCTGCGTGCGGAGGTTCCGCTCCCAATCCTTCCGCCGCGGCTTCGGGGCCCGAGGAGAAGGTCCTCAACGTCTACAACTGGTCGGACTACATCGAGCCCTCGGTGATCCCGCAGTTCCAGAAAGAGACGGGCATCAAGGTCAACTATGACGTGTTCGATTCGAACGAGGTCCTGGAGACGAAGCTGCTGGCCGGTCACACCAACTACGACGTGGTCGTGCCTTCGGGGCCTTTCCTGGAACGCCAGATCGCGGTCGGGGTCTATCGCAAGCTGGATAAAGCGCAGCTGCCGAACCTGAAGAACCTCGATCCCCAGGTTCAGCAGAGCGCAGCGCTCTACGACCCGGGCAACCAGTACGCCGTGGACTACATGTGGATCACTTCCGGGCCGGGGTACAACGTCGCCCAGATCAAGGAGAGAATGGCGGATGCGCCCGTGGACAGCTGGCGGATGCTCTACGATCCGGCGGTCGTGGCGAAGTTCAAGGATTGCGGCGTGACCATCCTGGATGCGCCGACCGAAGTGGTCGGCACCGTCCTGTTGTATCTGGGCAAGGACCCCAACAGCCAGTCCCCCGAGGATCTGCAGGCCGCGGAAAGAGTGCTGCTGGCAATCCGGCCCTACATCCGCTACATCCACTCCTCGCGCTACATCGACGACCTCGCCAACGGTGAGATCTGTCTGGCGCTCGGCTGGTCGGGCGACGAGAAGCAGGCGCACGATCGCGCGCACGAGGCCGGCAAGGGTGTGGAGGTGGCGTATTCGATCCCGCGCGAGGGCGCCATCAAGAACCTGGACATGCTCGCGATTCCGGCGGACGCGCCGCACCCACGCAATGCGCACTTGTTTCTCAACTACCTGCTGCGCCTGGATGTCGCCGCGAAGAACTCCAACTTCCTCAAATACGCCAATGGCGACCTGCCGGACAACCCGCAGCTCAACCCCGCCGTCAAGCAGGATCCGGGGATCTATCCGCCTCCCGGCGTACAGGCGAAGCTGGTCCCCGAGAGGGCCAGGACACCGCAGTTCACGCGGTTGCTGAACCGCACCTGGACTCGATTCAAGACCGGCCAATGAGAGTGCGCTCGAGCGTGTCATTCCCGTGAGCTCCGCTGCGCGTCCGCAGAGCGAGGAGTGCTACGTCCGCATCGCCGGGGTCAGCAAGCGCTTTGGCGACTTCATGGCCGTGGACGAGGTCTCCCTCGACGTGCGGCGCGGGGAGATCTTCTGTCTGCTGGGGGGGTCCGGCTCGGGCAAGACGACGCTGCTGCGCATGCTCGCAGGCTTCGAGACTCCCTCCGCGGGCACGATCCACATCGACGGGCAGGACATGAGCGCCGTGCCGCCGTATCAGCGCCCCGTCAACATGATGTTCCAGTCCTACGCGTTGTTCCCGCACATGACGGTGGAGAAGAACGTGGCCTTCGGGCTGGAGCAGGAGAACCTCGACCGCACGCAGATCCGCCGGCGGGTCGGGGAGATGCTCGAGATCGTGAAAATGGGCGCGTTCACGGCACGCAAGCCGCATCAGCTCTCCGGTGGCCAGAGGCAGCGTGTGGCGCTCGCGCGGGCGCTGGTGAAGCGGCCCAAGCTGCTGTTGCTGGATGAGCCGTTGGCGGCCCTGGACAGAAAGCTGCGCGAGCACACGCAGTTCGAGTTGCTCAACATCCAGAAGCAGCTTGGTGTGACATTCATGGTCGTGACCCACGACCAGGAGGAGGCGATGACCCTGGCCACCCGCATGGGCGTGATGAATCACGGCAAGATCGTGCAGGTGGGCACTCCGACCGACATTTACGAGTCTCCGGCGACGCGGTTCGTCGCCGACTTCATCGGCTCGGTGAACCTGTTCGAAGGGGAGGTGCTGGAAGGCATGCCCGCCGGCGTTCGCTCGGGCGAGCTCGGGACGGTGACACCGGTCGCCGGGGGCGTCGCCGTCACATCCGGAGCCACTGCCTGGGTGGCGCTGCGCCCGGAGAAGATCCGCATCGGCAAGGCCCCTCCGCAGGCCGATGAGCCCGGTGTCCGCGGGCGTGTCACGGAAGTCGCCTACCTGGGTGACCTGTCGGTGTACCTGGTGCGGATCGAGTCCGGAAGAGTGCTGCGTGTGACGCGACCGAACGTCATCCGTGCGCCCGAAGATCGCATTGCCGGCGGCGAGGAGGTGTACCTGTCGTGGCACGCCTCCAGTGCGCTGGTGCTCACACAGTAGGATTGCGCACTGCATGTCTGGCTCTCCGGGAAAGCGGATCGTGGCGGGCGTCCCCTCGTTGTGGCTGCTGGCGCTGTTCGCGATCCCCTTTCTCATCGTTCTGAAGATCTCCTTCTCCGAGGTGCGGCTGGCGATGCCGCCGTATTCGCCGCTGCTGGAGAACGGGCGCCTGCAGCCGCACCTGTCGAACTACGCCTTCCTGTTCACCGATCCGCTGTACGTACGCTCCTTGCTCTACTCGCTGAAGGTAGCCGCCGTCTCGACGCTGTTGTGCATCCTGATCGGCTATCCGATGGCGTACGCGATCGCGCGCTCCGGTGCGACCGCACGCAACGCGCTGCTCATGATGATCGTCCTGCCTTTCTGGACCTCATTTCTGCTGCGCGTGTATGCGTGGATGGGTCTGCTGAAGAACGACGGCGTGGTCAACAACGTGCTCATGTACCTCGGCCTCATTCACCGGCCCCTGGTCCTGCTCAACACGGATTTCGCCGTGTACATCGGCATCGTGTATTCATACCTGCCGTTCATGATCCTGCCGCTGTATGCGAATCTGGAGAAGCACGATGTGACGCTGCTGGAGGCAGCGGCGGACCTGGGGGCTCATCCGTTCGCCGTGTTTCGGCGGATCACCTTGCCGTTGTCCCTGCCGGGAATCGCCGCCGGATCGCTGCTGGTGTTCATCCCGGCCGTCGGCGAGTACATCATTCCCTCGCTGCTCGGCCGCAGCGATCAGCTCATGATCGGTCGAGTGTTGTCCGATGAGTTCTTCGAGAATCGCGACTGGCCGGTGGCGAGCGCCGTGGCGATTCTCATGCTGCTGTTGCTCGTCGTGCCGATCATGCTGCTCCAGCGGGTCGAGCGGCGCACGCTCGAGGCGGCGAAATGAGATCGCCCGGCATCGTTCCACGCACGGCGTTGGTTTGCGGGCTCATCTTCCTGTACGCGCCGATCCTGTCGCTCATCGTGTTCTCGTTCAACAACTCACGCCTGGTGACGGTGTGGGACGCGGCGCGTTCCCCGACACTGCGGTGGTATGGGGAGTTGCTGGCGAATGCGCAGATCCTGGGCGCCGCCGGGCTGTCGATCCAGATCGCGGCAATCTCCGCCTGCGGTGCCGTGGTGCTCGGGACCCTCGCGGGGGTCACCCTGGCGCGCTTCGGCCCGTTCCGCGGGCGCACGCTGCTGTTGGGCATGACGACCGCTCCGCTGGTCATGCCGGAAGTGATCACCGGGCTGTCCCTGTTGCTGTTGTTCGTCGCGCTCGAGCAGGCGATCGGATGGCCGCGGGGGCGGGGAATGCTTACGATCACGCTTGCTCACGTCACGTTCTCGATGGCTTATGTCACGGTGGTGGTACAGTCGCGGCTGGCTGGTTTCGATGAGTCCCTCGAAGAGGCGGCTATGGATCTCGGCGCGCGTCCGCTGAAGGTATTCTTGCGCATCACCTTGCCTTTGATCGCACCGGCTCTGCTGTCGGGGTGGCTGCTGGCGTTCACGCTCTCCTGGGACGACCTGGTCATCTCGCAGTTCGTGGCCGGGCCGGGCTCGAGCACCCTGCCGATGGTGATCTTCTCCAAGGTGCGCCTCGGTGTGAGTCCCGACGTGAATGCGCTCGCGACGCTCATGGTGCTGCTGGTCAGCACCGGAATCGCCGTGGCCTCGGTGTGGATGAGATTTCAGAGCCGGCGGCGGGCACGCGACCTGCAGCTCGCAGCGGCTGCCAACGTTTGAAGAGCGTTCGTCTATGACTCGCACAGTAATGGGCATCGATGTCGGCGGCTCCTCGGTCAAGGCCGGGCTGGTCGATGTCGATTCCGGCCGCCTGCTCGGCGAGCTGATCTCCGCGCCGACACCCCAACCGGCGGCCCCGCCGGGGGTGATGCAGGTCGTCGCCGCCCTTGCGGACCGGCTTCCCGGGGCGCAAGGGCCCGTGGGCCTGGCCTTTCCGAGCGTGGTGAAATCCGGTCGCGTGCGCACGGCTGCGAATATCGACCAGGCCTGGCTCGGCCTGGACGGGGCGGCGCTGGCAGAGCGCACTCTGCGACGGCCGGCCGTAGTCTTGAACGATGCGGACGCCGCGGGCATCGCCGAGATGCGCTGGGGCGCGGGCCGTGGAGTCGCTGGCACCGCCATCATGCTGACGTTCGGCACCGGCATCGGGACGGCTTTGTTCATCGAGGGCCGGCTGTTTCCCAACACCGAGCTGGGGCATCTGGAGTTGCACGGCATGGACGCGGAGAAGTGGGCCTCCGCTCACGTCAAGACCGCTCTGAAGCTCGACTGGCCAGCGTGGATAGACCGTGTGAACGACTACCTCGCGCGCATGCACGCCCTTTTCTGGCCGGACGTATTCATTCTCGGGGGCGCCGTGAGCCAGGACTTCGAGCAGTTCGCTTCCTTGCTGCGCTCTCCGGCGGAGATC
>Ga0134126_10013171_pt1 | contig 10448 bp, 8 predicted proteins | sample KB31752_FD_96881 | JGI IMG/M metagenome (GOLD analysis project Ga0134126, IMG submission 96881) | Terrestrial soil microbial communities with excess Nitrogen fertilizer from Kellogg Biological Station, Michigan, USA - KB3-175-2 | ecosystem: Environmental > Terrestrial > Soil > Unclassified ...
CCGGAAGTATTTACAGCCAAGGGTCGCGACGGTAGAACGGACATCTGGGGAGTCATCATCCGGCCAACGAACTTCGATCCGAAAAGGAAATATCCGGTCATCGAGAACATCTATGCCGGTCCGCAGGATTCCTTCGTTCCAAAGACTTTCAGCACGCAGGCAAGCATGCAGGCGCAGGCAGAGCTCGGCTTCATCGTCGTGCAGATCGACGGCATGGGCACGTCCAATCGTTCCAAGGCGTTCCATGACGTCGCCTGGAAGGACCTTGCCGACGCGGGCTTTCCGGATCGCATTCTATGGCACAGGGCTGTCGCCGCGAAGTATCCGTACTACGACATCAGCCGCGTGGGAATCTACGGCACCTCCGCCGGCGGCCAGAGTGCGCTCGGTGCGTTGCTCTTCCACCCCGAGTTCTACAAGGCCGCCGTCTCGGCGGCAGGCTCGCAGGACAATCGGATGGACAAGATATGGTGGAACGAGCAGTGGATGGGCTGGCCCGTTGGTCCCCAGTACGCCGCGTCATCCAACGTCGACAACGCGTACCGGTTGCAGGGCAGGCTGCTCCTCGTCGTCGGAGAGATGGATCCCAACGTGGATCCATCCTCGACGATGCAGGTGGTGAATGCGTTGATAAAGGCGAAGAAATATTTCGACTTGCTCGTCATACCAGGTGCCGGTCACGGATCGGGCGGCGCTTACGGCGAGCTCAAACGTTTTGATTTCTTCGTCCACAATCTCCTCGGCGTAGAAGCGCCGGAACGGAACCACACTCCCAAGCCCTGATTGCAACGCCGGATCAACGCTTGATCCGGCGATCAGTCCATCGTAGCGCGGCGTGGGCGCCGGGCAGTCGTCCTGGACGGCTCGTCGCTGCGGCATCCCAGGTTCAGGCGTTCGAACTGTGCAGCGGACGCGCACAGGTCGGCGTCGGCGATCGCCCGCGCTACAGCCTGCCCAACGTCGCTCGTATGGAACGCTGGCTGGTCCGGTTGCGCAAGATCAGGAGTCACGTATCCGGATCCGTACACCGTTTCCACGGCGGCTTCGATGCATGCGGCCTCGTCATGCAATCCCAACGAGTAGCGCAGCAGCATCGCTGCGCTGAGTATCGCACCCGCGGGATTGGCGACGTCACACCCCGCAATGTTCGGCGCTGATCCATGAATGGGCTCGTACATCCCTGGTCGTCTGCCGTCGATTCCCGGATGGCCCAGCGACGCCGAAGCGAGCATTCCGATCGAGCCTGCGAGAACGGATGCCTCATCGGTGAGAATGTCGCCGAACATGTTCTCCGTCACGACCACGTCGAATGTCGACGGCCGGAGGATGATATCCATCGAGAAGGAATCGACGAGGCGATGCTCCAGCTGCACGCAGGGAAATTCGTCACGAATTACAGCCGTCGCCACTTTGCGCCAGAGTCTCGACGTCTCCAGGACATTCGCCTTGTCGACCGATGTCACCAATCCGCGCCGCTCGAGAGCGAGACGCGCAGCAACTCGTACGACCGACGCAATCTCATCCGTCGTGTACGTTGCCGAATCGGTGGCCCGCTCACCACCTCTGGCGCAGCCGGCGACAGGCTCCAGCTTCTTCTCTCCGAAATAAATCCCGCCAGTGAGCTCGCGGACAAAAACGATATCCGTTCCGGCAAGTATCTCCGGCCTGAGCGGTGACAGGAGCCATGGAATCGTCGGGGCCATCACCGGGCGAATGTTGGCGAACAACCCGAGCTGGCGGCGAAGAGCCAGAAGACCCTGTTCAGGCCGGAGCGGAACGGGCATCTCCTCCCACTTCGGACCTCCGACAGCACCAAGCATGATCGCGTCTGCATTGCGACACAGATCCAGCGTTGCGTCGGGGAGCGGTACTCCACAGGTATCGATCGCATCGCCACCAATCGCGGCTCTGACGAAACGGAAGTCGTGCCCGTACTTCCGAGCGATGGCTTCGAGGGCGATCTTCGCCTGCTTCGTAACCTCGGGACCCACGCCGTCACCGGGCAGGAGCGCTATCGTCGTCATGATGCAGCCTCGAATGCGTCGATGTCGGCGGACGCACCGAGTAGAAAATCCAGTTGATCGACACCGGCCAGCAGGCAGTGTTTCTCGAATGCCCCGAGCGGGAAGCTGACGCTCGTGTTCGCATCGACCGTGAGCGTCTGCGACGCAACGTCGATCGTCAAGGGATCGGTGCGTCTCGCGCCCGAGGTCAGACACTCGTCCCACGCGTGCGCGAGCCTGTGAAGTATTGCAGGGGGCACCGTTACCGGAAGCAATCCGTTCTTCAACGCATTGTTGCGGAAGATGTCCGCGAAGCCACTGCTGATGACAGCGCGCACGCCAGCGCCGAGTAGCGCCCACGGTGCGTGCTCGCGCGACGATCCACATCCGAAGTTGTGGCCGGCAACGAGTATCTCCGCTCCCGCCGCTGCGGGTGCGTTGAGCGGGAATGCGGCGTCGGGAGATCCGTCACCGGCGTATCGCCTGTCGTGAAACGCAAGCGCGCCAAGGCCTTCCTTGTCCGTGACCTTGAGAAAACGAGCCGGTATTATCTGGTCTGTGTCCACGTTGTCCGCCGAGAAGGCGAAATAGTGCGACGTGATGCTGGTTGTGGGTTCCATTATCGTATCAGTTCGGCAGGAGTGTGCGGACGTCCGTGATGGTTCCAGTGATTGCTGCTGCAACGGCGGTGAGCGGACTTGCGAGCATGGTTCTGCTGCCCGGCCCCTGGCGGCCCTCGAAATTGCGGTTGCTGGTCGAGACCGCGAGTTTCCCTGGCGCGATCTGATCGCCATTCATCGCAATGCACATCGAGCAGCCCGACTCACGCCACTCCGCGCCGGCTTCCTTGAAGACACGATCGAGTCCCTCTGCTTCCGCGGCGCGCTTGACGGCGCGCGAGCCAGGAACGACCAGCATCCGCAGTCCATCCTTCACCTTGCGGCCGCGAAGCAACCCGGCTGCCTCGCGCAGATCGGATATGCGTGAGTTGGTGCAGCTCCCGAGGAACACGACGTCGACCGGTGTGCCGAGCAGACGCTGTCCGGGTTGCACGCCCATGTAACTCAGTGCGTGCACGAGTGTTGCGCGCTCGTTCCTGTCGTAGATCGATTCAGGGTCGGGAATGCGTCCATCGATAGCCATGGCCATGCCCGGATTCGTGCCGTACGTGATCATCGGCTTGAGCGTGCGTGCGTCGAGGGTGACACTGCTGTCATGTTTCGCACGGGGATCCGCGGCGAGTGCGCGCCAGTCGGCGACCGCGGCATCCCAGGCCGCGCCGGTTGGTGCGAACTCTCTGCCTGCTACGTATTCGATGGTTGTCTCATCCGGCGCAATCATCCCAGCACGCGCACCGGCTTCGATCGACATGTTGCAAATGGTCATCCGCGCTTCCATTCCGAGAGCGTGTATTGCACTCCCCGTGTACTCGAATACGCTCCCCGTTCCACCGCCGATACCTATCCTGGCAATTACGGCCAGAATGATGTCCTTCGCCGAGACGCCCTGCGGAAGCCTGCCCTCGACGCGGACTTCCATCGTTTTCGGCTTGTTCTGCAGGATGCACTGCGTCGCGAGCACGTGTGCCACTTCCGAAGTGCCGATTCCAAACGCGAGCGCGCCGAATGCGCCATGCGTGCTGGTATGGCTGTCGCCACATACGATCGTCATGCCGGGTTGAGTCAGTCCCAGCTCTGGGCCGATAACGTGAACTATTCCCTGGCGCGAGCTGTCGGTCCCGTACAGGCGGATGCCGAATTCGGAACAGTTCCGCTCGAGCTCGTCCAGCTGCTTCGCGGCCTGAGCGTCGACGACCACGAGACGGCCCGCATCATCGCGCGGAGTGGTGGGCGTGGAATGATCGGTAGTCGCGAAGGTGCGGTCCGGCCGCCGCACTCGCACACCACGCCTGCGCAGATCGCTGAACGCCTGCGGCGACGTCACCTCGTGCACGAGGTGAAGGTCCACGTAGAAGATCGCCGGCGTTGCATCTGTCGCAGGGCGCACAAGATGACGACTCCAGATCCTGTCCAGCAGTGTGGCGGCCGGTGATTTGATAGCGGTCACTGGACTGCCTCCAGGCCGACGGACAAATCCGCGATCGCGTCCGTCTCGGCTTCGATGATTCGTGCGATCTCATGTTCCGGTACGGCCTTGTGGGTGTCGGCCAGCATCTTGAACTGCAGGAACGCCCTCTGCAGCGCATCGTCTTCCAGGGTAACGCCGAGCCGTTCCTGTACGTGTGTGCGGAAAGCATTGCGACCCGAATGCTTGCCCAGCACGCACCATCCTGCCTCCGCTCCGACCTGCTCGGCGCTCATGATCTCGTACGTGCCGCGATGCTTGAGCACTCCGTCCTGATGGATTCCAGCTTCGTGCGCGAACGCATTCGCACCGACGATGGGTTTATTGCACGCCATGCGCACGCCCGTGCAATCGGAGACGAGGCGCGACGTACGACTGATTTCGCGCGTGTTTATGTGTGTCGCGATTCCGTAGAAGTCGCTGCGCGTGTGAAGTGCCATCACCACCTCTTCCAGTGCCGCGTTACCAGCCCGTTCACCAAGGCCGTTGACGGTGCACTCGACCTGCCGCGCACCCGCCTCGACGCCAGCGAGAGCATTCGCGACAGCCATGCCGAGATCGTTATGACAGTGAGTGGATACGGTGACGTTGCCAAATGGCCGGACGGCGTCACAGATCTTGGCTACGAGCGCGCCATACTCGGATGGTGTATTGTATCCAACAGTGTCGGGGACGTTGACAGTCGCTGCCCCAGCCTCCACAGCGGCGAGGATTACCTCGCACAGAAAGACGGGATCGGAGCGGCCGGCATCTTCCGCCGAGAATTCGACGTCGCTCGCTTGCGACGTTGCGTAACGTACCGCGCGCTCCGCGACACGAAGTACCTGTGCGCGGCTGAGCTTGAGCTTGTGCTCGAGATGAATGTCGGATGTTGCGATGAAGGTGTGGATTCGTTGCCGCGCTGCCGGCGCTATCGCGGACGCGCATGAATCGATATCTCTCTCCGTAGCCCGTGCCAATCCGCAGATGATGGGGCCGTCACCACCGCCGAGCTCACTCGCGATGGCATGAACGGCGTCCATCTCACCCGGAGACGCGGCTGGAAAGCCGGCCTCTATCACATCCACGTTGAGGAGCAAGAGCTGCCGCGCGATGCGAAGCTTCTCGTTTTTTGTCATCGTGCATCCTGGAGCCTGCTCGCCATCGCGAAGCGTCGTGTCGAAGATCGTCACGCGGTCGTTGCGCCGCTCGGGCGCCTCGCTGTCTCTACTGCTGTCTTCTGGATCTCCCGTCGAACCCATCGTCGTACGCTCCGCATTGGATTGGTAAAGTCGTGGTCCGGTGACGCGTGAAGGTCACTGGCCGACTCCCTGGAGTGCGCCGTCCGGGAACGAGAACGTCCATCCGGATGATGGGAGGGCACAAAAAGACAAAGCGGCCCTCCCCGAACACCTGGGGAGGGCCGCTCGTCACATCAGCACGGCGTGCTTAAGGCGTGATACTCAACCTTCTCCATCCCAGGCAAAGAAACCCGCGGCTAAGTCGAAGCGAGCCGAGGGTGCGGGTAAGGAGTAGGAGGTTTGCGCTGTGCATCTTTTGTAAGGCTATGATCGCCGGGTCAGGTTGTCAAGACGTTGCCAGCCGCGTCTTTGAGTGTGCTCCGGGCTCTCGCAGTGTAATTCCTTGCGCGGCAACCGGCGATGCTTCCGCCCGGGTTCTACGTCACGACGTAAATTGTGCTGCATGCCAACGGTCCGTATCCACACGGTCTCGCTTCTTGCGGCCCTGACAACTCTCGGTGTCACCGCATGCGGCAGTAGGGAGCACATACCAGCACGCTACGAAGTAACTGCGCGTTTCCCGCATGATTCGTCTGCCTATACACAAGGCCTTCTCTACGCCGACGGTGTTCTCTTCGAGAGTACCGGGCTCAACGGCCGCTCCGATGTGCGTCGCGTCGATCTTCAGTCGGGCCGCGTTCTCGCGTCGAGACCGCTTCCGGCTGACAGGTTTGGTGAAGGGCTCGCGTTGCTCGACGGCCGCCTGTATCAGCTCACGTGGAAGGCTGGCGTCGCATATACCTACGATGCCGCCACGCTCGCGCCGCGCGATTCGTTCAGCTATCCCGGAGAAGGATGGGGCCTCGCGACGGATGGTACGTCGCTGATCATGAGCGACGGCTCCGATTCACTTCGCGTGCTGTCACCCGGGACTTTCAAGGTGCAGCGAGTCGTTCACGTGCACTACAACGGTGCGCCGCTGTATCAGCTGAACGAACTGGAGTACGTCAACGGCGAGATTCTCGCCAACGTCTATCAGTCCGACTGGGTGCTGCGAATCGATCCCGCAACCGGCGCCGTACGCGAGACGATCGATTTCGCGGATCTGTATCCCGATCGTCCGCCGTACGCCGAAGTCATGAACGGGATCGCCCTGGCGCCGGACGGCAAGCAGCTCCTGCTCACAGGCAAGTACTGGCCGGTGATGTTTCAGGTTCGCCTGCGTAACCCCTGATTCACCGGCGTTCCATCTACCGCTCCGACGAGATAACCAGCTTGAATCCGTCCGGGTCCCGCAACCGGAACGCGCGCGCACCCATGATGTCCACCGGTCCGGACTCGAGAACGCCGCCTCGATCCTGAATTCCCCTTGCCAGATCGTCGATGTTCTGGGCCGTCGTGAATTGCAGCGAGAACCCCTCGCCCTTGACGCGCTCCGATCCTCTGGCGCCGTTGTCCTGCGTAAGCAGGACCGGCACTGCGCCGGCTCTGAGTGATGCTGCGTACATTTTTCCATCGCGCTCGAACGTGCGCGCCACCGTGAAGCCGAGCACGTCGCGGTACCACGCGAGGCTTGTCTCCAGCGACGTCGCCGTCAACGACGCGCCGAGGGTGATTGCGTTCAGGGGCTCGGGCGCGCCGCTGTTCGTGCGTGTATCATTGACTGGCGAAACTGAATCCATGAGATATCCTGTTACAAGGGATGCGAAGATTCCACACGTGTGGAATCGACAAGAGCCACCGCCGGGCTGAAAAGTAGCGACCACGCAACCAGGATCGGAATCACCATGGCAGACCGCCACTACAATGACGACGAGGTCGCGGCAATTTTCCGCACGGCTGCGGAGGGCTCCGAGTCCGGTACGCTTCCCGACAGTCACGCCGACGGGCTTACGCTCGAGGCCCTCCAGGACATTGCACGCGAAGTCGGGATCTCGCCCACCGCTGTCTCGCGCGCTGCCCAGTCGCTCGATCGGTCGCGCGATCCGGCGGTCCAGCAGACCTTTCTCGGACTCCCCATCGCTGTCGAGCGCACCGTCGCACTCGATCGGAATCTCACCGACACTGAATGGGAGCTTCTCATCGTGCAGCTCCGTGAAGTATTCCGCGCGCGCGGCGTGGTGCGCATGCAGGGCTCCATGCGCGAGTGGAGCAACGGCAATCTGCATGCGATGCTCGAGCCGACTCGTACGGGATATCAACTTCGGCTCGCCACAGTCAAGGGCAACGCACGCTCGTCCACTTTCGTTGGCGCAATAATGCTTGGTCTGGCGACCATCGTCGGGATCACTGGTGCGGCACACGGCGCGCTCGTCGATGCCGCACCCGGAATAGCGGCACTGACCAGCATCGGTGCCGCCCTCATGGCAACTGGTCCGCTCCGACTCCCCGGCTGGGCCAGACTGCGTCGACGACAGATGGACGCCATCGCCGCGCAGCTGACAGAGACAACCCAGCCTGAGAATCGCTCCATCCTGCCCGGATAGCAGAGCAACGCGTGGTTCGAAAGGTCTGGGCGAGTTGGATGTTCGCCGACGTCCAGAGTCACGAGCACCGCCATCTTCATGAGCGATTTCCACCACCGATCACGCTCCAAGCAGAGAGTCACATGTCAAAACTCCGCGTCCTGAGCTTCGCAATCTCTCTCGACGGTTACGGCGCCGGCCCCGATCAGAGTCTCCAGAATCCACTCGGTGTCAACGGTCCCGACTTGATGCAGTGGTTCTTCAACACGCGCGTCTGGCAGAAGATGCAGGCCCAGGGCGACGGCGAGACAGGCGTCGATAACGAGATCGCCGAGCACGCTTTCGATGGAATCGGTGCGTGGATCCTTGGACGCAACATGTTCGGCCCCGTGCGCGGACCGTGGCCCGACGACAGCTGGAAAGGATGGTGGGGTGACGAGCCTCCGTACCATACGCCGGTATTCGTGCTCACACATCATCCGCGCCCGCCTCTCCAAATGGCCGGCGGCACGGTGTTCCAATTTGTCACCGGTGGCATTCATGCCGCGCTGGAGCAGGCCACTGCCGCTGCCGGTGATCGCGACATCAGGGTGGGTGGCGGCGTATCCGTGCTTCGGCAATATCTGACTGCGGGACTCATCGATGACATGCACCTCGCCGTCGGGCCCGTGCTGCTCGGATCGGGCGAGAATCTCTGGGACGGCATCGACATGCGCGCCCTTGGCTATGAGTGTACCGAGACCATCGCTGGCGAGCGCGCGACCCACGTTTTCATCAGAAAGCGCCCAGGAGCTGGTTCCCCCTAGCAGCCGGCCGCTCTCCCTGGCGCCCTCGCGCTCTCGCCACCCGCGGGTTTCGGCGTAAGTTTTAGCCCGTGAAACCAAAAGAGCTGACCATACGCGGGCTGATCCTCGGCGCCCTCATCACGACCGTCTTCACGACGGCCAACGTGTACCTCGGCCTCAAGGTCGGCCTCACCTTCGCCTCGTCGATACCGGCCGCGGTGATCTCCATGGCGCTGCTGAGCGCCGTGAAGGACTCGACGATCCTCGAGAACAACATCGTTCAGACCGTCGCATCGGCAGCCGGTACGCTCTCGGCGATCATCTTCGTTCTGCCAGCACTGGTCATCGTCGGCTGGTGGACCCGGTTCCCGTTCTGGGAATCCTTCTTCATCTGCCTGAGCGGCGGCGTGCTCGGCGTGGTCTTCACCATTCCGCTCCGCCGCGCACTGGTGACGAACTCGGACCTCCCGTATCCCGAAGGCGTCGCGGCGGCCGAAGTCCTGAAGGTTGGGTCGGGCACACGCGGCGAGACGAAGGACGATTCCGGTGAGGCACACGAAGGACTCGTCGCCGTCGTGCTCGGATCCGTCGCGTCGGCCAGTCTCGCCATCGTGAGCGGGACGCGGATCATTGCAGGAGGACTCACCGGCGTCATTCGCATCGGCACGATGGCGACCACCGGTTACGACGTCGCATGGTCGCTCGCGTTGCTTGGCGCCGGCCAGCTGGTCGGATTGTCCGTTGGCATGGCGATGCTGGTGGGCCAGGTGATCTCATGGGTAATTGCGGTGCCGATCCTGACGTCGATGCAGCCCGCCACCGTCGGACAGACGCTGGCCGCACACACGACGGCTATCTGGAGCACACAGGTTCGGTTCATCGGCGCCGGCACCATAGGTGTCGCCGCGATTTACACGCTGCTTACACTCGCCAGGCCAGTGGTTGGTGGGCTCGTGAGCACACTCGCCGCATCTCGCGCGACGAATACGACGGACGATCGCGACCGCGACCTCGCACCGTCGTGGATTTTCATACTGACGGCCGTGTGTCTCGTGATCGCGGCGTGGCTGTCGTACACGTTTGCAAGATCGACCGTGCTCGCACCAAGCGCGCTCGAGCTGACGTTGCTCGCGGTTCCGTTCGTCCTGATCGTCGGCTTCGTGATCGCCGGAATCTGCGGTTACATGGCGGGACTCATCGGCGCGTCCAACAGCCCGATCTCGGGCATCGGCATCCTGTCGATCGTCATCTGCGCGGCTCTCGTCACACTCATCGTATCGCCGACGACGGAAACGCGCCACGCACTCGTCGCATTCGCATTGTTCGTCACGGCAATCGTCTTCGCGTGCGCCACGATATCGAACGACAACTTGCAGGATCTCAAGACCGGCCAGCTCGTCGGTGCCTCGCCGATGCGCCAGCAGATAGCACTGGTGGTCGGTGTCGCGGCCGGCGCTTCGGTAATCCCGTTCGTGCTGAACCTGCTCGCGAAGGCCTACGGATTCGCTGGCGCGCCGAACCTGAACGTGGTTGCTGCGCACCCGCTGCCCGCACCCCAGGCAACGCTCATCGCCGCGCTCGCTCAGGGCGTGATCGGTGGAAGTCTGGAGTGGACGATGCTCGGCATCGGTGCGCTGGTCGGCGTCGGCCTCATCCTGCTCGACACCGCACTCGGCGCGATGAAGAAATTGCGCATTCCGCCGCTCGCCGTCGGAATCGGCATCTATCTCCCGATGTCCGCGACATTCGCCGTGATCATTGGCGCCCTGTTGTCTCGCTGGTACGAAGGACGCACTCGCTCCATGCCGAACCCCGAGCGTGCTCAGCGCCTCGCGACGCTCGTTGCATCGGGACTGATCGTCGGCGAAAGCGTGTGGGGCGTGATCAACG
>Ga0134126_10013173_pt1 | contig 10448 bp, 7 predicted proteins | sample KB31752_FD_96881 | JGI IMG/M metagenome (GOLD analysis project Ga0134126, IMG submission 96881) | Terrestrial soil microbial communities with excess Nitrogen fertilizer from Kellogg Biological Station, Michigan, USA - KB3-175-2 | ecosystem: Environmental > Terrestrial > Soil > Unclassified ...
CCCTTTCGGCTGTTAGAATCGTGGCCGGCGAGAAGAACCGCGGCAAGCGCGTCGCCATCGCCGGCATTTCGCGCTCGGACCTCGCATCGCTCGCCGCGAGCCGCGGCCATTAGCTCGGAATCGCGTCATCTCGAAAGGCGGTCCCCACATGCCCGATATTCGCGCCATCCAGTCCGAACTCAAGGCCAGCAAACTCGATGGCTGGCTGCTTTGCGATCATCATCATCGCGATCCGATTGCCGGCCGCGTCCTCGGCCTGGATCCCAAGAACATGGCCTCGCGCCGCTGGTTTTATTTCATTCCGGCCAAGGGTGAGCCGCGCAAGCTCGTCCACAGCATCGAACAAGCCGCCCTCGAGGGCCTCCCCGGCAAAAAATACGTCTACGCAAGCTGGGAGGACCTGCACAAAAATCTTCGCAAGATTCTCTCCGGCGGCAAAAAAATCGCCATGCAGTATTCCCCGGAGAACAATATTCCCTACATCGGCCTCGTGGACGCGGGCACCGTCGAACTGGTCCGCAAAATGAAAAAGAAGGTCGTCACCTCCGCCGGCCTCGTCCAGCAGTTCGAAGCCGCCTGGTCGCCCGAGCAGCTCGCCTCGCATCTCGATTGCGGCAAAATTATTGACCGCGTCCGCCAGGAAGCCTTCGACCACGCCGCCCGGTGCGTCCGCGATGGCAAGCCGCTCACCGAATACGATCTGCAGCAGTGGATCGCCGCGCGCTATCGCGAAAGCGGCATCACCGACGAGCCGCCCATCGTCGCCGTGCCGCCCAATAACGGCGATCCGCACTACGCGCCTCCGCAGACCGGCAGCCGGCCCATTCGCGCCGGCGATTTGCTCCTCCTCGATATGTGGGGCAAGTTTCCGCGCCCCGGCAGCGTCTATTACGACATCACCTGGATGGGCTATCTCGGCGAGCGCGTCCCCGATTCCTACGCCAAGGTCTTCCGCATCGTCCGTCAGGCGCGCGACAACGCCGTCGCCTTCATTCAGGACGCCGTCGCAAAGGGCCGCACCATTCACGGCTGGGAAGTGGACCGCATCGCCCGCGAGACGATTCGCAAAGCCGGCTACGGCAAATTTTTCGTTCATCGCACCGGCCACAGCATCGGCCAGGAGGTCCACGGCAACGGCGCCAATATGGACAGCCTCGAAAGCCGCGACGACCGCAAAATCGTTCCGCGTACCTGCTTTTCCATCGAGCCGGGAATCTACATGCCCGAATTCGGCCTGCGCACCGAAGTGGATGTTTACATCGGCGAGCGCGACGCCCGCGTCACTGGCGCAATCCAACAGGAGATCCTCGCCCTCCTCGCCTGATCGGCTGCGCCACGCGCGAGAGCGGCGCGGTCACTTCGATAGCTGTGGCGTTTTGATTCACCGTGATCCTCGCGCCGTCATTCTTGAGGGCATCCGACGAGGATGCCCGAAGAATCTCAGCCACAAATTCTTGGCGCAGCAGCCACGCCCCCTCACTATCTCAACAGAACATCCGGTAGGGACGCAGCCCTGCCTTGAGCGGCGTGCGAAGGGATACTGCGCCCGCGTTCCGTCGCGCCTCCCGTGCTTCGCATCCTATCTCTATGTGGCGCACGCTACACTCGCGCGCCCCGCGCAAAAAAATCCAGACCCGAACCACCCGGCCCGGGAGTATTATTGCCACCTCATAACGTTCAACTTCGGAGCCCGCAATCTCCATCAACGCCTACACCCCGTCCGATCCTCCGACCACACCCGTCGAGAAGGTCTGCGGCCGCTGCGGCAAATCGTTCCTCTGCTCGGCTTCCGAAACCCCGTGCTGGTGCGAACGCTTCGAGCTAACTCGCGAGGAGCGAGCATCCATCCGCGCGAGCTACAACGATTGCCTCTGCCCGCGCTGCCTTGCCTCGATATGCGCTTCGCCCGGCGCGCCGCCCTCTCCATGACGCAACGCCGTTGCGCTTGGGCCAAAAGCCCGGCGATGATCGAATACCACGACCGTGAATGGGGCGTGCCCATCCACGACGACCGCCTCCTCTTCGAATTCCTGATTCTCGAAGGCGCCCAGGCGGGCCTGAGCTGGGAGACCATCCTCAATAAACGCGAAAACTATCGCCGCGCCTTCCAGGCCTTCGACGCAGCCAGGATCGCCCGCTACGATGCGAAGAAAATCCGCACCCTGCTCGGCGACGCCGGAATCGTTCGCAATCGCCTGAAGATCGAAGCCGCCGTCTCAAACGCCCGCGCCTTCCTCGCCGTGCAGAAGGAATTCGGCTCCTTCGACGCCTACATCTGGCACTTCGCGGACAGCAACCAGCCCACCCCCCGCGCGCGCTGGCGCCCGCAGACCCGCACCCCAGCCTCGGACGCCATGAGCAAGGACCTCAAGTGCCGCGGCTTCCGCTTCGTCGGCTCAACGATTTGCTACGCCTTCATGCAAGCCGTCGGAATGGTCAACGACCACGCCCCTGGCTGCTTCCGCCGCAAATCCGCATAATTCCGCGCGCCGATCCATCCTGCGCGCCCGTTCAAACCGCTCTGGCGACCGTCCGCACCCGCTTTAGGGCCTTTTAATGAGTAGAATTGACACGTTTTCAAACCATGTGTTAGCGTTCCAATGCGGGGAATGATCGCGCGCTCGCGCCCTGTTCCCTCAGCTTCCCAAATCATGGAGGGCAAACGCTTTGGCGCACGCCGACGAGAAATTCCTCTTTACCTCGGAATCTGTCACCGAGGGCCATCCCGATAAAATCGCCGATCAAATTTCCGACGCGGTGCTCGATGCCGTGATGAAGGACGACCCCAAGGGCCGCGTCGCTTGCGAGACCCTCGTCACCACCGGCCTCGTCGTCGTCGCCGGCGAGATCACCACCACCACATACGTGGACTTTGCAGACCTGGCCCGCGACGTCATCAAGGACGTCGGCTACACCCGCGCGAAATATGGCTTCGATGCCGAAACCTGCGGCGTCATCTGCGCCATCAAGAAGCAATCGCCCGATATCGCAATGGGAGTGGATACCGGCGGCGCCGGCGATCAGGGCCTCATGTTCGGCTTTGCCTGCGACGAGACCCCGGAACTTATGCCCATGCCGATCCAGCTTGCGCATCAGCTCACCCGCAAGCTCGCCGGTGTTCGCAAGGCGGGCACCGTGGATTTCCTTCGCCCCGACGGAAAATCCCAGGTCACCATCGAATATATTGACGGCCGCCCCGCCCGCGTGGATTGCGTCGTCATCTCCACGCAGCACAGCGATCGCGTTTCCACCGCCGATCTTCGCGATGCGATTCTGAACCACGTGATTCTCCCCGTGATCCCCGAATCCATGCGCGATAAGAAAACCAAAATCCACATCAATCCCACCGGGCGCTTCGTCACCGGCGGTCCCATGGGCGATGCGGGCGTCACCGGGCGCAAAATTATCGTGGATACCTACGGTGGCTATAGCCGTCATGGCGGCGGCGCCCTTTCCGGCAAGGATCCGACCAAGGTGGATCGTTCCGCCTGCTACATGGCTCGCTACGTTGCGAAAAATCTCGTCGCGGCGGGGCTCGCGCGCAAGCTCGAAGTGCAGCTTGCCTATGCCATTGGCGTCGCGGAACCCGTTTCCGTTATGGCGGACACGTTCGGAACCGGCGTAATCCCGGATGCGCAGCTCACCGAGCTGATTCGCGCGTTTTTCAAGCTTACGCCCAAGGGCATTATCGAAGCGCTCGACCTGCGCCGCCCCATCTATCGCACCACCGCCTCGTACGGCCACTTCGGCCGCACCGGCCCGGGCTTCACCTGGGAGCGCACCGATAAGGCGGACGCCATTCGCAAGGAAGCCGGAGCAGCCAGCGCCGTAGCCGTAAAGGTCTAGATGCTGCTCGATCGAGGAGAAGCCGTCATTCCGATTGAAGGTTTAAATGTAGCGCCAGGGCCTTCAGCCCGGCACCGGTCGCGCCGAGGATAAGGATTCGATTTTCGTCAGGGCACGCCTTCAGGCGTGCCGTAAGTCGCCCGGCTTAAGGCGGCTTCAGCCGCTGAGGGCACGAAACTCTTTGCAAAGGGGAACCCGTCGTGGAAACAGCAACCAAGCTGCACGGTGACGTTAAGGACATCGCCCTCGCCGAAAAGGGTAAACGCAAAATCGAATGGGCCAATCAGCAGATGCCTGTTCTCCAGCTCATCCGCAAGCAGTTCATCAAGGACCAGCCCCTCAAGGGCATTCGCATGTCCGCCTGCTTGCACGTCACCAGCGAGACCGCCAATCTCGCCATTGCACTTCGTGACGGCGGCGCCGACCTGGTCCTCTGCGCCTCGAATCCGCTTTCGACGCAAGACGAAGTTGCCGCTTCGCTCGTCAAGGACTACGGCATCCCCACCTTCGCCATCAAGGGTGAGGACAACTCCACCTACTATTCGCACATCGCCGCGGCCCTTGATCACCAGCCGCAAATCACCATGGACGACGGCGCCGACCTCGTCACCACGCTCGTCACCAAGCGCACCGATCTCATCAAGAACATCATCGGTGGCACCGAGGAGACCACCACCGGCGTCATTCGCCTCCGCGCCATGGCCAATGACGGCTCGCTCAAATATCCCGTCATCGCCGTCAACGACGCCCTAACCAAACATCTTTTCGATAATCGCTACGGCACCGGCCAATCCACGCTTGATGGCATCATTCGCGCCACGAATCTTTTGCTCGCCGGTCTAAAGGTTGTAGTCGCCGGCTATGGCTGGTGCGGACGCGGCGTCGCGATGCGCGCCAAGGGACACGGAGCGGACGTGATCGTCACCGAAATTAATCCTACCCGCGCACTCGAAGCCGTCATGGACGGCTTCCGCGTCATGCCCATGAACGAGGCCGCCAAGCTCGGCGACATCTTCGTCACCGTCACCGGCAATAAGTCCGTGATCGCTCACGAGCATTTCGAGCGCATGAAAAATGGCGCGGTCGTCTCCAATTCCGGCCACTTCAACGTCGAAATTGATATTCCCGCCCTCGAAAAGCTTTCCAGCGGCAAGAGGACGATTCGCCCCTTCGTCGAGGAATACGCGATGAAGGACGGCCGCAAGGTCTATCTCCTCGGCGAAGGCCGTCTCATCAATCTGGCCGCCGCCGAAGGCCACCCCGCCGCCGTGATGGATATGAGCTTCGCCAATCAGGCCCTCGCCTCCGAATATCTGGTGAAGCACTCCAGCGAGCTGAAGAATCAGGTCTATCCCGTCCCCGAGCCGATTGACCGCCAGATCGCCAGGCTCAAGCTCGATTCGATGGGCATCCTCGTGGATAAGCTCACGCCCGACCAGGAAGAGTATCTCGCCTCCTGGGACGAAGGCACATAGGGCCTGCGGTAAGAATACTTGCCGGGAGAACGCCGCGCCGCGTTCTCCCGCACTCCACGAAGTGCGCACCGCTTGCGCCCCTGCGCTGAGGAAGGAAGTCGGCCAACATTTCTAATCTACGGTACGGGGATTAGAATTCCAGCTAACCCGTTGAAAACAAAGCCCGACCCCTCGTCTAATATACGGTATAACCACGCTTGCCCTCTCGCAGTATGCTACTCTGAGGAAGCTGCCGGAGGTGACCTCCAATGTGTGGCATCGTAGGCTATATAGGCCCTAAGCGCGTCGTCCCCTTGATCCTCGATGGTCTCCGCCGCCTGGAATATCGTGGTTACGATTCTGCCGGAATCGCCGTCATCGGCAATAGCGGCAAGCTTGAAATCCGCCGCGCGCCCGGCAAGCTGCGCAATCTCGAGGAAGCGATTCGCGTCTCGCCACTCGACGGCATTTACGGCATCGGCCACACGCGCTGGGCCACCCATGGCCGTCCCACCGAAGAAAACGCCCATCCGCACCGCGATTGCACCGGCGAGATCGTCGTCGTGCACAACGGCATCATCGAAAATTACTCGGAATTGAAGCAGCAGCTCGCCGCCGAAGGCCATAAGTTCGTCACCGAGACCGACACGGAGATCATCGCCCACCTGCTCGAAAAATTTTCCAAGGACGTATCGCTCGAAGAAGCCGTCCTGAAAACGGTAAAGACGATGAGCGGCGCCTATGCCCTTGTCGCCGTCTCCGCCCGCGACCCCAACAAGATTGTTGCGGCGCGCATGGGCCCGCCGATCGTGGTCGGCCTGGGAGAAAACGAATTTTTCGTCGCCAGCGATATTCCCGCGCTGCTCGAACACACCCGGCGCATCTTTTTTCTCGGCGATGGCGAAATCGCCGTCCTTACGCCGCAAGGCGTCCGCCTGCTCGATTTCGAAAGCCGCGCGATCCAGCGGCCCCCGCAGCACATCACGTGGGACCCGATCATGGCGGAAAAGGGCGGCTTCAAGCATTTCATGCAGAAGGAAATCTTCGAGCAGCCCCGCGCCGTCCGTGACACGCTCCTGGGCCGCATCTCGCAGCAGACCGGCCAGGTCTTCCTCGATGAAATGAGCATCACGCCCGCGGACTTCGCGAATTTCCGCGAGGTGAAGATCGTTGCCTGTGGCACAAGCTGGCACGCCGGGCTCGCGGGCAAATTTATGATCGAGCGCATGGCGCAGATTCCCGTCGAGGTGGATTACGGCAGCGAATTTCGCTATCGCGATCCCATCCTCGATGACCGCACCCTGATCATCGCCATTAGCCAGTCCGGCGAGACGGCCGACACGCTCGCCGCCGAAAGGGAAGCGCGCCACAAGGGCGCCAAGGTTCTCGCTATTTGCAACGTGGTCGGCTCGATGCTCACGCGTGAGGCCAACGGCACGATTTATACGCACGCCGGCCCCGAAATCGGCGTCGCCTCCACCAAAGCCTTTACCGGCCAGCTTACGGCGCTGCTGCTCACCGCGCTCTATCTTGGTCAAGTCCGCGGCAAGCTCAAGCCCGCCGCCTCCGCCCATCTGATGCAAGAACTGACGCGCGTTCCGCATAAGATCGAAACCATCCTGCAGCGCGACGCCGAAATCGAAGACCTCGGTCGCCAATTCTTCCGGCACACGGATTTTCTTTATCTCGGCCGCGGCATTCACTATCCGATCGCGCTCGAAGGCGCGCTGAAGCTCAAGGAAATTTCTTACATCCACGCCGAAGGCTATCCCGCGGGCGAAATGAAGCACGGCCCGAACGCCCTGATTGATGAAAACCTTCCGGTGGTGGTGATCGCCACGCGCGACGAATCCGATCCCGCCTCGATGACGCGCTACGAGAAGACGGTCTCGAACCTCCAAGAGGTGAAAGCCCGCGACGGCATCGTCATCTCCGTCGTCACCGAAGGCGATCACCTCGCGCGAGACACCTCCGATCGCGTGATCGAAATCCCCGCTGCCCCGGACCTGATCGCGCCCATTTTGGAAATTGTGCCGCTCCAGATGCTGGCCTACCATATCGCCGTGCGCCGCGGCTGCGACGTGGACCAGCCGCGCAATCTCGCCAAATCCGTCACGGTGGAGTAATCTCAGAATCTCGGATGCGGCTCGGGCGAACGATTCCGGTATTTTTGGCGCTGCTTTTATTGCCAGCCGCGTTGCGTGCACAGGACGTGCCGAACGCCGCGTACGCCCGACTGCACGCGGCCGAGTTCACCGGCTCGAAGAATTTTTCATCCGCCGAAATCCTGCAAGCGAGCGGGCTGAAGCTCGATTCGCCCACCACGCGCCAGGACCTGCAAGCTGCGGCGAACCGACTCTCGGCGCTCGGCGTCTTTTCCGATGTGCAGTATCGCTTCCAGACGGCAACGGACGGTCTGCACGCCGAATTCCAGCTTGCGGACGAGCCTGTGTATCCCGTTTCGTTCGATAATTTCCCCTGGGTCACCGACGATGAGCTGTCCGCCGCGATCAGGAAATCCGTCGCGCTTTTTAACGGCTCCGCGCCGGATCACGGCGCCATCCTCGATTCGATCACCACGGAAATCGAAAACCAATTGGTTCTGCACGGGGTGCGGGCCAAGGTCACGCACAGCCTGCTGCATGATCCGATCAGCGATCAGCCCACCGAACAATTTCGCGCTGAGGGGCCGGACGTTTCCATCGCCGGCGTGGAATTCTCGGACGCGCTTGCGAAGAATGATCCGGCGATCACCCAGTCGTTGAAGGACCTGATCGGCAAGCCCTACTCGCGAGACACACTCGAACTGTTTGAATTCGAGCAGGTGCGCCCGGTCTATCTTGCGCGTGGCTTCCTCGAGGTACGCTTCCCGCGCAACTCCGTGCGCCTCGCGGCTGGGTCCGACAAGGATTCGCCAGCGCAGGTGACGATCAGCGCCCCCATCGAGCCCGGCTCCGCATTCACCTGGAACGGCGTGGTCTGGACGGGTAGCGGTGCGATAGCGCCGCAGCAGCTTGACGCGCTTGTGCCGCTCAAGCAGGGCGACTCCGCGGACGGAATGAAGGTTCAGGCGCTTTGGCATGCCGTCAGCGCCGCCTATGGCCATCTCGGCTATCTCGACGCGGCGATCACGCCTGCGCCGCACTATGACGAGGATGCGCACCGCGTAACCTACTCCGTGGCCATTACTGAAGGCCCGCAATACCACATGGGCGATCTCGTTCTCTCCGGGCTTTCCATCGTGGGAGAAAAGCAGATTCGCGAGGCGTGGAAGATTCCGCCGGGCGCCATCTTTGACGAAACGTTCTATGAGAAATTTCTCGATACGGGGATCACCGAGGCTTTCGCCGGCCTGCCCATTCACTACGAAAAGATCGGCCACTATCTGGAGAAGAAATCGCAGACGGCCAAGGCGAACGTGATGCTCGATTTTCAATGACCGCACCTGCGCTATACTCGCTGTGATGCAAGCATCCTCGTCCGCTGGAGCTGAAATGGCGCGCGCCGAAGACGCCGCGGCCCTCGCTAAGCAGGAGCGGCTTTTCGCCTCGCTGCGCGAGCAGGAGTCGCTGCTCGTCGCTTTTTCCGGCGGCGCCGATTCCGCCTATCTCGCCTGGGCCGCGCACCGCGCTCTCGGCGAGCGCGCCTTGGCGGTGACGGCGCTTTCCGCGAGCTTTTCGCGCGAAGATCGCGAGCAGGCGGACCGTTTCCTGCGCTCTTCCGGCGTGCCGCACGAATTCATCGAAACGCGCGAGCTTGAAAATCCTCTCTACGCCGCCAATAACGCCGACCGCTGCTATTACTGCAAGGACGAGCTTTTCCAGCGCATGGACGCGCTTGCGCGCGAACGCGGCTTTCGCGCCATCGCCTACGGAATCAACGCCGACGATACGCGCGACTTTCGCCCCGGCCACCGCGCCGCCGGAGAACATCGCGTGCTTGCGCCGCTGCTCGCGGCAGCCCTGGGCAAGCAGGAAATTCGCTGGCTTTCGCATCGCTCTGGGTTGACGACGTGGAACCGTCCCGCGTCGGCCTGTCTTTCCTCGCGGATTCCGTACGGCACGAAGGTCACGCCGGAGCTTCTCCGCAGGATTGATGCCGCCGAATCCGCGCTGCGCGAGCTAGGTTTCCGGCAGTTTCGCGTCCGCGCGCATGGCGAACTGGCGCGCATCGAATTAGCCTGCGACGAGCTTTCTCGCGGCCTCGATCCCGCCCTGCTGCGCGAAATGTCGCGGCGCATCAAGGAATGCGGATTCACCTATGCCGCCCTCGACCTCGAGGGCTACCGCCAGGGTTCGCTCAACGCCCTGCTCAAGGCGAAGTAACGTCGTTACGCTGCCCCGTGCCGGCTCAAACACCCCAACCAGTTCCGACAGGCGCCGCGGTTGCCGCCGGCGATTTTGAAACGGCGGGAGTGAAGCGCGCGGCCGCCCTGCCGCAATTCACGCCGCATCCGCTGCTGCGCAACGCCCACCTAATGACCATCGCCGCGAATTTCTGGCGCAGGCGATTTCCTCGGCTGCCGCGTGCGGCGGAGAGGCTCTTCGAGGTCGAGCGGGGTACGCGCGTGCGCGGCGAGTGCCATTGGCAGGCCGAACCGCGCGAGCATCCCACGCTCGTGCTGCTTCATGGACTCGAAGGATCGAGCGACTCCGGCTACATGCTCGGCACGGCGGAGAAGGCGTGGTGCGCCGGTTTCAATGTGGTCCGTCTGAATCAGCGGAATTGCGGCGGGACGGAGAGGCTGACGCCTACCTTGTACAACTCCGGCCTGAGCGGCGATATTCGCGCTGCGATTTGCGAATTGATCGAACGCGACCGGCTGCCGCGCATTTTCGCCGCCGGTTTTTCGATGGGCGGCAACCTCGTCCTGAAGATGGCCGCGGAATGGGAGGATCGTGCTCCGGATGAAATTGGCGGGTTCGCGGCGATTGCCCCGGCGCTCGATCTGGCGGCATGCGCCAGTGCGCTGTCCGCGCGGCGAAATTTTCTGTACCAGCGGCACTTCGTGCGAAGGCTCGTGCGGCGCATGCGCCGGAAGGCCGGCCTCTTTCCGGAGGTTTACGGGGGCGGCCGGGCGGGGCCGCTGGAAGCGACGCTGCGGCGCATCCGCAGTGTGCGGGAATTCGACGAGGAGTTCACCGCGCC
>Ga0134126_10013174_pt1 | contig 10447 bp, 11 predicted proteins | sample KB31752_FD_96881 | JGI IMG/M metagenome (GOLD analysis project Ga0134126, IMG submission 96881) | Terrestrial soil microbial communities with excess Nitrogen fertilizer from Kellogg Biological Station, Michigan, USA - KB3-175-2 | ecosystem: Environmental > Terrestrial > Soil > Unclassified ...
GAGAAATTGGGCAAATGCTCAAGGAGAAAGGAGAAAGACGCCGGTTTGCCGCGGGCGGGCCTGGCGGAGTGGATTAGCAGCCGTGCTGGGAGCGGTGGGCCTGGAGGCGGAGGCGCGATTCCTTAAGTAGCAGCCGAACCTCGCCACAGCGGGCGCTGGTGACGTTGAAGGCGGAATGGTCGGCGGCGACCAGGGTCATTAATTTAGAGGCGAGACTGGAGAGCCGATTGGTGAGGATGGCGCTTTGTTCTTCGAGGTCTCTTCGGGTTGGGCACTGTCGAGCGGCGAGGCTCATTTGGGGCTCCTCTTCTCAAGAGAGGCCTGGCTGGGGCGGTTCGTCGGTGTTGACGGCTCTTGATATGCAAGTTGGATGCGAAAAATGGGGGTGAGGGAATCGAAGCTTGTCCGCGGTCCGTAAATGGGCGCATCCTATTGTGCTATGGCTACGATGACGAAGCGGGAGCGGTCGATCGTGAAGGGCGCGATTGCCGGGATGATTGGCGGGCTGGCCGGAGCGGGCGCGAAGATGCTGACGGAGAGGATGTTTCCGCCACGGGCGGACGGACAGGCTTCCCCGCCAGTGGTTCTGGTGGAGCAGGTGACGGGGCACAGGCTGCCCGACGATCGGAGGACGGCGGCAACGCAGGGCATCCATTGGGGTTTTGGGGCGGCGGCGGGCGCGATTTATGGCGCGGCGGTGGAGGTGGAACCATCGCTGGGCGCATGGAAGGGCGCGGCGTTCGGGGTGACTCTGAACAAAATCACCCACGAGACGATATTGCCTCGGATGGGTTTGTCGCGTCCGAAGAGCGAGCAGCCAGCGCAGGAGCGGATCAGCGAATGGGTGTCGCACGCCGTGTATGGGATTTTTACGGACGTGGTGCGGCGCGGTGTTCGCAAGGGGCTGGGCTAGGTGCTGGCCGCACGGGCGACTGCTTCGTGTGGCTGCTCCCGTTGGTCGCAGGTTGGCGGATGTTGTGGAACAGGCAAAGTGCAGGTCCCTCCGCTACGTCATTGCTGCGCAATGACTCCGGTCGGGATGACAATTCTATTTATATGGCCGGCGACTTTATATGAAGCGCTTGACACGAATTGAGCTGTGTTCCAAGTCTACGGCTCGGAGATGGCTTCGGTGGCGAGCGCGTTGTTGCCCTGAGCGCCGCTTTCTTTTGTGACTTTCCGGAACGACACCTGATCGACGCGCGCCCAGATGAGTCCGGTGGGGACGACGCTGAGGAAGGTGACGATGAGCAGCACGGCGGAGCAGCCGAGAGCTGGTTCCCATGCTGCCCCGAAAAGGAGCTGGAGGAGCACCGTCAGGCCTCCGATTTGCGTAAACCATCCAACCACGGGCAATTGAAAAACGCTGACCACCATGCCCGCCGCCATCAGGACGATACACTGCGCCAGGGTCAGGGAGCGTAATTGCGGCGAATCGACAAAAGCGCGAATGCTCACCAGGTAGGCGAAGGTGATGAGTCCCCACATGAGGAGGGAGAGCAGCAGGGCGGAAAAAACGTCGCGCAGGGAGCCCAGCATTTCAAGGCCATCGCGGAAGGAGTTAATTTTGGCTGCAACGGAGGCGGCGAGACCTTCTGACAGTCTGCCGATGATTCTCTCAGCCATGGCCGCAATGGTCCTGCCTCGCATTCTCACTGCTGTGGCTAAAACCGCTAACCCGGCGGTACCAGCAAGGCCGAACTCCGCGAGAAATTTCAGCTTTTCGTGATCCGGCAGAGTGGCGCGGTCGGGCGCGAAGAGGAGGACGGAGGAAAAGAGCAGGGCCATGGTTCCGAGATCGAACATGCGCTCAACCACATATACGGCAACCTGCGAGCTGAGCGGCAATTTAAGGCGACGGGATACCAGATAGGGCCGCATGAGGTCGGCGGCGCGCCCGATGAGGGCGACTCCGGTATAGCCGATGACTTGGGCGCCGAGCACGTGGAACCAGTTGCGGCTGAAGAGCGGGATTTTGGCGGCGGGCTTGAGAAACAGCACCCAGCGGACGGCTCGGACCACATAGCCAAAGGAGATGAGCAGGACGCCGAGGCCAATCATGCGCCAGTCAGCGAGCCTGAGCTGGGTGGCGAAGACTCCCCAATTGAAATGGATGCGGCCTCGGGCATAGAGCGCCAGCGCCATGAGCGCGGCGGCGAGGATGAGATAGAGAATCCAGGTTTTCTTTTTCACGCTGTTGCTCATCCTCTATTTACTTGCGACCTGGGTGAGCGCGTGGGCGCGGCGGGCGGCAACACGGCGGTTGAACTCGTGGATGACACGGGCGACGTAGAGGCGCGTTTCACGGTAAGGCGGGATGCCATGCCAGCGGTCCACGGCGGCGGGGCCGGCGTTGTAGGCGGCAAGGGCGAGAGCCAGGTTTTCGTGGTAGCGCTTGAGCAGGCTGTCGAGATAAGCGGTGCCGCCGCGGATATTTTGGCCGGGCGCGAAGGCGTCGCTGACTCCCAACTTTGCGGCGGTGCCGGGCATGAGCTGCATGAGGCCCTGCGCCCCGGCACGGCTCACGGCATGAGGATGGCCGGCGCTTTCTTCGCGAACCACGCTGGCAAGCAGGTCGGCATTGAGGTCGTGCGCCTGGCCAGCGTCAGAGAGAAGCTGGTGAAGTTCGGCGGGGGTGAGGTTGGCTTCCGCCTTCTCCGGAGCTTTTTGCGGCTGCGCAGGCGTGGGCAGCTTTACGAATTCGCTGGAGGCGATCTGGGCGGGGGCGACTTCGATGAAGTTTTTGCCGGCGCTATCCATATATAGGCGCACGCGGCTGCCGAGCGGAACTCCGGCGGGGGCGCGGTGGTCGCAAATGAGGTTGTACCCGTTGGCGAGGGTGATGCGCTCGGCGGCACGGGCGGACACCGCGCCGAACGCTGTTGCGGCCAAGAGCGCGAGGGCGACCCATGCTGATTTTTTGTTCATCGCCCGCATGAGGCTCACTGTACCATCCCGTTTCAACGCGCGATATCTCCTGCAGACTGGACGGCGGTGGGCTCGACTGCGCTCTCGATTACGCTTTCGAGAATGAGGGCAACGCCATCCTGATCGTTGCTGGCGGTGGTGCGCCAGCCGCGTTTGCGAGCAAGCTGGAGCAATTCAGGCGCGGCGTTGGCCATGACGACGGGCTGCCCGGCAAACTCCAGCATTTCTAAATCATTGAAGTTGTCGCCAATCGCCATGACGTCTTCACGCGCAATGCCCTGCGACTCGGCCAGGCGGCGGAGAGCCACACCTTTGGAGCAGCCGGGCGGCAGGATGTCGAGGATGGCAAGACTGCGGGCGGGGTACTCGGTGCGATGGACTTCGATTTTGCCGGAAATATCACCGGACTCAAGCCATTGCTGGGCGTGGCGCATATCGGAGACGGCTCCGCAGACCATGCCCTGCACGGGCGGCTCGCCGGAGTCGAAGGCGCGCTCGAGAGGTTGGATCTCCCGAATCCAGGGGCGGTTGGCTTCGACCCACACGGCGATACGGGCGTGGAGCTGAGGGAGCGATTCGATGACAAGCTCACCGGGGCCCTCGCGGTCGAAGGTGAAGACTGTGGTTCCACCAAAGCGGCGCAAGATGGGACAGAGCTCGCGGGCGGTTTCCACGGGGAGAAAGAACCGGTCGATGGGCTCTCCGCCGAGGGTGCGGGTGATGGTTCCGTTGGAGGTGATCATGACGGTACCGGCTTTGAGGCCAACAGGTTGGATGAGCGGAGTAGCGTAAGCGTGCCGGCGCCCGGTGGCGATGACGACCTGGAGGCCGGCGGATTCAGCTTCCAACAGAGCGCGGCAGTTGCGGGCGCTGATGACGGGGTCGATCTCGGACGCGGCGGTGGGAAGCAGCGTTCCATCGATATCGATGGCGATCAATTTCGGCGGGGAGGCCATCACTTTAGTGTAATCAAGCGATGACGCCAGCGCTCGTTTGAGATTCCAATTTCACGCGTGTTCTCTTCTTAAACAAATAATTTCACAATGTGAATTGCTGAAGACACGGTGCATTGTTACCATGGATGAACACCAGGAGCAAAGGATCAACACCAGGAGCAAAAACCTCGACCGATGAAGGTACGCCAATCCAGCTCCGCGCCGGTGGGAGTTCTCACCAAGGTTCTTTCCATTTTTGATTTACTGGACCGCTCGCCAGATGGCCTTCAGCTCCGTTCCATTGCCGAACAAACCAAACTGAACAAAAGCACCGCATACCGTTTTCTGGCTCATCTTGAAAAGGATGGCTACCTGGTGCGCGAGGGCAGCGGGGCCTACCTGCTGGGGCCGCGTCTGGTTCATTTGGGATCCGGGAGCACGTATCAATCGACAATCCGGAGGATCAGTCGGCCCATTCTGGAGACGCTTTGGCACGAGAGCGGCGAGACGGTGAACCTGGGCGTGCTGACTGGGCGGGATGTTCTGTATTTGGACGTGCTGGAGAGTCCGCATGATTTTCGTCTGGTATCCAAGATTGGCATGAGGCGGCCTGTGCATTGCACAGGCCTGGGCAAAGCGATCCTGGCGTGGCAGCCGGCGGCGTTTCGTGAGGAGCTGCTGGCAAGCACAAAGTTTGAAAAGCTTACGTCCCACACCATTCTGCGACCAGCGGAGATGGCTGCGGAACTGGGACGCATTCAACGGGTGGGGTACGCGGTCGATAACGAAGAGGCGGAACTGGGTGCGCGCTGCGTTGCCGCTCCGGTATTCGACGCATCGGGTTTGGTCGCGGCGGGGGTCAGCGTTTCCGGGCCGGTCATCCGCATGTCGCGCGGACGCACGGCAGAGATGGCGAAAGCTGTAAAGCGCGCGGCGCTCGAAATCTCACGGCGACTCGGCCACTCCAAATCCCCCGCGGCTCGCTCCTGAGTTTTGGATCAGGGCACGCTTAGCGAAAGAAAGAAGACTACGTTGCGAATTTCTCTGTTCGTCGCCTGCTATAACGACACGCTGTTTCCGGAAACCGGCAAGAGCGTGGTTCGGCTGCTGGAGCGGCTGGGGCATCAAGTTGAGTTTCCGTTTGAGCAGACCTGCTGCGGGCAGATGCACTACAACACTGGCTATCAGCCAGAGGCGATGCCGCTGCTGCGCCGCTTTGTCGAGGTCTTCCAAGATTCGGACGCGGTGTGCATTCCGTCGTCTTCCTGCGTCGCAATGGTTCGCGATCACTACGTAAAAATGGCCGAAGCCGCCGGCGATTTCGCGCTGAGGCGGGATGTTGAGGTTCTGCTGCCGCGCGTGTTTGAGCTAACGGAACTACTGGTCGACCAACTAGGCGTGGAAGACGTGGGCGCGTACTACCCGCACCGCGTGACGTACCATGCGAGCTGCCACTCGCTGCGGAGCCTGCATCTGGGCAACCGCCCTATGCGGCTGCTGCGGAAGGTGCGCGGCATTGAGTTGGTGGAGTTGGAGGAACTGGAACAGTGCTGCGGCTTTGGCGGAACATTCGCGGTGAAGAACGGGGAGGTTTCCGCCGCCATGCTTGCCGATAAGCTGCGCTGTGTGACCGCAACCCGGGCCGAGGTTGTGACGGCGGTGGATAATTCCTGCCTGATGCACATTTTTGGCGGCCTGCATCGGCAGGGCGCGGGAATTAAGGCCGTGCATCTGGCCGAGATTCTTGCGTCGACGGAAGAAGGCGCATCATGAGCGTTCGTGTGGGAGAAGCAGCCAGGGCTCCGTCCTTTCAGAAAGCGGCGCACACGCTACTGAAAGATGACCAGCTCAGGAACAACGTGCGCCACGCCACGGACGTGATCACGCATAAGCGCGCAGGCGTGGTCGCGGAGCAGCACGACTGGCAGCAAATGCGCACAACGGCGAGCGCCATCAAGGCGCACACGCTGCGTTATCTTGATGAGTATCTTGCGCAGTTTGAAGCAACCTGCACTGCCGCCGGGGGCCATGTTCACTGGGCAGCGGACGCGGACGAGGCCAACCGCATCATCGTCGAGCTGATTCAGAAGCATGGCGGGCGGGAGGTCATCAAGGTAAAGACGATGACCTCGGACGAGATTGGCCTGAACAGCGTGCTTGAGGCGAGCGGCATTCACCCGCACGAGACGGACCTGGCCGACATGATTATTCAGCTTGGCCACGATCATCCATCGCACATTGTGGTGCCGGCGCTGCACAAGAACCGGCGGCAGGTGCGCGAAATTTTTATGCGCGCCATGGGGCTGAAGGAACTGGGAGACAAGCCGGAAGACCTGACCGAGGCCGCGCGGCGGTATCTGCGTGAAAAGTTCCTGAAGGTGAAAATTGGCTTCAGCGGCGCCAACTATTTGATCGCGGAGACCGGAGGCGTTTGCGTGGTGGAGTCGGAAGGCAACGCGCGTATGTGCCTCACGCTGCCGGATGTGCTGATCACGCTGGCTGGAATCGAAAAAGTGATTCCCACCTTCGGCGACCTTGAAGTCTTTCTGCAATTGCTACCGCGCTCGGCAACAGGCGAGCGGATGAATCCCTACAACTCGCTCTGGACGGGGGTTCACACGGACGAGGGGCCGAAGGAATTCCACGTCGTGCTGCTGGACAACGGGCGCACGCGAATTCTGGCGGACCGGGAGTCGCGCGAGACGCTGCATTGCATTCGCTGCGGAGCTTGCCTGAACACCTGTCCGGTTTACCGGCAGACCGGCGGTCATGCGTACGGATCGATTTATGCCGGGCCAATTGGAGCCATTCTGACGCCGCAGCTTTTTGACATGGAGCATTCGCAGTCGCTGCCCTACGCATCCTCTCTGTGCGGGGCGTGTTACGAGGTTTGCCCGGTCAAGATCAATATTCCCGAAGTGCTGATTCACCTGCGCGGGCGCGTGGTGCGCGAACAACAGAGCGGCGCAAGTCTGGAGGCCATCGGCATGAAGGCGATGGCGCGGGTCTTCACCAGCCGACGCCGGTTTGAGGCCGCGCAGCGGCTGGGGCGGATTGGGCAATGGCCGTTTGTTTCCGATGGGTGGATCCGGCATCTACCCGGAATGCTGGGCAACTGGACGGCGGTGCGCGACCTTCAACCCATGCCAAGCCAGACTTTCCGGAACTGGTGGCGGGAACGCGAGAAGGAGAACCACGATGCCTGATGGAAGCAGCGACGCGCGCTCTACGATTCTCGACCGTGTTCGCAAGGCGAATGCCTCTGTGAGCGGTGATCATCGCGCTGCGGATTATGATGCGATTCCGCGCGAATACCAGCGGGTTGCGAGCGCGGACCGGGCGGAGATTCTCAAGATGTTCGCCGAGCGCCTGCGCGAATATGATGCGCGAGTGCGGGAAGCCGCGTCGTTGACCGCCATTCCAGACGAGATTCGCGCGGCGCTTGCCGAATACGGACAGCGTTCGGCGCTGGTGGCGGACGGCTTTCCGCGGGAGTGGCTGCCGGATGGTCTGAGCTGGGGTGCGGAAGCCGATGCGGACATTGCGGCCATGGACAGGGCGGAAGGCACAATCGTTGCCTGCGAAGTCGCCATCGCGCATACCGGGACGATTGTGTTGAGAGATGCGCGGCGGCTGACGCTTTTGCCGGACCGGCTGCTTTGCGTTGTCCGCAAAGAGCAGGTGGTCGAAACGGTGCCGGAAGCGTTTGCGCGGCTTCAGGCGTTTGCGGCGGACGCACTTACGTTTGTTTCCGGTCCGTCAGCGACGGCGGATATTGAGATGACCCGCATCCGGGGCGTTCATGGGCCGCGCTTTCTCGACGTCGTGCTGGTCTGAATTATTTGTAAGCGGGTTTCCAGACCAGCCCGTCAGGGTAGCTATAGTCACGCAGGGTTTCAGGATAAATTTCCGCGCTGTAGCCGGGCTTTTCCGGCATCAGGTAATGCGCGTTGCGGATCCTTACCGGGTCGGCGAAGTGCTCATGCAGGTGATCGACGTACTCGGTCACGCGGTTTTCCAACGTTGCCGAAACTCTCAGATAGTCGAAAGCCGATAGATGCTGCACGTATTCGCATAGCCCCACGCCGCCAGCGTGCGGGCATACGGGAATGTTGAACTTCGCGGCCATCAGGATAACGGCGAGGTTCTCATTCACTCCGGCGAGGCGGCAACTATCGATCTGGCATACGTCAATGGCGCCCGCCTGCATCAGTTGCTTGAACATCACGCGATTGTGGCAGTGCTCGCCGGTGGCGATCCTCCACTTCGTTTCGCGCCGGATGCGCGCGTGCCCCAGGATATCGTCCGGGCTGGTTGGCTCCTCCATCCACCACGGATTCACCTCGGCCAGCGACGCCATCCGCTCGATGGCTTCCGCGACGTCCCATTTCTGGTTGGCGTCCATCATCAATTTGTTTTCGGGCCCGATCCTGTCGCGCACCAGCCTGGCCCGCCGCAGGTCATCTTCCGGCTTGCCGCCCACCTTCAGCTTGAAGTGGGTCCAACCTTCGGCCAGGCCCTCATCGCACAGGCGCTGCACCTTTTCATCGCTGAAGCCGAACCATCCGGCGGAGGTTGTGTAGGCCGGATAGCCCGTCTGCTGGAGCTGAGCAAGCCGCTCTGCCTTGCCGTTTTCACGCTCCCGCAGAATTTGCAGCGCCTCTTCCGGCGTAAGGGCGTCGGTGATGTAACGGAAGTCGATGGCGCGAACAATCTCTTCCGCATCCATATCGGCCAGGAGCTTCCAGAGCGGCTTTCCGGCAACGCGCGCATAGAGGTCCCAGACGGCATTGATGAGGGCTCCGGTGGCCAGATGAATGACTCCCTTTTCCGGGCCCAGCCAGCGGAACTGCGTGTCGGACGTGAGCTGCCGGTAAAAGGCGCCGAGGTCATCGGTAATGGAAGACAAAGTGCGTCCCACAACGAAGCGCGTGAGGTAGCGCAGCGCTTCGACGCAGATTTCCGTGCCGCGCCCCAGGGTAAAGGTGAGGCCATAGCCCTCGGGACCATGGTCTGTTTCAAGAATGCAGTAGGCGGCCGAATAGTCGGGATCGGTATTGACGGCGTCGGAACCGATGCCTTCCCGCGAAGTGGGAAAGCGCAGATCGATGACGCGCGCATTTGTAATTTTCAGGTCGCTCAATGGCAACTTCTCTCTTTCTCCAACCTCAGTCGTACAAGCAATGCCGGTTGCGGGCCTCGCCTCATCAAAATTCAATTTTCTCCGCAGTTCTGCGCCGCTGCGCTTTTCTTAATATTTCGACGGAGGGTTCTCCGGTGGCAAGCGCGGCTGTTGCCACATCGTTCAGAATTGCGGCAAACGCGGGCAGGGCGCGGCTTCGCGGCAGCCTTCGCGCGCTGAGCGAAATCTCTTCGATCTTGGTGTAGACCGGAGCGTGCTCCCGCACATCGGCATCCCGCCATGTAGAGAGACGTACACCCACCGTTCCGTGACGCACCATTTTTTTGTCGAGCGCGGGCTGCGTGAGGAAATGCAAAAAGTCGTAGGCGGCCTGCTTGTGTTTGGATCCGGAGCCAATGCCCAGGGTCCAGAAGACGGAAAGGGAGATCGCCGGCTTTCCCGGATCGGCGGGAATGGGAGCAATGGCGACTTTGCCGCGCAGGGGCGAGCCGGGCCGGTCGCAGCGCGCCGCAAAGCCGAACCAGTTCACCATCATGGCGACGGCGCCGGAGAGAAACACGTCGCCGGAGCGGGTGGAGTCGAGCTTCTCCGCGCCGGGGTAACTTTGGGAGGCATCGCGAATGGTTTCGCGATAAAAATCGAGGGCGGCGACCGCTTCCGTTGAGTCCAGAGGCGCATTCAGATCACCGCCCCGGCTCCAGAGTTGCAGCGCGAAATCATAGAGTGTGTTGTGGCCGTCGGGAAACGCGGCAAATACTGTTCCGTAAAGGCCCTGCGCGGGTCGCGTAAAGAAGCGAGCAATGTCGGTGAATTGGCTCCAGGTGGTCGGGGGTGCCAACTCGTAGCCGTAACGGCGGCGGAATGCTTCCTGCTCGCTCGCGTCCTCGAACAAGTCGCGGCGATACATCAAGCATTCCGGTCCATCGTGCCAAGGGAGGGTGTACAGCTTTTCGTCGAAATAGAGCGGCTCCACAAGCGAGGATGCCCATCCCTGGGGCCAATCCGGAACCGGCTTGCGCTGAAGGTAGGGCGACAGTTCTTCGAGCGTCTCCTCGTCCACCGCTTCCGCCAGCCAGTCTGTGCTGATGTAACCGATGTCCCAGGTCCCGGAGCGCAGGCCGGCTTTCTCAAACAGCTCGGCGTGCAGCTTATGCAGGTCGAGCGCCTTGGCCTCGAACGCCACGTCCGGATGCAGGGTGCGATAGAGAGCGATTTGCTCGGCAAGCGCGTTTTCAAAATCTGAGAACTCACGCACGGCGATGCGCAACAACGTGTTTGACATGGCTCCTCTTCTTCGCGGCAAACTGCGGCATCCGTTATATTACAAGGGTCGCCGCTCAAAGTTCTATAAGTAAAAATTTACATTTGTCGATAAAATTTTGCCCCGTTCGCAGCGTTCTCGTCCCGCTTTTTCGCGCTGAGGCAAAAATTCCGGACTACA
>Ga0134126_10013175_pt1 | contig 10447 bp, 9 predicted proteins | sample KB31752_FD_96881 | JGI IMG/M metagenome (GOLD analysis project Ga0134126, IMG submission 96881) | Terrestrial soil microbial communities with excess Nitrogen fertilizer from Kellogg Biological Station, Michigan, USA - KB3-175-2 | ecosystem: Environmental > Terrestrial > Soil > Unclassified ...
AGCGCCGAGCACGTCGGTGCCGCGATCGGCAGCACAGCCGCATTTGTCCGCTCCCGCCGCCCGCTTTCAGCAGAAACTCGACTTCCTCAAACGTAATGCCCAGGCCACTCCGGTGCAGCGGCACTCAGCCCAGATCAATGCGGACGAAGTGAATGCATGGTTTGCCGACGGGGGATACAAATTGCCCAAAGGCGTCGAGAAGGTCGTCTTTCATTCGCAAACAGACACGATTGTGGCCGACTCGACCGTCGATTTTGACGCCATCAAAGAAGGCAAGCGCAACCTCAACCCTCTGTTGTCAATGTTCAGCGGAGTTCATGAGGTGCAGGTAACTGCCAACGCATCGGCAACCAATGGAGAAGGCCAGGTAAACATTCAATCAGTGTCCATCGATGGCGTTTCCGTTCCGCGCATTGCCCTCGAACTGTTCGTGAACAAGTACCTGAAACCCAAGTATCCCAATCTGGGACTCGACAACCAGTTCCGAATGCCCGACCGCATCGATAGCGCTGTTGTGGGAAATGATTCTGCGGTGTTGACACAGAAGTAAAGCATGTAATCACGAGCCACGGAGAATGGCTTAACGGCAAAAACGTGGAAACAAAGTAGCGACAGAGGGATTTCAGGTCAGACGTGACAGCGACTTATGCGTGAATGTGATCCAGGCTTCTCAGCGTGGGTAAGTCCTTGATAGATTTGCCGGCTTTACGCTGCGCAATGCGAATTTCATAAAGGCTTTGCAGATTGAGCCAGAACTCCGCACTAGTTCCAAAGAAGTGAGCGAGCCGTAGCGCGGTGTCTCCGGTGATTGCCCGTCTGCCATTCAAGATCTCGGTTATGCGATTCGTTGGAACGCTGAGCTGGCGCGCAAGTTCAGCCGCGCTCATATCGAGTTCGCTGAGTTCCTCAGACAGGTGTTCGCCGGGATGTACAACCCTTAAGCTCATCTGCAATGACCATCCGATATGCGGACGGCGCAACACACAAATCTTTTTGTCAAATGATTCTGTATTTCCTGCGATTATAAATGCTATCATTCGTATTATGTCAACTAATAGCCGAATTATTAAAAGCTTCTCTCTTGATAAGCAGATTATCAAGGAAGTCGAGCGTACCAAGGGCCCGAATTCGGCCAGCGAAAGAGTCAATCAATTGCTCTTGCTCGCGCTGAACGCCGAGCGCAATCAAACGCTCTTCGCCGAGGCGGAAGCGTTTTTCCATAAGAAAAAAGATGATCGCCGCGAGCGGAAAGCATTTCGGCGCGCTTCAATCCGTTCCATCGCCCGAAACGAGGACTAGATGGGGAACTGGCAAAGAGGAATGAAGCCTGCTGGCTGGTATCCGCGCCGTGGAGATGTATGCCTCTTTCGTCTAGATAAGGAACGGCCCGCCTTGGTCATTTCAACGGACGCTCTGAACCGGTTTTCTCTCGATATCTGTGTTGTTCCTATTTCGGGCAAGGAACACACGCAGTTCTCTTTGCGCCCGAAGCTCAAGGCTGGGGATGCCGGGCTCAATCGCGATTCATGGGCGAAGTGCGATCAGGTAACGACCGTAGAAAAGAACTCGGCTGTCTATCCCGCCCTGGGATCCTTACAACGCGAATTGCTGACGACGATTGAGGAAGCTATCCGCATCGCGCTCGAACTGCCTGAACGCATTGGCCGTTCCGGCTCCTGAATGCTCGAAATTTCTGCGAAGACCGCTGGCATGGCGCCCGTAATCGCATGAGTGATGTGTTCACGCTGCCGTTAACCGCCAGATACACTGATCCTGATGAAGATCAATCGTGAAATTCCTGTCCGCCAGTTGCGGCTGCTGATCTTTGACCTTGACGGAACGCTGGTGGACTCTCGCCAGGACCTGGGCAATTCCGTAAATGCGACATTGCGCCACTTTGGCCGGCACGAACTGCCACTCGACGTGATCGCCAGCTACATCGGCGATGGCGCTCCCATGCTGGTGCGGCGCGCGCTCGGCGATCCTAAGGACGAGCACTTCGTTCATGTCGCACTGCAATTCTTTCTCGATTATTATCGCAAGCACAAGCTCGACAACACGTATGTATACGATGGTGTCTTCGACGCGCTGCGCGCGCTCATGCACTCCGGAGGCGACGCTCGCAAGATGGCAATCCTCAGCAACAAGCCCGTGGGCCCAACTCGCGCCATTGCCGAAGCCCTGGGATTGACCGAGTTTTTCTTCCGGGTTTACGGCGGCAACAGCTTCGAAACCAAGAAGCCCGATCCGCTGGGCGTGCAAACATTGCTCAAGGACGCGCAATGCGAGCCGGCAGAAGCGGTGCTGATTGGCGACTCGGAAGTCGATGTCGTCACCGCGCAGAATGCCGAAATCTATTCCATCGGATGCGCCTACGGACTCGCACCGCACACCCTCGAAACTGCCCCGCCAGACGTGCTGGTAGAGAGCCCGCGCGAGTGGTTGGAAGTATTCAGATGAGTCCTTTTCACCACAGAGGACACTGAGGAACACAGGAAAAAGGAATTCAGTCCTGCTTTCCTCTTTACTGCTATTTCGCGAATTCTTGTTGTACTGAGCAAATTTCAACATCAATTTTCACCACGGAGGCACGGAGTCCACGGAGAAGAAAAACTCCGGAAAGGTTTTTTGATTTCTCCGTGTTCTCTGTGTCTCAGTGGTGAGACAGGCTTTTTGTTGCGGCTCTGCCGCGCCGTGCCCTCTGTGTCCTCTGTGGTAAACGCGACCGCCCTTACGTTGCCTCCTCTCGTACAATAGAGAGATGCCCACCCGCTGTTTTTCCGCTCTGTGGGCGCTCACTTTATGGATTTCAAGCTGGTAAGCGATTACAAGCCTGCGGGCGATCAGGCGCGAGCGATCGACGAACTCTCGCAGGGGCTCTACGCCGGCGAGAAGCACCAGGTGCTGCTCGGCGTCACCGGCTCGGGCAAGACCTACACCATGGCCAAGTTGATCGAGAAGTTCAATCGCCCGGCGCTGGTGCTGGCCCACAACAAGACTCTCGCCGCGCAGCTCTATCACGAATTCAAGCAATTCTTCCCGCACAACGCGGTCGAGTACTTTGTCTCCTACTACGACTACTACCAGCCCGAAGCCTACATTCCCTCAGGCGACATCTACATCGAAAAAGAAGCCACCATCAATGACGAACTCGACAAGCTGCGGCTTTCCGCCACCAAGTCATTGTTCGAGCGCCGCGACTGTGTGATCGTCGCCTCCGTGAGCTGCATCTACGGACTGGGCTCGCCCGAGGCCTACTACGGCATGCTGCTGTTTCTCGAAAAGGGGCAAAAGATCAAACGCGAGGACATCACCCGCCGTCTGGTGGAAATCCTCTACGAGCGCAACGAGTCAGACTTTCGCCGCGGGACGTTCCGCGTGCGCGGCGACGTAATTGAGCTCTTCCCTACCTACGACGATATGGCCTATCGCATCGAGCTCTTCGGAGACGAGATCGAGTCGCTTTCCCAAATCGATCCACTCTTCGGCACGGTGAAGCAGAAGTACGCGCGCCTGCCCATCTATCCCAAGAGCCACTACGTGCTACAGCCCGATCGCAAGAAGCGAGCTATCGATTCCATTCTGGAAGAGCTGGCGTGGTGGGAAAAAGAGCTGGAGAAACAAGGACGCCTGGTCGAGTCGCAGCGCGTGCATCAGCGGACTCGTTTCGATTTGGAGATGATCAAGTCTGTCGGCTACTGCCACGGAATCGAAAATTACTCGCGCCATTTTTCCGGACGCCTGCCCGGCGAGGCTCCGCCCACGCTGCTCGATTACGTTCCCCGCGATTACCTGCTATTTATCGACGAGTCTCACCAAACTGTGCCGCAGCTTCACGCCATGTGGCACGGCGATCGTTCGCGCAAAGCAAATCTCGTCGAGTACGGATTCCGCCTGCCGTCAGCAATGGACAACCGTCCGTTGCAATTCGAGGAATTTGAAACGCGGGTCAACCAGGCCTTGTATGTTTCCGCGACGCCCGGGCCCTATGAGCTGACGAAGTCAGCAGGAGTGGTTGTCGAGCAGATCATCCGTCCGACAGGACTGGTCGATCCCGAAGTGGAAGTCCGTCCCGTAAAGGGACAGATCGACGATCTGCTGCACGAAATCCGCGCTCGCGCCGCGCGCAAGGAGCGCGTGCTGGTGACCACCCTGACCAAGCGCATGGCCGAAGATCTCGCCGAGTACTACAGCGAAGTTGGCGTGCGCTGCCGCTACATGCACTCGGAGATCGAGACGCTGGAGCGCATCCGTATCCTGCGCGATCTGCGCCGCGGCGAATACGATGTGCTCATCGGCATCAACCTGCTGCGCGAGGGACTAGACCTGCCCGAAGTCTCGCTGGTCGCGGTGCTCGACGCCGATAAAGAAGGCTTCCTGCGCTCCAGCGGCTCACTCATTCAGACCATCGGCCGCTGCGCGCGTCACCTGGAAGGCCGCGCCATTCTCTATGCCGACGTCATGACCGATTCCATGCGTCGCGCCATCGACGAGACCGAGCGCCGCCGCGCCATCCAACGCGCCTACAACGAAGAAAACGGAATCCGGCCGGAATCGATCGTGCGGCCGCTGGATTACTCGCTCGCCCAGATCGTCGATCCTGACGCCGGCGAGTTGATTGAAGCCATCGACGCCGTCCCCGAATTCAATTCCCAGGATGACATCGACAAATACATCGGCCAGCTTGAAACGCAAATGCGGGAAGCCGCCAAGAAATTCGAGTTCGAGAAAGCAGCCAAGCTGCGCGACACCATCAAAGAACTGCGCAGCAAAGAAATCCTGATCACGTAGTTAGGAGAAAGACCCAGAGGAACGCCGCCCTCCGCCGGACTTTGATTTTTGAATTTTTCTCGATAGAAAAATCCGGCAGAGTGCCGCCGCGCTCCTGTGCAACCCAGCGCTCAGGCGCTAGCCGCGCGCTGCAGTGGCGGCTCACAAACCATCTGCGCTGCATTCTTGATTTGCAACGAGCGGTAAATGATCCAGGCCGCGATCGGCACCAACGGAATGCCGATCAACATGAACATGAGCGGAATCGAAATCACCAGCCCGACGATTCCACCGATCAGCGGCATTTGATAGGGATTGTGGTGCAGGGCTCCGGTGGTGAGATTTTTCACCGCCAGTGCCTCCAACGTTCCCTGCTTCTCTTTTCCCGCGGCGACCAACTGGTCGCCTTCGCTGATGCTGGCCGAATCCGTCACCTTGATTCGCACCGCTCTGCCGTTCAGGCGGAAATTAACCAGGTGCTGCTGCACGGCGACCGGTCCATACTTCGCGGTGGGCGCATAAGCAAGCTGTGACCCTAAATTGACGTTCGTGGCAGTTCCGGAAATGCTCTGCAACGGCATGGTAGTCCTCCAAAGACTTGACATTAGGAACTACAGGCCCAAAAAGCTAAAGAATTCTCCCCCGCGACTGCAGCCAAATGTCAGGTCAACTTCTGCCAGGCAGCCAATGCGATTTGCGGGAGCCAAATTCGAATCGCATGAAGATAAACGCAAATCCCAAGTTGCGCAAATAAATTCGGGTGCCCCCACTGATCGCGGTTTTCGATGAGTCGGTGCCGGCCTATACTGAATTACCGATGTTCGGACTAATGTTCAAAACTGCTGCGGGATTTGCCCTCTTCACTTCGACAGCGATATCGATTGTGTGTTCTATCGCTCTGGCTGGTTTACAGTTTCGTGTCATTGTTCGACCGCGACTTCCACTTCATTCGTTGGAACCAACTGATCGTTCTGCCGCTATTGTTGATTTTGTTTTCCTTAACGTATGTCGTGGAGCATAAGTTCGCGAAGCGGCAGAGATCTAGAGCAGCACTCACCTACCCTGATCCTAGCTGGCTAGAAGGATCGCTGATGCAACCTTCCATTGTCATGCTGCCACTTATGTCTATTCTCTTCCGTATTGCGATGACTTTCCTGCGACGCCGCATTGGCCCTTCGGCATAATCATCCCAAAGCGCGAGCTAGTCGGCGAGGAACCGATGTGCCGCCCCGGCGATTGGCGATCCTACACAAACCATGTGGATAACGATCCCGATGATCATCATCCGGAGCGAGAACGGGTACTTGATTGCCCCAGAGAGCGGTACCACGAGGCGGTTCATAAAGAAGTAAACCGCAATTCCGTAAAGTGGTCCCCACAGCAGCCATTGCCGCGCAAGGAATTTCGCCTGAGTCGCGACCACGACGAAGACGGATGCGGCGCCATAGGCAATCACAAAGTGAATCAACAGCCCCAGAGCTGCAACTGCGCCTCCGCCGGCGAGCGCACTCGCGCCCATCACCCCGGCGGCGATTCCCTTCAGCAAACGAAGTGGCTTGAGCCCGAAATGCCCGTAAACAATCAGCGCTGCCGTGATGTCCAGAGTGCCGCAGATCAGGCCGCCCCACAAGACCGCCTTCAGAGACTGTGATGTTGAAGATGTTGTCAAAGCTGCGCCAGCGATAGCTGTGGTCTCTTCCTTACTAACGAATTGACAGTACTCGATGCTGATGCTTCGCCATAGGCCTGTATAGCCGCTTACCTCCTCAAGCGCAATGGGTGATTGGATTGAAACACCCGATCTTCACCTGCTGGTTTTTCTAGAACTGCTCATAGGTCTGCTAGCTTCGCGGCGGCGAATTTCTTGCTTGACTGGAAGCCGGAGGTCGGTAGCCGGTAGCTCACAGAAGGCAAACTAGCATGTTACTGGCGCATCCCACCCTGCGAGACCACCTTTAGGAGAACGCTTTATGCGGAAATACACACCTTTTATGATGGCTGCGACGTTGCTTTTTGCAGTTTCGATGTTCGCGCAGTCGTCCAGCCAGAACCCGGCAACGCAGAATTCCGGGGCTGCGGCGCAGAGTAACAGCAGTTCCACCAGCTCAACGGGCGCGAATCAGAACCCTTCCGGCGCGCAAACCACGATGCCGAGCAGCACCAGCAGCAGTCCCAGCACGTCGTCAAACGCAACCCAAAACCCAACCCAAAGCTCCTCCAATAGCCAGAATTCCGCCGAGAATTCGGCTTCCACGCAGGACCAAACGATGGAAGGCTGCCTGGTAAAAGAGCAAACTGACTACTTTATCCAGCCAGTCAGCGGTTCAAGAATGCGTTTGCGGGCGGACAACCAGGATTTAAGCGGCTATGTGGGACAGGATGTGCGCGTTCACGGCCGTCATTGGAACCCCAATGCGCAAAATAATGAGAACAGTTCGCAGGCTTCGTCGCAGCCCAGCGGGGCTCCGGTGACCGGCGCGGTGGCGACAAACAAGGGAAACGAGGCCGGCGAGCAGTTTGAAGTGAGCCGCGTGGACGTGGTTTCGGCCACTTGTCCGGCGAACGGGACGGCGACTCCTCACTAATTTTCGCGTTTAGACCTCCTACAAGCCTGAAACAGCAGCGCAGTTGACCTTCTCAACTGCGCTTGTTTGTGCCTGTTGCCTGGCTGATTTCCGCCCAAAAGCTCCTACTGGACATAAATCCAGACTCATATACAATTCGCAGCCGCCTGCCACACGCACATTTCCGGTTTCGGAATCCGTCTGTGTCGCGGTTTTTGCCTTTGCGGAGGACGCGCAGTCTGCAATAACACCATTAACTTTCAGGAGGAGGTATTGTGAGAAGGAGACTCAGTGCAGTGATTTGCTCGCTACTGGTCTTTACGGCGTCGCATTTCCTGTTTGCGGAAGGAGATGGAGCCGGAAAAACCGGTGCTCAACCGGCATCTGCCCCCAATGAATCCACAGCCAGTCCGGCTCCCGAACCCTCAGTTGCCAGCCCGATTGGCGATCCGCTGCTGCGATTGCTGGTCGCAAAAGGCGTGCTGAGCGCGGCAGAGGCCAGCATGCTCCACGGGAATCCCGCGGCGAATGCGCAATTGGTCAACCTGTTGCGCCAGAAAGGCATTCTTTCCGATGCCGATTTGGGAACCCTGGAAGCCGGTTCATCGTCTTCGCGCACGCCGAAATCGACGGAAGCGATGGCTGCAACGGCTCCGGAGCCGGTAGAAGCCGCGGTAAGCGCCGCAGCGGCGCCTACTCCGGACACGCCCAAACCGCCTGCGGTGGTCGCGGCGGTGGCTCCCATCCGGGTTTTGCCCATCGATCCGCCGAAACATGAGGGCTTAATTCCCGATTTGAAAATTGGTCCGGTGCGGGTGAAGCCCTATGGCTTCCTCAAGACCAGCGTGATCCATGACACTTCGCAGCCTCGCGGCGACGATTTCCCCCTGCCGCAGTTCATCTTCGGCGATACCGGACCGACTCCCGCGCCCGAATTCCACGTCAAAGCGCGCTCTTCGCGTTTCGGCGCGAACTTCGAGTGGGTGGATCCGTCTCCCAGATTGACCATTACGGGACGCATTGAGGGGGATTTCGAAGGCAATTTCAGCGCTGCCGATAATCGCAACATCTCTTCCATTCGCTCCAGCGCGCCGCAAATCCGGCTGGCCTGGGGACGTCTGGACTATGCGCTCACCGATCACACCACCGTTTTCGGCTTATTTGGCCAGGACTGGACGCCGTTCGGCTCCTCTACCTTGCCGAATTCCCTGGAAATTACCGGATTGGGAATCGGCTTTGGCAGCCTGTACGAACGCATTCCACAGGTACGCGGCGGTTTCGTGCACAATTTCGGCGGCTCCCGCACGTTTAAACTGCTGGCCGAGGCGGCGGCGGTGCTGCCGGCGTTCGGCAATGTGCCCTCTGGAACCAACCTACAGATTCCTGGAACGACCATTGGCAACAATGTTGTGACGGTTACCGGCTGCGCCACGCCACCGTGCGGCACGGTTTCGATCACACAGACGGCCAACACCGGTCTTGGACTCACGAATCAGTTGGCATTTGGCGAGCGTCAGGGCGCCGATTCCGGGCGTCCGGGAGTGCAGGCCCGCATTGCGTTGCAGTGGCAACTCGACCATGCTGCCGGAGTCGCGCCGGCGCAGTTGATTATCAGCGGCGAACAGCAGGAAAGAGACGCCATTGTGATCGGCAGCAGCGTACCCACGGCCTTCAAAGCTTTCTTCCCGCGTGGTGTTGATGTCAGCAGCGACTCCTATGGAGTGTCCTACGAGGCGCAGTTGCCGACGCGATTTGTCACACTTCTTGCCAGCTACTATCACGGAGCAGATCTGCGGTTCTTCTTCGCCGATCAGATTTTCTCTACGTTCAATGCCACAAAAGGGTTGACCGGAACCGCTACTGCGCCTTCTATCGATGGGTCTTCGGCGGTAGTTTTCGGGCTTCTAAATGGCGTTCCGGTAGTCGCTCCGCAAGAGCCTATTCGCGCAAACGGCGGTTTTCTCGAACTAGGATTGCCGCTTTCGCGCTATTTCCATGCAGATCCGACCGGCCGAAACGCGGGATGGACGGCGAATGTGCACTACGGACTTGACGAATCCCTCGCTCGCGATGTCAGACTGGCCGCTCCCGGCGGCGCTCGCGACAAGAGCGATTGGGCATTCGCCAACCTGCAGTACAAAGTAAATACCTGGGTAACGATCGCATACGAAGAAGGATTGTACCGTACGCGGGCGCTGCCCAACTCTACTACGGGGCTCTTCACCGGAACTCTGTGGCAGGGATTCCCGTCTCGGGAAGCTAAAGACGTGCGTTCAGAACTTTCTACGATCTTTACGTTCTGAGATGTACGTGTGAATGTGGCCCAGCCGCCCTCGGCTTCGAGAAGTATCTTGCTCGCGGTTAGGGGGCGGTTGTGTATTACGTTTCATCTTCTCTGATTTTACCGGAGCGATTATGCAGAGTTCTTTTTCGTATCGAAACCATTTTGCCAGTTTCCTGATTGCAGCGTTTCTCGGCACCATTCTTGTGATTTTACTTCCCAGCTGCAATCGTGGAGGGCAGAACGCCGGCAATGCGATTACCGTGGGAGTCGTGCTTCCGATCACAGGACGCGAAGGGAAACCTGGTCAGTATCAAAAGGAAGGTATTGAACTCGCGATCAAGCAGATCAACGACGCTGGCGGAATCATGGTGAAAGACAAGAACAAGAAATTGCCGGTCAAAGAAGTGTTCTACGACGACGGTTCTGACCAGGCGAAATCGGCATCACTGGTTGAACGCGCCATGAGTTCGGACAACGCCACCGCCGTTCTGGGAGGCTATTCCACAGCATTGGGAGAGGCGGAATCCGTAATGGCGGACCGCTACCAGACTCCCTGGATTACCACCGGCGCCGCAGCAAGCACAATCTTCAGTCACGGCTATCAATACACATTCGGCACTCTTAGCCCCACAACACTTCTGGGATCGACTACCGCGGACTTTCTCGGCAGCCTCGTCGATCAAGGCAAGCTCAAAAAGGGACTAAAGCTTGCACTGGCTTTAGAGAATACCGATCATGGGATCGATTATGGCAACGGGATCAAGCAGTGGATTCAGCAGCATCCCGGATACTTTACTGTCGTCTTTAGCGAGAATTTCGAGCTTGGTTC